>Ga0208356_1000172_pt1 | contig 21013 bp, 20 predicted proteins | sample NGESurshal072012_4_FD_184467 | JGI IMG/M metagenome (GOLD analysis project Ga0208356, IMG submission 184467) | Arctic peat soil microbial communities from Barrow, Alaska - NGEE Surface sample 53-1 shallow-072012 (SPAdes) | ecosystem: Environmental > Terrestrial > Soil > Wetlands > Peat ... | reverse complement strand
ACAGCGGCGGATGTCAGCAGAGAAGGTGCCCTCGAGCGAATCGATAGCTTGGCGGAGGCCTCTCGGATCTAGCTCGCGATCCTCAGCAGCCTGGAATTCGCGAATCGCCGCGTTGAGTTTCGCGAGCGCAGTACCCCCCTCCCCCAACATGAGAGAAGCATACCAAACATCTGTTCGTGGGTCAATACGTTAACGCAGGAAAATGCGCGGTGCACGAAGAATTTCTTTTCGTGGCATCGCCGCCGGCATCGCTTCGCTCGCCTGCCCTGCTGCCCCGCCTTTTTCCCAGTCCAGCACCACCCCGTCATCGCGGTCACTTCGCCCGGCAGTGACTTCCTGTCAGTTACGCCGGCATCGCTTCGCTCGCCGGGCCTGCTTCACCGCCTTTTTTCCCAGTCCAGCCCCACCCCGTCGTACCATTAGCACCCATCGCGGTCACTTCGCCCGGCAGTGACTTCCTTTAGTTACGCCGGCATCGCTTCGCTCGCCGGGCCTGCTGCACCGCCTTTTTTCCCAGTCCAGCACCACCCCGTCGTGCCACTAGCACGCATCGTGGTCACCTGGCCCGACAGTGCCTTCCTGTAGTTATGCCGGCATCGCTTCGCTCGCCGGGCCCCGCCGCACCGCCTTTTCCCAGTCCAGCACCACCCCGTCGTGCCACTAGCACGCATCGTGGTCACCTGGCCCGGCCCAACTCTTGTTTTCCCCAGTCCAGCACCACCCCGTCGTGCCACAGGCTCGCATGTGCTTATTCGGACGCGTGGATTCTTCTTTTTTAGGTTGCCCTCTTCTCTGGCCGCACCGTCTCGTGCCGGTGAGTGATCTCCGCCAGAAAATTGGTATCCACGTTCACCCCGAGCCCCGCTCCCTGTGGCACCCTCAGCCTCCCCTCGACGAGCACGAACGGTTCGGTGATATCGCGGTGGTAGTAGCGGTCCGACGCGGACGTATCACCGGGCAGAGTGAAGTTGGGCATAGCGGCCATCGCCACGTTGCCCGCGCGCCCCAGGCCGGTCTCCAGCATCCCCCCCATCCACACGGGGATACGGTGCTGCGAACAGAGGTCGTGGATCCGGCGCGCCTCGAGGTAGCCCCCGACGCGCCCCGGCTTGATGTTGATGATCTGACATGCGCCCAGCTGGATCGCGTCCGCCGCGGCCTGGACCGAGGTGATCGACTCGTCGAGGCAGATCGCTGTCTGGACCACCTTCGCGAGCTCCGCGTGAGCGAGGACCTGCTCCTCCGGCAGCGGCTGCTCGATGAGCAGCAGCTCAAAAGCGTCGAGCTCGGCCAAATGTTTGGCGTCCGACACCGAATATGCCGTGTTGGCGTCCACCTGCAGTGGCACGTCTCCGAAGCGCTCCCTCACTGCCCGCACCGGTTCCACGTCCCAGCCAGGCTTGATCTTCAGCTTGATCCGGCGGTAGCCCTGGTCGAGATAGACGCCCACTGTTTGCAGGAGTGCGGGGATCGAGGAGTGGATCCCAACCGATACCCCACAGTCGACCTCCTCCCTCACCGCGCCAAAGAAGTGGCCGAACGACTCGCCGCTCGCGCGCAGCTGGGCGTCGAGGATCGCCATCTCGATCGCGGCCTTCGCCATCTGATGGCCGTGCACCGGTCGCAGGACCGGCCCCACGTCCTCCGCTGACAGTCGCCCACGCTCGAACAACCGCGGCAGCAGATGGTGGACGAGGACGTGCTGCGCCCCTTCGATGTACTCAGACGAGTAGGTGGGCTCCTCGGTTGCCACGCACTCACCCCAACCGTCGCCATCGCTCGTCTTCGCCTTCAACAGGAGGATGTCGCGCTCGGTCTGGATCCCGAAGGACGTTTCGAAAGGCGCCACGAGCGGCAGCCTGATGCGAAACAGCTCGACGGCTTCGAGGGTCAGCGGGTTCACCGTGTGGATGTTATTCGCCGGCCGATAGTGCGAGCGCGGTCAACCTTGCATCGTCATCGTCACTGAGCTCGACATCCGCAGCCGCAACGTTCTCTTCGAGCTGCCGCACGTTGGACGCGCCGGGGATGGCCACCACGTTCGGTTTGCGGATGAGCCACGCGAGGGCAACCTGTGAGTTGGTCGCGCCGTGCCTGGCACCGATCTCCCCCAGCGCATCGACGAGCGGTTGCAAACGCTGCCGCGACTGGGCGCTGAACGCGCGCCGAGCGCGCCTGAAGTTTCGCGGCGGCGTCTTCTGATACTTCCCCGACAACAAGCCCTGGCCCAACGGGCTATACGCGATGATCACCCGACCTTCGCGCTGAGCCCACGGCAGCAGCTCGTGCTCCGGCGCGCGCACGATCAGGCTGAAAGGGACCTGGTTCGAAAGCACCGGTCCACCGAGGGCGCTCTCCGCCGCTTGCCACTGAGTGAGCGAATGGTTGCTGACGCCAACATGGCTCACCCGTCCCGAATCGACCAGCCTCTTCATCCGCGGCATCGTCGAACGTGGCGGAAACAACCAGCTGGGCCAGTGGAGCTGGTAGAGATCGAGTCGATCCACGCCCAAGCGCTTAGCGCTCGCTCGAGCGCGCCCTTCGACCTGGAACGGGAGGCCGATGGGAAACAGCTTGGTCGCCAGAAACACCTTCTCGCGCTGGCCGCGAATCGCCTCACCGACGATGCGCTCGGAGCGCCCAAGGCCATAAACCTCGGCCGTGTCGATGAGGTTGACACCGAGCTCCAATGCGCGCTTGACAATCACGCCGGCCTCACCGCTCGCGTAGTCCTTCCCATAGCCCCATTCGGTCGAACCGAACTGCCAGGTGCCGAGCCCGATCGCCGACAATCGCGCGCCGCCCACCTCGACGAACTTCATCGGGGCAGCTCGCCGCGCGCCAGGCGGTCGTAAACCATCTGCGACCACGACTCCATTCCGAGGTAATAGATCCGCATCTCATCGAGCGTCAGCAGCTCGCCCGCGAGCTTGTCCGTCTCACGGATCGCGATATTCGGCGAAGTGCCGTCGACGAGAAACACAACACCAAGATGCACCTTCGACACGGGCGAGGACTCGTCGTTGAGCAGGCCGATCAGCTTCGCCTCGAAGCTGCCGTCGTAGCTCACCTCCTCCTCCCACTCGCGTTTCAAACCGTCCTGGATCGGATCGCCGCCCTCGAGGTCTCCAGGATTGATGTGGCCGCCAAGCCCCAAGGAATACTGCTTGCGCAACCGCTTCTCGGACGAGGCGCGCAGGCGGTGCGTAAGGAAAAACCGGTCGCCGTGGCGAAATACGACGTACGGGATGATCTGCTGGTAGCTGGGATCGTCCTCAACTTTGGCCCGCGCCATGAAGAAGTGATGTTCGCGAATCACCGCCTGGCGCTCCTCCAGCCGATCGCTGACGAAGCCGTGCCAGGCGCCGTCGGGAAAGATGTCCTCTCGCTTCACGCACAGCACCTGCTCCGAGGCGGCGCTCATAGCTGCGTCAGGTCGATAAGAGGTTCCGAGCGCTGCGGGCTCAATGAGCGGATGTCGAGCGGCGGCGAGTCGCCGTTGATCATGGCCGCCAGGTTGTCCGCCACCGCAGGCGATTGCATCACGCCGTGGCCGCTGAACCCGCACGACGACCACACGCCACCGCGCGCAGTCTCTCCGACCAGGGGATGGTGGTCAAAGGTCATCTCGTAGTTGCCGCTGATATAGCCGTCGGGTTCCAGCACCTCCGCTCGAGGCGCTCGCATCGCCAGCCACTCGCGTATGCGATTCCAATCGTGCTGATCGCCCGGCCCCATCACCCACAGCCTGCGGTCGCGCTCGCGAAAGTGGAAGCCGGAGCCCGCCTCCAGCGTAATCGGCACCCTGTCACCCAACCAATCGTATGGGCCGGTCATGAACACGCCGCGCTCCACGGCTTCGACCGCCAGCGTGACCTCGAGCTTGTCTCCGACCTCCGGCGACCACACGCCGCATGCCACGACCACGATGTCGGCGGTCAGGTCGCGCGGCCCCGCCTCCCGCCCAAGGCGGAAGTCGACACCGAGCTCACGGGCCTCCTCCACGTATGCGCCGAGGATCTCGAGCGGGATGTACTGCCCGTCGAGCGCGCAGAAGTTGGCGCCTCGAATGCCGGCATCGTCGAGCCAGGGCACGATCGCTCGCGGGTCGGGATGCTCGATCGGCAGGCCGCAAGCCCGCTGGAAATCAGCCCTGCGCCGTAGCTCGATTGCGGCCTCCGGCGTCTCGGCCAGGTAGAGGTAGCCGTTGGATTGAAAATGAATATGCTCGGCCCGCTCGACGAAAAAATTTCGGGACGCGAGCGCCAGGTTGATGTTCAGCTCGCTACCGTGCTGCGTGCGAAATCCGCCCAGCGCTTTCGAGGTCGAGCCCGAGGGTTCTACCGAGGGGTCGAAGACCACCACGTCCCTCCGCCCTCGTCGCGCGAGCGCCCACGCCAGCGAAGCGCCGGCCACCCCTGCCCCGAGGATGGTGACCATCAGACGAGGCGGACCAGGCCCCGGCCGAACACTGCGATCAGCTCGGCCGTGCGGTCGATCATCTCCTCGCTCACCGGCAGGAAGTAGATCCACGCCGCGCGCTCGGTATCTGTGGTGATCATCGTGCGGGCCGAATCGGAGGTCGGATTGCCACAAGGTCCTTCGGCGTCCGCCACGCAAATGCGGCCGGCGACGTTGACGCGCTCCTTGCCGATGCCGTTATAGCTCTCGCCCTCCGCCCCGAGCCGCACCACGAGCTCGTCGCCGCGCACCTTGCCAAGGTCGTACAGCCCGACCGGCACCTGCAGCTGCACCGACAGAGCGTTGGCGACGTCGACCAAAGAGTTGATGCGAGGGAGCGCTTCGCCCTTCTTGATCCGTCGCAGCAGCGCCTCCGAGGAAGGCCTGACTCGCGTCGGATCGATTCCGAACCGCCGGTACAGCGCACGCGCAGGCGCGGAGTCGCCGACCTCGCCGGTTCTAACGGCCTGCGTCGCTCGCTTGACCTCAAGCTCGAAGTCCTCGCGCGGCTCCGTCACCTCGAGCTCGTACAGGTCGAGGGTGACGAGCTCGATGTCGAGCTCGGATCGGACTGTCAGCACAGGTCTTCCAGCTGGTCGAAGAACCCGGGATAGGAGATGTTCACGCACTCGGCGCCTTCGATCTCGGTTTCGCCGTCGGCGAGCAGCCCAGCGACGGCGAGCGCCATCGCGACGCGGTGGTCTCCGAGCGACCGAACCTGAGCGCCGCGCAGCCTGGATGGACCCTCGATCGTCCAGCCATCTGCGTTGGCCGTGATGTTCGCGCCCATCGCGGCCAGTCCTTCGGCCATCGCCGCGATGCGGTCCGACTCCTTCACGCGCAGCTCGGCCGCGCCCGAGATGTGACTTCGCCCTGTGAGCTGGGTGGCAGCGACCGCAAGGATCGGCAGCTCGTCGATCATCTCCGCGGCGGTGTCGCCGGCGACCTCGAGCGGGTCGTCCGAAAAGGAGGCGTGCACCTCGAGGTCGGCGACCGGCTCGCCCGCGCTGTGTCGGTTGCGCGAGTTGTGGATTTCGAAACCGTGGTGCCTGAGGAGGTCGAGGAACGCGGTCCGCGTGGGGTTGACACCGACGCCGGGGAGCACCACCGTCGAACCGGGCACGAGACCTGCCGCCACCAGCCAGTAGCTCGCAGCGCTTAGATCACCAGGAATCTCGATGTCGAAGGGCTTGAGCATGGTCGCCTGGCGAATCTCAACGCGATCCCCCTCCGACCTGACGTCGGCGCCCATCGACCGGAGCATCAGCTCGGTGTGGTCGCGAGTGCGCACGGTCTCGATGATGGTTGTGGGGCCTTCGGCAAAAAGGCCTGCGAGCAGGAGCGCCGACTTGACCTGTGCGCTTGCCACCGGCATCTGGTACTCAATGCCGTGGAGTGGCACATGCCCGCCGACGCGCAACGGCGGCCATTGCGCGTGGGCGCCCATTTCGAGCAGCGGCTTGACGACACGGTCCATCGGCCTGCGGGTCAACGACTCGTCGCCTGTGAGCTCGCTGACAAACTCCTGGGCCGCGAGGATGCCGGCGAGCAGGCGCATGGTCGTGCCTGAGTTGCCGCAGTCCAGCGGCGCGCCGGCTTTGCGGACGCCATCGAGTCCAAACCCTCGAACCGCGGACTCTTCGATCACCGCTCCCAGCGCGCGAAGGCAGTTGGCAGTCGACTGCACGTCGGCGCCGGTCGAAAGTCCGTGCACACGACTCCAGCCATCGGCCAGCGAGCCGAGTATCAGAGCCCGATGCGAGATCGACTTGTCGCCGGGCAGGATGACCTCACCCTCGAGCCGCTCTGCCTTGCGAACAGTTGCTATCAAGTTGATTTCGTGTCATGCGACCAGCGGTCGCGGACGAGTTTGGCTTCTTCGAACAGCTCGCCCAGCCGCGGATCGTCGTCCTGAAGGTGGCGGCGCAGTCGCGCCAGCGTGGCGCTGATGGCGTCAAGCTGCTCAACCAGGTGGGCGCGATTAGTGCGCGAGATCCCCGCGTAAAGCTCTGGGTCACCGGCGGCGAGGCGGCTCATGTCGCGAAACCCGGATGCGGCCAGCTTCGACGCCTCCGGCCAGTCGGAGCGGCTGGATAGAGAAAGGACGTATCCGACCGACAGCAGGAAGGCGGCGTGGCTGACGCCTGCCACGAGCCGATCGTGGGTCGCCGCATCCATCACCAGCGGGTGCGCGCCGACCGACTCGACAAGCGCTGTCACCGCGCGCTCGTTCTTCGTGAGCACCCATGGCGCGCCTTTGAACATCGAGGCATCGGCCGCGTCGATTCCGGACGCCTCCTTGCCGCACATTGGATGGCCCCCCACCAGGTCTATGCCTGACGCCGCCGCCCACTCCATGACGCTTTCCTTGGTGCTCGCCATGTCGGTAACCACCTTGCCATCCACCCGGCCCCGCAGGTTCGAGAACACGTTTTTCAGCGCGAGGATCGGAACTGCAATGACTACCAAGTCGGCCACATCGACCACCGACAGGTCGGCACTCGCGCTCTCGACGATGCCGCGATCCAGGGCCTTGCGCAGGGTCATCGCATCGGGATCGCTGCCGACGACCACTGTTCCCGGCTGCGCTTCTTTGAGCGCCAGCGCGAGCGAGGATCCCATCAGACCGAGGCCCACTATCGCAACAGCGGGCATGTGCGGGTGCGGTCTTAGGCGAGCTGCCTGGACATCGCGCCCAGCAGCCGTCTGAGGTCTTCCATCAGGCGATCGAAGTTCTCGAAATCGAGGGACTGCGCGCCGTCTGACAGCGCCTGGTTCGGCGTGGGGTGCACCTCGATGATGAGCCCGTGAGCGCCGGCCGCCACCGCGGCCAGGGCAAGGGGTCGCACCAGCGACCACCGGCCGGTTGCCTGCGACGGGTCCACGATTATCGGCAGGTGCGACAGCTCTCGCGCCAACGGAACCGCGTTGAGGTCGAGCGTGAATCGGGTCGACGTTTCGAAGGTACGGATGCCCCTCTCGCAGAGAATCACGTCGCGGTTGCCCTGCGACAGGATGTACTCGGCAGCCAGCAGCCATTCCTCGATGGTCGACGACATGCCTCGCTTGAGCAGCACGGGCTTGCCCGAGCGGCCGGCCTCCTGCAGCAGAGCGTAGTTCTGCATGTTGCGGGTGCCAAGCTGGAGGATGTCGGCGTAGCGCGCCACGAGCTCGACGTCGCCTGGCGCCACCACCTCCGTCACCACCTTGAGGCCGGTCTCGTCTCGAGCCAGTGCCATCATCTTCAGCGCCGCCTCGCCCAGGCCCTGGAACGAATAAGGCGAGGTGCGCGGCTTGAATGCGCCACCGCGCAGGATGGTCGCGCCCTGGGCGGCGACGTGGCGGGCCGTCTCGAGGAGCATTTCCTCGCCCTCGACCGAGCACGGCCCGGCCATCATCACGACCTCATCGCCGCCGATCTTCACGCCGCCGACGTCGACCACCGTGTTCAAGGGACGGAACTCGCGGCTCGCGAGCTTGAACGGCTTGGTGATGGGGATGATCTCGTGGATGGCGTTGAGGTGGGAGAACGCCTCCTTGTAGGCGTATGCGTTGCCGCCGATCACCCCGACGAGAGTGCGCTCCTCGCCACGCGACAGCTCGGTCTTGAGCCCGATCTCATGGACGCGATCGACCACCGCCTTGATATCGGCTTCGGTCGCCGTGTGCGTCATGACGATGATCACGGGATAACTGTTCCTTTCAGTGAGTCGAGGTCGGCCTTGATCGCTTTCGCTCCGCGCAGGTAGGCGAATCGCATCGCCGACTGCGGCTTGGCGGTGTTGTAGAGCAGAAGGATACGTATGCACATCGGCACGGCGCGCGGATTGGGCAGGGGGACGTCCATGTCGTGGCCGCACAACAGGGGCACCTCCAGCCAGCCCAAACGGCGGGCGGCGTAGGCGGGAAACTCTGCCGTGAGGTCGTGGGTGGTCGTGAAGTAGGCAAAGCAGATCTCGTCTTGGTCGAGGTCATTGAGGCGCGTCAGCTCCACCAGGATCTCCTGCGTCGCCTCGGTGATGGCCTCCGCCGTGTTGGCCTCCGCGGTGGTCGCGCCGCGAATCCCCCTCACCGGCATGCCTTCAACAGCTCCTTGACCAACACCACCGGGTCGCGCCCCTTGTCGATCTCGGCGACGATCGCGCTGCCGACGACCGCAGCGTCGGCCACGCCAAGCAGGGCCTTCAAGTGCTCGGGACGCGAGATCCCGAAGCCGGCCGCCACCGGCAGCGGGGTGTGGTTTCGCACCTTCTGCATCAGCTCCGGCATCCCTTCCGGCAGCTCTTTGCGCGCTCCAGTGATGCCGGTGACGGTGACGCAGTAGACGAAACCGCTCGAGTGATCGCAGATGCTCTGCAGCCGCTGCAGTGATGTGGTCGGCGACACCATGAAGACGGTGTCGAGCGACGCTGCCCGCAACCATCCGGCGACCGGCTCGGATTCCTCCACCGGCAGGTCGGGCACGATCACGCCCGTCACTCCCGCCTGTGCGGCCTCGGCCGCAAACTTCCGCGGGTCGTAGGCGAGGATCGGATTGATGTAGGTCATGAGCACGATGGGCGTGCCTTCTTTCGCGATCGCCGAGGCCAGCTCGAGGCAGGCTTCGACGGTCATGCCATGTTCGAGCGCCACCTGCCCGGCGCGCTGGATAACCGGCCCGTCCGCCAGCGGATCGGAGTGAGGTATGCCGATCTCGAGCGCGGCGATGCCGGAGGTTGCGAGCCTCCTCCCCACCTCGACCGACTTCTTGCGGTTGGGGTGGCCGCCCATCATGTAGGCGACGAGCTTCAGGTCGCCGTCGGCCTTGAGCGCTGTTTCTAAGCGCAGGCCCTCAGACACCTTCGACGGAGTCCATGTCCTTGTCGCCGCGGCCCGAAAGGCAGATGAGGATTCGCCCGCCGGGTCCGAACTCGCGCGCCATCACACCTGCGTGGTGCAGTGCGTGTGAGGGCTCGAGCGCCGGCATGATCCCTTCCAGCCGGGTGCAGAGCTTGAATGCGGCGACCGCATCCTTGTCGGTCACAGCCACGTACTGGACGCGCTCGGAGTCACGTAGGAACGAATGCTCAGGGCCCACACCGGGATAGTCGAGACCGGCGGAAATCGAGTGTGTCGGCAGAATCTGGCCATCGCCGTCCTGCAGCACGTAGGAGTAGCTGCCGTGCAGCACGCCCGGGCGGCCGCCTACGAGCGAGGCCGCGTGCCGGCCGGTGCGCACCCCTTCACCCGCGGCCTCGACGCCGATCAGCGCCACATCCTTGTCGTCCAGGAATGCGGTGAACATCCCGATGGCATTCGAGCCACCGCCGACGCAGGCGATGATCGCATCGGGCAACTTGCCATCGACCGACAGGTACTGCTCGCGAGCCTCGTCGCCGATCACCCGCTGCAGGTCGCGAACCATCTCCGGATAGGGGTGAGGGCCGACGACCGAGCCGATGATGTAGTGAGTGGTGCGCACGTTGGTGACCCAGTCACGTATCGCCTCTGACGTCGCATCCTTGAGCGTCTTGGTCCCCGCAGTCACCTCGACGACCTCAGCCCCGAGAAGCTTCATGCGGCGCACGTTCATCGATTGCCTCCGCATGTCCTCGGTGCCCATATAGACGGCGCACTCGAAGCCGAAGCGAGCGCACACGGTCGCGACCGCCACGCCGTGCTGCCCCGCGCCGGTCTCCGCGATGATCCGTTTCTTCCCCATCCGCAGCGCCAGCAGCGCCTGGCCGACAGCGTTGTTCAGCTTGTGGGCGCCGGTGTGGCAAAGGTCTTCGCGTTTGAAGTGGATGTGCGCGCCGCCGAAGTGAGCGCCGAGGCGCGTGGCCGCGTAGAGCGGAGTTGGGCGGCCGACAAACGCTCGCCGATGGCCGGCTAGCTCGAGCTGGAACTGGGTATCGGCCTTCGCCTCGTGCCACACGTCCTCGAGCTCCCCGAGCGCGGCCATGAGCGTCTCGGGCACATATTGGCCGCCGTAAGCGCCGAAGCGGCCGTGCTCGGGATGGCTCAACTCAGCAGCTCCGCTATTCGCACGGCGTGCACGAACGCGCGCACCTTGTCCGGGTCCTTGACCCTGACGGCAGATTCGACTCCGCTCGACACGTCGACACCGTATGGCTTGAATTCGTTCACGACCCTGGACACGTTACCCGGTTGAAGTCCGCCGGCGATGAACACGCGACGCGTGCCGAGCAGCTCGCGAGCGCTCTCCCAGTCCCACGTCTGGCCGGTGCCGCCGCGCTGGTCGGCGGACCACGAGTCGAGCATGATCGGGTCAGGCCATGCCCCGGCGTCGGGTATCTGGCCGTCCTTGACCTTCAGCACTTTCATCACCGGCCGGCCTGCGTCGTAGCCCGCGGGCTCAGAGCCGTGAAGCTGCAGCAGGTCGAGCCCGACAAATTCGGCAATCTGCCGAACCTCACCGGGGTCTTGGTCGATGAACACGCCGACGATCGTTGGGCGAAGCGAGAGCCCGTCCACAATCGCTTTGGCTGCCTCTGGTGTGACCCGGCGGTCAGAGCGGCAGAAATGAAAGCCCAGCAGGTCCGCGCCGGCCTCGATCGCGGCCTGGGCGCCACCGGGGTCGCAGATGCCGCAAATCTTCACCTGGATCGTCATGCCGCCGCGAGCTCCCGGATTCGCGCGGCGGGGTCCTCGGCTCGCATCAGCGACTCGCCGACCAGGATCGCGTCGGCACCTGCCTCGCGCATTCGGCGCGCGTCGTCCGCCGTGTGAATGCCACTTTCCGCCACCACCAGGACGTCGGGCGGGATCGCCTTGCGCAGCCGCTCGACCAGACCCAGGTCGACGTTAAAGGTGCGCAGGTCGCGGTTGTTGACTCCGATGATCGTCGCTCCCGCGGCGAGCGCAGTCTTCACTTCGGCCTCGTTGTGAACTTCGACGAGCGCTGCCAGACCGCGGCTTTGCGTCACCCGAACCAGCTCGCCCAAGCGCTCCAGGTCGAGCGCGGCGACGATGAGCAGGATGGCGTCGGCGCCCGCGGCCCGCGCCTCCCCCACCTCGTACGGATCGGTGACGAAGTCCTTGCGAAGAATCGGCAGGTCGGTAGCGAAGCGGGCCGCGACCACGTGCTCAGGCCGGCCGCCGAAGCTCGCCATGTGAGTCAGCACCGAGATGGCGGCCGCGCCGCCCATCGTGTAAGCGCGCGCCAGGTCACCCGGCCGGTAGTCCTCGGCGAGCACGCCCATGCTCGGAGTGCGCTGCTTCATCTCGGCGATGACGGCCAGACCTGGCCTGCGCAAAGCGCCGGCGAAGTCCTTTGGAGTGTGCGCGAAGATCGCGCGCTCCAGGTCGTCAGGCGTGATCAGCGCTCGCCGCCGTTGCATGTCCTGCCGAGCCTCGGTGACCAGGCGGGCGAGCAGGTCTTCGGTGGGGCTCACTCCTGTGAGATTGTCGCCCAGCGCTGGAGAAGGTCGCCGGCGCGGCCCGAGTCGATCGCGTCAGCGCCTGCGCTGAGACCCTGCTTCCAGTCCTTGGCGAGGCCGGCCGCACGCAGCGCGGCCGCCGAATTGAGGAGGACCACGTCGCGCCGCGGACCGCGGGCTCCGCCGAGCACCTCGCGCGCGATGCGGGCGTTCTCCTCGGGCCCACCGCCCCGCATTGCGTCGATCGGCGCGCGGCCGAGGCCGAGCTCCGCAGGATTGAGCTCGTACTCCTTTCTCTGACCGTCGATCTCGATGACGTGAGAGGGCCCGCTCACCGACAGCTCATCCATCCCGTCACCGGCGTGGAAAACGATCGCGCGCTCGACCCCGAGGCGCATGAGCACGTCGGCCATCTTGCCGGCCACCTTGCCGTCGGCCACCCCAAGGGCCTGGTACCTGGCGCCGGCGGGATTACACAGAGGTCCGAGAACGTTGAACACGGTCCGCAGCGCGAGCTCCTTGCGCGGGACGGCGGCGAAGCGAAACGACGGGTGAAAGATTGGCGCGAAAAGAAAGCCGATGCCGGCCTCATCGACGCAACGGGCGACGCCCTCGGGCGCGAGGTCGACCTTCACGCCCAGCTGCTCGAGCACGTCGGCCGAGCCGCAAAGCGATGAGGCCGCTCGGTTGCCGTGCTTGGCCACGCGGGCGCCGCAGGCCGCGGCCACGATCGCGGAAAGGGTGGAGATGTTGAAGGTCGCGAGGCCGTCGCCACCCGTGCCGCAGGTGTCGAGAAGCGCGCCGCCGATTTCGATCGGCGTGGCCATCGCTCGGGCGGTGCGGGCGAACCCTGTCAGCTCCTCGACAGTCTCGCCCTTGATGCGCAGCGCGACGAGGAACCCGGCAATCTGCACTGGCGTGGCGTCCCCACGAATGATCTCCTCAAACGCGGCAGCAGCCTCATCCTCGGCCAGAGACTCACCCCTGACCAGTTTTGCAATGGCCTCGATCACGCGATCTTCCTCGAGGCTCTACGGATGAAGTTGGCCAGGATCTTCTTGCCTTCCTTGGTCAGGACCGACTCAGGGTGGAACTGTACCCCGTAGGTCGGGTGCCGGGAGTGGCGCAGCCCCATGACAGTGTCGTCCGCAGTCCACGCCGTCACCACGAGCTCATCGGGGAGCGAAGCGCGCTCCACGATCAGAGAGTGGTAGCGCGTCGCCTCGAATGGATCGCTCACACCCGCCAGCACGCCCGAGTTGTCGTGCCGGATCCACGACGTCTTGCCGTGAGACGGCGCATTGCGCACCACCTTGCCACCGAACGCCTCGCCCAGGCACTGGTGCCCGAGACAAACGCCAAGGATTGCGAGCTTGCCGCTGAGCTCCCGGATCGCCTGCGTCGATATGCCCGCCTCCTCCGGCGTGCCGGGCCCCGGCGAGATGACCAGGCCGTCATAACCCGCGAGCTCTGCAACCTTCACCTCGTCGTTGCGATAGACGACGGGCTCGACCCCGAGCTCGCCAAGGTACTGGACGAGGTTGTAGGTGAACGAGTCGTAGTTGTCGATCAGTGCGAGCTTCGGCGTTGGAAGAGTCGCGCTCACATCTCCTCCGCCATCTCGATGGCTTTGAACATCGCCTCTGCCTTCTCGAGCGTCTCGTCGAACTCCCTCTCCGGCCGCGAGTCCGCCACCACGCCGGCCCCGGCCTGGACGTAGGCGATGCCATCGGCGATGACGACAGTGCGCAGCGTGATCGCCATGTCGAGGTTCCCGCCGAAGCTGACATAGCCGAGCGAGCCCGCGTACACGCCGCGCTGCTCAGGCTCGAGCGCGGCGATCACCTCCATCGCGCGAATCTTGGGAGCGCCGGAGACGGTCCCCGCCGGGAAGGCGGCCTTCAGCGCATCGAGCGACGTGCAACCATCGCGCAGCTCGCCGCTCACCGTGGACGAGATGTGCATGACGTGTGAGTAGCGCTCCACTTCCATGAGGCGATCGACGTGCACCGTGCCTGGTCGTGCGACGCGGCCGACATCGTTGCGACCGAGGTCGACGAGCATCACGTGCTCGGCCCTCTCCTTCACGTCGTTCAGGAGCTCCTTCTCCAGCGCCACGTCTTCGTCCTGGTCTGCGCCGCGCCTCCGCGTGCCGGCCAGCGGCCGCGTCTCGACTCGCTTGCCCTCGACCTGCACGAGCTTCTCGGGTGAGGTGCCGACCACGTGACGGTCCCCACCCAAAGCCAGAAAGAACATGTAGGGCGATGGGTTGATGGCGCGAAGGCAGCGATAGACGTCGAAGGGACTCGCCGCCAGAGGCTTCTGAAAGCGCTGCGAGACGACGATCTGAAACGCATCGCCCGCGAGGATGTGCTCTCTCGCCGCATCGACCATCGCGTGAAACTGGCCAGGAGTCACGTTCGATTTCCATGGCGATCCGTCCACGCCGCGAGGCCAGGCCGCAACCTGGTCAGAGGCCAGCCGCTCCTCCATCGTGTCGATTCGCGCCAGGGCAGCTTCGTAGTCCTCGCGGTCGGGCCTGAAGATCGTCAGCAGCTTCAGCCGCCGAGTGACGTGGTCGAAAACCGCGAGGTCCTCGGCGCGCAGAAAGGCGCTTTCGGGCATGGGAGGTGCAGCGCCCTCGGCCAGCGGAAGCCGCTCGAAGTGGCGCGCCGTCTCGTACCCGAGATAGCCGACGGCGCCGCCATGGAAGCGGGGAACGCCACGGACGGGGGCGGTCGCTTCGGCGGCGACGGCGCGAAGGGCGGGCAATGGGTCGCCTTCACCAAGGTCCAGGGCGCGGGGTTCGAAGCCGATAAACGAGTAGCGCGCCTGCCTCTCGCCCCCCTCGACGCTCTCGAGGAGAAAGCCGGGCGAGCCGGGAGGGCACAGGAGTGAGTAAGCGCGAACGGGGGTCAGCATGTCGGCCAGCACCTCCCGGTAAACCGGGATGAGTGAGTAATCCTTGGCCAGCGCCAAAGCTTCCTCACGAGTGGGAGTGAAGAGTCCTCCCCGCTTGCCGGGGAGGTGGCCCGAAGGGCCGGAGGGGGCGTTCAAATCAGCAACACCGTGCGATCGCTCATCTAGACCTCATCTCAACTGACCTCTCCGCGCGACTCCCTGTGGCCGCGCCGGAGCGCAAACGTTAGCAGACCCTAGGTCTGCTTCGCCTTGGCCTTCATCTCACGCTTGACGACCCGCGCCTCTGCCATCGTCGCTTCGGAATCCACGTCGGCCACCGTGTGCCAGCTGGCCGCATGCTTCTCCCACCCCGCCGGCTTGACCCCGAACTTCTTGGCCAGCACGGACACCAGGATCTTCACCTTCATGTCCCCAAACCCAGGCAGCTTCTTGATCCTGACCGCAAGATCGTCGCCATCCCGCGCCTGGGTCCAGACCGCGGCGGCATCGCCTCCGTACTCCGTCACGACTGTCTGGCACAGGGCCTGCACGCGTTGCGCCATGCTGCCGGGAAAGCGATGCAGCGCGGGCCGCTCGCGGAACACCGCACCGAGCTTGTCAGGGTCCATGGCCGCGATCTTGCGGGCGTCGAGGTGGCCGAGCCGCTGCTTCAGTACGTAGGGCCCGCTGAAGGCCTTTTCCATCTTGACCTGCTGATCGAGCACCAGCCCGATGAGCAATGCCAAAGGATCGGTCTCGAGCAGGCGATTGGCCTCAGGATCCTCGGTCCAGACGATGGGCATGTAGGCATTATCGCAAGCCCAGCTCTCACTCCCTAGCGCGAGGGCCCTCTTCGCTGCACGAACTGGAAGCCGAACCGGCCCTTCACGCACAGGTGGCCGGCGGTGACGCTGTGGTCGAGAGGTGACGTCACCTTCACTATCGAGTTGTCCTGCACGTGGAGCTCGAGCATGCAGCCCACCCCGCAGTAAGGACACACCGTCTCGGTCACCTTCTGCTGCGACTCGTCCCACGTACCGGCCTGGCGCATGTCGTACTCGCTCTTGAACATCAGCGCGCCAGTCGGACACACACCGATGCAGTTGCCGCAATAAACACACGCAGACTCAGGCAGCTCGACTGTGAACTCCGTGGAGATGTGCGCGTCAAACCCGCGCCCCGCGACGCCGATGGCAAACGTGTTCTGCGCATCGACCCCACAGGCCTCGACGCACTTGTAGCAGAGGATGCAACGCGAGTAATCCCGCACATAAAGGTCGTTGTCGATCTTCACGGGCTGCGCCACTGTGGCCGCGCCGGGGCCGAAGCGTTGAGGCTGGGCGCCGTACTGCGTCATCCAGCCACGCACCTGTGGCCCGCAGATAGACATGTCGACAGACGACGCGAGCATCTCAAGGACCATCCGTCGACTGTGGCGCACGCGCTCTGAGTCGGTGAGGACCTTCATGCCCGGCTCCACCTTGCGCGAGCAGGCCGGCACAAGGACGCGCGACCCCTCGACCTCGACCACGCAAGCCCGGCAAACGTTGACGGGAGTCAGGTTCTCGAGCTGGCAAAGGGTCGGGGTGTCGATGCTGAGGCCGCGACAGGCCTCCAGGATCGTCGTGCCCTCGGTCGCTTGCACGTCCACGCCGTCGATGGTGACGGTGACCATGCGCCTGGGCAGACCGACGAAGACTCCGCTCGCCATTTAGTTCGCTCCCACCATCTTCAGCTGGATAACCGCGGAGCCGATGGCGCTGGCGGCAGTCTGTCCGAGCCCGCATATCGAAGCGTCGCGCATCGCGCGTGCGATGTCGCTCAGCAGCGCGATGTCAGTTTCGCGAAGAGATTGGTTGCGCTCGCTGAGGATTCGCTTCAGCGCCTCCTCCTGCCGCACCGTGCCAACGCGGCACGGAACGCACTGCCCGCACGACTCGTCGCGGAAGAAGCGAGCGATTCGAAGCAGAACCTGCTCGAGGTCAGCGGTGTCGTCGAACACGATGACAGCGCCAGAACCGAGCGTCGCCCCGATGGCCCGCGTGCCTTCAAATGTGAGCGGGACGTCGAGCTGGGATTCAGTGACGAAGGAGCCCGCCGCGCCACCGAGCAGCACCGCACGGAGCGACCGGCCTTCACGGAGCCCGCCGGCCATCTCGATGAGAGTGCGAAGCGTCGTCCCCATCGGCACCTCGTAGATGCCTGGCGCACGCACGTGGCCCGACAAGCAGAAGAGCCGCGTCCCGGCTGATTCGGCCGTTCCCGTCTTCGCGTACTCGGCACTGCCGTGATTGAGGATTTCGAGCACGTTGACCAGCGTCTCCACGTTGTTGACCAGGGTCGGCTTGCCAAAGAGCCCAACCGCGACGGGAAAGGGAGGCTTGTTGCGCGGCTCTCCCCTCTTCCCTTCGATCGAGTTGAAGAGCGCCGTTTCCTCACCGCAGATGTACGCGCCGGCGCCGCGCCGCACCTCGATGTCGAAGGCCATGCCGGACCCTGCCACGTCGGCGCCCAGAAACGCTTTCGCGCGCGCCTGCTCGATGGCGTTCTCGATCCGCTCGCGGGCCAACGGATACTCGCCGCGAACGTATAGGTAGCCCTGCTCGCAACCCGTCGCGAGGGCGGCGATGGTCATGCCCTCGACCACGGCGAAGGGGTCAGATTCCATCAGGACGCGGTCTTTGAAAGTACCGGGCTCGGACTCGTCGGCGTTGCACACCATGTAATGGGGACGGGCGGGGGCTTTCGCGACCGCGTCCCACTTGCGTCCGGTTGGAAACGCAGCGCCACCGCGGCCGAGCAGCTTCGCATCGGTCACCTCGCGAATCACACCTTCGGGACCGAGCTCGAGCGCACGCCGCAACGCCGTGTACCCACCGGCCTGCACATAGCTGTCGATGCCCTCAGGATCCACGACCCCGACCCGGCGTAGAAGCCTCGATTCCTTTCGTGGCTGCAGATGCATCGATGTCTCGCTCTCAGGCCACTCGCCGCCGAGGATCGCGCTGAGAGACTCGTAGGTGGCCGGCGCAACGCGGGCTTCGGCGTGGTGCTTGCCTGCTCGCTCGATCAATGCGGCGGGCGCGCGATCGCACAGCCCGAGGCACGGGCTGCGGTACCAGGCCGCGGAGCCCGAAGCATCGGATGCTCCGGCGGGACCAAAGCCCTTCTCCAGCGCGTCGCAAAGAGCGTCGACGCCGGCGCACTTGCAGGCGATGTCATCGCAAACGTGGACGGCAAGCGGCGGCCGCTCCTCGAGCGCGAATCGTGCGTAGAAGCTGGCGACGCCATAGGCGTCGGCGGGTGGGATCGATAGGCGCCTGCACGCGTACTCGAGCGCGCCGCGGCTGACCCAGCCGGCGCGATCCTGCACCGCGTGAAGAACGGGCAGCAGCAGGTGGCGACGGGACCGTGCCGCACGGCCGCCATAGGCAAGGTGATCGTCCTGCTCAACGCGCGCGCCGCCTTCCCATAGGGATTCGGGCGCGCCCAGGAATCCGTCGATGGCGGCAACCTCCTCGGTTGTCGGCGGTCCCCCGGTGGTCCTTATGTCCAATTACTTGGCCGGGACCGCGACCAGCTTGTCGATCCGGATGGCGCTCGCCTTGAACTCGGCGGTGCCGGACTTGGGATCGGTGGCGTCGATGGTGAGCACGTTGGTGGCCACCTGGTCGGGAAAGTGGGGGGTCATAAAAGCGAGCCCCGGCCTGAGTGTGGCGTCAAAACGCACTGGCACCTCGACAGAACCGCGCCGCGAGCTGGCGAGCACCCTCTCGCCATCCGTGATCCCCAGGCGCGCCCCATCGGCAGGCGAGATGAGGAGGGCCTCCCGTTTGCGCAACGGCGAGGTGTAGCCACCCGTCTGCACGCCGGTGTTGAACGAGTCGAGCCGGCGCCCGGTGGTGAGCCGGATCGGAAACTCATCGGTGAGCAGGTCGACCGGCGGATCGTGCTCCACCGCGTGAAAAGGCGCGGCGGGGCCGTCGATGGGGTCCTTCCAGAGCCGGGCGTGAAGAAACTCGGTGCCGGGGTGGGATTCGTCAGGGCACGGCCACTGAATGCCACCGAGCTCGTCGAGCCGCGCGTAGGACATGCCGGCATGCATTGGCGACAGGCTGCGGCACTCGTCCCAGACCTCTTCTGCAGTCGGGTGACCCCAGTCGGTACCAAGGCGCGTGGCGATCTCGCAGATGAGCTCGATATCGTCGCGTGCGCCTGGGGGCGGTTCGAGCGCACGTCGCACTCGTTGCACTCGGCGCTCACTGTTGGTGACGGTCCCCTCTGACTCGGCCCAGCCTGCAGCCGCGGGCAGCACCACATGCGCCAGCTCGGCGGTCTGGGTGAGAAAGATGTCCTGCACGACCAGGTGGTCAAGGCCGCTCAAGAGGCGCACGGCGCGAGTCTGGTCGGCCTCGCTGCGCGCGGGATTCTCGCCGATTATGTAGAGCGCCTTCAGCTCGTCGTGGTTCATTGACTCGAACATCTCGCTGAGGTGATAGCCCTTCTTCGAAGGAAACTTCGCACCGCGCCACGCGCTTGTGAACTTGGCATGGATGGCCGGCTCCTCGAGGTCCTGGAAACCGGGAAACCTCGCCGGTATGGCGCCCATGTCTCCCCCGCCCTGGACATTGTTCTGCCCGCGGAGGGGATTCAACCCACAGGCAAACCGACCGACCTTACCCGTGAGCAAAGCCAGGTTGATGAGCGCGAGGACGTTGTCTGTGGCGTTGTGATGCTCGGTGATCCCGAGCGTCCAACAGATCATTCCTGTCTCGGCGCGCCCGAACGCCAGCGCCACATCTCTGATCGCGGCGGCGGGCACACCTGTCTCGCGCTCGGCACGCTCCAGCGAATAGACCTCGACGCAGCGAGCGAACTCGTCGTAACCGGTGGTGGCGCGAGCGATAAAGCCGGTGTCCGCCAGCCCGTCGTGGATGATCACGCGTGCCATCGCGTTGGCAAGCGAGATGTCACTGCCGACGTCAAGTCCAAGCCACACGTCAGCCCATTCCGCAGAACCGGTGCGGCGGGGATCGACGGCGATGAGCTTCGCGCCGTTGCGAACGCCACGCAATAGGTGGTGAAAGAAAATCGGGTGCGTCTCACGAGCGTTCGAGCCCCAGAGGATCACCAGGTCGGTCTGCTCAACCTCGCGATAGGACGAGGTCCCTCCTCCGGCTCCGAACACTGTCGCCAGACCGGCGACGCTTGGAGCGTGTCAAGTTCGATTACAGCTGTCGATGTTGTTGCTGCCCATCACGAAACGCGTGAACTTCTGAGCCATGAAGTTCATCTCGTTGGTGGTCTTGGAACAGCTGAACATCCCGAAGCCATTCGGACCCAAAGCACGAGCCTTTGCAAACCCGGCCGCGGCTCTGTCAAGAGCCTCCTCCCACGACGCAGGCCGCAGACGACCGCCGTCCCGCACCAACGGTTGGGTCAGGCGCTGGAGGCCGTCATCCATCGCAGACACAATATAGGGAAGGGTGGCCCTAAGCCGCCCACCGCAAGCCGGGACCACGCGCTCGTCGGAACAGGACTCGGTCTGGAGGCACGAACCGAAACTCACGACCCGCTTGCACCACCTGCCACCCACCTTCATGCACGAGGCGGTGGTGGAAGTAGCAGAGCAGGACGAGGTTGGAAAGGTGTGTCGGACCGCCTCTCGACCACGACACGATGTGATGCGGAGTCGACCAATCAACCTTGCGATCACAACCCGGCCAGCGACAACCATGATCGCGAGCCCGCAAAGCTCGTCGCGTCGGCGCCGACACCACCCGCGTCGCCCGACCGACATCGATCACCATCGAGTCGGCAAGCAGCACGCGCGAGATGGTGGAGTCACATGCGATGCGCTCCAACGTCCGAGTTGAGATCGGCAGCGAGAGCTCGAGGTCAGCCGCCGGAGCTCCGACCTCGTTCTTGATGCCTTCCAGAGTGGTCGTCAGGTTGATGTGTGGCTTGACGCCGTTACGCCGAGGCAGCTTGCCCTCATCCATGGCGTGATGCACCAGCTCACCCAGCGAGTCGGCCATCCGCTGCTTGTGGCTCCTCTCGTCATCGGGCCCGAGCCGCTTGGCCAGGGATTCGAGTGCCGTCCGCAGCGCGGCACCGGTCTCAGGGTCGAGGATGCCGTCGATGGCAAACAGGCCATCGCCCATCTGGCTGATATCGAGACGGCGCCGAGAGTAGTCGGCTTCAGCGTCGTTGAAGAAACCATCGGGGTCGGCGACATGACGGGCATAGCGACAGAGGTAACGCAGGCTGGC
>Ga0208356_1000171_pt1 | contig 21051 bp, 18 predicted proteins | sample NGESurshal072012_4_FD_184467 | JGI IMG/M metagenome (GOLD analysis project Ga0208356, IMG submission 184467) | Arctic peat soil microbial communities from Barrow, Alaska - NGEE Surface sample 53-1 shallow-072012 (SPAdes) | ecosystem: Environmental > Terrestrial > Soil > Wetlands > Peat ... | reverse complement strand
TTCTTCTCCAAGGAGCAGATCCTCGGCTTGGCCCTCTCGAAGCCCGACAACTCGCTTGCGCTCGCGGTGTGGGTCGTCGGCGTCGTGACGGCTTTGATCACCGGCTTCTACACCGGGCGCATGTGGTGGATGGCCTTTGGAGGCAAGCCGTCGCCCGAGCGGCCGGTCGAGCACCCGCATGAGGCACGCCTCGTGATGCTGGTGCCGGTCATGATCCTGGCCGTCCTCACGGTGGTCGGCGGGTTCATCCAGACCCGCGCCCTCGGCATCGGCCCGTCAGCCGTCTCGGACTTCCTGGCCTCGACCGTCGGCCCGGTCGGTTGGGAAGAGGGCGCGGGCGTAGTCGTCGCCGGCCTGATCACCATGGCCCTGGCCACGCTTCTGTTCCTCGCCGCCTACCGCTTCTATGTCCAGCGGTCGTGGACGGCGTGGAGCGCCAGGCTGCCCTGGGCGCAGCGGCTCCTCGAGCGCAAGTACTACTTCGACGAGATCTATGACGCCGCATTCGTGCGCCCGATGGACGCATTCGCGGACTTCGGCCTGCGCGACATCGAGCAGCCCGTCCTGGACGGCGCCGTCGTCGGCACGGGGCACGCCGCCGTCGCGGGGGCGAGCGGCCTCAGCCTCACCCAGAGCGGCTACTTCCGCAACTACGTGCTCGTGTTCGTCGGCGGCGCGGTGGTGGCCGCGGTGCTGCTGCTCATCAGGGCAAACTCGTGACGCTGACCGTCATCTGGCTGCTGCCCATGGTCGGCTCGGCGCTCATCGCCTTCATGCCGCCCCGGTTCGCCAAGTGGCTGGGCGTGGTCGTGGCGATCGCCGCGCTGGGGGTGGCCGCGGGCGTGGCGTTCTCGTTCGCGCCCGGGTATCGCGGTTACCAGTACTCGGAGGCGGTCCCCTGGATCCCGCAGCTGCGCATCTTCTACCGCCTCGGCGTGGACGGGATAAGCCTGTGGCTGGTCGTGCTCAACGCCTTCCTGACCGTAATCGCCATCCTCGCCACGCCGGTCTCGACCCGCAACGTGAACCGCTTCGTCGCCCTGATGCTCGCGATGTCCGCCGGTCTCGCGGGCGTGTTCATGGCCACCGACCTCGTGCTCTTCTACGTCTTCTGGGAGGCGATGCTGATCCCCGCCTACTTCTTGCTCTGGCTCTTCGGAGAGGGCGACCGGCCGGCTCGTGCGGCGGTGAAGTTCGTCCTTTACACGCTCGCTGGCTCGCTCCTGATGCTGGTTGGCGTGATCGGCGAGTACGTCTTCACGGGCAAGCAGACCTTCGACCTCGCCACGCTGGCCACGCTGGCGCCCTCACCGTCGATCCAGTTCGGCCTGTTCTCCGTCTTCGCGCTCGCGTTTGCGATCAAGACCCCGCTCTTCCCCTTCCACAGCTGGCTCCCGGACGCCTATATGGCGGCGCCCACTCCCATGCTGATCACCTTCGCCGGCGTGATGGGCAAGGCGGGCGCCTACGGCTTCCTACGCATCGCCGTCCCGCTGTTTCCAGAGCCTGTGGGTTGGTGGGACTGGCGCTGGGTCGTCCCTGTGCTGGCGGTCGCGGCGATCATCTGGGGCGCGCTGATGGCGATCGCCCAGCGCGACATGAAGCTGCTGGTCGCCTATTCCAGCGTGAGCCACATGGGCTTCATCGTCCTCGGCATCTTTTCCTACAACGTGCAGGGCCAGCAGGGCGCGATCCTGCAGATGGTCAACCACGGGATCATCATCTCGGCCCTCTTCCTCATCGTGGCCTGGATCTCCGACCGCGCCGGCACCCGTGACCGATCGGCCATGGCCGGTCTCGCCGCGCGCATGCCCGTGATGGCGGGCGTGTTCATCGTCGTGACCCTGGCCGCACTCGGGCTGCCGGGTCTCAACAGCTTTGTCGGCGAGTTCATGACGCTGCTGGGCGCCTGGCAGCGCGCGCCGGTGCTCGCCCTGTTCGGAGCCATCGGGCTCGTGCTGGCGCCGGTCTACATGCTGCGACTCTTCCAGGGAGTGATGCAGGGCGCGCCGGCCGGCCCGGTGCCGAGATCGGACATCCGCACCGCGCAGCTCCTGCTGCTGGCTCCGCTCGTCCTTCTGATGTTCGTGATCGGGCTCGACCCTAACGCGCTCACCAGCCTGATGACGTCATTGGGCCAGGCAGGGCTCGCCAGATGAGCCCGCTGCTCGCGGCCGACCTCAACTACACGTGGGCGCAGGCGCTGGGCGACCTGAGCCAGATCGCGGCCGTCGCGACGCTCACGGGCTTCTTCCTGTTCGCGATCGTGGTCGACCTGGTGCTGCCGAAGCACCGCCGCGGCGGCGCCGTCGCCATGACGGCGGTGACCGGGTTCGCGTTCGCGCTCGGGACCGCCGCGTATCGGTGGGTCTATGGACAGGGCGGCGCCTCCGCCTATCACGGATTCGCCACCGGCGACAACTTCGCGCTGTTCTTCGAGATCCTGTTCGCCACGCTCGGAATCCTCACCGTCGCCCTCTCCCATTCCTACCTGAGAAAGCGCGGCCTGCTCGAATCGGAGTTCCACATCCTGATCATGGCCGCGGTGATCGGGATGATGGTGCTGGGCTCGGCGACCTCGCTGGTCACCGTCTTCCTCGGCCTGGAGCTCCTCTCGATCGCGCTATACATCGCGTGCGGCTTCGTGCGCACCGAAAGCCGCTCGCAGGAGGCCGCCGCCAAGTACCTGCTCGTCGGGGGGTTCGCTAGCGCCTTCGTCCTCTACGGCATGGCGCTCATATACGGCGGCGCCGGCACCACGGTTATACCCGAGATCGCAAAACGGCTGGACGCCACGTCATCCGGAAATCCTCTGATCATCCTCGGCATCGTGCTGATGGGCGTCGGCTTTGCTTTCAAGGTCTCAGCGGCGCCGTTCCACATGTGGACGCCGGACGTATACCAGGGCGCGCCGCTCCCGGTGACCGCGTTCATGTCCGTCGGCACCAAGGCCGCCGCCTTCGCGATGATCGTGCGCGTTTTCTCGGGCGGCCTTCCCCACCTCGCGCCGGAGTGGCAGGCGCTCCTCGCCTTCGTCGCCGCGACAAGCATGGTCGTCGGAAACCTGATGGCGATAGCTCAGACGAGCCTGAAGCGCCTGCTCGCGTACTCCGGGGTGGCGCAGGCGGGCTACATCCTGGTCGGCGTGATCGCGGGCGGCCAGAGCGGTCTGTCTGCCGTTCTCTACTACCTGTTCGTCTACATGTTCATGAACTTCGGCGCGTTTGCGGTTATCACGCTGCTCGCCGGCCCGGAAGGCGACCGCGACCGATTCTCGGATCTCGAAGGCCTCGCCCGGCGCAACCCGGTGATGGCGGTCCTCATGTCGGTCTTCATGCTGTCGCTGGCCGGCTTTCCTCCGTCGGTCGGGTTTTTCGGCAAGCTGTTCCTTTTCACCGCCGGGGTCAGCGCCGGGTACACGTGGCTGGTCGTGCTGGCGGTGGTCATGAGCGTGGTGTCGGTCTTCTACTACGTGCGCGTCCTGATTCCGGTGTGGTCGCCCTCAGCCCGGACCGACCGGGTGCCCGCTTCGATCAGCAGCCAGGGAGTGCTCTGGTTGAGCGCCTTGGCCTCGGTCGCCCTGGGCGTCTATCCGACGACGGTCCTCCTCCTCGGCCAGCTGGGCGCGAACCCGATCTCTGGTCCTTAGCAAACTCGCCCCACCAGGCACTCCGGATTCCGCCATTCGGGCACAAATGGTCGTAGCCCGTGCTCTGGATACAGCCAATCCGGCGCAGATGGTCGTGCTTAACGACTGACCACGCATCCCCCGCCGCTTCGTGACGCCGGCGTGAGCTTGCCTTTGAAACTGACGATCAGATCCCCGCTCGCGATTGTCCCCCGTCCACCGCGATGATGGCCCCGTTGACCAGGCTCGCCTGCGTCGAGCAAACGAAAGCGACGATGCTGGCGACCTCGTCGACGGTTCCGAATCGGCCCAGCGGCATGTCGTGACGGACGAAGTCGGCGATGGCTTCCGGATTCGCCTTCTGGCGCCGGTCCCATCCGCCTCCCGACCAGAGGATGGAGCCCGGTGCGACGGCGTTCACCGTCACGCCCCTGGCGGCAACTTCACGCGCAAGCGACTTGACGAAGCTGGTCTCCGCCGCCTTCGCCGCGTTGTAAGCGGGCGCGCCGCCGGTCTCCCGTCCCCACAGCGAGGTGATGGCGACGATGCGCCCCCATCCCCTCTCGAGCATGCCGGGCAGGACCAGCTCCGTCATGCGCACGCTGACGGCGACATTGCCCGCGAAGGCGGCTTCGAACTCCTTGGCGCCGGTGTCTGTCCATGAGGTGCCTGCGCGAAGGCCGAGATTGTTGACGAGGATCTCGATCGGCCCGAGCTTGCTGACGGTCGCCTCGACCGCCCGCCGGCCGCCTTCTTCGGTCATCAGATCGGCGGAAACGCCCAGCCCACCAAGCGAGGCCGCAACGCGCTCGACGTCGCTCTTGGTGCGCGCCGCGATCGCAACACGCGCGCCCTCGCGAGCCAGCGCCTGGGCAATCCCCAGCCCGATGCCCCGTGTGCCCGCCGTGACGAGCGCCACCTTTCCCGCCAGACCGAGGTCCACCCAGGCATCCTAATGAGGTGCTGCCACCAGGGGCCATCAACGACGGACCGCCGGTCACGCCGCGTCCGTCGGCGACCGTGCTCTTGGTTCGCGGGCGCGACCCCTGGGAGCTGCTGCTCGTGCATCGTCCGGGCGGGGCCGACTTCGCCCCCGGCGCTTACGTGTTTCCGGGCGGCACCGTGCACGCCGGCGACCTGGGCTGGGGCGACGAGATCCGCATGGCGGCTGTGCGGGAGGTGTTCGAGGAGGTCGGGATCCTGCTGGCGCGCCGCGGCCGACGCTTTGCGCGCCAGGCCGAGTGCGATCGGGTGCGATCGATAGTCGAAGGCGGGAAGAGCTTTGGTGAGGCCCTGCGCGAGTTGCGCCTGGAGCCGGCGCTTGACCGGCTGGTACTTTTCGCCCGCTGGGTCACGCCCTTGCAGCTGCGGCGCCGCTACGACGCCCGGTTCTTTCTCGCCCGCCTGCCATCCGGGCAGGAGGTGAAGTCTCAGGAAGGCGAGGTGACGGATTGGCTGTGGGCGGCGCCCGAGCACGCCCTGTCCAATACCGATATCACGCTCGTCTACGCCACGCGCGCGGTGCTCGAGTCGGTCGCCGCGGACAGGCACGAGGGAAAGCTCTTCGCTCGGATGCGCCGGCTGAAAGAGGTTCCGGCCGTCGAGCCGAAGATGGTGCGAACGGAGAACGGTTGGGAGATAGAGCGCTGACGGGCGACTTCTAGCGCCAGTGGTTGCGCCAGCGGTCGTAGTGGACGACCTCGACCCCGGCCTGCCGCAGCACATCCAGACCGGCGGGGTCGCGATACGCCTCACGGTAGTAGACCCGCCCGACGTTGGTGTTGATGATCATCTTGGCGCACATCACGCACGGCGAGGCGCTGACGAACATCACCTTGCCGGGCAGCTGTGCGCCGGCCTTGATCAGACAGTTTTGCTCACTGTGGAGACAGCCGCAGGCGCCCGGCTCCGCTGAGTCGCAGCGATTGGGCAGGCCTCTGGCGTTGCCGTTGTAGCCGATCCCCAGCACCTGCGTGAGGTCGGAGGTGGTGATCACACTGCCGACCTGGAGCCGGGCGCACGTCGACCGCTTGGCCAGCTCCTCGGCCATGCGCATGTAGACCTCTTCCAGCGGGATTCGGTCGGGCGCCTGCTCGGATTCGGAGACGGGTTCGTGGGCAGCCATTTTCGTCACTTTATTCCTTGTCACAACAGCGGGAGGGAGAGCAGCGGAGCTTGCCCGGCCGAAGGCCGGGTCGGCTTTGCCGACGCCGCGATGCGATCAGTAAGTCCGATCCTTAACGCGCTTGCGCGCAGAGGGAACCGGCAGGTTCCTTCTCATGCTTTTAACACTCTTGTCTATACCCCTTTGGCGGACTACAATGCGCAAGATGTCGGTGCTCGAACTCTTGTTCGCCCTTCTGATGGTATGCCTCCTGGCCGGGATGGCCGGTGTGGCCTTCCTGGTGTGGAACCTGGTCCGCCGCGCGGACGGCCAGGCGCATGACGTCGCCGAGCTGAAGCTGCGACTGGAGGCCGGCGGCCAGGCTCAGGGCTCGCAGGCGGCCGAGCTGCGCGAACGGCTGTCACAGACCCAATCCGTCGTTGAAGGGCTGCGCTCGGCCCTGTCCGCCCGCCAGCCCGTCGAGGACGAAGCCCGCGCGAGCTTGAGGCGGCTGGAGAGCGTGATCGCCGGCAGCTCCACCCGCGGCGCGGCGGGCGAGAACATCCTCGAGGAGGCGCTCCGGCACCTTCCGCCTGAGATGCTCCAGCGCAACGTCTGGGTCGGCGGCAAGGTGGTCGAGCTCGCGTTGCGCCTGCCCGGCGGAAAGCTGCTGCCGATGGACTCGAAATGGGTCTCCAGCGGGGCCCTGGAGCAGCTTGCCGATCCCGGGCTGGATGCGCCGCGCCGGGCGCAGCTAACAGCCCAGGTCGAGCGCGAGGTGGAGCGGCGGGTCCGCGAGGTCAGCCAGTACATCGATCCTGGCACCACGTCGCCGTTCGCCCTCGCGGTGATCCCCGACGCGGCCTACGACGTCTGCCGGGGAGCCATCGTCGGGGCACACAAGCGGCACGTGATGGTGGTCGGCTACGCGATGGCCCTCCCCTATCTGCTCACCCTGTACCAGCTGCACCTGCAGTTCGCGCGCACGGTCGACATGGAGAAGCTCCAGTCGGCGCTCATCGACGTCGAGCGCCACCTCGACACCCTGGAGAGCGTGCTCGAGAACAAGCTGCAGCGGGCCGTGACGATGCTCCAGAACGCCTACGGCGAGGGCAAGCAGGTGTCGGCCAGGATCCGTGCGTCCGCCCAGAGCGTCCAGATGACCGAAAACACTTCAACTGATGCTTCCCCGCCGGCCGGGGAGGTCGCGCGCAGCGCCAGTGGGGGGACGGAGATGTCCACAGGCTCCTCCCAACTCTCGCTCGTCGAATCAGTTCAGTAGGGCGGTTTTGCGCACTTTCCCACAGCTCTTCCGCAGTCTGTGCCCAGTTTGACCGCAGAGATATCCACAGGTAATCCACCAATATGTTGGGGGTAAAGGTGCGTAAGGGCCGAACATCTTGTGTTTTGGGTCTTGACAAGCCCAAAGTCGGTTCGTATCATTTGGGGCGTTAGTTTGAGGCCCTGGGGCATAAGTGGCGGGCATGCTCTGGGGCCTCTTCCATCCCCAAACGTACAAGTTCAACGACGCAGCTCACGTCCTACCAACCACGGTTCGAATACACCCTCACCGGGGATGATTCAAGGAGGCGTTCTCTAAAGAAGATGGCCAAGAACATTGTCGACCTCACAGGAGCCCGCTCGGGGGCAGCAGGGCGCGCGCAGGGCGCCCCGATCGCCGGGCGCGCGCAGGGCGCCCCGATCGCCGGGCGCGCGCAGGGCGCCCCGATCAAGACGAATGGGAGCCACGCCAAAGCAGTGAAGGGACTCCGCTTCGGCCGGCACTTCACCCCTCCGGGCAGCCACGCCTTCGACCTCGTGGAGTGGGAGCGGCGAACCGCCGCGATCATCGGCGAGAAGGGCCAGGTCATCTTCGAGCAGAAGGACGTCGAGGTCCCCCGCTCCTGGTCGCAGCTGGCGATCAACGTCGTCGCCCAGAAGTACTTCCGGGGCGGTGTGGGTACCCCTGAGCGTGAGACCAGCGTCCGCCAGTTGATCGACCGCGTGGTCGAGACCCTGGCCGGCTGGGGACGCAACGGCGGCTACTTCGCGACCGAGGAAGACGCAGAGAACTGGTCTCAAGAGCTCCGCTACCTCCTGGTCACGCAGCACGCCTCCTTCAACAGCCCGGTCTGGTTCAACATAGGCGTGCCCGGTCGCGCCCAGCAGGGTTCGGCGTGCTTCATCAACTCGGTGGAGGACTCGATGGAGTCGATCCTCGAGCTGGTCAAGACCGAAGGCATGCTATTCAAGTTCGGCAGCGGCACAGGCACCAACCTCTCGGTGCTGCGTTCCTCCAAAGAGCAGTTGTCAGGCGGCGGCACCGCCTCCGGCCCTGTCTCCTTTATGAAGGGCTACGACTCGTTCGCGGGCTCGATCAAGTCGGGCGGGACGACTCGCCGCGCGGCCAAGATGGTTCTCCTCAACGCCGACCACCCGGACATCCTCGAGTTCATCCGCTGCAAGGCGGAGGAGGAGAAGAAGGCCTGGGCCCTGATCGATGCCGGCTACAACGTTGGGTTCAACGTGGCGGGCGGAGCGTACGACTCGGTCCAGTTCCAGAACGCCAACAACTCGGTCCGCGTGAGCGACGCCTTCATGCAAGCGGTCGACAACGACAAGAAGTGGGAGACGAAGGCGGTCGTCGACGGCCGGGTCATCGACACCTACAAGGCTCGTGATCTGTGGCATGAGATCGCCGACGCGACCTGGATCTGCGGCGACCCGGGCCTGCAGTTCGACACCACTATCCAGGACTGGAACGTGGTGCCCAACACGGGCCGCATCAACGCCACGAACCCATGCTCGGAATTCGTCTTCCTCGATGACACCGCCTGCAACCTGCTTTCGCTCAACCTGATGAAGTTCCAGACCGAGGACGGTAAGTTCGACGTCGAGCGCTACCGGCACGCCATCGACATCTGCTTCACCGGTCAGGAGATCATCGTCTCCAACGCCTCCTACCCCACCCCGGCGATAGCCAAGAACTCGGAGGCGCTTCGCCCGCTGGGTCTTGGCTACGCCAACCTGGGCGCGCTGCTGATGTCGATGGGACTCGCCTACGACTCCGAGGAGGGCGGCCGCTTCGCCAGCGCGCTCACCGCGATCATGACCGGCCGCGCGTTTGCCCAGTCGGCGCGCATGGCCCAGGTCAAGGGCCCGTTCAGCGAGTTCGCTAAGAACCGCCAACCGATGCTGCGCGTGATGGAGAAGCACCGCCAGGCGGCGCACCAACTCTCCACATCACCGGAATCGGCCGAGGTCGTGGATGCCGCTCGCGAGACGTGGGACGAGGCGGTCAAGCTCGGCCGCGCTCACGGATACCGGAATGCCCAGGCAACAGTGTTGGCCCCGACCGGCACCATCGGCCTGATGATGGACTGCGACACGACAGGCATCGAGCCCGACCTCGCGCTGGTCAAATACAAGAAGCTGGTCGGCGGCGGCCTGCTGAAGATCGTGAACACCACCGTCCCGGCCGCGCTGCGCAAGCTTGGCTATGACGAGCTGAAGGTGAAGGAGATCGTCGAGTACATCGACGAGAACGACACCATCGAAGGCGCTCCCCACCTGATGGATGAGCACCTGAAGGTGTTCGACTGCGCGTTCAAGCCGGTCAATGGCGCTCGATCGATCGCTCCGATGGGGCACGTGCGGATGATGGCCGCGGTCCAGCCGTTCATCTCAGGCTCGATGTCCAAGACCGTGAACCTCCCGACCGAGGCGACCGTCGAAGACATCCAGCAGACCTACATGGAGTCCTGGAGGCTCGGGCTCAAGTGCATCGCGATCTACCGCGACGGTTGCAAGCGCTCGCAGCCACTGTCGACATCGCTCGACAAGGAGAAGAAGGCGACCGCCCCTGGCGAGATCGAGTACCGAGCGCTCCGGCGCAAGCTGCCCGACGAGCGCAAGGCTATCACCCACAAGTTCGACATCCAGGGCCACGAGGGCTACCTCACGGTCGGACTGTTCGACGACGGCACGCCCGGCGAGCTGTTCGTGACCATGGCCAAGGAGGGCTCGACGATCTCGGGCCTGATGGACGCGTTCGCGACGCAGACCTCGTACGCGCTGCAGTTCGGCGTGCCTTTGAAGTTCATGGTCGACAAGTTCAGCCACATGCGATTCGAGCCCTCGGGGTTCACCAAGAACAAGGAGATCCCGATCGCGAAGTCGATCGTGGACTACATCTTCCGCTGGATGGCAAGCCACTTCCTCCCGGTCGAGGATCAGGACGAAGCGGGCGTCGTCAGGCGCGAACCAGCGCAGGCCGAGCCGTCATCCGCACCCACTCGCGTTGCCGACAATGCCAGGCCGGCTGCCTCCCAGACGGAGCTGAAGGTGATCGCCCACCCCACGACCAACGGCAACGGCGGAAGCGTCCAGAAGATCGCCTTCATCAACACCGACGCCCCGGCGTGTCCTGACTGCGGCGCGATCACCGTGCGCTCAGGCTCGTGCTACAAGTGCCTGAACTGCGGAGCAACGACGGGCTGCAGCTAAGTTAGCTTCCAATCATTTAGGCCGGCCATCGGGCCGGCCTTTTCTTTTTCCAGCTAGCGCTCGAGCGTGACCTCGATCAGCGGGCTCTGCTTGACCATCGTCTCGAGGTCCTTGCGGCCCCACACACGCGCGATGTGAGGAAGGATCTCCCGCCGCTCGGGCTCCTCGTCGATCACACGAGCTGTCGCGGGTAGGTCGGCAAGGACCTTGCCCTTGAGATGAACCGTGAAACGAGGATTGGCATCGAGGTTGGCGAGCCAGTTCCGGCGCCTCGGCATCGGCATGCCGCTGATGTATATCCGGCCCGCGATGTTGTGGAAAACGATCTCCAGCCTTCGCGGCTCGCGGCTGTGACGTCCGGTCGTGGTGATATCGACGGTCTGGCTGCCCTGAAGCGCCGCATCGATCTCCGGTTTGGTCGGTGTCATGTCTCAACCGCTGTAACCATCAGCGGGCAGTTCTATTCCCGAGGGTTCGCGACGCCATCACGAATCTCGGACAGCGAGCGGCGCTGCTGCCCTTCGTCGTCGAAGTTATCAGGCGACAGCCACGCTTCGAATGCGGCGCGAACGCCCGGCCATTCGCCGTCCACGATCGAGAACCAGGCGGTGTCGCGGTTGCGGCCCTTGACCACCATGTGCTGGCGAAAGACGCCCTCAAACACGAACCCGAACCTCTCCGCCGCCCGTCGGGACGGCAGGTTGAGCGCGTCGCACTTCCACTCGAAGCGGCGATAGCCCAGGTCGTCGAAGGCGTGCCGCGCCAGCAGGTAGATCGCCTCCGTGGCCTGGCGAGTGCGCTGCAGCGCGGGCGCAAACCAGATGTGGCCGATCTCGATCACGCCGTGCTCGGGCACGATCCGCATCAGGCTGGCCATACCGCGAGCCTGCCTTGAGGCGCGATCGATCACCGCGTAGAACAGCGGATCGTCTGAGGCCGCGCGCTCCTTGAGCCATTCCGTGAACACGCGCTGGTTCTCGAACGGTCCGTAAGCCAGGTAGTCCCATAGGGCCGGCGCGCCCTCAGAGGCCAAGAAGAGGTCGTTGGCGTGCCGGGCGGGATCGACCGGTTCCAGCACCACGGCGTCTCCTTCCAGCGGAACCCGTTGAGGCAGACGGGCGAACTTCCAGTCCAGTCCAGGCATCGGTCGTGAAGTATTGTCCGGCGCGTGAAGCACGTGCCCAAACTTGAAGCGAATAAACCAAGCGCGACGTAACGTTCACTCATGGAGGTGAATTCATGAAAATTGCGATTATCGGCTCGGGGAACGTCGGTAAGGCGCTCGCGAAATCGAGCGTGAAAGCCGGCCACAAAGTCACCATGACGGCCACCAGCACGGAGAAGGCTGCCGAAGCTGCCAAGGCGACCGGCGCGCATGCCGCCAACTCCAATCAGGAGGCGGTCGCGGACGCCGACCTGGTGATCATTGCCGTGCCATACGACAAGCTCGGCGAAGTGTTCCGCGGTCTGGGGACCGCAGTCGACGGCAAGATCGTCGTGGATGCCACCAACCACGTCAACACTCAGAATCCTGGCGAGGTGCTCGGCAGCCTCTCCAACGCAGAAGAAATCCAGAAGCGTCACCCCAAAGTGCGCGTGGTAAAAGCCTTCAACTACGCCTTTTCGGCGCGGATGGCCGAACCGGCAGTCAGCGGCACTCGCCTCGACGGCTTCGTGGCAGGCGACGACCAGGCGGCCAAGGACAAGGTGCTCGAGCTCGTCGAGTCGATCGGCTTCCGTCCCATCGACGCGGGTCCGCTGGTCATGGCGCGCGCGCTGGAGAGCATGGGCCTCTTGATCATCATGCTTCAGATCAAGCACAACTGGCCGTGGCAGAACGGCTGGAAGCTCGTCGGACCGCCCGACGAATGAGATGACCACCGAACACTGGGTCAAGGCCGTTCCAGGAGTCGTGCCCAGGGAGCGAAGCCCACGATCCATCGACGCCGGCGTGGATATCGGCCACGTCCACCTCAAGACCGCCGACATCGACCGCATTCACGACTTCTACGTCGACATCCTTGGGTTCGACGTCGTGTTTCGGCGCCCCGACGCGCTGTTTCTATCGGCCGGCGGTTATCACCACCATCTCGGGTTCAACACCTGGGAGTCGAAAGGCGGCACTCCGCCTCCGCCCGGCACCACCGGCCTGTACCACGTCGCCATCCGGTACCCGACCCGTGCCGCGCTGGGCGATGCGCTGCGCCGGCTGGTGGCGGCGGACTGGCCCCTCGATGGTGTCAACGACCACGGCACGCACGAGGCTCTCTACCTACGCGATCCGGACGAGAACGGCCTCGAGCTGGCCTGGGACCGTCCCGAAAACCAGTGGCCGCGCGACGCGGAGGGCCACCTGACCTTCAGCGGCCGACAGCTGGACCTGGAAGGACTGTTCAAGGAAGGGGCCGAGCCGGATCAGGTCAACATCCGGCGAGCACCCCAGAACTCCGAAGCGTAGGGCTGAGCGGCGATCGAGACCTGCTGCACGCCCTTGCCCAAGTCCGGCGAGTCGAGCAGCATCCCCGAGCCAAGGTAGATCGCAACGTGGTGCACCGCCCCGCCTCTGGCAAGAAAGATCAGGTCGCCCGGCTGGAGCGATTGGCGGCTGACGGCGGTGCCGACCAACGCCTGGTCCTGGGCATCCCGAGGTAGGAGCACGCCGTGGACCCTGAAGACGTTGTACACCAAGCCCGAGCAGTCGAATCCAAATCCTGATGTCCCCGCCCACAAGTACCGGATGCCGAGGAACTGCCGGAGGCTGTCGATGACGGCGGCACCCGTCGGACGACCTGCCGCGGCGGTTGAGGATGTGATCGCGACCGCGGTCAGCGGCGCATCCAGGACCTCGCTACCGGGCAGGCCGAGCAGTGCGATCGAACCTTGAATACCCATCATCGGAAGCCGCGTCCCGAAGCTCACCTCAGTCACGGGCACGCCGCTGCGAAACAGCCACGCTGTCGGCGTGATCACGGTGGCCATAGACTCGGCAGCTGGGGGTGCGACCGCGCTCAGCTGAACGGTCGGCACCCAACCCGGGTATCCGCGGGAGTCGAGCGTCGTTGCCTGGTCGGGCACGACCACGCTGGCCCATGCGCCGCTCAGGGCGAGCACCTCGACCTGGTCCCCGAGCAGCATCTGAGTGTCGGCCCGCCCGATCAGGCCGGACTGGTCGGATGCGCTCAAGGCCGCCATCCATTCACGCACGCGGACCGGATTGGTCAAAGCCGGCTCGTCGACCGGGCGGGCCGAGCTCGGACTGCGCCACACGGTCGCCATCGCCACGGCGACGTAGGCTGGCGCGCCCCCTCGAACTTCCGGCGGCGTCCGCCTCGGCGTGGAGGTCACCGCGGTCGGACTCGGCGCAGCCGACGCACTGCTAACCGGGGCAGGAGACCCTGAGGCGACCGGCGCCGCTTGCCCGCATGCCGCAAGGAGCAGGAGAAGCGCGCAGGCGACCGCATGCATGCGTCTCACGTCTCGAACCTAAACGGGAAGGGCCCACACTAAACGGGCTGGAAGGCCGGCTACCGGGAGGCCGCAAGACCCCCAGTACCGACAGACTCGGTATAGCGCGGGAGCCTGAGCGCGACCGGCACTCCAGCCACGGCGACAACGGCCAGGGCTCCAAGCGCCAGGTAGGCGTTGCCGATCAGGGCCTGGACCACCAGCACCAGCAGCAGCCCTCCAAGGTTGCCCGCCATCAGCAAGAAGCCCACCGCGGCGCCCTGGCGCTCGGGGCCGGCGTGGACGTCAGACCAATCGAGCACGACCGGCAGGCTCGCCAGCAGCAAAAAGCCTTGCGCGAAGAGCCACGCTCCCAGCCAGAGCAGGTTGTGGCTGAAAGCGATGGCGACGAATGAGACGGCGGAGACGGCAAGCGCCGCGAGCAGCATCTCGCGCCGGCGGTTTCGCGCCGCGATCGGGGTCGGCAGGACGGCAGCACCGACGATGCCCGCGAACGTCATCACTGCGATGAGATTGCCGGCGGCCCCGCCCTCGCCGAAATGCGCGAGGATGGGCTGCAGCCAGGTCGCGACCGCGTTGTAAGTGCCCATGCCGATGAAGACCAGTGCCGCGAGGACCCACATGAAACGATCGCCCGCGAGCCAGCGCAGGCTGACGGAGACCGAAGGGTCGTCCGGGAAGGCCGCCGGGGTGCGAAGCGCGATGAGCACCAGGAAGGTTGCGAGCACTGCCGCAGCGGCCTGAACGCCAAGCAGCAGCGGCAGGCCGCCTGCGTCGACCAGCGGGCCGGCCATGAGGACCGCGGCGAGTATGCCCACGAAAAGAGCCGCGGTTCCGATCGAGATGGCGGTGGCTCGCTCGGCCGGAGCGAAATGGCGAGCGGCGACCTTGGTGATGCTGTTCAGCACCAGCGGCTGCCCCGCGGCTATCACCAGCTGTCCCGCGAGCTGCCAGCCGAACGAAGCCGGCGACACGACGCGGATCAAAGCGCCCACACCTGTCAGCAGCGCGCCAGCGCCAAGCGCCTGCCCGAACCGCAGGTCGAGCCAGCGACCCGTAGGCAGCGCCAATACGATGTAGACGAACGGGAAGATGGCCGCGAGATCGCCGACCGTGCCGAGATCGACCTTCATCACGGCAGCGCTGCGGGTGTCGACGGCGGCGAACGTCAGCCAAAGCAGCTGGGTGCAGGCGGCAAGCAGCGCGTAGGCGGCCAGCACGGCCCAGCGCGTTGCCGACGTTCGAGTCACAACCTCACCGGTAGCGGTCATCCGGGGCTCCGGCGGTTGAGGCGCGCGTAGCTTGCGTGCAAGCGGCTGTAGAACTGCTTGAACTCGGCATACATGGGTTCGTAGATCGCGCGAGCCGCCGGCTGCGGCTCGAAGGTGTCGGTCACGCGGACGAGCTCGCGAACGTCATCCAGCGACAGGCTCCCGAACGAGATCGCAGCAAAGAGGGCCGCGCCACGCAGGTTGGCGTACGTGGGCTCAGCCACCCGCTCGAGGCGGCGTCCAAGCACGTCCGCGTGGACCTGGCACCAGAGATCCGATTGCGCGCCACCACCGAGAATCCTCAGGCTTGCGAACGGCCGGCGCACGAAGCCTTCGACCGCGTCCTGCAGCCAGCGCGCGTTGAATGCCACGCCTTCCAGGACCGCGCGGCTCAGATGCTCGCGCCCGGTCGTGAGCGAAACATTGAGAAAGGCCCCGCGCAGCGTGCGGTCCTCAACCGGGCTCCGCTCTCCCTTGAGCCACGGAGTGAACATGACGCCGCCTGACCCGGCCGGCACTCTGGCGGCATCAGCGACCACCTCCTCATACGAGTCGGACCCCATGACCGAGTCCTTGAACCACTTCAGGCACAGCCCCGCCGTTTCGTGGTTGTTGGCCACCAGGTACGCGCCTGGGCGCAGGCCGGGGACCGTCGCCATCTGGTGGATCACGTCGGTGCGCTTGAACGGCACCTCGCAAGCGATCCAGGACGTCGTGCTGATGGTGATGTGCCCGTCATACGGGGCCACCGCGCCCGAGCCGATGAACGCGGTGTGCAGGTCCGGTACGCCGCACACGACCGGTACCGAGGGGATCCCGAGCTCCTCGCCCACTTCCCGCGTTACGGCCCCGAGCACGCTGCCCGTGGGAAGCAGCTGGGGCAAACGGGCGGAATCGCGTCCCGACCTCCTGACGAGCTCGGGCACGTACGCGGGCCTGGAACCCGGACGGTTGTCGGTTAGCCACGACAGGATCATCGAAGCAGGCGTCGCCGCCACCCGCCCGGTGAGCTTCAGGCCGAGGTAGTCCAGAGGCTCGAGCAGGGTGCGCGTCCTCGCATAGACCTCCGGTTCGCAGTTGCGCAGGTAGAGCTCGTGCCCGAGCGGATCGGCCCCGGTCGGCGATGGTGCGCCCCCGGTGAGCCGGACCCAGCGCAGGATGTTGCCGGGCGAGTAGCCGAACAGCGAAATCTGCCCACCCATCGCCTTCGCGGAGAAGCGGCCGCCACGCGTATCCGACCACAGGAGGCAGTCACCCACCGGGCGACCCTCAGCGTCCACGGGCACGGTCGAACCCCACTGGCCGGTGAGCCCGATCCCTACAAGGTCGCCCGACCGGACCGCATTGCTCTCGATGACCAACCGCACGCCTTCGCGGATCCGGGTCCACCATTCCGCCGGGTCCTGCATAGCGCCACCGTCGGGTAGGTAGTTGGTCCGCAGATGACCGATCGCGTGGGCCAGCACCTCGCCCCGCATCGAGACAGCCCCGGTCTTGAGCCCCCCGGTGCCGAGGTCCATGGCCAGGATCCAGGGCTTACTCATTTGGGGTCCCCGCGACGAAGTCGCCGGAGGGTGCCCCTGCGCGCGCAAGGCCCATGCTCAGGCCCTTGCCTCGGTGGGCGCCACCTCATACATCGCGTCGAGCGCGGCGGTGAAGAGCGTGTTGAGGATCTCATTTCCCTCTGGCGTGCCGCCCAGTCCGTAAAGCGCTCCGCTCTTAGGCTCTGCCCGCGCGGGATGCTTGGCGTAGTCGACCGCGTCGCGAAGATCAGCCAGGAACGCATCCGCCACGCCGGGCGCGGTATTGGGACGCGTGACGCAGAAATGCAGCGCCGCCGGCAGCTGGAGCGCGTTGAGCCGCCAACCCTTGGCGATCAGGTGATCGTTGACGTGGTAGATGTTCAGATCGGGCGAGCGGAAAGCCACGAGGAACGTGGGCTGTCCGATCACCTCCAGCTCCGGAATCGCGTCGATGCCGTGGCGGATCGTCGCGGCCGTCTCGAAGATTCCCTTAGCGACCTCGAGGTAGCCGCGCTCTCCCAGGCTCACCATGGCGGCCCACGTCGCGGCCACGATGCCACCCGAACGGCTCCCGGACAGTCCGGGCGAGAAGTAGATGCCGCCCGGCCAATCCGTGAAGTTGAAGTACTGGTATTTGCGCAGGCCGCTGTCCCTGTACAGCAGGACCGACGTCCCCTTTAGCGCGTAGCCGTACTTGTGGGTGTCTGCGGAGATCGAGGTGACGCCGGGGACGCGGAAATCGAAGCGCGGGATCTCGTAACCGAGCCGCTCGCCCCACGGCAGGATGAAGCCGCCGAGGCAGCCGTCGACGTGCAGGCCGAGATCGTGCTCGAGCGCGATCGCTGCGAGCTCCTCGATGGGGTCGATGAGCCCGTGCGCGTAGTTCGCCGCCGAACCGACGAGGGCGACGGTGTTCCTGGTCACGTGAGCCCGGATCCAGTCGACGTCAGCCACCCACTCGCCGTTCAGGGGCGCCTTGAGGATCTTGATGCCGAGCAGGTGGCCTGCCTTCTCGAGTGCAACGTGCGCGGTGACCGGGATGATCACCTCAGGCTCGGTGATCCCCTTCTCGGCGCGGCCGCGGTCGCGGTAGACGAGCATCGGGTTGATCAGGCTCTCGGTGCCGCCGAACGTAACGACGCCACAAACCTCGGGGCCGCCGTGCAGCATGGCCGCAGTCATTGCGACGATCTCAGCCTCGAGCTTGGTGGCGCTCGGATACATGTCGCGCTGCAGCACGTTCGAGTGCGCGAACAGGCGAAAGGCTTCGGTCAGGAACGCGTAGTGATCGTGGCCGCCGTGGTAGATCGAGCCGGAAACCCGGCCGAGGTCGGCGATCCGGTCCTCTTCATGGGCCATCGTCGCCAGCTCGTCCAGGATGTTCTGGTGATCCCTACCTTCGGGCTCGAGCCGCTCATAAGTCTTGAATCGAGCGCGGTATGGATAGAAGTCGATGAGCGAACTGTCCTCGTCGTCGACACTCATGACGACGAAAGCTTAGGACGGTTCAGCTACGCGACGCGGCTGATCCTATCGCTCCATCGCTCGTCGATTCGGCGGGCTTTGTAAATCAGGAGCGCCGCCCCCCAGGCCACGACGAACGCGGCCACGATGAAGTAGCCTGCCCGTCCGATCAGGTCGAAACCCGCGATGGCGGCGAAAACCCCGCCCTTCAAACCGAACGCCTGAATGAGCGCCTGCATGAGCTCGATCGTGCCGATGAACAGTGCAACGAAAACCGACAGGCTCGTCATCGTCAGGTTGTAAAAGACCTTGCGGATCGGGCTGGTGAAGGCCCACGAGTACGCCTTGGCCATGAATGCCCCGTCCGCCGTGTCCATCAACGACATTCCCGCCGCGAAGATCAGCGGGAGCGCGATGACTGCGACAAAGGGCAGGCCCTTCGCCGCGGCACCGGCCGAGATCGCGAGGATCGCCACCTCCGAGGCGGTGTCGAAACCAAGCCCGAAGAGGAAACCAATCGGATACATCTGCCAACTGTGCCGGATGACCCGGAAGAGGCGGCCGAAGATCCGGCTCATCACACCGCCGGCTGTGAGGGCGAGCTCGAGAGACTTATCGTCGTATCCGCCCGCCTTGAGGCGCCTGTAGACGCGAACGATGTCGAGGAGGATGACCAGGTTGAGGACACCGATGAGGACCAGGAATCCCCCCGACACGACCGTACCCAGTATTCCGCCAACGCTCCTGAGCTGACCGCCGTTGCTGGCCACTCCGTCGACGATCCATTTGACGGTCAGCCCCAAAGCCGCGGCAATGATGAAGACAACCGTGGAGTGCCCTAGCGAGAAGAAAAAGCCGACCCCGACGGGTTTGCGGCCGTCCTGGAGCAGCTTTCGCGTCGTGTTGTCGATCGCGGAAATGTGGTCCGCGTCGAAAGCGTGCCTGAGGCCGAACGTGTAGGCGAGGCCGCCCAGCGCCAGGATGGTCGGCTGCCCACCGGCGACGGCGAAGAGCAGGCCCCAGCCCGCGACGTGAAGCAGGCCCACCCCGCCGAAGAACCCGGCCAGGCGCCTGCGCTCACCGCGGTCGAAGGACCCACGCACCAGGGCGCCCAGGGATGCCACGTCCCGAGCCTAACGCTTGTTGCGACTCAGTCGCAACTTGGTATTCAAATCGGCTCCCGGCATGTGCGACTTCCTCCCACTATGACCAGACTGGACCCCCGAGGTACGCTTGGCGGATGGACCTCGACGGCCTGCCGCCCCAGCTGCGATCGGTTCTCCGCGTCCTCGCCCATGCGGTCAACAGCCGCGAACCCGCCATCCGGGCCACCGTCGAGCAGCTGCGGACGACCCATCCGAGCCACACCAATCATCAACTGGCTCTGGCGTTCATCCGTTCCACGCGGCGCAGGGTTGCCGCGACCGGCGCCCTGAGCGGAGCGGTGTCGATCGCACCCGGCCTCGGCACCCTGCTCGCGATCGGCACCATCACCAGCCAGGCGCTCTACGCGCTGGAGCAAGAGGTCGAGCTCGTCCTGGGCATCGCGATGATCTTCGGCCACGAGCTCGGCGACTCGGATGGGCGCGTGATCGAGGCGCTGGTCGTGGTCGGGATCACCTCAGGCGCCGTCAAGCTGCGCGAGGATGTGCTGGTCGCCGGCGGCGAGCGTATCGCCATTGCCGCAGTCAGACATCTGCCAACCCTTCTGCTCACGCATGGTGGCGGTCGCATCCTGACGCGGATCCTCGCCCGGTTCGCGACCTCGGGCGTCGCCAAGGTCGCGGCGCGGGTGGTGCCGCTCGGCGTCGGGGTCGCGGTCGGTGCGGGCTTCGACTGGCTCGCTGTGACCGGCCTGGGCCGGGCCGCGATGAAGTACTACGGACCGGGTGGTCCCGGCGCCCGGCCGCTGCTACTTGCTCCCGAAGATTCCTCGCACGTCGAACTCGGCCGCTGACGCGATCTGGTCGAAGCCGCATTTGCGCGGAGGCTTGTCGGTCCGCCAGCGCAGGAAGCGCGTCGCATGGCGGAACCGCTCGCCCGCCTCGAGCTTGTCGTAGGCGACCTCACACACCAGCTCCGGCCGCACGGCAACCCACTCCGCCTCCTTGCCTCGCGACCACCGGCTGGGGCCGCCCGGCATACGCCCGGGATTAGCCTTCCATTCCGACTCGGGAATTTCCATGGTGAGCGGTTTGAGCTTCGCGATCAGCTCCTTGCGCTCGGCCGCGTTGAAGGACGAGGTATGGCCGACGTAGTGCATCGTGCCCTTCTTGTCATAGAGGCCGAGCAGCAGCGATCCGAGGCTGGACCCATCGTTGGATTTGCGCCATCCGATCACGACGCAGTCGGCCGTGCGCTGGTGCTTGATCTTGACCCACAGCCGCTTGCCCGGGACATAGGCGCCGTCCCATGACTTCGCGATCACGCCGTCGAGGCCGGCGCCTTCGAAACGCTCGAACCAGCTCTGCGCCGTTGGGTGGTCTCGCGTGTAAGGCGTGAGGAAGATGGGCTGCTTGACACCTTTGAGCAGGCGCTCGAGCCGCTTGCGCCGCTCTCCCAGGGGCAGCTTGCGCAGGTCATCTCCGCCTTCGGCCAGGACGTCGAAAGCGATGAACCAGGCCGGCGTGGCCTCGCTCAACATTCGGACCCGTGACTCAGCCGGGTGTATGCGCTGCTGCAGCGCGCCGAAGTCCAGACCGTCCTTCGCCACGACCACGAGCTCGCCGTCCAGCACCACCTGGGACTCCCGAAGCCCGCGGAAGGCCGGCAGGACCTCCGGAAAGTAGCGGGTCATCGGCTTGGCGCCGCGGCTGATGAGCGCGACCTCGTCGCCGTCCCGGAAGACCAGGGTGCGGAAGCCGTCCCATTTGGGCTCGTACTCCCAGCCGTCGCCCTTGGGGATCCCATCCGCCGGGCCGGAAAGCATCGGCTCCATGTCGAGCGGGATGGGCAATTTCAAGGGAGTTGTCCCCAGGTGTCTATATCTTGTGGACGCACGAACCCTGTGCTACCATATCGGCGGCCGGTAACCCGGCCCCTGAATTTGACATCACGCCCCCACCCCAGCCTTGGGAAGCTCGCGCAAGC
>Ga0208356_1000170_pt1 | contig 21105 bp, 30 predicted proteins | sample NGESurshal072012_4_FD_184467 | JGI IMG/M metagenome (GOLD analysis project Ga0208356, IMG submission 184467) | Arctic peat soil microbial communities from Barrow, Alaska - NGEE Surface sample 53-1 shallow-072012 (SPAdes) | ecosystem: Environmental > Terrestrial > Soil > Wetlands > Peat ... | reverse complement strand
TGTTGGATTCCATAACAACAAATCAAGTAAATCTTACAGTTGATAGTGCAGCACTTCATTTAAAATTCTTAGCGTTAAAAGATTCTGTAAACTCAATTACAGGTTATACTACTCTTTATCAAAATTCATTAAAGCAAAATTTAATTGCGCTTACAACAACCGGAACAAGTGGATCGGCAACTTTTAATCAGGGTACAGGATCATTAAACATACCTCAATATTCTGGCGGTAGTGGAATACCGGGAATTTTCAATATCGGTTCAGGGTTTAGATTGGTAAAGCCTACTGATACAGTAAAAACTTTATTCGGTGGTTTATGGACAACTCTTGATTCTTCTTCAAATACAAACGGTATAACTGTAAAATCGGATAGCGCAGGCATGGCTACTTATTTTGTTAAGATAAAAGATAGTGCATTACTATTAACAAAAAGAAGCCAAATATTTCCGAATGTAAATGCTTATAATGTTTACCCGCAAAAAAGTACAGGCGGCTCTGTAACGCCTATGGAAATCGTAAACTATGGTACGACAACTTCGTTTGCAAGTGCCGATAGTGTACTTACTGGATTGGCTAAATATAATTATGCACTGGGAACTTTTTGGAATGTAAAACTTGATACATTAAGTAAAAAATATGTACAGCCTATTAAGGCACAGGAATCTATGTATACTGAGCATGGTGCAGAGGGTATTAGTTTCCATGTAATTCCCGCCGGTACAGATACTATCAATAATACATGGAATAATGTTTTTCAAATAAGAGCCGGTGGCTTGTGGAATGCTGCTACGTTAGGATTACCAACTACAGGAACTTATACGGAGGCTTATATACCCTATTTTGCAGACTATGATACATCAACAACTTCTGCGAATGATACACATAGATGGGTAGGCGGTTTAGCAACCGCGAACATACCTTTTATATGGTTGCATAGTAATTATTCAAAAGGAGGTTCACAGGAATATATAAGGTTGGAGCAAAATCTATCATCTGCAAGTGGTGGAGCCATTAGTTTTAAGCATTCCAGAGGCACATATATTTCTAAAACCGCATCAAGTTCTGCCGATATTGCAGGGTATATTAGATTCTATGATTATGATGGCTCACGGTATCAGAATACAGCCAGTATAATAGGAATAACAGATGCAAGTGTATCCGACGGTACAGCACCTCAATCGGTAGTGATTCAAACAAGTGCAACCGATAGTACAGCACTTGCTACAAGGATGAGAATTTGGAGCAATGGAGGTGTAAGTATCGGTAATCAATCTTCTGCTCCATCGGCAGGAGGTTTACAAATTGACGGGGCTTTTACATCATCTACAGATGTTTTTAAGATTACTGATAATACAGCCAGCGGCGGCTTCTTTAAAATAACTGATTTAACAAGTGTTGCAAATAATTTTATTCCTTTATTTTACGGCAAAGCAGTTGGTACAATTTCTGGAAGAACAGGAACATATTTTATTGCAGAACCGGGTATAGATGATGGAAATAGTAGTGCTTTTATATTTGATGGAAGATTAAATTCAGCAGCTATTACCGCAGACCCATTAGTTCAATGGACAAACTTTGGTACATTAAAAATGCAGTTAGCGGCTAATGGAGATTTACAGACAGTTGGAAATTTTAGCTTAACTACTGCTGGGAGTAAAATAAAAATAACTGAGGGTTCTGGTGGAAGTGTGGGGCAAACAACTTTAGTTGCAGGGACGAAAGCTATAACAATAAGTGGCGTATCTACTTCTACAAGAGCTATAGTAACTCTTGTTTCACAAGGCGGCACAGTAACAACAACTATAAATTATGCGGCTGTTTGCACTTCAAATACTCTTACAATAACGGCATTAACATCGGCAGGGGCAACAGATGTTACAGACACAAGCGTTCTAAATTATTTTATAGTAAACTAATGAAAAAATCAATAATCATTTCAGTTTTAATTCTTATTACAGGAATTGTAAATGCTCAAACACAGCAACCAAAAAACGATACTACCTATGTAATAAAATGTAAAGCACAAGAACTACAGCTTTTGTATTTAGCCGTAACAAGCCCAAAAGATGTTACGCCAAATCAAGTAGAATATCTTCAAAAATTAATAGCTGCATATAAGCCCGAAGCGGATTCCGTTAAAGTTAAAAAATGAAAAGAATTTCAATAATACTAACACTCTTTTTAATAATCTGCCTTTCAACAAAGGCAACAGATCGTTATTTTAATTCATCAACAGGAAGTGATGCAGCAGCAGGAACAATAGGTGCTCCGTGGCTATCTATAGCAAAATTTAATTCTGTTTCAAAATCAGCAGGCGACAGGTTCTTTTTTCAAGGAACATTTTATGGCGCAATGACTGTAAATGCTTCAGGAACTTCGGGTAATCCAATTACAATTACATCGTATGGAACAGGTGCAACTATTACAGGCTTTACTAACGTTACTGCATGGACAAATATTTCAACAAACATCTGGGAGAGTACTAACGCAGTATCAACTTTAAGTACGTTAAATATGGTCACTATCGGAGGGCAAAATATTGCCTGTGGTAGATACCCCAATGCAGGATGGCTAACTATTACAGCCAATACACCCGTAACATCAGTAACAAGTTCATCTCTTTCCGGTTCACCTTCCTATGTTGGTGGTCAGGTAGTGATAAGAATTTTACACGATTTAATAGACAAAGGAACTATTACCGCTCAATCAGGTGGGCAATTAAATTATTCAGGTGGCTCAAATGCAGCTACTAATGGATATGGTTTTTTTATTCAAAATAATGTAAATACTCTTGACACTCAAAATGAATGGTACTATAATCCATCTACAAAAAAAATAAGAATATATTCTACCAGTACCCCTACAAATGTGCAGGTAAGTACTGTTGATAATGTTATTGTTGGCAATGGTAGTAATTACTTAACATTTAATAATTTAGATATTCGTGGCAGCAATGCTTCTGCTATGTATTTTGCAGCGGAAAATCATATAACAATAACAAACTGCCATATATCTTTTGCAGGAATGGATGGCGTTTCAGGACTTGGTGGCACAACATATTTAACTGTTAACGATTGTAAGACGTGGCAGTGTAATAACTCTGGAATTGCAACAGGCGCAACAAACGATGCCAATTCTACTTACCTCAGAGATACGGCAACTAATATAGGAATGATAATAGGGGCAAGGCAGATAAGCACTCATGGTGCTATTCAAGCCGATGGCATAGATGGATTGACGCAATATTGTGTAGTAGATTCATGTGGGGCAGCGGGCATCATATTTTTAGGCACAAACTCACAAGTAAGAAACTGCTTTATAAATCATTTCTGTTTTGTGTTAGACGATTATGGTGGAATTTATACAAACGGAATTACAACCGGAAATACCGGTGCAACAAATAAGATTATCGACGGTAATATAGTTATTAACGGCATAGGTAATGCCAGCGGTACGAGTGATGCTGCCACATCACTTTACGCAAATGGAATTTACTGCGACGATCTTATGGAAAATGGAACTGTGACCAATAACACGGTGGCCAATAATGCAGCAAGTGGTTTTCTTTTACACAATACTGCTAATATGATTGTGCGTAATAATACAAGCTATAATAATGGAGGAATAGGATTTCAGAAGGGGGGCATATTTATGGTTGCAAATTCAGGATCATCAGTTCCAATGAGAGGTAATATTATTACTAATAATATATTTTTTGCTAAGAATAGTAATCAACTATGTTTCTTTTATCAGAACGGCGTAAGCGTTTCTGATACTAAACTTTACGGTGTTTCTGATAGCAATTATTTTGCAAAACCTATTGACAGTACACAAAGTATAAGCACTTGGATTACTGGTATTGTTAGTCAGTATCAACTTCGGCAATGGAGGACATTTTCTTCGCAAGATTTTAATTCAAAAATATCTCCTGTAGCTATAAGCAATGTTAATCAACTTTTCTTTGCTTATGATTCTATCAATACACCAATAACAATCACTATACCTAACGGTACATGGATAGACGTAACAGGAACTCCTTACAACACAGGAATAGTAACTTTGCAACCGTACACAAGTATTGTTTTAATTTCAACAGGTACAAATATTCCTCCTATTGCTAATGCAGGAACTAATAAAAACATTACACTGCCAACATCTACTATAACACAGGTTGGAAGTGGTACAGATGCAGATGGTAGTATAGCTTCTTACCATTGGACACAATATTCCGGCCCATCTACTGCCACAATTGTTAGTTCAACAAGTGCAACAACTGTTATAAATAGTTTAATTCAGGGAATTTATGTATTCCAATTAACGGTTACTGATAATCAGGGTGCAACAGGAACAGATACTATGAATGTAATTGTTAATGCAAGTGCGCCACCAAATCAGCCACCTGTAGTAAATGCCGGAGGCAATAAAATAATTACATTGCCCACAAGTTCACTTACTCAATCAGGTAGCGCAACAGACCCAGATGGAACAATTGTAGGCTATCAGTGGACAGCAGCCCCCACAAATCCAATAGTTGCAACAATAGCAAGTCCAACAAGTGCTGTTACAGGAATAAGTGGAATGACTTTGGCTGGTGTTTATAGATTTATATTAACAGCAACAGATAATCTTGGTGCAACTGGAAATCAATCTATAACGGTAACTGTAAACGCAATTATACCAGTACCTCCTACAGCCCATGCAGGAGTTGACCAATCAATAACATGGCCTGTAAGCACTATTACTTTACCAGGAACTGCAACCGCAGGAACGGGAACAATAGTATCTTATGGTTGGAGAAATATTACAGGCGGTTCATCAGTAATTACAAATCCAAATACTGCAAGTACAACTGTAACAGGATTGGATATTGGTGTAATTCAATTTGAACTAACGGTAACGGATAATAGCGGATTTCAAGGAAAAGATACTATGCAGGTAACAGTATCAAAAGGTTCTGCATCATTAAGCTACACAACTATAACAGTTCCCTTTAACAATACACCACAACAAATAGGCATAGTAACAAGTCCGGCAGGATTAGCAACATCTACTTTGTATAATAGTGTTTCGCAAATTCCAACTAATGCAGCAACTTACGCAACAGTATCAAATATTACAGATTTGGCGCACTATAATTCAAGTCCAATATCAGGAACTTTTACGATTACTGCATTATTAGATACTTTCAAAATTAGTAATACAAATTTTATTTACGATAGTTTATTGCATACGATTTCAGTATCGACTACTAATCCCGCAATCACATATACAATTACAGGTGCGCCACAACGTTATAGTGGTTCATATTCAGTAACCGTTCACAATACAAATACAAATTTCAGTGTTGCAGATGCAGTCGTTACTATGACAATAGCCAAAGGTATTATGCCAACGCCAACATGGACACCTTCAAATATGACTTATAACGCAGCAACCGGCGCAGCACAATTAAATGCAACAGATAAGCCTGCAACATATATTTATTCACCACTCTCAGGATTTGTACCTGCGCCACCAAGCTATGTTCAAAGTTTAAATGTTATACCAACAGACACAAATCTTTTACCAATAAACGGTATTACAAGGACTATTTTAGTTGCGAAGGGAAGTGCAACAATAAATATAGTTAGTTCAAGTTTAAGTCAGTCATTCGATAATACGCCAAAATATATTCTTTATACAACAACTCCTGCAAACACAGATACCATAACGGTAGTTTATGATGATTCTCATACAAGTGTTGGAGCGCACACAGGCCACGTTCATTTGTCAAGTCCTTTTTATACAGCAACAGATGTACCATTTACTTTAACGATAACAGCAAATGCAGCCAATATCTATATAACAAACTATTCTTTTATTTATAATACTTTTCAGCAATCTCCAACAGTAAATACAAGCCCTGCATCATTGCCTTACACGATTACGTTTAATGGTAGCAGCACTCCACCGTCAGCATCAGGAACATATATTACCATCGCAACTTTAAATAGTCCTAACGTGGGAGCAGATACCGTATTAATGGTTATCCAACGTGCAACGCCTACAGGTTCATGGCCTCAAATAGCAGATAAGACATATTTATATACCGTTCCATCAGGAATATTGAACGCAAGTACAGTAGTAGCAGGAACGGGAGCGTATAACGTTAGTGTTGGCGATACTCTTTCAGTTGGTAGCCATACATTTATTTGGACATTCACGCCTACCGATGGAAGTAATTATAATCCATTGGTGTTATCTAATACTTTCAATGTTGATAGCGGTCATGCAACCTTATCCGTTAGTAATACTTCGCAGACTTATGATTCAACATATAAATTTGTACAGGTAAGCACAACACCAACAGGATTGAATGGGATAGTAGTAACGTATAACGGTATGGATTCAGTAATGAACGCAGGAAGTTATTTAGTAAATATTAGTTTGCATAATTCCAATTACAGCGCAACTCCTTTGATAACCACGCTAACTATTTCAAAAGCAAATGCAGTATTAAACTATCCTGCACAAACAGCCATCATGCAAGGCACAGCATTAACAGCAGCTAACTTTAATGCAACAAGTAATAAGGATGGCACTTTCACGTATAACTACCCGATTGGACAAGTATTAGCGCCGGGATTATTTGTGTTAGTTGGTACTTTTCATCCAACTAATCCTAATTACAATACAGCAAGTGTATCAACTACGATAAGTGTATTTGGATCGCCCTTCCAACAATTTTATATTATTAACGGCAAAGTTATTTATCTAAACCTGCCACAGTGAGAACTATTTTAATTATTATATTATTAAATTTTAAAAGCTATGGGCAAGATAGTCTCATCTTCAAAACCAATTCTGAAATTGGGGTGGTTTCTTATGCTGTGCAACAAAGTAATAACCAAAATAATTGGGTGAACGTTTCAACTATTCAGCCGCAAAAAAAAGACTCAAACATTTATAGTTATCCTGTTACAGTTCCCGACTATTATCGTATTTCAGCTAATTTAGGAATAGGTATTTATTACACAGGTATTTTATATTACACACCACAAAATGTACCAGTTAAAAATTCAGTAACAGTAAGCAATACAAAAGTTTCAACAAGTTGGTGGACAGATAAGCTATCATGGACAACCAAAAATGAAACTAATGTAGCCTACTATTTGATTGAATATACCAGTGGTGCAAGTTGGAATAAATTAGCAGCTATTGTAGCGAAAGGAAATGGCAATTATAGTTACAGTAATAGCCGTAGTTGGTTTAGTAGGAAGCCAAATTATAGATTGACACCTTATTTTTCAAACGGAAGTGCTGGAACAATTGTTTATTTTTAGCCTGTGAAAAAACACAGGCTAAAATATTGTAAAAAAATTTATATTTATTGAAAACTTTGGAAATCATAAAGCTAATTCTGGAACTCATTTCACTTTTGATTACGATTGGTATTTTGAAGTGGGCGCAACGGAAATATAAACACTTCAAAAATAATCGTGAGCTGTTTAGAAAATTACAAACAGAGGTATTTAATTCTTTTGAGAAAAGGTTAAAATCAATTGAAATACAGGTAAATCCAAATAGCGGAAAATCAATGAATGATGATATTAAATCTATCCTTCAAAAACTTGGAATTATTGACGGTCAGTTAGTTGATTTAAAAATAGGTCAAAGAAATAGCCTTGACCTTATGGATATTGCTTATTGGGAAAGTGATGCAGATGGAAGAGTTATTTACGTTTCTGTAGCCATGTGTGAAATAATTGGCTGTACACAGATAGATATTTTAGATTCAAGTTGGATGGGATTAATAGATTCCGATGACCGCGACAGGGTTATAAAAGAGTGGGCCGAATCTGTAAAATATGCAAGTGAATTTAATTGTACCTATAATTACAGGAGGCCAGATGGATATTTGCAAAAGGTACAAGCAATAGCAATTCATCATAAAAATAATCTTGGTAAAGTTGAAGATACTAAGGGCAAAATAATTAAAATAGGTGACCCATTTAAAAAATAATTATCTTTAAAGAATAAATATCAAAGCAAAATGGCAGATACACCTACAGCAACAATACCACCGAAAGGATTAGGAAGTTTAAAATTAGCTGATTTATGGAAAGGCTTATATTATGCTGCGAGCGCACAAATACTTGCCTTAATTTATTTCTTGTTTGAACAACTTCTAACAGAACACCCTCATTTCCCTACTTGGATAGAATGGCTACCCTACGTAAGGGCTACCGTATTCGCAATACTTGGGTATCTTGTTGCAAAATTGGGGGTTAATAACGTAGGCCAAATATTCACAAAAGACAAACCGATTGTTAGAGTAGATGCGCAAGCATTGGACGAATTAAAAGCGAAAGCAGATAGTAACACAAATCCTCAATAAAAATATATGAAAAAATTAATATTTCTTTTATCAATAGTAATCGTATCAAGTTGTGGGCTATTCAATAAACTTGCTGCCCCCAAACATAATGTAAATGCTTTATCATTTGCTCAAAGTGCTTACACGCAAGATTCTACATTATATGCAAGTTTTAAAGTATCAGGTACAGATTTGAGTTATGACCATGCGGCAGATATTTATGATGTAATTGAAAATCTTATTCAGCAAAAAATAAGTTTAGACTCTACACGTAAATACAATACTCAAATATTATCAATAGACCATACATGGTTAAATCAGTTAGAATCAGCAAGAGCAGATCACCAAAGAGACGGGAATATATCTGTTAATCATATTAACGTAAATGGTGCGCTCCTTAATCAAATTGGAAATATTGCAGTAAGAACAGAAACCACATACAAATAACTTTAAACAAAAAATATGTCAGATATAAACACAATTGTAAGCGGCGTATATAACATTTTTGCGGGTAATTTAATTGCCTCTGTGGGTACTGATTCTAAGGAATTACTCATTACAGCCGCCGGATTTGCCGCCGATGCAAAAACTTCTCTTTTAGCTATTGGAGCAGCCGCTTTAGCAAGTGATAATCCTATGAGTTGGTCAGAATTTAAACTAAAAATGATTGAAGAAAGTAAAATAGGCGAAGCTGCATTTTTAAGTGTGGAGCAATTACTTGCATCCGATGTACAATCATTTGTAAGTAATCAATTAGCATCTTTTGAAAGTCTATTGCTTAGTGAGTTGGTAAAATTACAACAACCAACTACCTAAAATAATTATTGAAAAATCATAAATCCAATATCCTATTGAAACGTGGCACTTACTTTGTAGCTTTAAATATTTAATTATGGATTACGAAGATTTTGTACAACGATTTTTTAAACTTGAAAAAGAAGTTGGGAAAATTGAGCAGCGATTAGCCATAGTTGAGGATAAATTAAAATCAAAAAAGGGTCATGGTTATATTTCAGAAATATCCATAGGCCACATAAACAAACAAAAAACTTTCATCATAACAAATAAATTAAAAATTTCAGGTATGTCAGCATTATCAATGAATTTAGGTCAAACGGCAGTCGGCACTTTGGCTTTCACAGATGCAGCAGGTGACAGCGTTCCTATTGCAAATGAAACAGTAACCACTACTTCAAGTGATTCTACTATTGCAACATCAGCTTATGATGCTTCAACGGGAAACATTACAATTACACCGGTTGCCGCAGGGTCAGCAACTATCAGTATTGACGGTAAAAATGCAGACGGTACAGATGTACCTTTTGAAGATACTCAGCTTACTGTTGGTATCGCAGTTGATGACGCAACTGGCGGAACGGTGCAGTGGGCAGTTAATTAGACTTAAATTAAGTAAATAATTTATCCCTATATGTTTTTAAAAGGCATATAGGTTTTTCGGTAGTGTCTCAGTTTGAATATTTATTATTTTAACAATGCTTGACCGTGTAAGCAATGATGTTTATCTTTGCTTATGGCGAAAACAAAAAGACCAACCGACACAAACCAAAGGGCTTTCCTAATAACTCAGATAGCTACAGGTGAAGTAGAAGAAACAAAAGAAGAAAAAGATGAATTGAAAGCTGCTGCTTCAGCATTAGGTCGCAAAGGAGGATTGAAAGGAGGCAAAGCAAGGGCTAAGGCATTAACCTCAAAAAGGCGTTCTGAAATAGCTAAAAAGGCCGCTGCTGCAAGGTGGGGCAAAAATAAATTATGAAATTATTTTTATATACTTTCGTATATATCAAAAAAATTACGGTCAGGCTCCCGCTAAGTCACCTGACCATCTGCCATCGGTAAGTAGCCTACGCTCTTGCCCTTTTTCGAGAGGGGTGAATATTCATTACAACTCTCTTAGGGAAGCCCGGACTCTTGCGGACGGATTTTAGTCAATGACCATTCATTTTGAATGGTCATTCCTTTTGTAAAAATAATACTTTTTAAATTTGATAGTAATTTTAATTTACCCCGACCTAAATTAATTTTGTTTGGTAATTTAGGTAGTCTTACCTTTATTAAAAATAAACTAAATGAATGCAAAAGAAACTTTCCTAAAAAAATTAGCAGACCAAGTAAAGATTTACGAAGAAGCTATTGAATTTAATAAAAAATTGCCTGAGTCTTTTTTTGAAGGTTTGCAAAATGATTTTCATCCTGGTTTAGAAACAGAAAAGGCAATATCGAATATAAATGGGATCGGTTTATATAAAGCGGAAGATAATAAATATGACTACGGGAAGAATAAAAGAACTGTAACAGAGATACTAAAAAATAATAACCGAGTAATGATGAAAGGAGATATTATAGACGAATATGAAAGGATAACCGGAGAGAATGATGCCGCAAAAACAGTAACAAATTCTTTGGCTGCTTTAAGCACCGAGAAAGTTGTTAAAGGGTACAAGCCAGAAGGATATAAAATAAGGGGATATTATTGGGGTCTTTTAGCATGGTTTGAAAATGATGAACTTATTTCAGAACATAAGCCAACGAGAAATAATTTAATAAAACATCTATAAAAAAAAGTCATTAGTTAAAAGGTTGACTGCCGCTTTACTAATGACTTAATTATAAATATTGTAGTGCCGTAACTCAATTGGACAGAGTAACCGACTGCTAATCGGTAAGTTGAGGGTCCGACCCCCTCCGGCACTTCTTTTTTGCGCCTTAAAGGTAGCAAAATTACCTGTACATAAAAAAAATATTTGCAGGTAAAAAGAAAGTGAATAAAATGCTTGACCGTTTAAGCATTTTGTATTATCTTTGTTTTTATGAATAAGTTACCTATACAAAAGAAAGTGCAAATTATTAATCTTCTGGTTGAAGGTTCTTCTTTGCGTGCTACATCACGAATAGCAGATGTAAGCATTAATACAGTAACTAAATTACTGGTTGACGTTGGTAGGGCTTGCGAGAAATTTCACGATGAAAAAGTAAGAGGCATAAAAGCCTCAAAAATTCAGGCCGATGAAATCTGGTCTTTTGTCTATTCTAAGCAAAAGAATGTTCCCGGTGGCATGGAAGATAGGGCAGGTGATATTTGGACATGGACAGCTTTAGATTCAGATTCTAAATTAATTGTCTCATGGTTTGTTGGAGATAGGACATCTGTATCAGCTACTACTTTTATGCAAGATGTTGCAATGCGTTTAGCAAATAAAGTTCAATTAACTACAGATGGTCACAGCGCCTATTTAAGCGCTGTTGATGATTCATTTGATAACGATATTGATTTTGCTCAATTGGTGAAGATATACGGCCCATCTGAGGGCGAAAGTAATACAGAAAGGAAATACAGTCCGGCTCAATGTACAGGGGCTAAAAAGACCGTTATTAAAGGTGACCCCGATATGAAATATGTTTCTACTTCCCATGTAGAAAGACAAAACTTAACTATGCGTATGCACATGAGACGTTTTACCCGTCTCACAAATGGCTTCTCAAAGAAAATTGATAATCACTGTCTCGCAATTGCTTTACATTTTGTTTATTACAATTTTGTAAAGATTCATAAGACATTACGTGTGCCACCTGCAATGGAAGCAGGGTTAATTAAAAGACTTATGACCATTGAAGATATTGTTAGGTTGGCCGATTAAGGTCTATTAAGTGTACCATCACCCAAGAAAGGTAACTAATCAGTCAAAATTACTTTTGGTAGATGTTGGAGGGTTTAACAAGTCAATACTTGTTTTATATTGGTCAAGTATTTGCTGCTTTCTTGCTACTGCATTGGAAGGAGCTGTTGGAGGATTACCTGCAACAATAGTTTTTAATGCGGATTGAAATTTATTTAAATTACTTCTTATCCCAAAATAATTTATTAATAATTCATAAGTAGCTCTTAATATATGTAGGATAAAGGGGGAGAGAACTAAAATAACGCAAAAAATAGTCATTGTACTTTCGTCTGTCATGCATTTATTTGAAGATTGAAAGAAGCAATGTAGATGATGATTAGGTATAGAATTATAACTAATTAATTGAAAAATGACGATAAAAAGAAATGTCAATAATGCCCACGCACCTTTTACTGTTTTTTTTGTAACAAACGTACTGATTATGACTACCAAAGAAAAAATAGAAAAAATAATATTGGAATAAAATATAGTGCAATAGAAGTTATTTTTATCAACTAAATAATAATTAAAGCCAGCCAATAATAGCAAAAGAAATCCATACAAACCACCTAATAAATATAGACATTTAAACTTTGGGCCTAAGTCATAATCCTTTCCGTTCCCATCATTAAAATCCTTTATTTGCTCAGATAACTTTATAAAAGGTAACTTAAATGGGATAGTCATATCTTCTCCAATCGTTGTTTCTAATTTGGCAATTATGGCCGAGCATTTGGTTAGCCGCTTTTGAAAATTATCACGAAACGGAGATTTTAATAATGGAAAAACTTTCTCACTAAACTCATTGGACACCGCATATAAGAAATTCAATAGTATGCAGATATGAAGTACAACTTCAAAATTAGTTAGTTCTAATGCCATTCAATTTATTTAAGCAGCCACTGGTTTCTGATAAACCTCTGAAAATGCTATTAAATAAGAAAAAACTTTATCCAGCGTATTTACCGTATCAGGGCCATTAAAAGAACATTCAGCTTCGTAATTTGTCACAGATGTTTCCATTCTATACATTCTATTATCAGCAATTGTAAAATGATTTTGGAACACGTCTTGAAACTTGATTAGTTTTCTTAAACTAATATTTTTACTATTAGAAAATTCTTCAAGGGCTGCAAGAGCTAATGAATGCTCGTTTGGGTCATTTTGAAATATTATTGAAATAGGGATATGCCTGCGCAATAAACTTTTCAAATTATTTAAGTAATAATCTTTATTAGAAATATCTCCACTAAAATTACCTGTGTAAATTTTCACATAGTCTTTAGCAGTTTTAAAAATATTACCAAAAACAATAGCTGCATGCTCAGGGCCTATATTAGTAAATTCTGTGGGACTATTTATGGCGGCAAGATTTTCTACGGCTATTTTATAGCCCTCTGTACCTATAGATGCAATATATTTATCTGAATGGTAACCATTTTTCTTATCAATTTTTTCTGGGATCTTTTCTGCTGTTTTTTCTAATAATCCGGGCATCATATTTAACTATTTTTATACTTATAATAAGGGGCTTAAAATAAGAATTTGGACTGGCGAAAAACAAAAATGTAAAATCAGCAAAATAGATTCAATTGTTAATTCTAATATCGCAATTACAAATCTATAAATTGCTTAAAACGCCAAAAATTAACAACCTGTTAACAACACTTTAACATACATATAGTAAAACTACGACTTTTTGACCGTAAAATTACTGTCCTATTTATGTTGTCTAACTTCTAATTTAACCCTAAAAATAACACTTGATACTATCATACTGTTCATTAGGAGTTCTATTTTAACAAAGTTATTATTTGAGTATTTTCTACTCAATTTTTAGGCAGGTAAATATCTAATAATTCATGTTCTCTGTAAGCCATGAATTTTCTTAAAACATTATATTCTCTATGGTAATATGCTTCGACAAATAAATCGTCTATCCTATACAGTAAGATGTTATGTTCTTCATCAAACCTATCTGAAACGTGCTTACCTGTCCAAACAAGTTCAGCCTGTTCTTGTTCATCTAAATTATAAAAATCTTCTGGTGTCATTTTGGTTTTATTATACCGGATGCAATTAATAGCTTGTGTAAAAATTCGCTTCGTTCAGGCTGTGGCATTTTCATTATTAGCTTTTCAGCCTTTTTAATCTTTTTTTTCTTCCCCATTGAATTACTTTTTATGCCACCTTGCAGCAGCAGCCTTTTTAGCTATTTCAGAACGTCTTTTTGAAGATAGGGCCTTTGCCCTGGCTTTGCCGCCTTTTAAGCCACCTTTGCGCCCTAATGCACTTGCAGCAGCTTTCAATAGGTCTTGTTCTTCTTTTGTTTCTTCTACTTCACCGGTGGCTATTTGAGTTATAAGTAAAGCCCTTTGATTTATGTCTGTGGGTCTTTTGGGTTTCTTTGTCATAATGCAAATATAAACCTTAATGCTTATGCAGTCAAGCATGTCAAAGGAATTCCCGCAAACTATTTGCCTAATGAGAGCATCAGTTTGAGGGGTTCACAGCACATATTTTTATGCCATTATTCCATTAAATTTGTATTATGAGGTTCGTGTTTTGGCACGTATGTTACGGTGTTTAAACAAAAGTTTATTGCAATAACAGGCTGATAATAAGTTCTTTCCATATTTAAAAATAGTTTTGATGCCTATCTTTTGCATCCTTTGTACCAAGTCAAGTATTTTGATATTTGGAACCATTTATTAAAAATTTAATACCACTTTGGGATACCTGTCTTGTCTCCTTACTTTCAAACTGAGACACTACCGGTTTTTTTGTGTACATTAGCGTTATGGATGAAAAGAACCACTTTATTGAGGTTTGGATATTCATAGCTATTTACGTTATTTGCGTATGCTTTGCTTTAATGATACATTAAAATTATGGAAGTATCTCAAAATGGTATTAATTTCATAAAGAATGAGGAGGGGTTGCGATTAACCGCTTATCAAGATCAGGCAAAAGTGTGGACAATCGGTTACGGTTCTATTTTATATAAATCAGGTGTTTCAGTTAAGGAAGGAGATACTATTAATGAAGCACAGGCAGAAAGTTTACTTGAATGGGAAGTTGATTTAAAAACAAGTGCCGTTGCTAACTATGTTCAATCTGTTACCCTCAATCAAAATCAATATGACAGTTTAATAAGTTTTGCTTACAATGTTGGCACCGGTGCGCTTCATGGTTCTACTCTTTTAAAAAGAATATTAGCTAATCCGAAAGACCCGACTATTACCGATGCGTTTTTAATGTGGGATAAAATTAATGTAGATGGACAATTAGTTGAAAATACCGGATTAAAGGCAAGAAGGCAACGGGAAGCAAATTTATATTTTACACCTTAGTTTTTTACAATTCGGTTTCATAGGTAAGATTAAGAAAAGCCCTGCATTCTCTATGCAGGGCTTAATTTATAAAACACCTAAACAAACTGGCTTATTTTAAAGACTGTAGAAAACTATCTAAATCAAGGGGTAATTTACTTTCGTCAAAATTTGAAAAATCAGATAATATCATTCTCTTTAATGCTTCTTTATCGGTCTTGCTTGTATCTTCTTCATATTCTAACCTAAGTTTAGTTAATTCCTGCCTTTTCCCTTCCACATAACTTTGCGTTTGCTCAAAGACTTCCCGATTAGCGTTTTCCTGTGCCTTCCCTACCGTTTTTGTATATCCTACACCATACCATCCGACAGAGTAGCCAATAGCTCCAATAGCCACAAAAAATCCGATAACGATTAAAATAACGGTGCCTGTTTTCATTGTATATCTAATTTAAAAGGTGAAACAATAACTTCTGGCTCAATATAGACAGGGTGAGGATTACCTGTACTATCAATAAGCATTACCCAAGTCCCCTGTGAAGAAGTGGGCATAAATAGCCCATTTGGCTCAGCTTGCGGCATTGGCACATAATCCTGCGCATAAGGGTTAGTTAGTTTCTCTGGGTTGCTATATTGTGTGGAGTAGGGTATTCCATAACCCATACATTTCCCAATAAAAATTAATTTACCATTGAATTGATTGAAAAGGTAGGCATAGCAAATTAACTTCTCATTATCTCTCATTTCGTAAATTGATTTAAGCAATTTTTTTTCTTGAAAGTTTGTGATTGCCGGTAATCCTGCTTGCGCTCGTGCTTGTTCTTGTAATTTTTCTTGTTTGTTAGCATCTTGATCGTCGGCCGTCTGTTTTGTATCGCAGGACATGATAAACAATGTGCATAATAAAATAATAATTGTTTTTTTCATTTTTTGATTGTTTTTATAAGTGAATAATTAATTTCAATGATGATGACATTCCCATTCAATAAAAGTAATAAGAATAAGGAAATATTGTTTTAGTTTTCATCTAATATCTGATTTTAAATCAAGTTTTTTATAATCGTACATTCCAAATCTTTCTGCTATTCTCATCATTTGGTGAGGGTTATTTCTTTTCTCATTAAATATTAATGCTCCGGCGCAATGAACACTTTTATCTGTTGCTATATAACCATCTTCTTCATTTAATTCTGCCGATTTATGGCATGGAAATTCACCAGATGCAAATTCTTTTAATCTTTTAAGAGAATACCCGCGCTTATAAGTATTTAAGAAAGGGCATTCTTTACATGGAACTGTTTGTGTATATTTCATAATCAGTTTATTTTTATAATCATTCCGGCAGTTATTGTAAAATTGTTACTGACATACATAGCATTGGCATACAGACCTCCAATATCAGAAAGCATCTTAATATAACGTAAGGATAAAGATGGTCGCCAATGGCTTAAATTAGCTTTCTGATCTGAATTTTCTGAAACGTGCCAATAGCCCGCTGAAACAATAATAGAATGAGCAAGTAAATAAGAATCTCCGGCACTTAGTAAATTATATCCAACTTCTGCTCCTGCAATAATTGTTGATGAAGTTGAACGAGTAAGAGAACGAATAAAACCACCGTTAATATTTACTCTTTCTATTTCATATCCTGCATTTAAAGAATAGATAGGGTGTTTATTGAAATTATAACCGGCTCCGAGGCTACAATTTATTTGAGCATTACTTTTACACCCTGCGCATAAGAAGGTTAATAAGAGCAGAATGTTTACCAGTTTGTTTTTTAGCTTTTTCATTTGAATTATATTTTTATTTTGAGGGTTTAAAATGTGGCTCGTAACGTGAGCCATTCGCTTGCCTAACTCGACAAGAAAAAGACAAGAAGATTATATTTTTATTCCAGTTATTTCTTCAAATATTTTTGCATCAAAATTTGGAAGAGTAGTAAATACTTTTTTATTATCTTCTGTTAAGTTATGCCAAAAATTTGACCATGCTTCTATCGGTGGAATAGTTTTTAAATAACCCTCCGTAGTTTCATATTTTGGGTAGGCTTTCTTTTCTTCATCAGTCATAATTTCTTTCGGAATCCATAATGTAAAATCAATACCATACATTAATGAAACTGCTTTGTGATTTTCCCATTCACGAACCCTTATTTTTGTAGGCTTATTAAATAGGTATAATACAGGATCATTGTCGGTACAGAATGCGCCGCTATTCCTGTAGCCGCTATTACTGTCGCCGCTATTACTGTCGCCGCTATTCCAGTTGCCGCTATTCCTGTTGCCGCTATTACTGTCGCCGCTATTCCTGTAGCCGCTATTCCTGTAGCCGCTATTCCAGTTGCCGCTATTTATAAAGCCTGTGTTCTCTTGCCCTGTATTAGCAATTCCTGAATTAATAAATGTTTCTTTATCGAACTGATTAAAAAATTCAGTAGTGATAACTTTATTAGTTACGCACCACGAAATATTATCAAAAATAACTTTTAATACTTCGGCTTCATTTTTAGCGTTAAGTAAGCGGGAGTATTCAGAACTGCAAGGACGATATTTTTTACATTCCTTTGCAAATTCGGTTTTGAGTAATTCAAAATCTTTTTTCATTTTGTCGAGTTTAATTGTTTTTAAAATTTTTGAGTATTGTAAATAAATGTGTTTCTTAAAACTTTTTTCCGGTTAATAAATAAAATAAGGTGTTCCCCATTGGTTATTAAATCTTGTCTTTCAGGCTTTCTTTGAAGTACTGGTCTATCACAGAAAAAATAATGTGCGCCAATTGTCTTAGATATTAATATTTCGTTGGTCATGGGAATAATTATTTAATATCGTTTTCGGTTTCTCTTAATGCCTTTTCAATTAATCCGTTTATATAGGTTTCATTCATTTCTATTTTTACTGGCTTTTTAACTTTATAATCATACCATACATAAGCCCAAGTAATAGTATTAATGATTATTAGAAAGAGGATCATTGCCTGCTAATTGTAGGGGTGAGTAAATCTGTTACCTCATTTTGCAGCCTAATTAATTGACTATAGAACAAATCAAAGTTATCTGCAATAACATTTACTTGTTTTCTTTCTTCTTTGAATAGCGGCTCATTTTCGCCAAATAATATTAAAGAGCCGTATCTGTTCAATTGGGCAAACTTATTGCCGTTATCGGTAAATATCTCAATAATTTGAGGTACTTTTTCTGTTGCTGGCTTTGCTATTAATATCATGGCTATACTTTTAAAAGGTTATTAATTTCTGTTTCTGCTTCTTTCAGAAGTTCTCCAAGTTCCTCATTTGTCTTAGTAAGAGCGTCCAAAAGTTCAATTGCGTCAATCATTCTCTTTGCAGGATCATAATTTGTTTTATCTGCTAAATACCTGTAAAGAGCTAATAAACATTGTTGATACCCTCTTATTCCCATTACATCAATAGTTCCAAATAGTTCTTTAAAATCGTGTTTAAATGCTTTCGTTTCCATTGTTTATTTTTTAAGGTGATTAATTAATTTGATACTGAGATAATATTTCTGCTTCTACTTCTAAACATTCACGTTTTGTACCTTCTGAAACGATTTCGTAACCGGCCATAAGATAAGCTGGGAAGTCATTTGAATTTTCATTTATTACTGTAGGGATTTGTATATCCTCTTTTTGAATTACTGCAAACATTTTTTTTAGTTTTTAAGGTTTAAAAATTAGTTTAACGCCTAAGTGCTTATCATTTATTTTATTTTTATTACATTCTCCTGTGCATCCTTCATGGAATCCATTTAAACAGTTATAACATTGGCTACCATTGTAATTAGTGCAAGTACAAGGATGAAATTTGCCATTAATATTTACATTTAAAATTCCATTAATCATATCTATTGTTTCAATATATCCCGCAATCATTCCTTTTTTAAATTGACTTGATCTGTCTTTATTAAAAGGGCTATTTTTCACGTTTATTTCAAATTCATCAAGCGTTGGTAGTTTATTCTTTTTCATAAGTATAATTTATAAATTTCTGATTTAGCTTTTTTGATTGTAGTAAAACATTTGCCTAATGTGAAATAAAAACCACATTTATAGGTTATCAAATGCCCTTTATAAGTTTCTTTTTTCATTACTTTAATTTTTTTCGTTATCTGAAATTAATTTCTTTGCCCTGTAATACCAGTTTTTCAGCAATTAAAAATAAACGCTATTATAGTAATGTATTTCATTTGCTTGCTTTGTTAATTGCTTCTTTTGCTTTGCGTGTAAAAGGTCTTAATAACACTGGCATTAATCCATGACTATTATTCTCAATTTCTAAATACATTTTAAGCGCATCTAATAGTAAGGCATTATCTTCTTTTTGCTTATCATATTCGTTTAGCTTTGTTTCAATTTCCTTTAAAGTTGGGAATTGATAAATATAATTATCCCAATCTTCTGGATTAGTATGAGAGCCAAAAAACTCGATGGGCATTATTTTATTACTGTTATTCATATAATTGATAAGTATTTAAGAGTTAATTAATCGGGCTAAGTTCCATTTTAAGATCAAGTTCAATATCCCATATCTTACATCTAAAAGAATCTTTTATATTTTCAAGAGATATTATTTGCCTATTTGTTAATGGCTTATGAGTGTTTATATCTTTTAGTATTTCGCTAAATTCTATCTGTAATTCAGAAAGGCGAATCCGTAATTTATTTAGATCATTCCGTTTCATAAATAATTTTTTAAAAAGAGTTAATTAAATATTAGTTAGTGTAATAAAGCCGGTGATTGTATGCGCCGGTACATTTTACCTAACCACTATAAAACAAAGTTTAAATTTAATTCTTTACGCAATATATCTGCCTTTGCTTTACTAAATACCCATCCTGCGCCACAAGTAAGATTATAATTAAATCTGCCACCTATGCGCTTTAAAATCTCTTTTACGTTGTAAGTATCTCCTATTATGGCAATGGCTTTATCTGAATAATTAACTACGGTTAAATTAACCTGTGGTTTATTTGGTAATTCAGGAACGGGAGCAATAAGATCATCAAAGGTTATTTCTGAAAGTTCAGGCATATTAGTCTCATTCGCTGCAAGGTCATTAAACTGCTTAATTTGTTGGGTAAGTTTAGCGTGTATCTTAGTGCCTGTTTTAACTGTTTGGCCTAAAATCTTTACTTCATTTGCCTTTGTAATAGTATTTACTATTTTTTCGGCTGCCTTTACTTTGGCAGGAAAATTTGCTTTTTCGTTTGCTGCTTTAAGCATATCTGCAAACTTATTTTTTGTAACTTCGTTCATAGTTTTATAGTTTGTAAAGGGTGTAATATTTGCCGTATTGCACCCTTATTGTTTTTAATTAAGATTCAGGTTATTGAAATTTATTTTTGATAATGTTTGAATTTTAGCAGGATTAAGAGCTAATGTCCCGGCAACCTCAATTGTTTCTGCTGCGCTACCGAATAGCATAGAGTTAGCACGATCAGAAGCGGAACTATATTTTTTACGTGTTACGTAACCAGTAACGGCGTTATATGCGCTCCACATTGTATAATTGCTACCTTTCATTGCTATTGATTGCCCTTGTCCGCTATTAGCGAAATTTCTAACACTATCTAAAATATTTATTTTTTTAGTACTCAATACTTTTGCGTTGCCTGCCTGCAATCCTTTAATTTCTTCCTGAGTACAAAACACATTGCCGAAGTAATTAAACATTTGCTCTTTACTGATAATGGTATTTGCCATTACATTATAATTATCTTCA
>Ga0208356_1000165_pt1 | contig 21550 bp, 23 predicted proteins | sample NGESurshal072012_4_FD_184467 | JGI IMG/M metagenome (GOLD analysis project Ga0208356, IMG submission 184467) | Arctic peat soil microbial communities from Barrow, Alaska - NGEE Surface sample 53-1 shallow-072012 (SPAdes) | ecosystem: Environmental > Terrestrial > Soil > Wetlands > Peat ... | reverse complement strand
TCGGAAATCGAAAGCCATTGTCGGCCGATTTTGCCGCCAAGTCATCGGCAATTTTACGGCCGGAACAGGGTGATGGCCGGGGCGGTCTAGCCCCGTCGGCCGCCTTCCAGATAGGCGGCGCGGATTTCCGGGCGCTGCAGCAGTTCCGTGCCGGTCCCACTCAGCGTGATCAGGCCGTTGACCATGACATAGCCGCGATGGGCCAGCCGCAACGCATGATTGGCGTTCTGCTCGACGATCAGCACGGTGAGGCCATCCTGCCGGTTCAGGGTCCGGATCGCCTCGAAGATCTGCCGGGCGATCAGCGGCGCCAGTCCGAGCGACGGCTCGTCCAGCATCAACATGCGCGGGCGGCTCATCAGGGCGCGGCCGATCGCCAGCATCTGCTGTTCGCCGCCGGACAGCGTGCCGCCGCGCTGGGCCATGCGCTCCTTGAGCCGCGGGAACAGCGAAAGCACGCGCTCCAGGCCGCGGGCGCGATCGGCCTCGCTGCTGTCGGTGGCGTCGGCGCCCATCCGCAGGTTTTCCGCCACGCTCATGCGCGGGAAGATGCGGCGGCCCTCCGGCGATTGGGCGATGCGCAGCCTGGCAATCTGGTGCGTCGCCTCCTTGGTGATGTCGCGGCCGTCGAACTCGATCTGGCCGGCACGGGCGCGCGGCCTGCCGAAGATCGTCATCATCAGCGTCGACTTGCCGGCGCCATTGGCGCCGATCAGGGCGACAATCTCGCCGCGGTTAATCTCCAGATCGACGCCCTTCAAGGCCTCGATCTTGCCGTAGGCGGCGCGCAGGCCGCGGATCGCGAGCAGGGGGCGCGCGGGCGCCGCGGTCACGTTCCGCTCTCCATCACCGCGATGGCTTCCTGCTCGTCGGCGCCGAGATAGGCCGCGATCACCTTGGGGTCGTCGCGAACGTCCCGCGGCGCGCCCTCGGCGATCTTCTGGCCGTAATCCATCACCACGACGCGGTCGGAAATCTCCATCACCACCGACATGTCATGCTCGATCAGCAGGATCGAGCTGCCGTGGTCGGCCCGGATCGAGAGCAGCAGTTCGCTCAAGGCGGCACTTTCGCGTCGGTTCAATCCGGCGGCTGGCTCGTCGAGGCAGAGCAAAACCGGTTCGGTACACATCGCGCGCGCAATTTCGAGACGGCGCTGATCGCCATAGGGCAGATTGCCGGCGGCATCGTCGGCGCGGTCGAGCAGCGCGATGCGCTCGAGCCAGAGCTTGGCCTGGTCGATCGCGCGTTTCTCGGCGCTGCGCCAGGATGGTGCGCCGATCAGGCCGAGGAAGGTCAGCCCCGAGGCCAGCATCAGCGCGTTGTGCTGCGCCACCATCAGGTTTTCCAGCACGGTCATGCCGGGAAACAGCCGGATGTTCTGAAAAGTGCGCGCGACCCTCGCCTGTTTGGAAATCCGGAAATCGTTGAGTCGCTCGAGCCGGATCTCGGCGCCGGTCTCGTGCGCGATCCGCATGGTGCCGGCGGTCGGCTTGTAGAAGCCGGTGATGCAGTTGAAGACGGTGGTCTTGCCGGCGCCGTTCGGCCCGATCAGCGCGGTGATCTTGCGCCGCTCGGCATCGAACGACAGATCGTTCACCGCGACGATGCCGCCGAAGCGCATCGACAGATGATCGACCATGAGAATGCAATCGGCGCTCATCCGCGGCCTTCCCCGGCGAGGTCGGAGGAGATGGCCTGGGCCTGCTTCAGGAACAGTGTCGGCGCGCGGTGCCCGATCAGCCCGCGCGGCCGCCAGATCATCAGCAGCACCATCGCGATGCCGAACACCAGCATGCGATATTGCTCGAGGCCGCGAAACAGCTCGAAACCGCCGATCATGCCGAGCGCCGCTAGTGCAACGCCGAGCTGCGAGCCCATGCCGCCCAGCACCACGATCGCCAGCACCAGCGCCGATTCCTGGAAAGTGAAGGATTCCGGGCTGATGAAACCTTGCCGGGTGGCGAAGAAGGCGCCGGCGAAGCCGCCGAACATGGCGCCGGTTGCGAACGCCGTCAGCTTGGTGGTCGTGGTGTTGATGCCGAGCGCGCGGCAGGCGACTTCGTCCTCGCGCAGCGCCTCCCATGCCCGCCCGATCGGCAGCCGGCGCAGCCGGATGGTCACCCAGTTGGTGAGCAGCGCCAGCGCCAGGATCAGATAGAACAGGAACACGATGCGGTGGGTCGGCGAAAATTCGATGCCGAGCCTGGCGGCGAGGCCATCGTCGCCGGGCGTCAGCGGAATGCCGAACAGGGTCGGGCGCGGAATGCCGCTGACGCCGTTGGGACCGCCGGTCAGGCTCTCCCAATTGATGATGACGAGCCGGATGATCTCGCCGAATGCCAGCGTGACGATGGCGAGATAATCGCCGCGCAGCCGCAGCACCGGAAAGCCCAGCATCACGCCCCACAGCGCCGCAAGGATGCCCGCGAGCGGCAGGCAGATCCAGAACGACAGGCCGAAATTGGTCGCCAGCAGCGCATAGGAATAGGCCCCGACCGCATAAAACGCGACATAGCCGAGGTCGAGCAACCCGGCGAGGCCGACCACCACGTTGAGTCCCCAGCCCAGCATCACATAGGTCAGCACCAGAATGCCGAGATCGAGGATGTAGCGCTGGTCGTAGAAGATCACCGGCACCAGAACGGTGAAGATCAAAAGGATCGGCGCCACGGCGCGACGCAATAGCGCCAGCGCGTTTTGCGCCGACGGCGGCATGATCCTGACCGTGCCGACCGGTCCCCACCAGTGCCGCAGAAGTTCCATGACGATGCTGCCGCCAAACACGATGGCGACCATGGCGGCGAGATCGCCGAACCGGGTCCAGTAAATCAATTGTCCGGTCGGCCCTGCCTCGGTGCGAATACCGATCATCAGCGAAAACAGCACCAGCGCGACCAGGGCGCTGATCAGCGCCTTCTTGAAGATGAACGCGATCATCGGGGCGCGCGACACCCCCGTCGGTTCTGGCGCGAGCGTGGTCACGCCGTCGCCCGTCAAACTTTTTCGACTTCAGGCCGGCCCAAGAGACCGGTCGGAAGGAAAATCAGCACGACGATCAGAATCGAGAATGCGGCGACATCCTTGTACTCGACCGAGAAGTAGGCCGACCACAGCGTCTCGATCAGGCCGATGGCGAGTCCGCCCAGCATCGCGCCGGGCAGCGACCCGATGCCGCCGAGTACGGCTGCGGTGAACGCCTTGATGCCGGCGACAAAGCCCATGTAGAAGTCCACCAGGCCGTAATACAGCAGGTACATCATGCCGGCGACCGCAGCGAGCGCCGAGCCGATCACGAAGGTCATCGAGATGGTGCGGTCGACGTCGACCCCGAGCAGCGCCGCCATGATCTGGTCCTGTTCGCAGGCCCGCATGTCGCGGCCGAGCCGGGTCCGCGCCACCAGCCAGGTGAAGATCGCCAGCAGCACGATGGTGCTGACGACGACGATGATCTGCACATTGGACAGCCGCACCGCGAAACCGTTCTGTTCGAGCAGGGTGTAACCGCCGGTGATGATCGGCGGCACCGGCTTGACCCGCGCGCCCTGCGATACCTGCGAAAAATTGGACAGCACGAATGACATTCCGATCGCCGACAGCATCGGGGCCAGCCGGAACGAGTGCCGCAGCGGCCGGTAGGCGATGCGCTCCACCGTCCAGCCATAGAGCGCGGTGACCGCCATCGAGACCAACAGCACGATGAACAGAATTACGGGGACCATGGTGAGGCCAAGCGAAACCAGGATCAGGAAGCTGATCAGCGCGATGAAGCCGCCGATCATGAAAATGTCGCCATGGGCGAAATTGATCATGCCGACAATGCCATAGACCATGGTGTAGCCGATGGCGATCAGCCCATAGATGGAGCCAAGGACGATGCCGTTGATCAGTTGCTGGGCGAAATAGTCCATGCGCTGCCGCTGTTTGGATGACGCGGCGATGGCCCCGGCAGCCGGAACGACGCGTCGCGTGATTTTGTAACAGCGGGAACCCGGTGCGGCAACAGCGGCCGGCGTTTCGGGGCGGCTTGTGCATAGGTAGTTGGTAGGACCGGTTCCGCGACCGCACTTGCGTCAAGATCCTGCCACGCAATGATCCCGGCGGAACCGGCTTTTGCCGCAACCAATCGGAGGGCCCGAAGTTCGCTCCTGCGACGATTCAACAAGGGAGTTTTCGATGCCGAATCAGAATCCGAACCCGCGCCAGCAGAACCAGAACCCGGGCCAGAAGCCTGGTCAGCAAGGCTGGGCGACATTAAGGTAAACAAAGGGTTTAAATTGCCCCTCATAGTTTAGGCGCGTTACCTCGCCCGCAACGCGGCGCACCTCTTCGGTGGCCGCCGGGAAGCGGGAAGCGACATGTCGACAAACTGGCGTATCAGTTCATTCAATGGCGTGCTGCTGGCGGCCTATTTCATTCCGACCTGGACCATCGTCGCCTTCAGAATCATGCTTTCGCCGATCCACGGCTTCTACGAGCGGCCGAACGTCGCGGTTGCCCTGTTTGTCAGCGACCATCTGCAACTCACGGCGCTGACGACGATCCGCCTGGCGTGGCTGCTGGCGCTGGGCAAGCTCACCGTCGTGGCCTTTTTTGCACTCTTTCTGGTATTCATCACCCGCGCCGCGATCCGCAAGACCGGCGGATGCGACGAGGCGCTGGCAATGGCGCTTGCCATCGGCAGCGCGATCAGTTTTGCCAGCATGCTGATGGCATCGCAGGTCGGCGAGAGCGAAGCGCTGCGACTGCACGCGACAGAACTTCTGCTGCTGCTCGGCACCGCGATCGTGTTGCTGCTCGAACGCCCGCTTCAGCCGCAGACCGATCAGGACGCGGCGACCACCGATCTATCGCTTCAGCAGGCCCAATTCCCCCACGATCGCTGAGGCTTCCTTGACGGCGTGATTGGCCGCCGGCACGCCGCAATAGATCGCCTGCTGCAACAGGATCTCCGTGATATCGTCCGGCGTGAAGCCGCCTTCGGTCAGCGCCGCGCGGACGTGCAGGCGGAATTCATCCCACTGGCCCAGCGCCACCATGGTGCCGATGACGAGCACGCGCCGCGTGCGCTGATCGAAATGCGGACGTGTCCAGATATCGCCCCACGCATAGCGCGTGATCAGATCCTGGAAATCGGTATTGAACGAATTCCGGTTGGCGATCGATTTGTCGACCCAGGCATCGCCAAGCACCTTGCGGCGCTGGACCATGCCATCATCCCTGCGTTGTCGCTCGTCCATTGCGTTTTCCTCTTGTCGGAGCGAAGGAGCGATGTGCTCCGGTTGCATCAACGTTGCGTCAGGAAACCGATCACCGCCTCGGTGAAGGCGTGCGGCTGCTCGACATTGGAGATATGGGCGGCGTCGAGGATCGTCATGCTCGCGCCGGGAATTCGGCCGCGGATGAATTCGCCGGCCGCGACCGGCGTCGCCGGGTCGTGGCGGCCGGCGATCACCAACGTCGGGCTCCTGATTTCGGGCAGCAGGTCGCGCTGGTCGAGCGTGCTCAGCGCTTCGCAGCAGGCGAGATAGCCCTGCACCGGGGAAGCGAGCAGCATGGCCTTCAGGTTTGCCGTGATCTGCGGTTCGCGTTCTCTGAACTCCGCCGTCAGCCATCCGGCGACGACGGTGTCGGCGACCGATGCGAGGCCGTCTTGCTTCACCGCCTTGATGCGGTTGAGCCAGTTGGTCGGGTCGGGATAGTAGCAAGCCGTGTTGGCGAGAATGATCTTGCCGAAGCGCTGCGGCGCGTTGGCGCCCAGCCATTGTCCGACCATGCCGCCCATCGACAGGCCGCACCAGTGCACGCGCTCGATATTGAGATCATCGAGGATGGCGAGCACGTCGCGGCCGAAGCGCTCCATGGAATAGGGGGCGGGCGGGACGCCGGACTTGCCGTGGCCGCGGCGGTCATAGCGGATCACCCGAAATTGCTGCGTGAGCGCCTTCATCTGCGGCTCCCACATCTGCAGATTGCAGCCCAGTGAATTCGACAGCATCAGCGTCGGGCCGCCGTCGCGCCCTTCAACCGAAACATTGAGCAGGCAGCCGTCGGCGTCGATCATGGGCATCGGGACTCTCCGGTGTCGTGCTGGTTATCGAGCGAGGCGAGCAGCCGGTCGATCAGGGCCTGCGAGACGCCCTGATAGGCCATCGGCTCGAACAGTCCTGCGATCGTTGCGGCGTCGAGATGCGCGCTGACCCTGGGGTCGCCGGCCAGCACGTCGCGCAGGCTCTGGTTGCCGGCGACAGCCTGCTTGCTGGCCGCCTCGACCAAATGATGGGCGGCGCTTTTCCCGATCTTTCCCGCCAATGCCATCGTCACCGCCTCGGCCATGATCAGCCCGCCGGTGGCATCGAGATTGGCGCGCATGCGCGCCGCATCGACTTCCAGCCCTTCGGCAAGGTCGACGACCGCCGCGAGTGCGCCGGATGTCACGAGCAGCAGGCCCGGCAGGGTCGGCCACTCCGCGTGCCAGGGCCCGGCGCTGCGTTCGTGATCCCCGACCTGCGCGGCGAAAATCGTCGCCGCCAAATTCGGCGCCATGGTGGCTGCGGCGAGCGCGGTCGCGGCCGCCACCGGATTGCGCTTGTGGGGCATGGTCGATGAGCCGCCGCGGCCTTCGCCCGAGGGCTCGAACGCCTCGGCGACGTCGGTCTGCATCATCAACTGGATATCGCGGGCGATCTTGCCGCAGGTGCCTGCAACGATCGCCAGAACCGAGGCCGCCTCCGCGATGCGGTCGCGGTGGGTATGCCACGGCGCCTCCGGCAGCGGCAGCTTGAGCTCCTCGGCCAAACTCTCCGCCACGCGCAATCCCTGGTCGCCGAGCGCGGCCAGCGTGCCGGCAGCGCCACCGAACTGCAGCGCCAGCGCATCGCTGCGCAATCGCCGCAGCCGCGTGCGCGAGCGCTGCAATGCCGCGGCATATTCCGCCAGTTTCAGTCCGAACGGCATCGGCAGGGCATGCTGCAGCCAGGTGCGCGCCACGACCGCGGTGTTGCGATGCTGGGCTGCCAGTTTGGCAAAGCCCGCAATGGCGCGGTCGATGTCGGCCAGCAGCGCATCGAGGCCCGCACGCATGGTCAGCATGGTGGCGGTATCGATGACGTCCTGGCTGGTCGCGCCCCAATGGACATAGCCCGCGGCTTCAGGGTCGGCCTTGGCAACCTCCGCGGTCAGCGCCTTGACAAGCGGGATCGCGAGATTGCCCGAGCGGGTGGCGGCCTCGGCCAGTGCGCCGAGATCGAACGATGTGGCCCGGCAGGCTGCAGCGATCGGGCCCGCCGCGCTGGCGGGGATGACGCCGGCTGCGACTTCGGCGCGGGCCAGCGCAGCCTCGAAGTCGAGCATATGCTGAAGGCATGCCACATCGTCGCAGATGGCCCGCATGGCGGCGCTCGACAGCATCGGCGCGAGCAGAGGCGAGAGGGAAGTACTCATGATGCGCGGACCTAACCATCCCCGCCCGCCGCTGCCAATCCCAAAGCACGCATGCCAATCTGCTGCGCTGCGAATATGCATCGCTCCGGCGGCAGCCATCCCCTTCCTTTTCCGCCGCGCCTGCTTTACTTGAGGGGCAACGTCGCGAGCAACCGGGAGGCATCCATGGCCATGACAATGAACGGCGAAGTCCAGCTTGCGGCTCCGCGCGAGGCCGTGTGGGCCAAATTGAACGATCCGGAAGTGCTCAAGGTCTGCATCCCCGGCTGCGAGGAGCTGGAAAAAACCGACGACAACGGTTTCCGCGCGGTCGCCAAGATGAAGGTCGGACCGGTCTCGGCCCGCTTCAAGGGCAAGGTCACCCTGAGCGATCTCGATCCGCCCAATGGCTACAAGATTTCCGGCGAAGGCGAGGGCGGCGTTGCCGGCTTCGCCAAGGGCGGCGCGACGGTGGCGCTGGCCGACAAGGACGGCGGCACGCTGCTCAGCTACAATGTCGAGGCCCAGATCGGCGGCAAGCTCGCCCAGCTTGGTCAGCGGCTGATCAATGGCGCCGCCAAGAAACTGGCCGACGAATTCTTCGCGAACTTCGCCAAGGCGGTGCAGGGCTAGTTCCGTCAGGTCATATCAGGCCATGCCCCGGCGAGGTTGCTCATTGCCGGGATGGCCCATATTATGGCTCTGGAATGATTTCAATGACTGCTCCGTCGATCTGCCGGCGCAGCTGAAGAGAGTGCTGAATGGCCAAGATCTCGCTTATTGTGAATGGTAACCCCGTCAACGCCAATGTCGATCCGCGGACCTTGCTGGTGCAGTTTCTCCGCGAGAATCTGCGGCTGACCGGTACCCATGTCGGCTGCGACACCTCGCAATGCGGTGCCTGTGTCGTGCATCTCGACGGCAAGGCGGTCAAATCGTGTACCACGCTCGCGGTGATGGCCGATGGGCACGAGGTCAAGACCATCGAGGGTCTCGCCGCCGACGGCGCGCCGCTGCATCCGATGCAGGAGGCGTTTCGCGAGCATCACGGTCTGCAATGCGGCTTCTGCACGCCCGGCATGATCATGACGGCGGTCGACATGGTCCATCGCAAGGGTCACGATCTCAGCGACCACACCATCCGCGAAGAGCTCGAAGGCAATCTGTGCCGCTGCACCGGCTACCAGAACATCGTTCTATCGATCGCGGCCGGCGCCAAGGCGATGGCGAAGTCCGACCTCGCCTGAACGAACGCACCCGCAGCGCGACCAGGAAAACCTCATGTACGAATTCAAATACCATCGTCCGGCGACTGTGCGGCAGGCCGCCAATCTGCTGATCAAGAACGAAGACGCCAAGCTGATCGCAGGCGGCCACACCCTGGTGCCGGTGATGAAGCAGCGGCTCGCGAGCCCGCCGCATCTGGTCGATCTCTCGCATATCGAGGGTCTCGACGGCATCGAGATGAAGGGCCGTTCGCTGGTGATCGGGGCCACCGCCAAGCATGCCGACGTCGCGACATCTGCCGTTGTCGGCGAGGCGATCCCGGCCCTGGCAGAACTCGCCGGCCTGATCGGCGACCCGGCGGTGCGCCACAAGGGCACCATTGGCGGCTCGCTCGCCAACAACGATCCGACGGCGGATTATCCCGCCGCCTGCATGGCGCTTGGCGCGACCATCGTCACCAACAAGCGCCGCCTGAAGCCCGAAGAGTTCTTCCAGGGGCTGTTCACGACTGCGCTGGAGAGCGACGAGATCATCACCAAGGTGATGTTCCCGCTGCCGAAGAAAGCCGCCTACGTCAAGTTCCGTAACCAGGCCTCGCGCTACGCGCTGGTCGGGGTGTTCGTCGCCAAGCGTCCATCGGACGTCCGCGTCGCCGTCACCGGTGCCGGCGCCGACGGTGTATTCCGGGTCGCCGCATTCGAAGAAGCGCTGAAAAAGCGCTTCTCGGCCAAGGCACTCGATGGCTTGGCGGTGTCCGCGGAGGGGCTGAACAGCGACCTGCACGGCAGTGCCGAATATCGCGCGCACCTGATCTCGGTAATGGCGCGCCGCGCCGTCGAAGCCGCGACCACCAAGGCGTGACATTGCTCATCCCCACGCTCCCCAGACTGGCCCTGTCATGAGCGGATCGGCGCTGCCTGCCTCCGTCGACGCGATGCTCGAGCTGTTGACGTCGCACGGCTATCTCGCGGAACGGGCCTTGGCGACGGTGACCTATCTGTCGCTGCGGCTCGGTCGGCCGCTGTTTCTGGAAGGCGAGGCCGGCGTCGGCAAGACCGAGATCGCCAAGGTGCTGTCGGCGGCACTGGGGCGAAAGCTGATCCGGCTGCAATGCTATGAGGGCCTCGATGTCTCCTCCGCGGTCTATGAGTGGAACAGCGCCGCGCAGATGATTGCGATCAGGCTCGCCGAAGCCGCCGGCGATACCGACCGCGACCAGCTGTCCAGCGATATCTTTGCCGAGCGCTACCTGATCAAACGGCCGCTGCTGCAGGCGCTGGAGCCGGACACGGCAGGCGCGCCGGTGCTCCTGATCGACGAACTCGACCGCGCCGACGAGGCATTCGAAGCCTTTCTGCTCGAAATTCTCAGCGACTTCCAGGTGACGATTCCCGAACTCGGCACCGTCAAGGCGCCGCACCCGCCGATCGTCATCATCACCTCGAACCGTACCCGCGAAATCCACGACGCGCTGAAGCGCCGCTGTCTCTACCACTGGGTGGATTATCCCAACGCCGAGCGCGAGCTTGCGATCGTGAAGTCGCGGGTGCCGGGCATTTCCGCGAAGCTGTCGCAGCAGGTGGTCGGCTTCGTGCAGGCGCTGCGCGAGCAGGATTTCTACAAGTCGCCGGGCGTCGCCGAAACCATCGACTGGGCCACCGCGCTGACCGAACTCGACGCGCGCTCGCTGACACCGCAAGTGGTCGGCGACACGCTCGGCGCGCTGCTGAAATACCAGGACGACATCGCGCGAATGCAGGGCGACGCGCTGCAGAAGGTGCTGAAGGAAGCGACAAGCGAGAATTGACTGCCTGTCATTCCGGGGCGCGCGCAAGCGCGAACCCGGAATCCACGAGCGGGAGTATGGATTCCCGGCTCGCGCCAGGCGGCGCGCCCCGGAATGACGAGGGTTCGGGAAACGCAAATGACCACGTCCACCACCGCTCCCGCCACCGGGTTGATCGCCGACAACGTGGTCGGCTTTGCCCGTGCGCTGCGTGCCGCCGGGATTCCGGTCGGCCCGGGCGCGGTCATCGATGCGATGAATGCGTTGCAGGTGATCGAGATCGGCAACCGCGCCGATGTCTATGCCACGCTTGAAGCGATCTTCGTCACGCGCCACGAGCACGCGCTGATCTTCGCGCAGGCGTTCGACCTGTTCTTTCGCGCCGCCGAGGAATGGAAGCACATGCTGGATTCGGTGCCGTTGCCGGAGCACGCCCGGAAAAAGCCGCCGCCGGCCTCGCGCCGGGTCCAGGAGGCGCTGTCGCTGGCGCAGATGCGCGAGACGCCGCAGGCCCGGGAACAGGAGCTCAGGCTCTCGGTCTCGGACAAGGAAGTCCTGCAGAAGAAGGATTTCGCCCAGATGAGCGCGGCCGAAATCGCGCAAGTGACCCGCGCGATCGCGCAGATGAAGTTGCCGCAGGCCGAGTTGCGCACCCGCCGCTATCAGCCTGACGCGCGAGGGCTGCGGCTCGACATGCGTCGCACCCTGCGCGGCTCGCTGCGAACCGGCGGCGACATCATCGATATCCACCGCCTCGGCAAGATCGACAAGCCGGCGCCGATCGTGGCGCTGCTCGATATATCCGGCTCGATGAGCGAATATACCAGGCTGTTCCTGCACTTCCTGCATGCCATTACCGACGCGCGCAAGCGCGTTTCGGTATTTCTGTTCGGCACCCGCCTCACCAATGTGACGCGGGCGCTGCGGGCGCGGGATCCCGACGAGGCGCTGGCGAGCTGCTCGCAGACGGTGGAGGATTGGGCCGGCGGCACCCGTATCGCCACCTCGCTGCACAGCTTCAACAAATTATGGGGACGGCGCGTGCTCGGGCAGGGCGCGATCGTGCTGTTGATCTCCGACGGGCTGGAGCGCGAGGCGGATGCGAGGCTGGCGTTTGAAATGGACCGGCTGCACCGGTCCTGCCGCCGCCTGATCTGGCTCAATCCGCTGCTGCGTTATGGCGGCTTCGAGGCCAAGGCGCAGGGCATCAAAATGATGCTGCCGCATGTTGACGAATTCCGCCCGGTGCATAATTTGAGTTCGATCGAGGGGCTGATCGAAGCCCTTTCCTCGGTGCCGGCGCCGCATCATCGCAGCCTGATCCGCCCCGCAGCTTGAAAGAGGCTCCCATGCTCAATCGCGACGAAGACATTCTCAAAGCGGCTGAGGACTGGCAGAAGGCCGGCCACGGCGTCGCACTCGCCACCGTGGTGGAAACCTGGGGCTCGGCGCCGCGGCCCGCCGGCTCGAGCCTCGTGATCAACGACGACGGCACGTTTCTGGGCTCGGTATCCGGCGGCTGCGTCGAGGGCGCGGTCGTCACCGAAGCGCTGGATGTGATCGCAAGCGGCAAGCCCCGGATGCTCGAATTCGGCGTCGCCGACGAGACCGCGTGGAATGTCGGCCTGTCCTGCGGCGGTACCATCAGGGTGTTCGTCGAGAAAGTCGGCCAGTCGTGAAGCTGGAGACGCTTGCGCAGGTCAATGTCGAACGCGCCGCGCGGCGGCCGGTGATCGTGGTCACCGATACCGCCAATGGCGAGCAGCGACTGGTGAAGGCCGGCGACATCGCCTCCGACCCGCTCGGCGCCGATCTGACGAAACAGTTGCGAATGGGCAAGAGCGGCATGATCGAGGCCGGCGGCAGGAGGCTGTTTCTCAACGTCTACGCGCCGACCGCGCGCCTCGTCATCGTCGGCGCGGTTCATATCAGCCAGGCGCTGGCACCGCTGGCACGCTCGCTGGATTATGATGTGACGGTGATCGATCCGCGCACGGCGTTTGCGAGCCCGGAGCGGTTCCCGGATGTGCCGCTGATTGCGGAATGGCCGGATGTCGCGCTGCCGCCGCTCAATGTCGACCACTACACCGCGTTCGTGGCGGTGACGCACGATCCGAAAATTGACGATCCGGCGCTGCTGCATGCGTTCGAGCGCGACTGCTTCTATATCGGCGCACTCGGCTCGCGAAAAACCCATGCCAAGCGCGGCGAGCGCCTGAAGGCGCAAGGCGCGACGGACGCCGACATCGCGCGCATTCACGCACCGATCGGACTGAGCATCGGTGCGGTGTCGCCATCCGAAATCGCGGTCGCGATCATGGCCGAGATCACCGCCCAGTTGCGGCTGCCGAAAGAGAAAGTAGCATGAAGTTCGGTCCCGCCAGCCCGGAGGACGCGATCGGGGGCGTCACCGTTCATACCCTGCGTCAAGGTTCGCTGGTGGTGAAGAAGGGCACGACCATCGGCGCGGCCGAGGTCGAGGCACTCAACAAGGCCGGAGTGAAGGAAATCGTCGTCATCCGGCTCGAGAAGGGCGATGTTTCCGAAGACGTCGCCGCCGGCGGAATCGCGCGCGCCATTGCCGGGGAGGGCGTCGACGTCGAGCGCGCCTTCACCGGACGTGCCAACCTGTTTGCCGCGCGCGCCGGCGTGCTGGTGGTCGATCGCAACGCGGTCGACAACATCAACCGGGTCGACGAGGCGATCACCTTCGCGACGCTGCCGGCATTCAAGGCCGTCGTTCCCGGCGAGATGATCGCGACCGTCAAGATCGTGCCGTTCGGCATCGAATCCGGCCTGTGCGACCGGGCCGTGGCGGCAGCGAAGGCCGGCCGCATGTCGGTCGCGCCCTACAGGATCAAGCGGGTCGGCATCGTCTCGACCTTGCTGCCGGGATTGGCGCCGAAGGTGGTGGAAAAGACGTTGCGCGTGACCGCGGAGCGGCTGGCGCCGGCGGGTGCGACCATCATTGCCGAGCGCCGCGTTCCGCATGAAGAAACCGTGTTGGCCGCCGCGATCAAGGAGATGCTCGATCTCGGGGCCGAGCTTGTGATCGTATTTGGCGCCTCCGCGATCGCCGACCGGCGTGATGTGATTCCGGCGGCGCTTGAGGACGTCGGCGGCATTGTCGAGCATTTCGGCATGCCGGTCGATCCGGGCAATCTGCTCTTGATCGGCAATGCCGGCGGCGTGCCGGTGCTGGGCGCACCCGGCTGCGCGCGCTCGCCGGTGGAGAACGGCTTTGACTGGGTGCTGATGCGTATCCTCGCCGGCCTCGAGGTGACGCGCGCGGATCTGACCGGGATGGGTGTCGGCGGCTTGCTGATGGAAATCATCACCCGGCCGCAGCCGCGCAAGCCGGTCGGACCGGACGGTAACCGCAATATCGCTGCGGTCATTCTGGCCGCCGGGCGTTCCACCCGGATGGGCGGCCCCAACAAGCTGTTGGCCGAACTCGGCGGCAGGAAGTTGGTCCGGATCGTCACCGAACAGGCGCTCGCCTCGAAAGCCCGCGGCGTGATCGTCGTCACCGGCCATCAGGCGGATCTGGTCGAGCAGGCGCTGCAAGGCCTGGAAGTGAAATTCGTCCGCAATCCCGATTTCGCCGGCGGCCTCGCCGGCTCCGTCAAGGCCGGCGTCGCCGCAGTGCCGGCGGACGCCGACGGCGCGGTGATCTGTCTTGGCGATATGCCGATGATCGATGCCCATCTGATCGACCGGCTGATCGAAGCCTTTGCACCGGATCGCGGCAATTTGATCGCGGTGCCTGTCTGCGACCAGCGGCGCGGCAATCCGGTGCTGTGGTCGCGCCGGTTCTTCGACGAATTGATGACGCTCGACGGCGATATCGGCGCGCGGCACCTGATCGCCAGGCATAACGAGGCCGTGGCGGAAGTGACCGTGGAAGGGAACGGCGCCTTTCTCGACATCGATACGCCGCAGGCGCTCGAGGCCGCGCGGCGCGGATGATCTCCCGTTACCGTCGCATGATAACCGACATTCGATCGCGTGTTCACCAAGTGGAAACGCCCGCGGGCTAGATTTGCGCGGCTTGGCCTTGGGAGGGGATGTTGACGATTTTCGCTACCGCGTGTCGCCGCGCGATCTTGGCTTTTGCCGCCCTTGTTGTTCTTGCCATGCCCGCGCCGTCGATGGCGGCGGGCGCATTCGCGATCGGCAAGTGCGGCGCCTATGGCGCGGCCTATGACTATCCTGCTGCGGCCGCGGCGCGCACCGCAGCCCTCAAGCAATGCAAGGGCGGCTGTACCGCATTGACCATGAGACGCGCCTGTGCCGCGTTGGCGATCGATCTGAAAAACCCTTGCGGCGCCCACGGCTACGCGGTCGAGCCACGGATTTCGAGTTCGCTGAACGAGGCGACCCGCAAGTGCTACGAATTTGGCGGCAGGGAATGCGTGATCCGTGCCTGGGCCTGCGACGCCAAGGGCTAGGCTCGTCATTCCTGCGTGCGCCACCGGGTCCGCGCAAAGCGCGGCCCGATGACCGGCTCCGCTCGAACCCGGAAATCCCGATCTGATTTGCCGCCTCCGCCTGAAGTTATCCCGGAAATGACGTTGCGGCGGCCTTGGCCGCAACGCGGTCACGACGATGTGAGCCCGCACCGGCCTCGCGTCGGTTGAAATTGACTGACCAGTCAGTCAATATCTGGCTCATGACAAACGCACCAACCAATTCCAGCCAGGCAGGCGAGGCGAAACCGGCCAATCGCCGGCGAGGGAAGAAGGCCGCCCCGACCGCGGCAGCAAGGCCCGTCGCGCCACATGATCGGCCGTCCAAGCCGGCTTCTGGCCGTGCCGCCCGCGCGGCGGAGCGGCGCGCGGCGATCATCGAGGCGGCGATGGATGAATTCATCGCCCGCGGCTACGCGGCGACGCGGCTCGACGATGTCGCCAAGCGCGCCGGGGTCGCCAAGGGCACCATCTATCTCCACTTCAAGGACAAGGAATCGATGTTCGAGGAGCTGATCCGGACCGCGATCGTACCGCTGATCAGCCGCATCACCGCACCAGCGCCTGCCGGCGGATCGGTCCGCGACATGCTCGAAGGATTTGCCCGCACTTTCATCCAGGAGGTGGCGACGACGCGGCGCGGCGACATCGTCCGCCTGATTGTGGCCGAGGGGCCGAGATTTCCAGGCATCGCCGATTTCTACTACCGCGAAGTGGTGTCACGCGGGCTCGCCGGACTGCGCGCCCTGATCGAAGCGGGGATCGCGCGCGGCGAAATTCGCCGCTCGGAACTCGCGCAGTTTCCCCAGATCATGGTGGCGCCCGCGATCGTCGCCGTGATCTGGAAGAGCCTGTTCGAAACGCATTCGCCGCTGGACGCGGTCGAGATGTTCCGCGTCCATCTCGATCTGATTTTTGGCGAACGGAGGACGACATGACCTCGTCGCGACCGATGCTGCGCATCGTGGCGATGCTTGGGTTCGCGGCCGTGCTGGCCGGCTGCGACCAGAGCCGGGATCCCGGCTATCAGGGCTGGGTCGAGGCCGACATGATTTTCGTCAGCCCCGACGAATCCGGCCGCGTCACCCGGCTCGACGTCCGCGAGGGCGACCAAGTCAAGGTCGGCACGCCGATCTATTCCGTCGACGACGACCTGCAGAAGGCCGACCTCAACCAGAACAACGCCACCCTTGCCAATGCCCAGCAAACCTATGACCGCGCGGCTTCGTTGAGCAAGACCGGCTCCGGGACCCAGGCCAATCTCGATGCCGCGGTGTCGGCGCTGCGCGTCGCCGAGGCGCATGTCGTCACCTCGCAGACCCGGCTTGCGCGGCGCAACGGCTTTGCGCCGGTCGCCGGTACCGTGCAGCAAATCTATTTCCGCGAGGGCGAGATGGCGCCGGCGCAGCGGCCGGTGCTCTCGATCATGCCGCCCGGCAACATGAAGGTGCGGTTCTACGTGGCGGAGCCGGACTTGCCCAGGATCGCGATCGGCGACGAGGTGCGCGTCACCTGCGACAACTGCGCGCCGGATCTCACCGCCAGGATCTATTTCATCGCGACGACCGCCGAGTACACCCCGCCGGTGATCTACAGCCTCGATGAGCGCAACAAGCTGGTCTATCTGGTTCAAGCCCGACCCTCCAGGCCCGACGCCTTGCGCGTCGGCCAGCCGATCAGCGTGTATCTCGACGCCAAGACCCCGGTGGCGGACCGGCGATGACGGCGGCGGCTGACATCGCGATCGAAGTGAAGGGCCTGTCGAAGTCGTTCGACGGCCGCGAAGTCGTCCATGAGTTGTCGATGACGGTGAAGCGCGGCACCATCTACGGATTCCTCGGACCCAACGGCTCCGGCAAGACCACGACCATCCGCATGTTGTGCGGGCTGCTGACACCTGACAGCGGCGAGGGCACCTGTCTCGGCTACGACATCCGCCGCGACGCCGACAGGATCAAGCGCCAGGTCGGCTACATGACCCAGCGCTTCAGCCTGTACCAGGACCTGTCGGTGCGCGAAAACCTCGAATTCGTGGCTCGACTCTATGGCATGCGTGACGCGCGCGGCACCGCGCGCGAGATGATCCGGCGGCTCGGGCTGACCGGCCGCGAGCAGCAGCTGGCGGGCGAACTCTCCGGCGGCTGGAAGCAGCGGCTTGCGCTCGGCGCCTGCACCCTGCCCAACCCGCAATTGCTGTTGCTGGACGAGCCGACCGCCGGCGTCGACCCCAAGGCGCGGCGCGATTTCTGGAACGAAATCCATGCGCTGGCCGCCGAAGGGCTGACGGTGCTGGTGTCGACCCATTACATGGACGAGGCCGAGCGCTGCCACGAGATCGCCTATATCGCCTATGGCCATCTGCTGGCGCACGGCACCGTCGACGAGGTGATCGCGAAATCGGCGCTCACCACCTACACCGTGACCGGCGGCGACCTCAACGCGCTTTCCGCCGAACTCGCCGGCAAGCCCGGCGTCGACATGGTGGCGCCGTTCGGCACCAGCCTGCATGTCTCCGGCCGCGATCGCGAGGCGCTTGAGGCCAGCATCGCGCCGTGGCGGGGGCGCCCTGAATTTCACTGGCAGCACGGCGAACCCTCGCTGGAGGACGTGTTCATCGAACTGATGAGCCGCTCGAAGGATAATTTCCAGTGAGCGCCGCCGTCGCCCCGCAGCAAGGCCGCGAGGCCGGCGAGCCGCGGTTCGGCTTCTGGCGGCGCAGCTATGCGATGGTGATCAAGGAATTCATCCAGTTGCGGCGCGACCGGGTGTCGTTCGCGATGATCGTGATGATCCCGGTGATGCAGCTGCTTTTGTTCGGCTATGCCATCAACACCACGCCGCGCGACCTGCCCACCGCGGTGCTGCTGCAGGAGGACAGCGATCTCGCCCGCTCGATCCTCAAGGCGCTGCAGAACACCTCCTATTTCCGTTTTACCCGGGAAGTCCACGATGTCGCCGAGTTCGACAATCTGCTGCTGTCCGGCAAGGTGCTGTTCGGCGTCGAAATTCCGCGCGGCTTCGAGCGCGCGGTGCGCCGCGGCGATTATCCGTCGCTGCTGGTTGCCGCCGATGCTACCGATCCGGTGGCCGCCGGCGCGGCGCTGTCGGCGCTCGGCACCGTGGTGCAGACCGCGCTCGCCCATGATCTCTACGCCGGCGATCCGCCATCCCTGCCGTTCGAGATCCGCACCCATGCGCGCTACAACCCGGCGGCATCGTCGCGCCTCAACATCGTGCCCGGCCTGGTCGGGACCATCCTGACCATGACCATGCTGATCTTCACCGCGTTGTCGGTGACCCGCGAGATCGAGCGCGGCACCATGGAAAGCTTGCTGTCGATGCCGATCAGGCCGGTCGAAGTGATGTTCGGCAAGATCGTGCCCTACGTGCTGGTCGGATTCATCCAGGCCACGCTGATCATTGGCATCGGCGTTCTGCTGTTCGGGGTGCCGGTGCGCGGCAGCCTGATGATGCTGGCGCTGCTCTCCACCCTGTTCATCACCACCAATCTCGCGATCGGCTATACTTTCTCGACCATCGTGCAGAATCAGTTGCAGGCGATGCAGATGTCGATGATGTTCTTTCTGCCGAGCATCCTGCTGTCCGGCTTCATGTTTCCGTTCGCGGGCATGCCGGTATGGGCGCAATATATCGGCGAAGGCCTGCCGCTGACGCATTATGTGAGGATCGTGCGTGCGATCATGCTGAAGGGTGCGGCGCTGCCCAATCTGCAATATGATGCGATCGCGCTCGTTGTCCTGATGCTGCTCGCCATGACCATCGCGGTGAGCCGATTCCGTCGCACGCTCGATTGAGAGACAGACCGTGTTGAAACGAACGGACCGCAGGCTCGAGCTGCTGCGGCGCTTCCTGAGGCGGAAAAGCCACACGCCGGTGCTGGCCCAGTTCCGCCATGCCCTGACGCGCGAGATCCTGCTGACCGAGCGGCTGCGGGTCAAGGCCGTCATCGTCACGGTCTCGCTGCTGGTCGCGGTGATGTCCTTGCTCGATGTCCTCGCGCCGTCGGTGCTTGGCCGCATCTCCCATGGTCGCTTCGAACTGACGCCGCTGTACAGGGTGTACGTGCCATTTCTGTTGTACGAATTCATGGTGCTTTATCTGCTGGCGCGGCGGCTGGCGATGCACAGCGATGTGCCGTGGGCGCGGCGCTATCTCTCCGCCTTGATCGAGACCAGCATTCCGACCTTTGTGCTGTATCTGCACATGAACTGGATGGGATCGGCGCAGGCGCTGGGATTTGCGGCGCCGCTGGCCTATTTTCTCTTCATCGTTCTCTCGACGCTGCGGCTCGATTTCTGGCTCTCCACCTTCACGGGCTTTGTCGCCGCGGCCCAATTGTTCGCGATGGCGATGCTGTATCGCCCGGCGGGTTTTGCCGGCGAGCCGGCATCCGAACTCGGCTACGAGTTGATGCGCAGCATGATGTTTCTGGTCGGCGGCATTCTGGCGGGTTCGGTGGGCGTTCAATTGCGGCATCAGTTCGAAGCCAGCATCGCCGCGGCCACCGCGCGTGACCGCATCACCAATTTGTTCGGCCAGCATGTCTCCCCCGAGGTGGTCGAGCGGTTGCTGGTCGAGGGCGAGGAGACGTCGAGCGACATTCGCCGGGTCGCCGTCATGTTCGTCGATTTCCGCAGTTTCACCGCGGGCGCGCGGTCGCGGACGCCGCAGGAAGTGGTCGAGCGGCTCGATGGCGCATTCGCCGTGCTGGTCGAGATACTCGATCGTCACGGCGGCATCGTCAACAAGTTCCTCGGCGACGGCTTTCTGGCGCTGTTCGGCGCGCCGTTCGAGGCCGCCGCGGCGCCGCATCATGCGGTCGCTGCCGCGCGCGAGATGCTGGCCGCGATGGAAGGCATCAACCACGCCAGCGCCTGGCCGCTGCGGATCGGCATCGGCATTCACTTCGGCGAGGTGGTGGCCGGCAATATCGGCTCGCCCCGACGCAAGGAATATACCGTGATCGGCGACACCGTGAATTTCGCGTCGCGGCTGGAAGCCCTCAACAAGGATTTCGATTCGCAGCTGTTGATCTCGGCCGCCGTTCGCGACGCGCTGGGCGAAGATGGCGGCGACGCGGCGCCGCTCGGCGAGGTCGCAATCAGGGGCTACGACCGCCCCATGACGGTGTGGCGGCTGGGATAGGGAGGACAGCAGATGCAACGACGTTATGTCACGGTCGACGTTTTCACCGATCGCGCCTTTGGCGGCAATCCGCTTGCGGTGGTGCTGGATGCCGGCGGGCTCACGACGGCGCAGATGCAGGCGATCGCTCGCGAATTCAACTATGTCGAGACCACCTTCGTGTTGCCGCCAGGGGATGCCGCCCACGACGCGCAGGTCCGGATTTTCACCGTGCGTTCCGAAATCCCGTTCGCCGGCCATCCCAATGTCGGCACCGCCTTTGTGCTGGCGTCGCGGGCGACGAAGCCGCCCGAGCGGCTGCAGTTCGAGGAAAAAGCCGGCCTGGTGGCGGTCGCGATCCTGAAGGACGGGCACGGCATTGCCGGCGCCGAACTCACGGCACCACAGAGCCTGCAGCGGCTGACGCCGTTCAGCGCCGCGCAGGCCGCGGCCTGCCTGTCGCTGTCTGCCGCCGATGTCCGCCTCGACCGGCATGCGCCGCAGATCATCTCGGTCGGGCTGCCGTTTCTGGCAGTGGAGCTTGGCAGCCGCGAGGCGCTGCGGCGGGCGAGGCCGGACGCGGATGCGTTCGCGCAAATCTTTCCCTGCGACGGCTGCGATGCGGTCTACCTCTACACGCGCGATGTGCCCGCCGCTGAGCAGCCGTGCGACCTGCAGGCGCGGATGTTTCATCCGGGATCCAGCGGCCTTTCCGAGGATCCCGCCACCGGCAGCGCCACCGCCGCCGCCGCCGCACTGCTCGCCGATCTCGCCGGCGAGCGTGATGCCGAGCTGGCGTTGCGGATCGGGCAGGGCGTCGACCTCGGACGACCGAGCCTGCTGCTGACCCGCGTCCGCAAGGAGAACGGCGTCGTCGTCGCGAGCTATGTCGGCGGCCGCTGTGTGCCGATGATGGAAGGCACGTTCCGGCTCGCCGGTGAGGAATGAACGGCTATCGTCCTTGCAAAGGTTACGCGCGGGTTCTTTCTCGTCATTCGGGCCGCCGCTTGGCGCTGGCCTCTTCGTCGTCATTCCGGGACGCACCCGCTTGGCGCTGGCCTCTCCCTCGTCATTCCGGGGCGCGCCCCTTGGCGCGAGCCCGGAATCCATACTCCCGATCGTGGTTATGGATTCCGGGCCTGCGCCAAGTGGCGCATCCCGGAATGACGATGTTTACGAATTCCCACCGTCATTGCGAGCGAAGCGAAGCAATCCATGTCACAGCAAGCGGAGGCATGGATTGCTTCGTCGCTATCGCTCCTCGCAATGACGGAGACATGTGTTCGCATTCTCGCGACACGAATGCGCCCGAGTCTTTGCCATGACGTGTCCCTCCGGAAATCAGAGGGTGCAGGGAATGCCGGGTGCGCGCTGCACCGGCGGTCTCGTGCGCAATGGAGAGTGGGAGATGCGCGCATGAGCATACAGGCTCAGCGGAGGCACCCGGCATCCCCTGCGTAATGGTTTTACGGCTTATGCCGCGCTCTCCTCGGCGACGAAT
>Ga0208356_1000164_pt1 | contig 21631 bp, 19 predicted proteins | sample NGESurshal072012_4_FD_184467 | JGI IMG/M metagenome (GOLD analysis project Ga0208356, IMG submission 184467) | Arctic peat soil microbial communities from Barrow, Alaska - NGEE Surface sample 53-1 shallow-072012 (SPAdes) | ecosystem: Environmental > Terrestrial > Soil > Wetlands > Peat ... | reverse complement strand
GCGGCGGCGGCTTTCTTTTCCACGATTCGCACGGCGATGATCGAGCCTTCGTAGAGCGCCAGCAGCGGGACCGCGAGGGAGGACTGGCTCAGGACATCGGGCGGTGTCAGCACGGCGGCGATGATGAAGGCGACCACGATGAAATAACGGCGCTTGTCGCGCAACTGCTTCGAGGTGATGATGCCGATCCGCCCCAGCAGCGTCAGGATCACCGGCAGCTGGAAGGCGACCCCGAACGCGAAGATCAGCGACATCATCAGCGACAGATATTCGCCGACCTTCGGCAGCAGCTGGATCTGCGCGGTCTCGGGGCCGCCGAGCTGCTGCATGCCGAGCGAAAACCGGATCAGCATCGGCAGCACCACGAAATAGACCAGCATCGATCCCAGCACGAAGAAGAACGGCGTCGCGATCAGATATGGCAGGAACGCGCCGCGCTCGTGCTTGTAGAGGCCCGGGGCGACGAACTTGTAGATTTGCGCCGCCACGATCGGGAACGAGATGAAGCCGGCGCCGAACAGCGCAAGCTTCAACTGGGTAATAAAATATTCCAGCAGCGCCGTGTAGATGAATTTGGAATTTTCCGCGCCCGCCACCCACACGAACGGCCAGACCAGCACGTTGTAGATCTGCTTGGCAAAGAAGAAACAGAAAATGAAGGCGACACTGAACGCGAGCAGCGCCTTGATCAGCCGCGAGCGCAGCTCGATCAGGTGATCCATCAGCGGCGCTTTGCTGGCTTCGATATCTTCGGCGCTCATGACGCTTTGGCGTCCTTGAGAACATCGGAGGCGTCGGGCACGACCGGCGCCGGCGCGGCCTCGGGTTCGGGGGTGATCCGCAGCGGCTCCGCCGCCGCGTGGGCGTCCGCCTCGACAAGGGTCTCTGGCGTCGGCGGCTCCGGCGTCGTCGGTGTCATCGGCGGCTCGATCGCGGCCGCCTCGGCTGCCGGCACGGCCGGTTTGTCGACGTCATCGATCCGGAGCGACTCGGTGACGTCCTTCTGCAGCGAACTCATGTCGAAGCCGCTGCCAAGCCCGCTCGCGGCCTCCTTGACCTCGTCAAAGGTCTTCTTGAGGTCGGCCATTTCGGCCTCGCGCATGGCTTCCTGGAACTGGCCCTGGAAGTCGGCGGCCATCCGCCGCGCCTTGCCCATCCACTGCCCGACCATGCGCAGCACGCCCGGCAATTCCTTCGGGCCGATGGCGATCAGCGCGACAACCGCGATGACGGCGATTTCACTCCACCCGATGTCAAACATGAAAGTTTCCGCTCACGCGAGGCGATCACCCGCCGCGACGGCTTGGCCGCAAGTCCTGTTCAGACGGCCTTGCTGCCGACATCGGACCGCGCGGCCGGCGACGGCGCCGCATTATGGTCGATCGACTTCACGGGCTCGGGCTTTTCTTCAGTCTTCTCGTCGTCCTGCATGCCCTTCTTGAAGGCCTTGATGCCCTGAGCGACGTCGCCCATCAAATCCGAAATCTTGCCACGTCCGAACAACAGCAGGACGACTGCGATCACGACGATCCAGTGCCAAATGCTAAGCGAACCCATCCTGCAACCCTCCAAACACGAGAGGCCAGCAACCCGGCCCGATCTTCCCGGAAAGTAGGCTCGCGGGGTGTCAAAAACAAGGACTTAGCCCCGGTCAAATCGTCGTTCACGCGCTACCGTTAACCCGCGTCCGCACCGGCACCATCCTATCCCCGCGGCGGCGGATCAGCCGCCGTCACTGCCTTCCGGCTCGGCGGCGGGCGCCAATGCAAGTTCCAGATCGCCAATCTCGAGCGGATCCTCGTCCTCGCGCAATGTCGGGTCGTCGGACGGCGTTGGAACGCTGAAACCGGAAGGCAGCCGTGAATCGAGCAGGCCGGTGCCTCTCAGCTCTTCCAGACCCGGCAGATCGCCAAGTGCCTCGAGGCTGAACTGCGACAAAAAGGCTTCGGTGGTTCCAAATGTCAGCGGCCGGCCCGGCGACTTGCGACGGCCGCGCGGCCGGATCCAGCCTGTCTCCAGCAGCACATCCAGCGTGCCTTTGGAGGTGACCACGCCACGGATCTCCTCGATCTCGGCGCGGGTGACCGGCTGATGATAGGCGATGATCGCCAGCATCTCGATCGCCGCGCGCGACAGCCGCCGCGTCTCGGTGCTCTCCCGCGTCATCAGCCAGGATAAATCGCCGGCGGTGCGAAAGGTCCATTTGTTGGCGACACGAACCAGGTTGACGCCGCGCGAGGCGTAATCCGCCTGCAACTGCGCCAGCGCCAGCTTGATATCGACGCCATCGGGCATCCGCTTGGCCAGCGCCGCCTGGTCGAGCGGCTCGGTCGAGGCGAACAGCAGCGCCTCCAGCAGCCGCAACTCCTCTGGCCGCGCTTCCGGATCGACAGCACGCTCCCCGACATCGGCGATGCGTTTTTCCGCCAAGCTTGCCATGGGTCGGTCTCCTTCTTCCACTTATTACTCGGCCGACAGATCCGGCGCGGTCATCGCGCCCGATACCGGTTGCGGCGGTCGTTTTCGAAAAAACAGCGGCGCGAACGCCTCTTTCTGGTTCAGCTCCATCTCGCCCTCCCGCACCAACTCCAGCGCGGCGGCAAAGCTCGAGGCGAAGACGGTGGCCTTTTGCGCCGGATCAGAGATGAAGTTGAGCAGGTATTCGTCGAGGCAGTTCCAATCGTCGGCGAGGCCGACCAGCCGCTCCAGCGACGCCCGCGCTTCCGCCAGCGACCACACCGTGCGTTTGGTCAGATGCACCGTCGCCAGCACGCGCTGCTGACGCTGCGCGGCGTAGGCGGTAAGCAGGTCGAACAAGGTGGCGGTAAAGCGAGGGTGGCGGATTTCGGCGATAGCTTCCGGATTGCCGCGCGGAAAAATGTCGCGCTGCAATTGCGGGCGGTTCATCAGCCGGTTCGAGGCTTCGCGAATGGCCTCGAGCCGGCGCAGCCGGTTGGCGAGCGCGGTCGCCATTTCCTCGGCGCTCGGCCCGTCCGCCGTTGCGGGTTCGGGCAACAGCAGCCGCGACTTCAGGAAGGCGAGCCACGCCGCCATCACCAGATAGTCCGCGGCAAGCTCGAGCCGGATCTTTCGGGCCGCCTCGATGAAGACCAGATATTGGTCGGCTAGCGCCAGGATGGAAATCCTGGTGAGATCGACCTTCTGCTGCCGTGCCAGCGCCAGCAGCAGGTCGAGCGGGCCCTCATAGCCCTCGACGTCAACGACCAGCGACGGCTCGCCATCGGCGATTTCAGCCGGCCGTCCGGTTTCAAACGATAGAATCTCCGCGCTCATGCGCCCGCCATCCCTGCCCGCTCAATCAACGCATCCAGTTCGGCCCGCGCCCTCGGCCGATCGAACGGCTGCGGCGGCTGGCGCGACGCCAGCGCCCGCGTGGCCCGCTGCAGCGCCTGGCCCGACAATTCCGGGGTCTCGCGGGCGACCTCGCGCATTTCGTCGAGCTTGCCGTTGCAATGCAGAACCATATCGCAGCCGGCGGCGAAGATGGCCCTGGTCCGCTCGGCGATCGATCCCGCCAGCGCGTTCATGGACACATCGTCACTCATCAACAAACCCTGGAACCCGATCGCGCCGCGAATCACTTGCGCGATCATTGTCGCAGAAGTCGTGGCCGGATGGGCGGGGTCCAGCGCGCTAAACACAACATGTGCGGTCATCGCCATCGGCAGGTCAGCCAGCGGTCGAAACGCCGCGAAATCGGTCCGTTCCAGCTCCATTTTGGGCGTATCGACCTCGGGCAGCCTGAAATGCGTATCCGCGGTCGCTCGTCCATGGCCTGGAATATGTTTCAGCACCGGCAATATTCCACCCTGTTGCAGCCCCTCCGTCACCGCGCGGGCAATCGCCGCGACCTTGGTCGGCTCGGTTCCATAGGCCCTGTTGCCGATCACGGCGTCGGCACCAGCCACCGGCACATCGGCCAGCGGCAGGCAGTCGACATTGATCCCGCTCTCATGGAGGTCGGCCGCGATCAGCCGCGCACTCAACCGGGCCGCCGTCAGCCCAAGCTCGGGATCGATGTCGTACAGCGCACCAAAAACCGCGCCGGGTGGATAGACCGGCCAGTTCGGCGGGCCAAGCCGCTGCACCCGGCCACCCTCCTGATCGATCAGGACCGGCGCCTCGGGGCTACCCAGCTCTGTCCGCAGTTCGCGAACGAGCTGAACGACCTGGTCCGGTGCCTCAATATTCCGTTTGAACAGAATGAACCCCCACGGGCGCTGCGACCGGATGAATTCGCGCTCGGCGGCGTTCAATTCCGGTCCGGATATGCCCGTGATGAAGGCCCGCGTGCTCATGGGGGCCGATTAGCCAGCACGCGGCCTGAGGGTCAAGGAAACCGCCGTTAATTCCTTTGGATGACGCACTGTCCGCCCGCGGTCTTCAGACTGCCGCAAAATTGCGACGCTTCTTCCGAGGATCCGAAGGGACCCACCATGGCGCGGTAATAGACCCCCCTTTCGCCGAGATCCGCACGTTTGATCAACGGCGACCGCGATCCCAGCACGGTTGGGAACTTGCCCTGCAGGACCCGGTACGAGGCCTGGGCGTCCGCTTCGTTGCGCTGCGAGGACACCTGGACCAGATACCCGCCGCTGGGCGCGGCAGGCGCCGTGGTGGCCAAGCGGGTTCGCGGCTCCGCGACGGGCGTGGTTTGGGCGGCCTGCGGCGTCAGCGATAGCGGCGTATTGGCGCTGGAAGCATTGGCATTGACGGGCGAAGGATGCTGGACTGGGGCCGCCGCGCGCGGGGCGACTGGCGGCTTCGCCGCCGGGACTTGCTCGTCCGTCGCGGGCGCCGCGGCTGCGTCAGCCTGGTCGCCGCGAACCGAAAAAGTCTTGATCTTGTGTGGCTGGTTGCTCGGCAGTGTGCCATTGCCGGCGCTCGGCGGTGGCGGCGCGTTGGGGGCCACGCTCGCCACCGAAGGTGGATTGGCGTTTGGGTTCAGCACCGGAAACACCATCCGCGGCGCCGAATTAGCGCTGGCGGTAGCGTTGACGTCGACCGGCGCTTCTTCGCGCGGGACGATCTTTTCGGTACCGTCGCCTGACGCCAGGCGGTCCGGCACCTTGGCGGCTGCCTCAGCGGATACCGGTGCGATCTTGGTCGGCGATGTGTCCGCCTTGATGATCGGAGGCTCACCACCGTTGCGGGGCGTTCCGACATAGGTGCGGTAGGCAAAGGCGGCGCCGGTCCCCACCACGGCCAGCGCGAGGACGGCGGCGACGGTGGCGATGCCGCCGCGGCGTTTTGGCGCCGGTTCTTCGGGCGCGTCACCATAGCCGGGATGATAACCGTAGGGATCGTTCGCAAACGCCCGATCGGGCTGTGCCGGCTCGGCGTCGGAATCGTACTGCCCATACAGCGCGTCGTCGTAGCGCGACGGATCGGCTTCCTGATCGTCGTCCGCGTATGACGCTTCCTGATCGTCCGGTTCCTGCGCGGCATGCTGTGCAGCGTAACGCTGCACCGGATGCACGGAACTCGGATAGTCCTGCTGCTGCGGGGCTTCCTGCCGCGCGACGCGCTGCATCCACGGCGGCGGGCCCGCGGGAGGATCATCCTGGACTTCGTCGGGCGCCTCGTAATGGTCGTGGACGTCGGCACGCGGCTTTGGCGTCAGATTGGCGCGCCCCATGTTGGCGAAAGGATCGGTCTGGCCGATCAGGCGGGCGAGTTCAGCCAGCGGATCGCTCTCGGCCCTCGCCGCTGCATGTTGGTCGTCACGGCGATCATAGGCATTGCCGGCGGGAAATTGTCGGTCGTGGTATCGATCAGCCATCGTGATGATGCGTCCCCTCCGGGAAGGCTGCCAACTCGCGTTTCACAAGCGAACCAGTCACTGCCAGATGCCGCTCACAGGCCCCATGTGAGCAAGGTATGCCCCACCTATCGCATCTCGTCCGGGGCATGGACGCCGAGCACGGCTAGGCCCGACGCCAGGACCGAGACAACGCCCTGGACCATCGCCAGCCGCGCCTTGGTGATTTCTGCATCATGAGTGATAATGAAGCGTAAATAGGGCAAATCGCGGCCTTTGGTCCACAGCGCGTGAAATTCACTGGCAACATCATACAGATAAAAAGCGATTCGGTGTGGCTCGTGTGCGACCGCGGCGGCCTCGATCATCCGCGGATATAAGGCCAGCCGTCGCAGCAGTTCGAGTTCCGCGGGCTCGGTCAACCGCTCCACCGCTGCATTGCCGAGGAACGCGGCGCGGGCGCCGGGTTCCTCAGGCAGGTCCGGCACGACTTCCCGGGCATTGCGGAACACCGAGTGACCGCGGGCATGGCCATACTGGACATAGAACACCGCATTGTCCTTGGACTGCTCGATCACCCGGGCAAGGTCGAAATCCAGCACGGCGTCGTTCTTGCGGAACAGCATCATGAACCGCACCGCGTCGGAACCGACCTCGTCGACGACATCGCGCAGGGTGACGAAATCGCCCGAGCGTTTCGACATCTTCACCGGCTCGCCATGGCGCAGCAATCTGACGAGCTGCACGATCTTGACGTCGAGCGCGGCTTTGCCCGCGGTGACGGCCTTGATCGCGGCCTGCATCCGCTTGATGTATCCGCCGTGGTCGGCACCCCAGACGTCGATCATCTCGCCAAAGCCGCGCTCGAACTTGTCGCGGTGATAGGCGATGTCGGAGGCGAAATAGGTATAGGAACCGTCGGACTTGAGCAGCGGACGATCGACATCATCGCCGAACGCAGTGGCGCGAAACAGGGTCTGCACCCGGTCTTCATAGTCGTCGACCGGAGCGCCTTTCGGCGGCGGCAACCGGCCTTCGTAGACGTCGCCCTGGGAGCGCAGCCGATCGATCGTCGCGGCGACGCGATTGTTTCCGGTCTCGATCAGCGACCGCTCGGAGAAGAAGACGTCATGCCGGATATTGAGCGCGGCGAGATCGCCCTTGATCTCCTCCATCATCATCGCAATGGCGGTGGCGCGCACGGCCGGCAGCCATTCGCCTTCCGGCATCGCCAAGAGCCTGTCGCCATGCTCCGCCGCCAGCGCCTGTCCGACCGGCTTGAGGTAATCGCCGGGGTAAAGCCCCTCCGGGATCGCGCCGATCGCCTCGCCAAGGGCCTCGCGGTAGCGCAGGAACGCCGAGCGCGCCAGCACATCGACCTGGGCGCCGGCATCGTTGATGTAATATTCCCGCGTCACCTCGTAGCCGGCAAACCCCAGCAGGCTTGCCAGCGCGTCGCCGAACACGGCACCGCGGCAATGGCCGACATGCATCGGCCCGGTCGGGTTGGCCGAGACATATTCGACGTTGACCTTGCGGCCTGCACCGGCCGTGCTTCGCCCATAGGAGGAGCCCTCGCGCAGTACGACCCGCAGCGCCTCCGCCCAGGCCGACGGCTTCAACGTGAGATTGATGAAGCCGGGGCCGGCGACATCGACCGATGCGATCAATTCCTCGGCGCGCAGCCGCGCCGCGATCTGTTCGGCGAGATCGCGCGGCTTGGCCCTCGCTTCCCTCGCAAGCACCATCGCGGCATTGGTCGCCATATCGCCGTGGCTCGGATCGCGCGGCGGCTCGACGACGACGCGCGACAGATCGATGCCCGCGGGCCATCCGTGCTCGGTCGCAAGCGCGGCGCAAACCGCATGCACACGGCCCTGCACATCGGCAAAAAGATGCGGCGGAGCGGCTTTTTCATTCATGGCCGCCGCCTAACGCAAATCCGGGGTCGAGTCAAAAAGCCTCTGGTGTTCGGTCATCGCAAAGCGGTCGGTCATCCCGGCGATGAAATTGCCGATCCGCCTCGCCCGCTCGGCCTCGGTCTCGCTTTCGGTCGCCTCGAGCCATTCGGCCGGCAGATCCTGCGGCGTCTTCTGATAGCGTGCGAACAGGTCGAACAGGATTTGTTCGGCGTCACCCATGACCCGCATCACCCGCGGATGGCGGTACATGTGCTGCTTCAGGAAGGCCTTGATCCCGGCTTCTTGCCGCGCCACCTCCGGCGAAAACACGATCAGCGCCTGATCGTGCCCGCGCACATCCTGGGCCGATTGCGGTTGCGCGGCTTGCAGGCGCCTGCCCGATTCCGACATCACGGCCCCGATCAGGTATGAGATCAGTTCGCGGACGAATTCGGCGCCGCGCCTGCCATCATCGAGAGCCGGATAATGCCGGACGATCTCCGCGATGATTTCGGCGGCGAGCGGCATCACCCGGAGGTCGTCGACGCCAAACAGGCCGGCGCGCAGGCCATCGTCGATATCGTGGGCGTCATAGGCAATATCGTCGGCGATGGCGGCGACCTGGGCCTCCAGCGAGGCAAAGCTCCAGAGTTCCAGATCGCAAGTCCTGACGTAGCCGGCGATCCCGACGGGAATGCCGCGGTCGCGATATCGCCCGACCGCCTGCCCGTCTCGTTGCATCAGCGGACCGTTGTGCTTGACGATGCCCTCGAGCGATTCCCAGGTCAGATTGAGCCCGTCGAATTCGGGATAGCGATGCTCCAGCGAGGTCACCACGCGCAGGGTTTGGGCGTTGTGATCGAAGCCGCCATGGGCCTGCAGACAGCTATCCAGCGCCCGCTCGCCGGCATGCCCAAAAGGCGGATGGCCGAGGTCATGCGCCAATGCCAGCGTTTCCGTCAGATCCTCGTCGAGACCGAGCTGCCGGGCCAGAGCGCGGGCGATCTGTGCCACTTCGAGGGTGTGGCTGAGCCGGGTGCGATAATGATCGCCCTCGTGGAACACGAAGACCTGGGTTTTGTGCTTCAGGCGCCGAAACGCGGTGGAATGGATCACGCGGTCACAGTCGCGCCGGAACGGGCTGCGGGTCTTGCTCGGGGGCTCGGCGAACAGCCGCCCGCGGCTGCGGTCGGGGTCGCAGGCATAGACCGAACGGGGAGCAGCCATTCCGACCGACACGCTGTATTATCCCTTAAAGATTTGATTCCGGTGCCTGCCGCACTTAACTATGGTGGAGGCCCGACACCAGATAAATTGGGTGGCCCCGGGCGCTGGAGACCATTTTCATGACTGCAGCCGTAACCATCAGCGAGCGGGCGGCCCGCCGCATTGGGGAAATCCTCAAGACCGAGGGCGATGGGGCCATGCTCCGGATCAGCGTCGAGGGCGGCGGCTGCTCCGGCTTTCAGTACAAGTTCGACGTCGAGCGGGCGCAATCCGAGGACGATCTGGTGATCGCGCGCGACAGCGCGGTGGTGCTGGTCGATCCGGCCTCGGTACCGTTCCTGGCCGGCTCCGAGGTCGATTTCGTCGATGATTTGATCGGCGCATCGTTCCGGGTGGTCAACCCCAACGCCACCGCATCCTGCGGCTGCGGCACCAGCTTTTCCATCTGACAGCCTCGCCTTTCATGCGCATCGCCACCTGGAACGTCAATTCGATCCGGCAGCGCCTCGATCATCTCGTGAGCTGGCTGAAAGAATGCTCGCCCGACATCGTGTGCCTGCAGGAAATCAAATGCGTCGATGAGGCGTTCCCCCGCGAGGCTCTCGAGGCGCTCGGCTACAACGTCGTCACGCACGGCCAGAAGACCTTCAACGGCGTCGCGCTGCTGTCGAAGCTGCCGTTCGACGAAACCAAATCGGGCCTTGCCGGCGATGATGACGACGCCCACGCCCGGTTTCTCGAGGGCGTGGTGACACTGAAACATGGCGTCGCCAGGATCGCCTGCCTTTATCTGCCCAATGGCAACCCGCCGGAGACGGAAAAATACCCCTACAAGCTCAAATGGATGTCGCGGCTGGCTGAATATTCGAGGCAGCGGCTGAAAGCGGAAGAGCCGCTGGTTCTGGCGGGCGATTTCAACGTCATTCCGGCGGCACAGGATGTCCACAATCCGGCCGCCTGGGTCAACGACGCCCTGTTTCGTCCGACCACGCGCGAGGCCTTCCAGTCGTTGCTCGGCCTCGGGCTGACCGACGCGCTGCGGGCCGTCACCGACGCATCGGGCCAATATACCTTCTGGGATTACCAGGCCGGCGCCTGGCAGAAAAACCACGGTTTGCGCATCGACCATCTGCTGCTATCGCCGCAGGCCAGCGACCGGCTCGTCAGGGTCGGGGTCGACAGCTACGTCCGCGCTTGGGAAAAGCCGTCGGACCACGTGCCGGTATGGGCGGACTTAGATCTGGAGGCGACGTAACAAGCTGCTTGCGCGAAATTGTAGCCCGGATGCAGCGCAGCGAAATCCGGGGCCTTCGCATCCACGTCACGATTCCCGGATTGCGCTGCGCTCCATCCGGGCTACACGGGCCACGTCAGTCCCGGCGGCCCTGCACCCAGTGCTCGAGCATTTGCAGTGCCGTGGCGCGGTCGTCGTCGGACGCCTTGGCGATCGCCCGGTTGTAGCTGTCCTTGATCCAGGTCTCGTCCGGCCCGGCGCTGTCGCGCGCCAGGGTCAGCCACATCAATCCGCGGGCCGCCTGACGCGGCAACTGGTCGCCGTTGAACAGCATCTGGCCGAGCAGGGCCTGAGCCTGATGCTGCCCTTTCTGGGCGGCCATTCCAAGCCAGCGCGCGCCATAACGGAAATCGTCGCGCGACGAGCCGACGCCCTTGAGATAGAGCCGGGCCAGATCATATTGCGCGTCGGCATTGCCGAAATAGGAAGCGGCGTAGGACAACATCTCCCGCGCCCGTTCCTGATCGGGCTTGATCTTCGAGTTCGGGATGCCGTTGAGATAGTACCGTCCGAGCGCCACGAAGGCATTGGCGACAATCGCCGATTGCGGCGCCGACGGACTGTCCTCGGCGTGCGCATTGGCAATCCGGCTGAAATATTCGAAGGCGCGAAGATCGTCCTGGGTGACGCCATCGCCTTTGGCGTACATGCGCCCCAGCTTCCATTGCGCAATCGGATGACCGCCTTCCGCGGCGTATTGCAGTGCCGTCAGCGAACTCTCCGGCGTCGCCGGTGCAAGCACCTTCTTCAGTCCGGGCGTCGTCGCCGGCTCGGCCGCGACCACCGAAATCGCTGTATCCTGGGTTACCGGGGCGCCGTCAAAGGCGTATGCCGGGGCGGCCACCGACGCGGCCGCCAAAATCAACGCCAGAATGATACGCTCAGATGTCCGCATAACACTGTTTCTCGTGCGCCCCACCCGGGTGGGTTACGGCGCCGCCTACCGCCGGCCCAACCTGCTGGGCATATTTCCAAAGCACTCCCGTCGTATGGTTGGTCGCGCGAGGGCTCCATTTGGTTCTACGTTCGGCGAGCTCCGCGTCGGTCAATTTTACGTTAAGTGTCCCGACGACCGCGTCGATCTCGACGATATCGCCGTCCCGCAACAGGGCGATCGGCCCACCCACCGCCGCTTCCGGCCCGACATGGCCGATACAGAAGCCGCGGGTCGCGCCCGAGAACCGGCCGTCGGTGATCAGCGCGATCTTGCCGCCCATGCCCTGCCCGGTCAGTGCGGCCGTGGTTGAGAGCATTTCGCGCATCCCGGGGCCGCCGCGCGGCCCCTCATAGCGGATCACGATGACCTCGCCCTCTTTGTAGGTCTTCTTCTGAACTGCCTCGAAGGCATCCTCTTCGCGGTCGAAGCAGCGGGCAGGACCGGCAAATTTCAGGTTCGACATGCCCGCAACCTTTACAATCGCACCTTCGGGCGCGAGATTCCCTTTCAGGCCGACCACGCCTCCGGTGACGGTGATCGGCTTGTCCGCGGACCGCACCACATCCTGGTGCGGATTCCATTTCACGCTTTTGAGGTTTTCGGCGATCGTGCGGCCCGTGACTGTCAGGCAGTCGCCGTGCAAATGGCCGTTGTCGAGCAGCGTTTTCATCAGAAGCGGTATGCCGCCAACCTCGAACATGTCTTTGGCGACATAACGGCCGCCCGGCTTCAAATCGGCGACATATGGTGTCTTTTTAAAGATTTCGGCGACGTCGAACAGGTCGAACTTGATCCCGCATTCATGGGCGATCGCCGGCAGATGCAGTGCCGCATTGGTCGACCCGCCGGACGCGGCGACCACCGCCGCGGCATTTTCCAGCGACTTGCGGGTGACGATGGCGCGCGGACGGATATTGGCCGCGATCAGTTCCATGATCTTTTCGCCGGCAGTAGTGCAAAACGCGTCGCGGATCTCATACGGCGCCGGTGCGCCCGCGGAGTATGGCAGCGCCAGCCCAATGGCCTCGGATACCGTTGCCATGGTATTGGCGGTGAATTGTGCGCCGCACGCGCCGGCCGACGGACAAGCGACCCGCTCGATCTCGTCAAGATCGGCATCGGACATTTCGCCGACCGAATGCTTGCCGACCGCCTCGAACATGTCCTGCACCGTGACCTGCTGGCCACGGAAATTGCCGGGCAGGATCGAGCCGCCATAGATGAAGATCGACGGCACGTTGAGCCGGACCATCGCCATCATCATGCCCGGCAGCGACTTGTCGCAGCCGGCGAGCCCCACCAGCGCATCGTAGGAGTGGCCGCGAACGGTTAGTTCGACCGAATCGGCGATGCATTCCCGCGACGGCAGCGACGAGCGCATCCCGTCATGGCCCATGGCGATGCCGTCGGTCACCGTGATGGTGCAGAATTCGCGCGGAGTGCCGCCGGCGGACGCCACGCCCTTCTTGACCGCCTGGGCCTGCCGCATCAGCGAGATATTGCACGGGGCGGCCTCGTTCCAGCACGATGCCACACCGACAATGGGCTGGTGAATCTGCTGGGTGGTCAGCCCCATGGCGTACAGATAGGAGCGGTGCGGCGCCCGTTCCGGGCCCTCCGTCACGTGGCGGCTGGGTAGTCTGTTTTTGATATTGGTCTTGGCGTCCATCGTGAACCTGATTCCTCGGCCAACTGTTGTGGCCGTTAGCCTACGAAGGATGATTTCACCAAGCGGTGTGGCCAAAAAGCGGCGCGGGCAAGAACTGGCTGGGATGACGGTTAAATCTTAGCGAAGTGTTGCGATCAGGCAACAATCGTGGCGCCAGAGCAACCATTTTTACCGCTGGCGAGGGCTTTCGGAAGCCCTTCTATTCGATCCTGACGTTTGCCGCCCTGATCATCGGCCACCATTTCGCAATCTCCGCCTTCTGCCAACTTCCGAGCGCCTCCGGCGAGAGCTGATTCTGCTTCGGCATCTCAAGACCCAAGTCTTGAAATTTCTTGCGCACCGCGGGGTCGCTTAACGCCTCCACCGCGGCGTGGTTCAGCCTGGTGACGACATCTTTCGGCGTGTTCTTCGGCACCCACAGGCCGGACCACAGGGTCATGTGAAATCCGGGCAGACCGGCCTCGTCCGTGGTTGGGATGTCCGGGGCCGATTCGACACGCTTGTCATCGGTGACGGCATAGGCGCGGATGGTTCCGGCCCGCACCTGGGCGATGGAATTGGAGGTCTGGTCGACGATGATATCGATCTGCCCGGCGACGAGGTCGTTCAACGCAGGTGCCGTGCCGCGATACGGTACGTATTGCAGCTTGATGTCGGTGATGTTCTCGAAATAGAGCCCGGCGATGTGGCTGCCAGAGCCGGCGCCGGCGGTACCGGCGGTGGGTGGCGTCGGCTTTGCCCTCATCCAGGCCAGCAATTCCGGCAGGGTTTTGGCCGGGACCGCATTCTTGCTGACGATGATCATCGGGTTGCTCGGCAGCAGCACCACCGGCTCGAGATCGGTTACGAGGTCGTAACCCAGCTTGTAGATCGCGCCGTTGGCGACATTGGTGCCGAGATGCCCGAAGCCGACCGTGTATCCGTCAGCGGGCGCGCGCACCACGCGTCCGACCCCGAGCGAGCCGCCCGCACCCGTGACATTTTCGATCAGGACGGTTTGGCCGAGCGTTCTTTGCATTCGCTCGGCCAGAATGCGCGCCATCGCGTCGGACGGGCCGCCGGCGGAAAACGGCACAACGATGGTGAGGGGATGCGACGGGAAATCGTCCGCAAACGCGTGGCCGCTCCACGTCAGTGCCGCCATCAGTACGGCTATAACCGCTCGTTGCATCGCATCCTCCCGATATTTTGTTTGATCGATCGAAACTACAATTTGGTGTAGTCGATCGGCTGGTGGCGATCGAGCCTGCGGGTGACCGGCGGCAGCGGATATTTGAGCCCGGTCGCGCAATTGAACAGCATCACCCGGTCCTGTTTCGTCACGCGGCCGTCGGCGAGGCTTTCCTTGTACGCCGCATAGGTCGCCGCGCCCTCGGGGCACAGCAACAGGCCTTCGCCGCGCGCAACCTCATGCAATGCCGCCGAGATTTTCTCATCGGTGACGGCGATCGCAAAGCCCTTGCTCTCGCGCACCGCGCGCAGAATCAGAAAATCTCCGACTGCCTGCGGGACGCGAATGCCGGAGGCGATGGTATGGGCGTCCTCCCAGCGCGGTGCGTGCTCGGTGCCATTCTCGAAGGCGCGCACCATCGGCGCACAGCCCGCGGCCTGTACCGCCACCATGCGCGGCCGCTTCGCGCCGATGAACCCGATGGCTTCGAGTTCGGCGAACGCCTTCCACATGCCGATAAGGCCGGTACCGCCGCCGGTCGGATAGAAGATCACGTCCGGCACGTCCCAGCCGAGTTGCTCGGCGAGCTCGAGCCCCATGGTTTTCTTGCCCTCGATCCGATAGGGCTCCTTCAGCGTCGAGGTGTCGAACCAGCCGGCTTTCGCCTTGCCCTCGCCGACGATCTTGCCGCAATCGTCGATCAGGCCGTTGACGCGATAGACGGTTGCGCCTTGCAGCTCGATCTCGCTGACATTCACCTCGGGCGTATCGGCGGGGCAGAAAATCGTGGTCTTGATGCCGCAACCCGTCGCATAGGCCGCGAGCGCCGCGCCGGCATTGCCGTTGGTCGGCATCGCCATGTGCCTGACGCCGAGCGCCTTGCCCATCGACACCGCCATCACCAGGCCGCGGGCCTTGAACGATCCGGTCGGCAAGCGGCCTTCGTCCTTCACAATGATCTCGCCACCGCCGAGTTTCCTGGCAAGCCTGGGTAAACGGATCAGCGGCGTCATCACTTCGCCAAGACTGACAATGTCGGCGCATTTCCGCACCGGGAGCATCTCGCGATAGCGCCAGAGATCGGCCGGCCGCTGCGCCAGCGCGTCCTTGCTCAGCGCCTTCTTCACGCCGGCGAGGTCGTAGCGCACCAGCAACGGCTTGCCGGCCTTGGAGAGATTGTGGATCTGGTCGGCCGGATAGCGGTCGCCTTCCATCGCGCATTCGAGATGGGTCACGAATGTCGGGCGCTCGATCGTCAGATTGTCATTTTCTTTCACGGATTGCAGTCTCGCTCTCTAGATGTTCAGCACGCGGCCATAGGCATCCAGCACGGCTTCCTTCATCATCTCGGATAGCGTCGGGTGCGGGAAAATCGTGTGCATCAGTTCTTCTTCGGTGGTTTCGAGGTTCATGGCAACCACGTAACCCTGGATCAGCTCGGTAACCTCGGCGCCGATCATGTGCGCGCCAAGCAATTGCCCGGACTTCCTGTCGAACACGACCTTGACCAGTCCCTGGTCTTCGCCGAGCGCAATCGCCTTGCCGTTGCCCACGAACGGGAAGCGGCCGACCCTGATCTCGCGGCCGCCCTCCTTGGCCCTCGCCTCGGTGAGACCGACGGAGGCGATCTGCGGATTGCAATAGGTGCAGCCGGGAATGAGGTTCTTGTCGGTGGCGTGCGGGTGCAGGCCCTTGATGGCCTCGACGCACACCACGCCTTCATGTTCGGCCTTGTGCGCCAGCATCGGGGGACCGGCGACGTCGCCGATGGCGTAGATGCCGGGCACGCTGGTCTTGCCGTAGCCGTCGATCACAACGCAGCCGCGTTCGGTCTTGACGCCGAGTTTCTCCAGTCCGAGGTTTTCGATGTTGCCGACCACGCCGACGGCCGAAATCACCCGGTCGAATTCCGCGGTTTGCGGCGTGCCCTTGCCGTCGTCGATAGTGGCGACCACGCTGTCGCTCTTTTTCTCGAGTTTCGTCACCTTGGTATTGGTGAGAATCCTGATGCCCTGTTTTTCGAACCGCTTGCGGGCCAGGCCGGCGATTTCAGCGTCCTCGACCGGCAGAATCTGCGGCAACACCTCGACCACGGTCACCTCGGCGCCCATGGTGTGGAAGAACGACGCGAACTCGATGCCGATCGCGCCCGAGCCCACCACCAGCAGCGATTTCGGCATCTTTTCCGGCACCATCGCCTCGAAATAGGTCCAGATCAGCTTCTTGTCGGGCTCGAGCCCGGGCAGCACGCGCGGGCGGGCGCCGGTGGCAAGGATGATGTGCTTGGCCTGATAGGCGCCCTCGCCGAGCGCGCCCTTGGGCGCCTCCACCGCCGACTTCCTGACCGTGATCTTGCCGGGCGCGTCAATCGAGGCCTCGCCCCAGATCACCGTGACCTTGTTCTTCTTCATCAGGAAGCCGACGCCGTCGTTGAGACGTTTGGAAACGCCGCGCGAGCGCTGCACCACCGCCTTGGGATCGAACGTCACGTTGTCGGCGGACAGGCCGTAATCCTTGCCGTGCTGCATGTAATGATAAATTTCCGCCGATCGCAGCAGCGCCTTGGTCGGAATGCAGCCCCAGTTCAGGCAGATGCCACCGAGATAGGATTTTTCCACAATCGCGGTCTTGTACCCGAGTTGTGCGGCGCGAATGGCGGTGACATAGCCGCCGGGGCCGGAACCGATGATGACGATGTCGAAGGATGTATCGGCCATTTCAGGCTCCCGTTGGCTCAAGCGGTCGTGGTGCGGCGTCCGCGTCGATTGGGTTCTCGATATTCATATGGAAGCGGCTTCCGCAAGCGTGGTCTGCCGCGTACCAGCGGCATCGCTACACCATCATCATGACCGGATTTTCGATCAGCATCTTGAACGCGCCGATCAGTTCCGCACCGAGTGCGCCGTCGACCGCACGATGATCGCAGGACAGCGTCACGCTCATGATATGGGCGGCCTCGATCTTGCCGCCTCTGACCACCGCGCGTTCCTCGCTGGTGCCAACCGCCAGGATGGTGGCGTGCGGCGGATTGATCACGGCGGTGAAATCCTTGATCCCGTACATGCCGAGATTGGACACCGCCGTGGTGCCGCCCTGATATTCCTCGGGCTTGAGTTTGCGCGCCCGCGCCCGCGCCGCGAAATCCTTCATCTCGGCGGAAATCGTCGACAGCGACTTGGTCTCGGCCTTGCGGATGATCGGCGTAATCAGGCCGCCGGGCATCGCAACCGCGACACCGATGTCGGAATGCTTGTGTTTCAGCATCCCGGCTTCGGTCCAGCTCACATTGCAGTTGGGAATGCGCTGCAACGCGATCGCCATGGCCTTGATGACGAAATCATTGACCGAAAGCTTGTAGAGCGGCTTCTTCTCCTTGTCCTTCGGCGCAGCCGCATTGATCTCCTCGCGGGCTGCGAGCAGCTTGCCGACATCGCAGTCCATGGTCAGGTAGAAATGCGGAATGGTCTGCACCGAGGCGGTCAGGCGCTGGGCGATGGTCCGCCGCATGCCGTCATGCGGCACGATCTCGTAGCTGCCTGGTTCGAACAGCGCGAGGATCTGCTTGTCCGACATCGAGGGCGCCAGCGCGGGCGTCCCGGCAGGGGCGGCGGGGGCCTTCAGTCCCTTGCCGGATTTGGCCTGCTCGACGTCGCGCGCAACGACGCGGCCATGCGGGCCGGAGCCGTTGATCCGCCCGAGTTCGATGCCGGCTTCTCTGGCAAGACGCCGGGCCAGCGGCGAGGAGAAAATGCGGCCGTGGCCGTTGGCTTGCGGCGCGCCGTCCCTCGGCGATGCGGCGGGCGGCGGCGCCTTGGGAGTTTCCTTGGCAGTTTCCTTGGCAGGAGAAGCCGGAGCCTGTTTCGGGGCTTCCGATCGGGTCTCCGCCTTTGCCTCCGACCTAGCCTCCGACTTGGCCTCCGCCTTCGGTTCGCCCTTCGGCGGTTGCACGGCCGCGCCCGCCGCCTTGACATCCTCGCCATCGCCGGCCAGCACCGCGATCACGTCGTTGACGGCAACGTCCTGGGTGCCCTCGGGCACCACGATCTTCGCAAGCGTGCCCTCATCGACCGCCTCGACCTCCATCGTCGCCTTGTCGGTCTCGATTTCCGCGATCACGTCGCCGGACTTGACCTTGTCGCCCTCTTTCTTGAGCCACTTGGCGAGATTGCCCTTCTCCATCGTCGGCGACAGCGCGGGCATCAGGATGTTGGTCGGCATGTTCGAGCCCTGCTCTGTCAGCGATAACAAACGGCCTTGGCGGCTTCGACGACCTCGGCCACCGACGGAAGTGCGAGCTTTTCGAGGTTCGCCGCATACGGCATCGGCACATCCTTGCCCGACACCCGCGCCACCGGCGCATCGAGGTAATCGAACGCGTGCTCCATCAGCCGCGCGGCGATCTCGGCGCCGACCCCGCTTTGCTGCCAGCCCTCTTCCACCGTCACGGCACGGCCGGTCTTCTTCACCGACGCAATGAGGGTGTCGGTATCCATCGGGCGCAGCGTGCGCAGGTCAATCACCTCGGCCTCGATGCCTTCGTTCGCCAGTTCCTCCGCCGCCTTCAGCGCATACGACATGCCGTTCGACCACGACACGATGGTGACATGACCGCCGGAGCGCACGATCCGCGCCTTGCCGAGCGGAATCACGTAGTCGTCGAGCTTCGGCACCTCGCCGGAATGGCCGTAGAGCATTTCGTTTTCGAGGAAGATCACCGGATTGGGATCGCGGATCGCGGCCTTCAGAAGGCCCTTGTAGTCCGCGGCCGAAAACGGTGCGACCACCTTAAGGCCCGGGATTTGCGAGTACCAGGCCGAGTAGTCCTGGCTGTGCTGGGCGGCGACGCGGGCGGCCGCGCCATTCGGACCACGGAACACGATCGAGCAGCCCATCTGGCCGCCGGACATATAGAGCGTCTTCGCCGCCGAGTTGATGATCTGGTCGATCGCCTGCATCGCGAAGTTGAATGTCATGAACTCGACGATCGGCTTCAGGCCCGCCATGGCGGCGCCGACGCCGATGCCGGCAAAGCCGTGCTCGGTGATCGGCGTGTCGATGACGCGTCTGGCGCCGAATTCCTGCAGCAACCCCTGGCTCACCTTGTAGGCGCCCTGATATTCCGCGACCTCCTCGCCCATCAGGAACACGTCGGGATCGCGCCGCATTTCCTCCGCCATCGCATCGCGCAACGCTTCGCGGATGGTCATCGTCGCCATCTCGGTGCCTTCGGGCACTTCCGGATCGGGCTCGGCTGCGGCCTTCGGGGCGGCGGGAGCCGTCGGCGCATGGATCATCGGCTTGCCCTCGCCGACCGGCGAACGTGACTCCGCCACCTCCCTTGTCACGTCGGGTGCAGATTCGGCTGCCTTCTGCGGCTTGGCCGGCGCGCTGGCCTTGCCAAGATCGGACGTGCTCTCGCCATCGGCAAGAATGGTCGCAATCGGCGTATTGACGGCGACGTCGGCGGTGCCCTCGGGGATCAGGATCTTGCCGAGCGTGCCCTCATCGGTGGCCTCGACTTCCATCGTCGCCTTGTCGGTCTCGATCTCCGCAATCACGTCACCCGATTTGATGGTTTCGCCTTCCTTCTTCAGCCATTTGGCGAGGTTGCCCTTTTCCATGGTGGGCGACAGCGCGGGCATTAGCACTTGAATTGGCATATCAGCTCCGGAAGTCAGCGTGCGCGCTAGCGATAGATGTCGGTGTAGAGTTCGGACGCCTCAGGCTCGGGATCGCGCTGGGCGAAGTCGGCGGCGCTGTTCACGATCTCGCGCACCTCGGCGTCGATCGCCTTCAGTTCCTGCTCGCTCATCTCGGCTGCCAGCAGCCGGTTGCGAACCTGCTCGATCGGATCCTGATCGTGACGGACCTTATCGACTTCCTCGCGGGTACGGTATTTCGCCGGGTCGGACATCGAATGGCCGCGGTAGCGATAGGTCTGCATTTCCAGGATATAGGGCCCCTTGCCTTCACGGCACCAGGCAACCGCCTCGTCACCGGCGGCTTTCACCGCGCGGACGTCCATGCCATCGACCTGCTTGCCCGGAATGTTGAAGGAAATGCCGCGTTTGGAAAAGTCGGTCTGGGCCGACGACCGCGTCACCGACGTCCCCATGGCGTAGCGGTTGTTTTCGATCACATAGATCACCGGAAGCTTCCACAGCTCCGCCATGTTGAAGCTCTCGTACACCTGACCCTGGTTGGAAGCGCCATCGCCGAAATAGGCCAGGCTGACAAAATCGTTGCCGCGATAGCGGTTGGCGAACGCAAGCCCGGTGCCGAGCGAAACCTGGGCGCCGACAATGCCATGACCGCCGAAGAAATTCTTCTCCTTGCTGAACATGTGCATGGAGCCGCCCTTGCCCTTGGAGTATCCGCCACGGCGGCCGGTCAGCTCGGCCATCACTCCCTTGGCTTCCATGCCGCAGGCCAGCATGTGGCCGTGGTCGCGGTATCCGGTTATGACCTGATCGCCTTTCTTCAAGGTCATCTGCATGCCGACGACGACCGCTTCCTGGCCGATATAGAGATGGCAGAAGCCGCCGATCGCTCCCATGCCGTAAAGCTGGCCGGCCTTTTCCTCAAACCGGCGGATCAGCAGCATGTCGCGTAGCGCGGCCAGTTCCTGTTCCCTGGTGAATTCCGGCGGCGAGTCGCTTGCTTGGTCGTGCCCTGCTTCCTTCGCGACGCTTTTCTTCGGTGCGGCCATGGCAATTCCGGATGAGAGAATGGGTAACCCTCTCTAACCCAACTCAAACCGCCATGAAAGGATTGCGTGCGCGCCCGAAAATTTCACCATGCCGCAGTGCAACGCGACACGAAACTTTCGAAATCGATTCCGCCGGTATTTGAAATTTGACGCTTAATTCGGATTGATGGTCCGAACCAGATCGTGCGGATTGACGTAGTCGAGCTGATAGCGCGCGCGCTCGTCGAGCATGTCCGGATCGACCCGGTCGGACCGCAGCAACGAGACCCGATGTTCGCCCGCGGCCCGTTCCTGCTTCAGCCGCGCCAACTCGGAGGTCAGCGCGATGATCTCCTGGTCGAGTTCCTGCTGGGCGTTGAGCCCATACCTGCCGGTATAGGCATTGACGCCGAAATAGCCGATCATCGCTGCCGCCATCGTGTAGAGGGCAAGCCCGGTGAGCACGGATTTCAGTCGGCTGCGAGAGACCATGGGACCGGAGCATGCGACGGTCCGGTTAACGGAATCCTAAAGCCATCGCTCGGCTATCGATAGTACCTTTCGATGAAGGCCGCGTAGGCGTCGATGTACTGCCTCAGTACCGTCCGCAGCGAGTCCTTGATGAGCTCACCCTTGTCGTCGAACGCATCGCCGATGCCGTTCAGATAGATCTCCGGCTGCCCCATGATCGGCCCGCAGATACCCGGCAGGATATTCTGCAAATGTTTGGCGGCGCTGATGCCACCGAGCGGTCCCGGCGAGTTGCTGACGATGCCGATCGGCTTGCCGAGGAACGAACTCTTGCCGGAGGGGCGCGATCCGACATCGATGGCGTTCTTGAGAACGCCGGGGATTGAACGGTTGTATTCGGCTGTAACGAACAGGACGCCGCCCGATTGCTGAAGCCTTTCGCGGAAGGCGACCCAGTCGGCCGGCGGTGCCGATTCCAGGTCCTGGTTGAA
>Ga0208356_1000160_pt1 | contig 21941 bp, 19 predicted proteins | sample NGESurshal072012_4_FD_184467 | JGI IMG/M metagenome (GOLD analysis project Ga0208356, IMG submission 184467) | Arctic peat soil microbial communities from Barrow, Alaska - NGEE Surface sample 53-1 shallow-072012 (SPAdes) | ecosystem: Environmental > Terrestrial > Soil > Wetlands > Peat ... | reverse complement strand
TGGTACGCCTCCGCGCTCTCCGTGTACCGCGCGAACTCGTCGTGGCCGGAGCCTCGGGTGAAGTAGCCGGCGGCGGAGTGGTCCGTGCCGGGAAGAGTGCGGTACGTCACGCCGTCGCCGTCCACGTCTCGATACCGTCCCCACTCGCCCGCGAGGCGCTCGAGGTCTGCCTTCGAAAGGACCTTGCCGCGGTCGAACGGCTTGTCTGGATATTTGAACTCCGGCGTCATCCAGAGGTTCATGCCCAGGTCGAGGTCGGACAGGACGAACACCGGCGTCTGGAACCGCTCCGCGTAATCGAAGGCGTCTCGCGCGAACTCGTAGCACTCCTCGACTGTCCCGGGGAGCAGGACGAGGTGCTTGGTGTCGCCGTGCGACAGCGTGTAGGCAAAGCCGATGTCACCTTGCGCGGTCCGCGTGGGCAATCCGGTCGACGGCCCGATGCGCTGGATGTCGAAGATCACGACCGGCACCTCGGCGTAATAGCCCAGGCCTGCGAACTCAGCCATCAAAGAAATGCCCGGGCCCGAGGTCGATGTCATCGAGCGGGCCCCGGCCCAGCCGGCGCCGATCGCCATACCGACCGCCGCGAGCTCATCCTCGGCCTGGACGATGGCGACGCGCTTCTCGCCGGTCGCGGGATCGGTGCGGTATCGATCGGTGTACGCGATCAGGTACTCGCACACCGAAGAGGATGGGGTGATCGGGTACCAGGCGCATACGGTGACCCCGCCCATCAGGGCACCCATCGCGGCGGCCTGGTTGCCTTCCACCAGCACTTTGCCCTCGACCAGCCCAGTCATCGGCTCGAGGCGGTACGGGTCGGTCTTCGAGAAGTTGTCCTGCCAGTAGTCGAGACCTACCTTGATCGCGTCGAGATTGACCTGCACGGCCTTGGGCTTGGTGAGGAACTGCCGCCGCACTCCGTGCTCAATTGCCTCCCACGGGATGCCGAGCAGGCCCGCGACGACGCCGACGTAGATCATGTTGGCCAGCTGCTTGCGCAGGGTGTCGCTCTGAATTTTCGACTTGGCGAGCTTGGAGAAGGGCACCGGGTAGTAGGTGACGTCACTGCGCGCGTCCGCGTTCGAGAACGCCTCTTCGTGGATCACCGCACCGCCGGCTCGCACAGACTTCAGGTCGTCGCGCCAAGTGGACGGATTGAAAGCGACCAGCACGTCGACCTGGTCGGTTCGCGCCATGTGCCCGGCGGGCGTGATTCGGAGCTGGTACCAGGTCGGCAAGCCCTCGATGTTCGAGGGAAACACGTTCTTGGGAGCCACCGGGATCCCCATCCTGAAAATCGCCCGCGTCAGGACCAGGTTCGCCGTCTGGCTTCCGGATCCATTGACGGTCGCGGCCTGGATGGTTAGGTCGTTGATTATTTGCTCGGTCAATTCGTTTCTTGGTGGCGGATCAAGAATGTTACGCGTCTGTTGCAACGAACAAGGCACTCCCACGGATCGAGGGGGGAGGCCGCCATTTCCGCTACAGTCCTCAATCTGTGAAGGTCGCCATCCCCAAGGAGACTGCTCAGGATGAGCGACGGGTAGCGCTCGTTCCCGACACTGCTGGCAAGCTCATCGCGGCCGGCCTCGATGTGAGCGTGGAGGAAGGCGCAGGCAAGGAAGCATTCGTCCCAGACGAGGCGTACAAAGAGGCTGGCGTCAAGGTGGTCAAGGGCGCGGCCGTCCTATTGAAGGACGCAGACGTCGTCCTCAAGGTGCAGCCGCCATCTGCGGCCGAGGTGGACCTTCTCCAGAAGGGCGCTGTCCTAATCAGCTTTCTCCAACCGGCCACCCAGGGCGACATCGTGAAGGCCCTTGCCAAACAAGGCGTCACGGCATTCAGCCTCGAGCTGGTTCCCCGCATCTCGCGGGCCCAATCGATGGATGCGCTGTCATCGCAGGCATCGGCAGCCGGCTACAAGGCTGTCCTGATCGCGGCCGCCCGTCTTGGCAAGTTCTTTCCGATGATGATGACCGCGGCGGGGACGGTTGCTCCGGCTCGAGTTCTCGTCATGGGAGCAGGAGTCGCCGGCCTGCAGGCGATCGCCACGGCGAGAAGGCTCGGCGCCGTCGTATCGGCTTATGACGTGCGGCCGGCAGTCAAGGATGAGGTGAAGTCGCTGGGAGCGACATTCATCGAGCTTCCACTCGAAGCCCAGGAAGGCCAGGGCGGCTACGCCAAAGAGCAATCCGAGGAATTCCTCACGAAGCAGAGGGAGCTGATTGGCGAGCATGTCGCCAAATCTGACGTCGTTATCACCACCGCTGCGATCCCGGGACGGCGCGCGCCGCTCTTGGTGACTGCCGCCATGGTCAAAGGGATGCGCCCCGGCTCGGTCATCGTCGACCTGGCCGCAGAGACAGGGGGCAATGTCGAGCTGACGAAGGCCGGCGAGGACGTCGACGTTGGCGGGGTCACGATCATCGGCACCAGAAACGTGCCTTCAACGATGCCGCTGCATGCCAGCCAGCTTTACGCCCGCAACGTCGCCAACCTGCTTCTGCACCTGGTCAAAGACGGAGCCATCAACCTGGATTTCGGCGATGAGATCACCAAGGGTGCGTGCGTCACGCACGACGGCGAGATCGTTAACGAGAGGGCCAAGCAGCTCGTAGAGGCCGCTTCGGGGGCAACCCCAGGGGGGGCCCCAGCAGGATGAACAACGAGCTTCTCAACGAGCTGACGTTCTTTGTGCTGGCGATCTTCGTCGGCATCGAGGTCATCTCCAAGGTCCCGACGATCCTCCACACGCCACTGATGTCAGGCACGAACGCGATCCACGGCATCATCCTGGTCGGCGCGATTGTGATCGCGGCCGGCGCCAGCTCTCCGGTGAACATCGCGATCGGACTGGTCGCTGTGATCCTGGCGACCACCAACGTTGTGGGTGGATTCGTGGTGACCGATCGGATGCTCGAGATGTTCAAGGGCCGCCAGGCGCCCAAGACACCCGAGTCCAAATGACCATAGCCATCGCGCTGGCCTACCTGGTCGCGGCTGTGCTCTTCATCCTTGGGCTCAAGCAGCTGAGCTCGCCGAAGGGGGCCCGCAACGGCAACTTCACCGCAGCGGCCGGCATGGTGATTGCGCTCCTGGCGACGCTTCCCTTGCTCCATTTCACGACCGCCGGCGTGACGATCATCTTGATCGGGGTCGCCATCGGAGGAGTCGTCGGAGTGGTCGGGGCGAGGCGCGTGAAGATGACCGCGATCCCGCAGATGGTTGCGCTGTTCAATGGAGTGGGCGGCGGCGCCGCCGCGCTGGTGGCGGTCGCGGAGCTCCTGCGCTTCGGCGAGCATCCCACTTTCACTGTCGCTTTTCCGAGCGTCTTCAGCATCGTCATTGGATCGGTCTCGTTTGCCGGCAGCATGGTCGCGTTCGCGAAGCTGCAAGAGCTGATGACCGGAACGCCGATCACGTATCCGGGCCAGCAGCTGGTCAACGGACTGCTGGCGGCGGCGATCGTCGGTTTTGTGATCGCAGTTCTGGCGGTCGCCTCCGTGCCGTTCTCATTCGTATCTCTCATGGTCCTGGCGCTGGTTCTCGGGGTCGCGTTCGTGCTCCCGATCGGCGGTGCCGACATGCCTGTCGTCATCTCGCTCCTCAACGCGTTCACCGGCCTTGCTGTCGCGGCGAGCGGCTTCACGCTCAACAACTTCGCCCTGATCGTCGCCGGAACCCTCGTCGGAGCCTCAGGAAGCCTGTTGACCAAGATGATGAGCGACGCGATGGGCCGCTCCCTGGTAAGCGTGCTGTTCGGGGCGTTCGGCAAGGTGCAAGCTGGAGCCGCCGCGGTGGCTGGACAGGAGGGGCGCAGCGTGAGGTCGGCGTCGGCAGAAGACCTCGGCACGCTGCTCGCCTATTCGCGCCGCGTGATCATCGTCCCGGGTTATGGGCTCGCGGTCGCGCAAGCGCAGCACGCGGTGCGCGAGCTCGCCGACGTGCTCGAAAAACGTGGCGTCGAGGTGAGCTATGCGATCCACCCAGTGGCGGGCCGCATGCCCGGCCACATGAACGTGCTGCTGGCGGAGGCCAACGTGCCTTATGAACAGCTCAAAGAGATGGACGAGATAAACGATGAGTTCAAGAATGCCGACGTCGTACTGATCGTCGGCGCAAACGATGTGGTCAACCCAGCGGCGCGCACCTCGCCAGGCAGTCCCATCTTCGGCATGCCGATCCTGAATGCGGACCAGGCCAAGAACATCGTGTTCATGAAGAGGTCGATGCGTCCGGGCTTCGCAGGCATCGACAACGAGCTCATGTTCGACCCGAAAACGATGATGTTCTTCGGCGACGCAAAAGAATCCCTGACAAAACTGGTGAGCGCAGTAAAAGCGGCATAAAGCCAGAACCCAAGCGTCGCCATTAGGCCGGATTCACTCCGGCCGTCACATATGCCCCTTCAAAGCTCCACCAAGCGTTGCATTACTCCGGTGGGGGTCCCGCGGGGGAGGCCCGCCTCCCCCGCGCCGTAATTGACACGAGCCCCCTGTTAACGGACAGGAGGCTCGCGCCGCGAAGAGGGTGTGGTGCCACGAATCCTAGGCAATGGGCCCCAAACGCTCTAGTGGGCAGACCACAAATCATGGGCGCCCTCCTTGTAGTTGAAGCGGTCAACCTACAATCCCGATGATGGACGAGCGAGCGGTGCGCCTCTTGGTCACCGTTGCCTTCTTGACCGTCTATGTCGTCGGCATCGGGGGAACCACGGCGACCGCGATCCGGATTCGTGAGGCTTGGCGGCGCAACCGGCACGGTCCGATCTCGTTGATCCCCGCGTCAAGCGTCGACGTGACATTGAAGGCACCCAGCCTGCCGACCGCCATGCGCCGCCTTCGAGTGGCGGGCTGGATCGCGTTTCCGATTGCCCTGGTGCTGGCGCTGTTCGCCAACCCCGCCTACCCACTGGTGGTGCCGCTGACGGTGGTGGTCATGGTCGCCATCAACGCCTTCTACTTCACCGCGATGCAGAACATGGGCGAGCCGATGACGTTGACCCAGGACGGCTTTCGAATCGGCCAGCGCGGCAACGAGCGAACGGTACGTTGGATTCACGTGACTGACCTCATAGGTGCGCGCTCAGGCGCGTTCAAGGGCGCGCGGATGTCTGAGAGCGGGGAGTGGCAGGACCCAAAGCTCGTGCCCAACGTCGTGTACTACCGCCTGAACCATGCCCTTGTGCACGCGCCCAAGACACTCCGACAGCGCTGGAGCGGCCTCGCCTACTACGACGGGGTCATCCATAACGCATTCGGCATTCCTACCGAGCAACTTCTCAGCACGATGCGCGAGCTGCACCGACTTGCGGTCGAGGCCGAAGCGCCGCCGTTCCGCCGGCCCCGGCCCGGCGAGCGAATGGAGTCTCGGCCGGCGGAGTAAGGCGCGGGGGAAGAGGCACTCCCGCGACTCCGTCGCGGGGACCCCAGAGGAACCCCCCACCGAGTAGCAGGTTGTTTGGCGGCGCCTTGAAGGGGCATTAGTGACGGCCGGAGTAAATCCGTCCTCCTTGCCGCCTTTGGGTTCTTGTTTTTACTTAGGGCCTTAAGCGCGCGACTCTTTCAGCACGCGCGCCAACGTCTTGGTATCGAATGGCTTCGCGAGCCGGAGCACAAAGTGCTGGAGGCCGGCGTCGAGCCACTCTTTGACCTCTCTCGGCGTGCTGACATTCACGTTGGCCGTCCTTTCGATTTCACTGGGATTGCGGCCGATCTTGTGGCACCACTCGTCCAGGACTTTGATTTTGTGCGCATATTCGTCCGGGGAGCCACTGCCGTTCCACATCTGAGCGTGCTCTGCCACCAACCTCAGCGTCACCTTCTCGCCGCCACCGCCGATGAGAATCGGCATCGGGCCCGCGGGCCCGGGTCGCAGCTTTGAGATTCGAGCCTTGATGCGGGGCAACGCCGCTTTGAGCGTTCGCAGCCGATCCTTCGTCTCACCGAACTCGAAACCGAACTCCTCGTAGTCGCGCTCGAACCAACCGGCGCCGATCCCGAGCACGAAACGACCGCCAGAGAGCTGGTCGATGGTCGCAGCCATATACGCAATCAGGTCTGGATTTCGGTAACCGACCGAAGTGACCATCGGCCCGATTTGAGGCGCCTTGGTCTCTATCGCGGCGGCCGCGAGGAGCGACCAGCATTCGAACTGGTTGCCATCCGGGTCGCCATACAGGGGGTAGAAGTGATCCCAGAACCAGATGCTGTCGACGCCGAGCTCGTCGGCGTGGAGCCATGCATCGCGCAGCTCCTGGATCGTGCACTGTTGAGGGTGGATCGTCACGCCCACCTTGAAGCGTTTCGGCGACGTCATAGGGGAGCGATTATCCTCTCCCTCTCATGATCGGCAACCTGTCGCCGGTGGCCGTGGACACCAAGAGCGCGTCGCGCGAATTCTGGTCGCGCTATCACGTTTATCGCCGGCTGCGGCATGCCGAGACACGCCCTGATGATCCCGTCAAGCCCGACGAGCTGGTCGAAATTGAGATGAAGCACGAAGATCCCTTCGAGATTCAGCATCGCTACGAGATTGCCCGCGATGGTCAGACCGTCAGCGATTTCTTCGTGGCCACAGCCAAGCCGGGTAGTCCGGGCTACGAGAGCAACAAGCAGTTCATGTGGGCCGCTGCCTCGGTGCATCCCGACCATCGGCGCCGCGGCATAGGCCGCTCCTGGATCCCGCTGATTCTCGAGCTGATGGACCGCCACGGCTGTACCACGCTGACTGTGGAGACTCACGAGGAGTCGGGGCACCAGTTTCTCAGGTGGATGGGCGCCGACGGCAAATCAGCCGGGGCAGAGAACCGATTGCAGCTGGCGGCAGTCGACTGGGCCATGCTGCGCCGGTGGGTGGAGGACGGTGCCCGGCTGTCGCCATCGACAAAGCTCGAGGTCTACGACGGCCACTTACCCGAGGAGATGTGGGAGGACTATTGCCCTCAGTTCGCCTCCATGCTCAACACGATGCCGTGGGATCAACTGGATCACGGGGACATCGTCGTCACGCCGGCTCACCAGGCGGACTGGTATGCGCGACTGGACAAGCAGGGAGGGTCCGAGCATACGGTGCTTGCGCGTGAGCCGGACGGAACCATATCCGGGATCACCGATACGAACTACGCACCCTACCGACCGCAGTTCATCGAACAGGGGTTCACAGGAGTCCGAGCTGATGCGCGCGGCCGGGGCCTGGGCAAATGGCTCAAGGCCGCGATGTTGTTGCACGTCCGCGACATCTATCCGGACCTAAAAACGGTCATCACCGGCAATGCTTCATCCAACAGGCCGATGCTCGCCATCAACAAGAAGATGGGATTCAAGGAGCACCGTGCAGGTAACGAGTATCAGATCACCCTGGAGAAGCTGAAAGAGGGCGCTCCCCGCGCACCACGAGCGCGGGGACCCCAATGGACGGGGTCTTAGGCCTTGCGGCTGTTCGAGATGCTTCGACCGAGCAGCAGGATGCCGATGACTATGAACAGCGCGGGTAGCGCTGCTTTGATCACCGGCTGATCGTTGATGCCGCTGAGGTTGAGGATGGATTCGAAGAAGACGAACCCGACCAGGAATATGAGCGCTGCGATGAACATCAACGAGCGTCCCTGCCTGATCAGATTCTGGTTTCGCTCACGCAAGCCCTGCAGAAACAACCCCAACCCGACGCCGCCGGGTGCGACCAGGGCCCACGCGTAAGCCCAGCTGCTCCAATACCCGGTGCTGTTCTGAACAGCGAGCACGAGCCCCACCATCGTCAGGATCCCACCAGGTATCGCCGCGCCGGTGCCGAAGCTGATGAACCCTACGATCAGCAGCGTCAGCCCGGGAATGATGATGAACAGCGGCCACCCGAACGATTCGAGATTTATGCCGGCGACCTGCACCACGAAGTAGAACAGGCCCACCACCACCAGCACGACCCCAAGGGCGATTCCAGTACCACTCCGGCGGGCGGGAGGTGGCGGCGGCACGTGCGGCGGCGCAGGCGTCATTGGGGGCGGCAGCTGAACGCTGGAGGCCGTCGGCTCGAGCTGGGCGGCTATCGGCTCCGAGGTTGTCGGAGGCGGCTCAGGCGCCGCAGCTGGCACATCCTCACTCGAGGCGTCAGATGAGTGCATGGTGGGGCTTGTTTCCTCGATCGCCTGGGCATCGAGGCTCGAGCCCGAGGATTGCTTGCCGGTAAAAATGTCTGGACTTCCTGAGAGCTCGTCGGCGGAGATGTGCGCCATCGTGGCTGCATCGCCTTCGTCGGCGTTCGGCACATCCTGATTTGCTGGCGGCTGTCCGGAGCTCTTCTTTGATCTGGGCATTGCGACCAGCTTAACGCTAGAAAGCGCTGGAGCCCTTCACCGCGGCCGGCGTGTCACATGCGGTCCTTGAACATGGGATTGACCGGCCCGTGCCCGTGCCCGATCTCGAGGGAGTGCTCGATGGCACCCCCGATGAACTCTTTGGCAGCTCGCACCGCGGCCAGGGGGTCGAGTCCTTTGGCCAGCCCCGCAGCGATAGCGGCTGAGAAGACGCATCCACTGCCATGTGTGTTCGCAGTCGGCACTCGAGTCCCTGTCAGCTCGACCATGTCGGTGCCGTCCCAATACACGTCAGTCACATCACCTTCGGCATGACCGCCCTTGACCACGGCGGCACGAACACCAAGCGCGACCAGGTCACGCGCAGCGCGTCGGCGCTCCGCAAGCGTTTTCACCGGCCGGCCAAGGATGACCTCCGCCTCGGGCAAGTTGGGTGTGATCACTGTCGCCAGTGGGATGAGCCGCCTGCGCAGCGAGTCGATCGCGTCATCGCGAAGCAGCCTTGCGCCGCTCTTGGCGACCATCACGGGGTCGACGACGAGGTTCGTGATGCGGTGCTTTGTAATTGCGACCGCGACCGCGTCAATGATCTCCGAAGACGCGAGCATTCCGGTCTTGGCAGCACGCACGTCAAGGTCGCTGACGATCGCCTGGATCTGCGCAGCGATGATCTCGATCGGCAGCTCGAAGATGTCGGTGACCGTGACAGTGTTCTGTGCCGTGATCGCGGTGATCACCGAGGTCCCGTGAACGCCAAGCGCGGCGAAAGTCTTGAGGTCGGCTTGAATGCCGGCCCCGCCGCCCGAGTCCGAACCGGCAATGGTGAGTGCGACTGGAAGCTTCATCGGGGCCTCACACGACGGATGCCCAGGTAGATGGCGGCGGCGACAGCGGCGCTAACGATTCCGCTGAGGTCAGCGCCATGCAGCCCTGCGATGAGGCTGTGGTTGAAAAACGCGCGGCCGGCTCCAAGGTTGCTGAAGAGGTTGTCGTAGTTGACGAACAGCAGGCTGGCTGCGGTCCCCAACGACCAAGCTGCAAGGGCCAGGGCCGGTCGCGGCCTTGCCTCGAAGATGAAGAAGCTGAGCAGCACGACCGCCGCCCACGCCGGCGCCCACAGGTAGGTGAGGATCAGGAAGTCCTCGTACGCGACGTGGAAGTCGCTGACGAGCACCGCATAAGCGGCCAGCGCGGTGCCGAGCAGGCCGCAGCCCAGAGCGGCTTGCCATCGCTGCACCTTGATGCCCATGGCAAGCGCCACGAGCCCAGCCGTGTACACGTCGAGGTAGTTGGCCCAGATCTCGCCGGCGACGACGAAAACGAAGAAAGGCACCGCAACCCAACCGGGCGCGTGAGCGCTGATCACGGCCAGCACTCCTTTATCGGCGGCCAAGCCGGCGTCGATGGTCGGCAGCATGAGGCCGAACAAGCCCAGGAACAGCATCGGCAGCGTGACCCCGACCATGGGCCACAAGGTCACCGAACGGGTCGAGCTGGAGGCCGGGAGGTACCGCGAGTAGTCGCTGGCGAAGGGATACCACGATGCCACCAGCGCAAAGCAGGTCATGAAACCCAGGACGAACGCGCCGGGGTAATTGCTGCCCGATACCTTGGGGCCCTGGTTCCAGTGAAACTGGGGAGCCAGGAACACGAACAGGACGGCCAGGACAGCGGCAAACGCGATGGCGCCGTAGGCCTCGAGCACCTTGATGGTTTGGTGGCCGAAGATCGCCACAGCGACGCTGATCGCGGCGACCAGGACCACGAGCGCGAAGGTGATCGATGGATTCGAGCCTCCCAACAGCTGCGCGCCCGCTTGAGCCGCGATCACGCAGTCGACGGCGAACCAGCCGATGGCGAGGAACAAGGTCAGGGCTGCGCCGATATATGAGCCGCGCATTCCGAAGATGCGCCGCGTGTAAATGATTTGAGGCAGACCGGTCCGCGGCCCTGTGTTGCTCAGAAGGCCGAGGATCGCAGCGGCGGCCACCGTGCCCAGCGCGGTCGCGGCGAGGCCATCCCAGACCCCAAGCCCGTAGTAGGTCGTGAGCAGGCTGGCCGTGAACAAGCTGGCGTAGTTGGCGAACGCGCCGGCCCACAGAAAGCCGAGCTCGCGGGGCCTGCCGTGTCGCTGCGCGGCAGGGATCGCGTCAATGCCCTGACTTTCGACCTCGCCAAAGGCGGCAGCTTCGGTGCGCGTCGCTGTGGTGTCGCTGATTGCATCCCTCCGCTGGCATTACCCAGTTCAGGTTCATGCGGTCGGCGCGTGGCACGCCCTCTCAGCCCGGCTACCGAGCTCCCGCTTAGATGCCAATCTTACGCGACTAGGGAAGTGCCCTGACACTCGCGTTGTAGGGTTGGCCGGGGTTCCCACGGCCATGACTTTGTTTCGATCACTCCCACGCGGGGCGGGGAGAGACTAGTTCGTAATAAATCCCATCCCGGGAGAGAGAGCAGAGCCTGCGGCGGAGCCGCAGGCTCGATGAGGGAGGACCGACTGGTCCTTTCTCATTGCGTTCTCCACGGGGCCGTCAGGAGCTGAGCCAGGATTCGATACACCTCGGGGTTAAGCGCCAGGCCGATGTGGCTGCCGTTCACCTCGATGGCGTTGACGTCGGGTCGCAGGCATGCCCTCCAGTTGACGACGCCATCGGTGCGTGAGTAGAGCGACGTTGTCGGCACGCGCGGCGGCGCGGCGAGGTCCCGAAGAAAACGCTTCTCCACCGACGCGGGATGCCCGTAGCGGAAGACGTTGTAGGCATGCGCGGCTCGCACGCCCGCCATCGTCAGGGGGTGAACATCAAACGGCGCACCAAGGGGTGAGCCAAGTGTGATGACCTGCTCGACGAGCTCTGGGTTTCGATGGGACAACACCTTGGCGAGGACTCCACCACGACTGTGTCCGATCAATGCGACGCGTGCCCCAGTTCGGCGCTTGAGGTGCTGCAGCGAGTTGATCAGAGGTCGCAGCATCATCTCGGAGTACATGACGTTGAATGAAACCCCGCCCATCTGCGGGTTGTAGCCAACTCGACGCAGCCATTGAAACGGAGTTCGCAAAGTCCAGTCACCGGCCAGGAAGCCCGGGATCAGCAGGACCGGCCGCCCGAGGCCGGGCGGAACCTCGATGCCGCGGTACACGGGGTCCCGGATCAGGCGGAGGTACTCGATGTAGACGCGGCCCTCGAGCCACATCGGAGGAATCGGATCCCAGCGCCCAAGATGCCTGAGATCGGGGAGGACCGACGCGGCGATCTCCTCTATCCGGCTCCGCCTGCTTGCAGGGGGTTGTGGGACCGTTGCCAAGTGAAGTTCTGAGTGCTTCTCCGTTATGAAACCGTAGCGGGCTCGGGTGCGATTCTATACGCCAACCACTGGTTCACAACCTCCAAGAATCGATCGGGGGCCTCCATCATCGGAACGTGCCCGACGCCCTCGAAGATCTCGAGGGTCCAGTCTGGGCGCCGGCGTATGAGGTCGCGCGCGGCGGACAGGGGTATGAGGCGGTCGAGCTCGCCATGGACCACTAGAGTCGGAGCCTCGACCTTTTTCATGCGCGCCCAGAAGCGCGGGTCGGCCATCCGGAGCCCAAGCGAGCGAATTGCCTGGGTGAAGGCCCGACTGTTCTGGCGCCCAAGGTTGCTCCTCTCGCGGATGAGCTGCACGTGAGCCTCCAGCAGGTCGCCATCAACGCGTGAGGGGTCAGCCATGACGAGGTTGATCGTCCGCTTGACGAGGCCCTCGGGTCCCAGATTTCGGGCTCGCCTGTCAAGCACGATCTCGGCGAGGCCTGGCAACGACAGGGCAGCCACCACACCCAAGCTGGCTGGATCAATTCTGCGGACGTGTTCGCCAGGAACTGCAGGGTCGACCAGGATCAGCCTGCTCACCCATTGCGGGTGGTCGGCGGCCACGAGGATGGCGATGTGGCCGCCCATCGAGTTGCCCATCAAGATGACCGGTTCGCCAATCACGTCTTCGATGAAGCGATGCACCAGCTCAGCGTTGGCGCCGAGGGCGGCTGACCGACGAAAGAGGGGAGTCCGACCAAAGCCGGCGAGATCGAGGGCGAACGTCCGGTGGTGCTTGGCGAACGCCGGCCCGACCCCCAGCCAGTTCACGGCAGCTCCGCCCAGCCCGTGGACCATGAGCAGAGGCTTACCTTCTCCCCCGAAGTCGAGGAATTGGACCGGCCCGTCCAGGTCTACAGTCCGATGCCGCACTGCGTCAATGGTACGCCTTGGGGAGCAGCTACCTGCTCTGCGGCGCCGGGTTTCTCTCGAGGATTGTCGATGCGAAACGCATGAGGATTTCCACTACTGCGGTCTGGGATCGCCGGCCGTCCTTGTGCAGCCGGTCGAACACTGTGAACGACGTGATCGCTCCGATGACGTCCTCAGCCTCCTTAAGCGAGCAGCCGGGGCGGAGGAGGTCGGCGGCGGCAAGCCGCTCCGCCAAGGCCCTGTCGTCATGCGGGCTCTCGAGCTCAAAGTCCCCTACCACTGGAAGGCGGCGGAAGAGGGCTGGATCCGACGCCCACAACGAGCACGAGTCGGTGACCCGCTTGCGCAGCTCATCCGCGGGGTCGGATGCTGCTGTCGCCTCGCCGGCCGGCCGGCTGTGCGCCTCGGTGGCCAGCTCGCGCAGAAGGCCGCCCTTGGAGCCGAACTGGTTGTAGACGGTGATTCGCGAAACTCCGGCCCGTCTAGCCACCGCTCCGGGGCTGAGGCTCGCCCCTCCCGACGCCACGAGCTCTCGGGCAGCCGCCAGGATCGCGAGCCGCGTCCGGTCGACCGTGCCTTGTCGGCGCCCCAGCTGGTAGCTTCGCGGCATCCAATTAGCTTAACAAACAGTAAGTTCAGTTAATTGGCGGTCAGGATCTGCAAGAGCGCCGGGCCGTACCGATCGAGCTTTGACGGTCCGATGCCAGGGACCGCCTCGAGCTGCGAGAGGTCCGCCGGTCGGCGAGACGCGAGCTCGCTGAGGGTCTTGTCGTGGAAAACCATGAAGGCCGCAATCCCCTGGGTTCGGGCGACCGCCGATCGCCACTCTCGTAGCCGCTTGTACAAGGCGGGATCGGCGTCGGCACCCGCCATGGCGACCGGGTCCGGAGGGATCGCGATTGCGACCGACTGCGATCCGCCGAGCACCGCGCGGCCACGATCGGTCAGCTCGACCATGGGGTACTGACCCTGGCTCTGGGCCAGGCAACCCGCCGCCACGAGCTCATCGAGGAGCTTGCGCAACCTCGCCTGGCTCCATGCGGAAAGCGAACCGTACGCCGGCACCTGGACAACCCACGGCTGATCACGGCTGAACCGGTTCTCCTTGCCCGCGAGGATGGCCGCAAGGTTGACCATTCCGATCCGTCCCGCAAATCGAGTCGCTCCAGCCAGGGCTGCACGAATGACCGACTCGTCGACGGGAGCGCCTTCTGGGCCCACGACCTCGCCACGCTCGCAGCTATCGCACGAGTGACAGGAGCGCTGGGCCGACGGCTCGCCGAAGTAGTCAGTGATGAACGCGTGCCGGCAGGACCGGAGCTGCGCGTACTCGATCATCTGAGAGAGCTTCTTGTACGAGTGCGCCTTGAGCGCAGAGAGCTGCTTGAAGTCGATCTGCGATGGGACAAATTGCCCGACGCTCCCGTCATCGCGAAGGGCGCCGGCCTTGAGCAGCAAACGCCTCGAGGCATCCAGCGATTGCCAGGCAGGGTCTGGCATCAACGGCTTCAAGTCCTCTGGATCCGAGTTCCACACGCCCAGCCGCGAGTAAGCGGTGTGGACGCTCATCACCTCGCGCAGCTCAGGAATCGCGGATTCGATGAAGTAGACCTGCAGGTCGCGGTCCTTGCCCGAATGGATCAGTAGGCATAGGGCCGGCTTGCCGTCCCGACCGGCGCGACCAGCCTCCTGGTAGTACGCCTCGACGCTGCCCGGATATCCAACGTGGATCACCTGGCGGATATCCGGAAAGTCCACGCCCATGCCAAAGGCGCTGGTAGCGACAACGACGCGAAGCTCCTTCGAAGCAAACCCGTCCTGGATGCGGCGCCGGTTCAGATCAGGCAAGCGGCCGTGATACGGCGCGGCCGGAAAGCCCCAGAGGCTGATGGCGGCGGCGATGGTCTCGGCCCCTTTGACGGTCCCTGTGTAGACCAGCGCCCGGCCCTCGCCCGGATTGAGACGGCAGCGGAGCTGCTCCAGGCGATCGCGGGCCCCGCGGGCCTCGAGCGCCTCCAGCCGCAGGTTGGGACGGTTGAATCCGGTGACTACAACCAGTGGCTCGCGCAGCCCGAGGTTGGACACGATGTCGTCGCGAACCTCCGGGGTGGCTGTAGCCGTGAATGCCCCGATCGGCGGGCGGCCGCACGCCTCGAGCGCTCCGCCGATGAGCCGGTAGTCAGGCCGGAAGTCGTGGCCCCAGGTAGAGATGCAGTGCGCCTCGTCGACGATGAATCGTGTCACTGCCATCGTCGCTAAACGATCAGTGAATCCTGGGCGGCTGAATCGTTCAGGAGCGACATAGATCAGCTGATACTCGCCGCGCGCAGCGGCCTCGAGCCGCCTGCGCTGCTCGGTGGAGTCCAGCGTCGAGTTGATGAACGCAGCCCGCACCCCGTGGGACACGAGCCGATCGACCTGGTCTTTCATGAGCGCAATCAGCGGCGACACGACGACGGTCAGGCCGTCGCTGAGAATTGCCGGCACCCAGTAGCTGAGACTCTTGCCCGAGCCCGTGGGCGCGACCGCGAGCACGTCGCGACCGCGCATCTGTGCATCTACCACCTCGACCTGGCCGGGCCTGAACGCCTCCAGGTGGAAGACATCGCGCAGCACCTGCTGGGGAGTCATGAATCCAGTGTGGGGCACCGCCGGGCTGCCCACCAGCCGCCGTTAACAGCCGCTGAAGCGAGAGCCTGTGCGATCGGCCTCCGGGCCCACAACCTACCATCGGTAGCCGTGAGGCTTTGGAATCCGTTTGGTCTTCGCGAGCTGAACGCCCTCTGGAAGGACCCTGTCTTCCGCGGCCGCGGCGTACCTCCAGGCGACGGGCGCTCGGTTTTGCTCGTGCCTGGATTCCTATCGGGCGACTGGTCGCTGCGCCTGCTTCACGGCTGGCTCGAAAGGATCGGTTACCGGTCGTACCTTTCGGGGATCTACGTCAACGCGTTCCACTCAGAGCACATGCTGGCTGGGCTGCGTCACCGCATGGCGCAGATCCTGAAAGACGACGACGCTCCGATCACCCTCATCGGTCACAGCCGGGGCGGACTCCTGGCCAAGGTGCTTTCGCAGCGCCGGCCCAAGGATGTGGAGCAGGTGATCACCCTTGGATCGCCGCTCGCCGACGTCACCGACCTCGCCCTCATGACCCGCGCCGCCGTCGGCGTGGTGACGACGGCCAACGAGCTCGGGTTCGGCCGGCGCCTCCGTGCCGAGGGACGTTTCGCGCACGACCTCAGGCTGGCGCCTGCGGTACCGACGACGTCGATCTACACGCGTTCAGACGACGTCGTGAACTTTCGCAGCTGCATCCGGCCTGACATTCCCGCCATCTCCGTTTGGGGCAGCCACAACGGGCTCGTCGTCAACCCTGAGGTGTACAGGCTTCTTGGCCGCCTTCTTGCGCGGCCCCGACGCTCCGCGAGCTGACCGACCGCGTCGTTTAGTAGGGACGGTCGCCCGCTTGAAATCGGCGACCGCCTCAGCCAGGTGCCGCCCGAACTGGTCGAGATCCGGCACCAGGTCGCGGTCGGCGAGCAGGCCGAAGTGGACGCTCCCGTTGTAAGAGACGATTGCCACATTGAGCCCCAGCGAGTGGTAGATGGCGACCAGCGGCCAAACGTCGATAAGCTCTGCGCCACCTGTGTAGAAAGGAAACTGCGGGCCCGGGATGTTGGTGGCGACCAGGTTGATGACCGCCTGTCGCGACCACTGAGCCTGTGAGGTCACCACCCGACCAGCCAAAGCCTGGATCGTGGCGGGTGCGAAGTTGGCGAGGTTGCTCAACGTGTGCGCCGCCACCGCTTGTCGCGACCGCTTCAGGTCACCGGTCGCCGCCGTAACCAGGCTCAACCGTTTCTGAGGGGTCATCGGCGTCAGTGGCACCTCCACCACCATCCCGCTTACAAGATTGCCCAGCTTGTAGCGGTATGAGTCGTCGCGGACGCTCACCGGAGCGAACACTCGCAGCACATCGGGCACTGCATCACCACGCTTGTCGAGCCATCGGCCGACTGCTTCGCCGATAACAGCGAGGACAACGTCGTTCACGGTGCCCCCGAACGCAGATTTGACGTCTTTGAGATCATGCAGCGGCACCTTGATCGCGTGGACTCGGCGGTGCGGCCCGATTTTGTCGTTGAAGAACATCGGGCTGCCTGGGCGCAGCCATGCGAGGGCCAGTTGCAAGCCGCCGGACCATGGGGATCGCAATATCGTCTCGACCAACGCTTGCGGCCGGAGCTGCGCCAGCTTCTTCAGGGCATCGATAGGCGAAAGGTCAGTAGCGATGCGTCGAACAAGGTCTCCTTGTGTCGGCGCCGGGCGGGCCTTCCACTTTCGGGGCTTGGGATATTTCGCCGGCTCCGGTTGCGGGTCGAGCAACAACGTTGCGAGGTCGACTGTCGAGATACCGTCGACCATGGCGTGGTGGACCTTGTTCACGACCGCAACGCGACCGCCGCTCAGCCCTTCGACAACTGTCATCTCCCATAAAGGCTTGCTTAGATCCAGGGGCCGCGCGAAGACACGCGCCGTGTAGTCGCGCAGGGCGGCATCGTCGCCCGGGCTTGGAAGTGCAGCGCGACGCACGTGATATGAGAGATCGAAGTCCGGGTCATCGACCCAGACCGGATTGCCGAGATTGCCCGGCAGCCACATCACCTTCTGGCGGTAGCGCGGCACGAGGTGGAGGCGTTCCTCGATGGTTTGCGCCAGGCCCAGGGCACCCCTGCCACCTTTGAACCGTGGCGTGCCTTCGAAGATGTAGGTAGCGCCAATGTGCAGGGGCGCCTCGTGGCGCTCGCCGTACAGGAACCAGGAGTCGAGCCCCGTCAACGGCTCGGAGTGTGTGTCGCTCATGAATCCTCCAAGCGCGGATTCTCGCACGCGCCCTGGTTGCTGGCGCGGCAGGGTTGGCCGGGGTTCCCCCGGCCATGACTTTGTACTCGCCGCCCATAAGCGTGGCCGGGAGTAACTCTTCTTGATTAAGGCCCTTCCAATAATCGGAAAGAGAGCAGAGCCTGCGGCGAAAAGCCGCACGCTCGATGAGAGGTAACCATCTGGGCCCTCTGGCGCGGCAGGGTTGGCCGGGGTTCCCCCGGCCATGACTTTGTCCTCGTCGCTCCCAAGCGTCGCGCGGAGTAAATCTTCTTGATTAAGGCCGTTCCAATAACCGGAAAGAGAGCAGAGCCTGCGGCGATAGCCGCACGCTCGATGAGAGGGAACCATCTGGGTTCCCTCTCATACGTTTACATTCCGCGGATGACGGCGCTCGCGATCGGCCTGGCATTGGCTGCGGCGGCGATTCACGGGACCTGGAACGTGCTCGTCAAGGTGAGCGGCGATCCGATGCGCACGTTTCGTCGAGCTACCATCGTCGCGGCGCTGGTGATCACGCCGATCACTTTTGTGGCCTGGCTCTTCGCCGGCCGGCCCTCGATGCCGCCGGCTGCTGCGGGCTTGGCGGCCGTCTCCGCCGTGCTCGAGCTCGCCTACTTATTTCTACTGTCGGCCGCGTACGGGCGAGGGGAGCTTTCGGTGGTCTACCCGATCGCGCGCGGCTCGGCTCCTCTGCTTGCAGTGGCCGCGGGCCTCGGAATCCTGGGCGAGAAATTGACGCCGCCCCAGTTGGCAGGGGTCGGGCTTCTCCTACTCGGCATCCTGGCCGTCACTCTGCCGCAGACCAGCGGCCGCGCCACCGTACCGGCGCTGCTAACTGGCGTGTCGATCGCCGCATACAGTGCAGTCGATCGGGTAGGCGTGCGGCTGTCAACGCCCTGGCTCTACGGCTGGCTTCTCATCGTGCTGCTGGCGATCGGTTTGCTGATCGTGGGAGTTGTCGCCCCGAGGCTTCAATCTGAGGGGGGACGTCCCCCCTGGGGGCGCAGGACCTGGCGGAGCCAGATCCCGGCGCACCCCCCTCGTAGTCCGCGCTTCGCTGATGAGAAATCCGACCGTCCCGAGGCCCCTCCTGTGCGCTGGCTGCAGGCCACTGTGATCGGAATATTCATGTGGGGCGGATACCTTCTGGTGCTCGCGGCACTCAGCATCGCTCCGCTCTCCGTGGTCGCGCCGGTCAGAGAGACGGCGATCGTGGCGGTAGCTGTATGGGGGGTATGGAAATTGCGTGAGCGTAGGGGCGCTGTGCTGAAGCTTCTGGGGGCAACCGCGACCCTTGTTGGGGTGGCTCTGCTGGCCCTTTGAAATGGGGGATGAAACTGTGAAATCTCGGTGGTAATGTGAAAAAGTCGCCTGGCCTGGGGCGATGTTCGCCGCGGTCGTCGTTCTTCTCGAAAGGACCGGTGCGTTCGTGACATTACTTTCGAGAAGAGGGAGTAGGAGATGCCGACTGGCACCATCAAGAAGCTGGTTTCCGACCGCGGGTTCGGGTTCATCGCGGCGGAGGATGGGCGGGAGTATTTTTTCCACCGCACAGGACTCGACTCGAGCGTTAACTTCGATTCGCTCGCCGGCGGGGAGCGCGTCAACTTCGAGATCGAGCCCAGCCAGAAGGGTCCACGGGCAAACCGGATCAAGCTCGCTTAGTTGAGCGCCTCAAAGGGCGGCGGAAACGCCCGTTCCTTCGAGCTCGAGCCGCTCGGCGCCTATTCACTCGAGGAGAGCGCCAGGTTCATCGGCGCGTGGCATGAGGCGCCGTCTGACGGAAGCTCGACCACCGGCCACCTGCACCTCGCGTTCTTGACCGATGAGGGATGGAAGGCCGCTGGAGTCTGTCTCACCCAGCCCGAGCCGGCGCGAGTTCTAGGAACTGTCTACGGCGATGCCGATGTCGATCGCGTAAAGCATCAGGTCTCGCGCATCCTCAGCCTCGACGTCGACGGCCGCGACTGGCCGGCGGTGGGGAAGCGCGATCGAGTGATCGCCAGGCTGCAGCAGATGTTTCCCGGGTTTCGGCCCGTGAACTGGTCGAACGCTTATGAAGCGGCAGCGTGGTCCCTCATCTCGACGCGAATCTCGATGCGCCAGGGCCAGGACGTCAAGAACAGGATGAGTCGGGAGCTCGGGCACGAAGTCGACGTCCACGGCCACCGCCTGTGGGTGTTCCCGGAACCTTCTCGGTTGCTTGAGCTAAAAGCCTTCAAGGGGTTGTTCGACCGCAAGGTCGAATACCTCAACTTGCTTGCGGATTCAGCTTTGGCCGGAGCGCTGGACACCGACATGCTTCGCGCGTTGTCGCGCGAGGAGGCGCTGAACCGTTTGCAACAGCTGAAGGGGATTGGAGAGTTCGGATCTCAGCTCGTCCGGCTCAGGGCCCTGAGCGCCGTGGACGAGCTCCCGACGAACGAGTCACGACTCGCGGGAGCAATTCGTGAGGCGTATGGCCTGGCAACGGAGCCTGACCTGGACAAGCTCGAAGAGCTCGCTGAAAGTTGGAGGCCGTACAGGATGTGGGTGTGCGTGTGCCTTCGGCGAACGGTCACCGGCGGCGCAGGCATGATGCACTCGCGCGCTACTGGTTAGCTGAAGGCTGACGGTGCAGGGTTGGCCGGGGTCCCCCCGGCCATGATTTTGTTTCTACGGCCCACCCAGACGTGGCATGGAGAAACTAATTCAATAAATCCAATCCCGGGAAGGAGAGCAGTCACGCGCGAAGCGCCTGGCGATGCATTCAGTAAGGCCCCTCCTCAACGCCGCTTGCGCGCAGAGGGAACAGTCTGGTTCCCTCTCATACCGATGCGCGTTAGCGCGAGGTGCGGCGCACCACCACGATTGCCGTGGCCCAACAAAGTGACCCGACCGCCAGCAGCGTCCACTGCGCCGGCATGATGGCGGGAAACTGCACGAGCGCCCCGAAAATACACATCGCGGCCGCTCCTGCAAGCAGGAATGAGCCTGGCAGCAGCAACCATGCGCAATACCACGGCGGCTGGACCAAGTCGCCGCGATCAAGAAGCCGCCCGATGCCGAAGATCAACGCGGCGGCGCCCAACGCCGGAGCAGTCAAGGAGACCGCCCAGCCTGCGCTGACCGCTCCCGCCGCGGCGCCCAGCAGCGGCTGCACCGCAGCCATCGCCAGGCCCGCGGGGACGGCGAAGGCGACTAGCCGCAGAAGCCTGCTTGCCCTGGGCACCTTTTAGACGATCACGCCGCCGGTAGTGCAGGCACCGCGGCCGGCCGCGTGAAGACGCCATTCGTAGTCACCCACCCTCGTTCGACGTCCCAGTACATGTCGGAACGCCTGAGCTGGGTCATGAATTCGCTGTTGAAGATGGCCCCTCGCGCGCGTGGAGACTCGCGGTGGCTGGTGCCCGCGTAATACGGTTGGCGCGGCAGACCTGCAGCCATCTCGGCGCTGTTGTAGTAGTCGGAATTTCCATAAACGGATGTGGAAGCGTACGAGTAGATCGCGATCCCAAGCACACGGTTGCCCTGTGCTGAGGGCGCGAGCGCCAGGCGGATTTGAGTGAGCGTGCCCTCGGGATAATTCATGAATCCCCCGACACCCGTCAGGATGCGGTTACCAAAACCCGAGTTCTTCTCAAAGTTGAGCCAGCGCACGAACCAGGTTTGCTCGAGGTTGTCCCACGCGCTGTCGTAGTTCATCGGCACACCGAAATCGATATATCGGCTGGCGAGCCATCCGTACCAATCCTGGAAGACTGATCCGTATGCCGACGTGAGCGGCCAGTCGGCTGCCGAGGCGGGGCCGCCGCCGTATGCGATGAGAGCGCCGCTGAGCTTCACGTTCGGCTTTGTGCGCTTGAGGTCGGCGTGAAGGTCCCGCACGAACATGGTTACGCGCCCGCGGCGCCAAGCGTTCCATGCCTCGTCGTCAAGCGCAGGTGTGGTGGTTTCTCCCGTCTGCTGCATGTACAGTGCGACCGCTTCTTGGTTGTATCCCCATTCGTTTCCCGGATACCTGACGTAGTCCATGTGCAACCCGTCAACGTCATAGTTTTTTGCCACGTCCATGAACACCTTGTGGGTGTAGGTCAGGACCTCAGGGACTCCGGGGTCGAAGAACTCACTCTTCGTACCGGTATTGGAAAGGGTGGCCCACCGCTTGTGGTGCACATAGATGTCGCTGGTGTTGCCAACGAAAAAAGTGTTGAGCCAAGCGTGGACCTCGATCCGCGGCGTCGAGTCGTGTGCGAGCTGGATCACATAAGCGAGCGGGTCGAACCCGGGCGGGCCCTGGATGTCGGTGGCTCGCGGTTCGTCTGAAAGGTTGAAGTACGCGTCGCCACGCTTGCGGACCTGTACGAACAGGGCGTTCAAGTTTCCGCGGTGCGCATCAGCCACCAGCTTCTCCACCTGCGCCGGCGACTTCATCCCGTCGTGAAAGGCGTCCACCCAAAGCGCGCGGTACTGCGGAACACCCAACGCGATCGGGCTCGCGCTCGGGCTTGAGGCGAGCGTTGGGCTTGGCGAGACCA
>Ga0208356_1000158_pt1 | contig 22451 bp, 19 predicted proteins | sample NGESurshal072012_4_FD_184467 | JGI IMG/M metagenome (GOLD analysis project Ga0208356, IMG submission 184467) | Arctic peat soil microbial communities from Barrow, Alaska - NGEE Surface sample 53-1 shallow-072012 (SPAdes) | ecosystem: Environmental > Terrestrial > Soil > Wetlands > Peat ... | reverse complement strand
CCTTGGCTGCCGCCGGTGGACGCGTGGCTTCGCCTCGCGCGATGTCGGCATTGAGGTCTTCAAAACCGAGCTGCAGCTGGTCGTTATCGAGCCGTTCGGCGCGCCGGCCAAATTGGCTGCGCTGCAGCTTCTGAACGATGAGCCGGAGGCGTTCGATCTCCGCCTGCGCCTCAGTGAGGTTGGCGCGTTCGGCCGCGAGCGTCCTGACCATCCGCTGCAGCGTCTCTACATCATCTGGCAAAACGGCAAGATCGATGTCCATGGATAGGAAGTCTACGCTGACTCGCGTGCTTCCTCAGCAGTTTTCCCACCGGCGGCTCCGGCTCGGCTTTGAAACTTCGCTCGCCAGTTGCCGAAAGCCTTCAGCGGAATTCCTTGTGCTTCGCAATACTCCCGCTGATTCAAAGCACTCTGCTGCCACGCCTCATGGTGCGCCCGCCAAAACGACTCGCCGTAGCGCACCCGTGAACCGATCTCGTTCGACATCTCTCCGTCCTCCTTACCTGCAAATTTGCCGGTGAGAACAGATCGCGGCCGCATCCGCAGGAGACAAGTGTGCGAGAAATGGACGCTTACTCCAATGCGTCGACGGCGGTTCAGTAATTCCCTGATACCGTTTAAAAATTCCCTAATCCTCAAATTTTTTTCCCTGATAATCTGCATAGGGAATTGCTCGAGAAGTGGCTGCCGCGCAGCGGTTTCTTGGTGCTAAATCGTGTCTCTACGCCCCAGAATCGCAAAATTCCCTGTAAAATTCCCTGATACCAGGGAATTGGCATGGAGACCGGTGCGATCAGCACTGCGTCGCCAGCCAGGCAGTTTGGTTTTCAGAGAATTTCCTTCTTTAGAGGCAGAAAGGCCCGCCAATTGGCGGCCTTTCTAATTGTTGAAAGTCTCCAGTTGCGCCATTTTCGAACTTTTTCGGCGAAAGCTCCCGAAAATCTCCCGCCGAATTCAATAAAATTCCCGTTTTCTGGAGACTCGCCTTGGAGACGCTAGAATAAATGCACTGCATGATAGACTTGGCAGTGCGCTTTGAGCTCCGCGTCGAAAGAACGCATTGGGGCTGCACCGGCCGGCGGCGCGGGCCTGTCTGGTCTTGATCAAGGATGCCGCTTTTACAAGCGAAAGACCGCCTGAAGGCTGCCTCTCGTCGTTACATCGGCGGCTTCACACCCTCGGCGCCGATCACGACGGCGGCCGCTTCGGAGCTGTCCTTCTTCATAATGACGAAAACCATGCGCCCGGTCGCGAGCTGGTCGGCCGGCGCCTTGTTAAAAGCGACAACCGTAGCGCTCGTCGGGATGGTGATTGTCTGTTCTCCGCCTTTGTAGTTGAGCTTGAGCACACGGTCCGTTCCGATCTCATCGACCTTAGCGATATTGGCGTTGGTCATCATGTTCGGCTTGGAATCAAGATCCCATGGATAGTGCCCCTCGGCTAGACCGCGCAAAGAATCGTCAAACACATGGACCTCGCGTGCGACGCGCTTGCCTTCCTGCTCGAAAGACGTGACGCCGACGAACTTGCCAGACTGGATGGCGCTCATGTCGGCCTTAGTCACCAGGAAAAGGCCAGTGTCGTTGGCGAGTTTAATCGATTTCGTTTCGCCCTTGGCGGTCTGAACGCTGATCGTTCCGTCCTTTGCGTCGGTCAGCGTGCCGCGGATATGCGCCTGCGCGAGAGCCGGCGCTGAAAGGAACACACCAACAAAAACCGCTGCGGCAGCAATTGGTACCCTTAGAGTTCGAGATAATATCAGCATCTGCTTGGTCCTCCCTTTGAGCTCGGGAGACAGGGTTTAGCGCACCGAGCTAGAGTATCGAACACCCGTGACTGCGATAAATTCCGCATCCGCGATTGAAATAGAGACACCGCGCGAACGCCGGCCTCTCCGAAGCAAGCCCACCTGTCGGTGGTCGTGGTAGGAGCGACACAATCGGCGTAGCTAACCGGCATGTGAGGGTTTGCGTCTAATCGCCGGTTGGGATGTCCGCTATCGGAAAACCTATACCCGCAGCGAGATTTTCCCAGATTGACCCAGAGTGGTCTCAGAGACCGTCGTTCGAGCCCGATTGAGTGCTCTTCCGTCCACCGCGCGTTGGCGAAGTTCTAGGCCTTAAGCAGGAGCTTGAGTGTTGCTTGATCCGGCCCGTGCGCAGCAGGCTTGCTAAAGTCCCTTGGTTGGGAATCTTTGTCGATGCCGTTTTCTTGGTCGTCTGACGACTACAGTTTGAACATGGTGCTCAGAAAGCGCCGCGTCCGGCGACTCTCGAATTGAATTTCTCGAAATGCAGCGCCCCGAATGAATTTGGTCTTGACAAGGTGACGCGGTCGCGCCAGCGTTGGAAACAGGCGTTGGGCAAGGATGCCCGAAGCGACGCCACCCCTTTGCAAACATCCTTCTGACGGCACTGTTCGCCGGAGCCTGAACATATAGGCTTGTCGCGTTGGGTAGGGTTTATGGCGCTTCGGGATCTTCGGGTCGGCTACCTGTTTTCCTCGACAGGCTCATATGAGCTGGTCGCGCGCTCGATGCTCAATGGCGCCCTTCTTGCTGCGGACGAAATCAACGCCTCGGCGCTGGGGATTCACTTTGAACCGTCCATCGTCAATCCGGGCGGCGACCTCTCGCAGTACTCCGCGCTCGCGACCAAAATGCTGGAGCGCGATGTCCGACACGTTGTTGGTTGTTACACGTCTTCGTCGCGCAAGGAAGTGATTCCCTTGTTCGAGAAGCACGACGCTCTGCTGTGGTATCCCTCGCATTACGAGGGCTTCGAGAGTTCCACCAACGTCATCTACACCGGCGCGGCGCCCAATCAGCACGTCCTGCCGCTGGTCGAGTATCTGCTGGCGCACCACGGCCATCGCGCGTATTGCGTCGGCTCGAATTACATCTGGGCGTGGGAAAACAACCGCATTCTGCGTGAGAGTGTCACCGCGCGGCGGGGATCTGTGCTGGCCGAACGGTATTTCGCCGTTGGTGAAACGGATTTCCATCAGGCGATCGAGGCGATTATTGAAGCGCGGCCTTCGTTCGTGTTTTTGACGCTGATCGGGACATCCGCCTACCAGTTCTTCCGTGAGTTCAGGACGGCGTGCCGGGCTCGCGGAATCGATCAGGCACGGGAAATCCCTGTGGCCAGCTGCTCACTTTCCGAGCCCGAGTTACAGGCGATCGGTGAAGGCGCCGTCGATGGTCATTTGAGTTCAAGCGTGTATTTTTGCTCGATCGAAAGCGCGGCTAACCTTCAATTTCTTAATGCCTACCGGTCGCGGTTTCCACAAGGACCCACCGCATCAGCGGATGCGGAGGCATCGTACAATGCGGTCTGGCTTTTGGCTAAAGCCGCCGCGGCCGCCGAGACCGACGACCCACGCGCGGTTAAGGCGAAGCTTGTCCAACAGGAGCCTCTTGATGCGCCGCAGGGCGCGGTCTGGATAGACGAGCAGACATTCCACGCCTATCTGACGCCACGGATTGGTCGCTCGAATCGCAACGCGAAATTCGACTTGGTATGCGAAGCTCGGGAGCCGGTTCGGCCAGATCCATACCTTGTCCATAGCTCTTCGCGGTTCGAAGCCGCCGCCGCTCCCTCGCTGAGATTGGTGTCATGACCGAGCCACGGCTGCTCCAGAACTTCAGCGGCGGGCGGGCCATTGTGGTGACGGATCGAGCGTCGTCGCTCGAGGTATTGACGACCACACTGGACCGGCTCGGCGTCACGACCAGTCCGGCTGATATTGTCGGGAGCATCGCGGCCATCGATCTCGCTACTCTTCAGCCGGACCGATGCGTCGTCTTCATCGATGGCGACATCAGCGACGGGACGGTGCTTCCGCTAAGCGCGATCGGCCGGCTGCCGCCGGCGCCGGTAATCGGGCTGCTCGGCGTTAGTGCTCCGAGCCGCCTCAAAGCTCTGATGAGGGCTGGCGCAAGCTCGTTTCTTCGAAAGCCTGTTCACGGCGCGGCGGTTTATCCGGCACTGTTCGTCGGTATCAACGAATATCGCCGTCATCGGCATCTGGAGACGCTGCTAGAAGATCAAGAGCGTCGCCGCCGAAGCCGACGGGATGTGGTCAAAGCAATAGTCCGGATGATGTCCGAATATGGCATCGACGATGACGAAGCTTACGAACTTCTTCGTCGACGCAGCATGAGAACGCGTCAGACGATGGAAGAGTTGTGCAAAGACTTGACCCAGTCGTCAAACGGGCAAGAACATGGCGACTTCGTCTTGAGAAGAAAACTCGCCGACTAAGTTCAACAGAGGAGAGTCAGATGCTAGAACGTATTGCGAGGGGGGCGCGGACCGTGTCCCTCATTGGAGCAGGCTTGCTCGTCGTAGGCTCGGCCTACGCGGCGGACCCAATCAAGCTCGGCGTCCTGGAAGATCAATCCGGTGACTTCGCGCTCGCGACCATTGGAAAGGTGCATGGCATTCAGCTCGCCACCGATGAAATCAATGCTGCAGGCGGCATTGCCGGGCGCAAGCTCGAACTGGTTGTTTACGACACCCAGTCGGACAACACCCGTTATCAGGAATTCATGCGGCGGGTGCTTCAGCGGGACAAGGCGGACGTGGTTTTTGCTGGATTCTCCAGCGCGTCGCGCGAAGCCTATCGTCCAATCGTCGATCAGCTTGATGGCTTTGTCTTCTACAACAATCAATACGAAGGCGGCGTGTGCGACGGCCACATGGTTGTCACCGGTGCCGTGCCAGAACAGCAGTTCTCAACGCTCATTCCATGGATGATGGAAAAATATGGCAAACGGGTTTACACCATAGCGGCTGACTACAATTTCGGCCAGATTTCCGCGGAATGGGTGCGCAACATCGTCAAGCAGAATGGCGGCCAAATGGTCGGAGAAGAGTTCATTCCGCTCGGCGTGTCGCAGTTTTCACAAACAATTCAGAACATCCAGAAGGTCAAGCCGGACGTGCTGATCACATTACTCGTCGGCACCGCGCAGGCGTCTTACTACGAGCAGGCCGCCGCGGCGAACCTCAAGATTCCGATGGGTAGCTCGGTCAACGTTGGCCAGGGCTATGAGCACAAGCGCTTCAAGCCACCAAGCCTCGCCAACATGTATGCAACGGTGAACTACATCGAAGAGGTTGATACTCCGGAAAGCAAGGCATTTGTGAAGAAGTGGAAGGCAAAATTTCCTAACGAGCCTTATATCAATCAGGAAGCGGAGAATTCCTACCTCGCCGTCTATCTCTATAAACAGATGGTCGAGCGGGCCGGCGGTTCGACGAAACGAGCCGACTTGCGCGCTGTGATCGCCAAAGGCGATGTCTGTGTCGATGCGCCCGAAGGCAAGGTCTGCATCGATCCAAAAAGCCAGCATGTCTCACATACGATCTATATGGCGAGGGTCGGCGACGATCATTCGATCACGTTTCCTAAGGTCTGGAACGACATCAAGCCGTACTGGCTTGGTGAAGCCGGATGCGACCTCACCAAGAAGGATCCGATGGTGCAATACACACCTAGCAATCCGCCACCGAAAACCTGATTTTGGTCACGTCGAGGGGCGCTTGCCGCCCCTCGATCTCTTCGGCGATATATCCTCATAAGCGCTTCGGCAATTGATGGCAGGAAGAGAATTTTCTTCATTCCGAGGCTTGGATGAATTTCCTGAGTTTGTTGTTCGGATTTCTCTATCAATGCAGTGATGCATTCGCATTTCTTGTGCTTGCCGCGTCTGGACTCGCAGTTATTTTCGGCATGATGGGTGTGATCAATCTCGCCCATGGCGAATTCATTATGTGCGGTGCTTACGTGACTTCAGCGACCGCACGCGTCGGCCTGCCGCTGCCAGCTGCAATCCTGTGCGGGGCGCTTGCCGCCGGAACGGTCGGGCTGGCGGTTGAGCGCCTTGTGGTCCGGCAGCTTTATGGCCGACCGTTGGATACCATTGTCGCGACCTGGGGACTGAGCCTGATCGCCACGCAGGGCACCTTGATCGTGTTGGGCTCCAGCATGCCGGGCATCGGCGTCCCGCTCGGCAGCTTCACGGTCGGGGCCTATTCTTACTCGACCTATCGTTTGGTGCTGATCGTTGCGGCGATAGCGGTTCTTGCCGGACTTTATCTCGTCTTCAACAAGACCAAGTTTGGGATTCTTGCCAGGGCGACGATCCAAGTGCCGCACATGGCTGAAGCGCTAGGTATCGACACCAAATTTGTCTACAGCATGACCTTTGCGCTGGGTGCGGCGCTCGCGGGACTGGTCGGTGGGCTGTACGCACCGACCATGACCATCGTGCCGACCATGGGTAGCACGTTCATCATGGAGGCGTTCGTCACGGTCGTTGTGGGGGGCGCCGATATTTTTCTCGGTACTGCGCCCGCCGCTGCCGTGCTGGGAGTGGTCAAGGCGGCGATGACGTCGTGGCAGGGGCAGTTGTTTGGACAGATCGGGCTTCTGATTGCCGTGATCATTGTCATTCGTGTGCTTCCAAAAGGAATCTCGGGCTTCATTCTGCGAGAGCGAAGTTGAGAGCGGTTTTGGACATGACGCGCCGCTTCCCGTTCATCCGTCTGCTCGAGGGTCCGCAGACGCTGGGCCGTGGTCCGCTGTTCTGGAGCATTGCTGGCGCGGTGCTGGTTGCGGCGATGGTCTATCCCTTGATGACCGACGGTTACACGGTCGGCAATACCGTCTACTTCTTCACCTGGGCGTTCATGGCGTTGGGGCTCTGCCTGGTTTGGGGATATGGCGGCTCGCTGAGTTTCGGTCAGACCGCGTTCTTCGGGCTGTCGGGGTACACCTATGGCATTCTTACCCTCAACTTCGGCGCAGCCTACGGCTTCACACTGATCGCGTTGATCGCCTCGTTGGTCTGCACGGCCGTGTTCGCAGCTGTGCTTGGCTATTTTCTTTACTTCGGCCGGATCAGCGGCGTGTTTCTCGGCATCGTCACACTATCCGTTACGCTGGTGTTCGAGCGTTTCATGGCGCAGACCGCCGGTCCCGAATGGCACATCGGCGTCGCGCGCCTCAACGGCTTCAACGGTATGAGCGGCATGCCGCCTTTGACGCTACCTTGGTTCGGGCGCGCAATCGCGCTGTTCCCAGATATCGGCCTGTATTATTTCGTTCTAATCTTGCTGGTGCTGAGTTATCTCGGCCTCCGCATCCTCGTGAACTCCAAATTCGGCAACGTGCTGGTTGCAATCCGAGAGAACCCCGAGCGCGCAGAGATGTTGGGCTACGACGTGCGCAAATATCAGCTGGTGGCATTCGTGATCGGAGCGGTGTTGGCCGGGCTCAGCGGCGGGCTTTACACCGCGTGGGGCCAGTATATCACGCCGTCCAGCATGAGCATTACTGCGGCAGCCTTGCCGATCGTATGGGTCGCCGTCGGCGGGCGTGGCGACCTTACTGCTACGCTGATTGGAACACTCGCGGTGCTCGCGGCGTTCCAGGCTTTAACGATCTACGGCAGCCAGTATGCGCTGGTCGTGATGGGGTTGCTGCTGGTCTTGACCGTGCTTATCGCACCGGAGGGATTGATCGTCACTTTTGCCAGGTTCGTCGGCAGGATGCGGCGGGGACCGAAGGAGCCGGCATGATGTCGATTCTCGAAACACGCGGCCTCAACAAGCACTTCGGCGGCCTTCACGTGACCGCCGATGTCAACCTGGTACTCGAGGAGGGCGAACTTCACTGCCTGATCGGCCCCAATGGTGCTGGTAAGAGCACGCTGTTCCGCCTGATCCTTGGCGAGCACGTGCCATCCAGCGGTGCCATTTTTTATGCCGGACATGACATCACGGCACTCAAGTCGTTTCAGCGGATCCGGCGCGGCATGAGCGTTAAATTTCAAGTTCCCGGTATCTTCAAGTCGCTGAGTGCACGGCAAAACCTCGAAATCTCACTGCAGCACCACCTCGAGCGCGGTTCGCTGGAGGCGGAAGTCGATCGGCTGATTGATTTTCTGCATTTGCGGGACGTGCGAGAGCAACTAGCCGGCAATCTCAGCCACGGCCAGAAACAATGGCTTGAGATCGGCATGGCGATCAGCCTGAAACCGAAACTTTTGCTGCTGGACGAGCCGACCGCAGGCATGTCGCCCACCGAAACGTTCGCCACCGGTGAGATCGTCCAGACCCTGAATGCCGACGGCGTTACCATTCTCGCGGTCGAGCACGATATGAGCTTTGTGCGGCAAGTGGCCAGGCGCGTCACCGTCCTACATCTTGGTCGGATCTTCGCCCAGGGCACGATCGAGGAGATCGTCGCCGACGAGCGCGTCGCCGCGATCTATCTGGGGCACGCCAATGCGTAAGGAGTTGGTGCTCTCTGCGTTCAAACTCCGGTCGGGTTACGGAGGCAAGCCCGTGCTACAGGGCGTCGACATGGATGTTCGCGAAGGTGAGATCGTCGCAGTGATCGGCCGCAACGGGGTCGGCAAGTCTACGCTGATGCGGACGCTGATCGGACTTTTGCCGCCGACCGAAGGCTCTGTCGTATTCAAAGGAGCAGATGTCAGCGCGCTGGTGGCGCATCGCCGCGCCCGTCTCGGGATCGGCTACGTGCCGCAGGGCCGCGACGTTTTCCCGCGCATGAGCGTCGAGGAGAACCTCAAGGTCGGCGAAATGATCGGCGGCAAGGTCGGTGCCGAAGACTACCAGCGGGTCTACGCCACATTTCCAGTTCTCGCCGAACGGCGCAGCCAGCAGGCTGGAACCTTGTCCGGAGGCCAGCAACAGCAACTGGCGATCGGCAGAGTCTTAATCAGCAAGCCGTCGCTAATTCTGCTTGACGAGCCCTCAGAAGGCATTCAGCCGTCGATCGTACAGGACATTGCCCGAACCGTTGTCGACCTGAATCGTCGGACCAATGTCGCTATCGTCTTCGTCGAGCAGAACCTCGACATGATCCGCGCCATGGCTCAGCGCTGCTACGTCATGGACAAGGGCAGGATCGTGGCGGCGCTAACGCCAGCGGACCTCGACGATCGCGAGGTCGTGCGACGGCATCTCGCTGTCTGAGCAGTATTTTTAACCAGCAGGAAGGATCGTCAACATGTCATGGCTCGAAACCTCCATTATGGCACGCAGAGGCCTCGCGAACGGCAAGCCGGGCAAGACATACTCCATCACCGAAGAGAGCCAGGGCGAGTATCATTATGTCTATGGTCCGTATGTGAAGCCTGTACTGAAGGTAGATCCGGGGTCCGTGATATCGGCTGAGACCCACGATGCGTTCCAGGGTAAGATCAAATTTGAAACCGACAAGCCGAGCGAGATTCTGAATTTCCCATTCCTTAATCCGCAGAACGGGCCGATCTATGTTAACGGCGCGGAGAAGGGCGACACCTTGGCGGTGTACATCAAATCCATCGTACCGCGCGGACCACAGCCGGTGGGAACGACGTGTCTGATTTCCGAATTCGGCGGCCTGGTTGCAACCGGCGACACCGCCCTTCTCAATCCTCCGTTGCCCGAAAGGGTCAAGAAGGTCGAAGTCACGCTGGAGGGTGGAGTCAAGTGGAGCGACAAGCTGACGCTGCCCTATGAACCCTTCATCGGAACCATCGGCACCTCGCCTGAAATCGAGGCGATCACATCCCTCCAGCCGGACTACTATGGAGGAAACATGGATTTGCCTGACGTTGGGGTAGATGCGGTGATCTACTTGCCGGTTAACGCGCCCGGAGCGCTGCTGTATCTGGGCGACTGCCACGCAATACAAGGCGACGGTGAACTCTGCGGCGTTGCGCTGGAGCATCCGACCGTCACCACGCTGCAAGTCGATCTCATAAAGAAATGGACCTTCAAATGGCCGCGGCTGGAAAACGAAAGGTTTTTCATGACGATCGGCTCCAGCCGTCCGATGGAGGACGCCGCACGCATTGCTTATCGCGAACTAGTCCGTTGGATGGCCGCCGATTTCGGTTTCGAAGAGCTTGACGCATACATGCTGCTTACCCAATGCGGTCGCGTGCGCCTTGGCAACATGGTGGACCCGAAATACACGCTCGGTGCGTCTATTCTGAAAACTTATCTCGTCTGAACTTTCGAGAGTCACTCGACAATTTCAATAATAATACCAGGACCTGCGGGGCTGGGGGCGACCTTTCTTTATGCAGGTCTCGGCACTGCTCTCCGCTTGGGGCGAACGCGGGCTCCGACATGCGGGGGTGTGGCTAGATATTCGTGGTGGGTTGGCGACTTCAGTTGTTGGCACCTTTGAGACATGCGACGAACGCTCAAAACGTTCGCTTGTTGGGGTAGACCGGAAGTATTCGGCGGGCGCCCAAAACGGCGCTTTTGACCCGGAGCAGACATTGCCAGTTCTTCCCGTATTTCTGTTTAAACCTCAGGATGCCATTGGGCGGGACCCCTCCCAACGCGCCCGCGATCTTGCATTACTTGCCGCGCGAGCTGTCCGGCAGCTATTTCACCCACAGCTTGAGCGGAACCGCTTCTCGGTCCGGGCAGTTCATCGTGCCGTCATAGGAGTCGGACAATCGTCCGCTGTAGGTGCATTCGACGCCGGCGACTGATAGCGTTGCATTCAATCGGGCCGACAAGGCCGAAATCTGAAAACGTATCTCGCCGGTCTTCTCCTCCGGGCCATCTTGCGTGCACAGACCGACGTGCTTCATCGTCAGTGGCCCAGAATATTCCTTAGTTTGGCTGGAGACCTTCTCCGTGACGGCGGCGGTCAACTCCCACTCGCCGAGATAACCTGAGTATCCGATGACTTGAAGTGATTGAGCCTGCGCGGACGTCGCAAGAGCACTCAGCACCACCGACAGAAACAATGCTTTCACGATATACTCCCACAGATGTCCTTGCCTCGCCCTCAGAGCTTATTCAGGGATGCACGTGCCTCGGTCACCTCGGTCCGTGTTCCATCCGCGGCGTCGGCGATCGCGACGACCTTGCCATAGTACTGCTGGGCCTTGGCGGATTCACCGGCTTTTTCGGCTGCCTTCGCCGCGCCCACATAGGCGCCCAGCCGATTCGGCTCCTTTTTCAGCGTTGCTTCAAAGGCGGTAAGCGCGTCCCTAGCGTTGCCGCTCTCGAGCAACATGACACCGTATAATTCGCGCGCCGGCTTGGGTACGCCCGGCGTCACCGGGTGCTTCTCGGTCTTGTCCTCGGCATCGGCCGCGGCGCTCATCGCGCTCAGCGCGTCGTCGCGTTTGCCCTCGGCATAGAGCACCCAGGCGGTGGCGACCTGGCGCTGGATATCGACCTGTTCGGACCAATAGGCGTCCTTGGCATCACGCAGCTTATCGCGCAGCTCGGCAAGCTTGGCGATGTCAGCCTTGGCGGCTTCCGGATTGCCCGAGCGGGCGGCCCCGAGCGCGCGCGCGAAATACGTGATCGCCTGCACGTTGGCGAGCGGGCTGGGACGGACCTGCAGCTCCGCCGCGGCCTTCCAGTCGCCACGTTCTATCGCGTAACGCGCGGGCGAAACCGCCAACGCATAGGGGCCCGGAAGGAACGTCTCCGTGAAGCCGGTGACCTTTGTCATGTCGTCGATGACGGCCTTGGCCTTGGCGTCCTGCCCGAGCTGGAGATAGGCATAGACTAGGTAGTCCATCGAATGCAGCTCGTCGTGGAAATCGGCCGCCTCCTTCGCGGCACGCTGCGAGGCGACGTTGGAGTCAATCGATTCCTTCCAATAGCCGAGGCGCGTAAAAATATGCGACGGCATGTGCAGGGCATGGGCCGCAGCGGGCGCGATTTTGGCATAGCGCCGGGCGGCCTCGAGCCCCTTCTCGGCGATCGCCGGATAATCGTAGAGGTGGATCAGATAGTGCGCGACGCCGGGGTGTTGCGGCTGGCGTTTTGCGATCACTTCGAGGATGGCCGCGCCTTTGAGCTGGTTGGCATAGGTCTTGTCGGCCGGCGACGCCGAGGTGTTGAGGGCAAGGGCATAATAGATCTGCGCCTCGTCATCGTTCGGATAACGCTGCGCCAACTGTTCCATGGCCTTGGCGTAAGCCTGCATGCGCGTGCGGTGATCGACCTTGTCGTAGTCGGCGTACATGGCGCTGAGCGCATCGATGTAGTCGCGCTCCCGCTGGGTCTTGGCGCCGATGGTTTTTGCCTTCGCCAGCGCGGCGGCACCCTCGGCGAGGTTCTTTGCGGGCGGCGGAATATGGGGATTCCAAAGCAGGCTGAGCGCGATACCCCAATAGGCGATGCCGCACTCGGGATCGGCCTTCAGCACATCCTCGAATACGTTTTGCGACGCGCGGTACCAGAATGAATGTTGATACAGCATCCCGTGGTCGAACAGCTTCTGCGCCTCCGGGTTGCACGACGTCTCGAAATGCACGGTGCCCAGCGTCTTGTCGTCCGATTGTCCGAACGCCGGCTGCGCGAGCGAAATCAATGCCGCTCCTGTGAAAACGAGTGTTGCTGTGCTCAACATTTTGATCATGGTCTTCTCCCGGTCCAGGAAATCGCAATGCTGCGATTGGCAACCCGCCGCATTCTCGGAAAATCAGGCGCTTTCGCGAGGGGTCGCCGAGGCACCTGCTCAATCGCGATATGCCTCGACTATCCTGATATCCCGCCGCGCGCAGCCAACAAGTCTGTTTTTCGAACTGGCCTGCCACCGGCGAACGTGGTTCAATGGCCAGCATGGACAGCGGGTATAACCAGTTCTGCCCGATCGCGAAGGCGTCGGAAGTTCTCGCCCAGCGCTGGATGCCGCTGATCCTGCGCGAGCTGATGGCCGATATCCGCACCTTCAACGATCTCCATCGCGGCGTACCGCTGATATCGCGCGCGGTACTGGTCGCGCGGTTGCGCGACTTGGAGCTTCACGGAATCATCGAACGCCGGGCCCGGAAGGGTGGGCCTGGCCATGAATATTGGCTTACGCCTGCGGGAGACGCATTCCGGCCGGTCGTAAGCGAACTCGGTCATTGGGGGCTGGTTCACGCACGCGACACCCTGAGACCCGACGATCTCGATCCGACCCTGCTGTTATGGGGCTTCCGCAAGCGGGCCATCCGTGATGCGTTGCCGGAGCGGCGCACCGTCGCCCGGTTTGAGTTCTCCGGCGTGCCCGCGAACTGGAGTAAGTTCCGCATCCTGTGGCTGATCCTCGAGCGCTCGGGTGTCGATGTCTGCGCCAAGGATCCGGGCCATCCGGTGGACGTGGTCTTCCGCGGCAAGATCGCAGACTTCGTCGCGGTCTATCTCGGGCATGCGCTATGGCGCGATATGGTCGGAAAAGCGCTGTCTATCGAGGGCGATCGGAACCTGGTGCATTCGCTTCCCGGCTGGATTCGGCTCGATAAAGTGGTTGGCCGGGATTTCCCGGTAGTGCGTCCAGCTGCGTAGTACCCCCGCTGAGCTACCGGTCTCGGCGATTTTCCTGCCTTTCCGCGTCGGCCCCGAGCCAATCATGACGTCCACCATGACCAACGCCTGTGGTACACTCCCGGAACAAGGGAGTAGGCCCGATGTCTCTTTCTTCCAATCCAGGCTCGCTTCCCAATTCGGCCCCAGATTGGTCGCGGCTGATGCACGAACTGGGCCCACGCTTTGCGGAGCGGGCGCATGTTCACGATGCCAACGATAGCTTCGTCGCGGAAAATTTTGCCGATCTCAGAGCACGAGGGGCTTTTGCGGCGGGCGTGCCGAAACAACTCGGCGGCGGTGACGCGTCGTATCCCGAACTCTGCTCGATGCTGCGCACGCTCGCCTATTACTGCAGCTCCAGCGCGCTTGCGCTGTCGATGCACACCCACGTTATCGCGGCCGCGGTCTGGCGTTGGCGGCGCGACCCCAAATCATCAGAGCGTCTGCTGCGGCGCGTCGCAGCTGAAAACCTTGTTGTGGTGACCAGCGGCGGCTCCGATTGGCTGACGGCATCGGGAACGGCGGAGCGCGTCGAGGGCGGCTGGAGGATCAACGCGCGAAAGGTTTTTGCCAGCGGAATTCCCGCAGGCGACCTATTGATGACGCAAGCGGTCTACGACGATCCCGAGACAGGTCCGACCGTACTGCATTTTGCAATTCCGGTCAGCGATTCCGGCATCGCGCCCCAGGACAGCTGGTATGTGTTGGGCATGCGAGGCACCGGATCGCAGGACGTGATCGTCAAGGATGTCTTCGTTCCAGAGTCCGGGATTTTATTGCGGCGGCCCGCCGGCAAGTTGAGCCCACCGTTTCATCTAAGCCCGGGGATGATTCCACTTCCGCTGGTCTATGCGGTGTATCTCGGCGTTGCCGAGGCCGCGTACGACACCGCACTCGCGACCGCGCGCAAACGTCCCGGCGACCGTGGGCTGCCCTCTCTCGTTGGCGAAATGCAGAACGATTTGGCTTCCGCGAGAATGGCGCACCGCGACATGGTGGAAGCAGCCGACACCGGCGAGCCCGGACTGGAGACAACGAACCACATCTGGACAGGCCGCACGCTGGTCGGCGGCGCGGCCGTGCGTGTCGTGGAAAAGGCCATGGAGGTCGCGGGTTCCGGTTCGTTTTACCGGACTTCCGCACTCGAGCGGTTGTTCCGCGACATTCAGGGCGCGCGGTACCATCGACCGCAGCAGCGAGAGCAGCTCCGTTTCAGCGGACGGCTGATCCTCGGTCTCGACGCCGACGAGTAGGGTCCGTCCTATCTGCGTCGTTGACTAATGGAATAGACCTCGCTCATTGAATCCTCACGTGAGCGATGTCCGGGTTCTGCAAGCTTGGTATCGAAGACAAGCACCTTGGCCTACGTCCTTTTCGGTACAATCACCGTACAAGTTGGCCCTCGGATTCGCGCGACGACAACGCGGGCGCCGGCAGCCTTTGGGGACATCGGCTTGTCATCGACAACATTCGGTAAACTGGTCACCAGGCTTAACTCAAACTTCTATCTCTGCGGACCAGACAGATTCACCTCGCGTTCAGCCCGAAAAACATTGCTGTGGAGGTTGGCGATCCATTGCCGGCCGTTTGAGGTAACATTGAGATAGCGGATCGCAAGCTGGATCTGTGGTGCAACGTTGGTCCAATAGAATTGAGGAAATTTATAGACGATGTCTGCTGGCGTTGCATAACCGAGTGTCTTGTTCAATCCGATCTCCTCGAATTCGTGGAACAAAGCATTCGACTTCCTCATGTAATTGGGATCGCCGAGCTGGCCGATCAGATCGGCAGCACGCAGCAGCAATCCCTCTTCCTCGTTGAGGTCGTCGATTTCTCCCTTTGGTGTATCGACGTAGGGAAAGCGCGTGTATTCGATGGCCCGTGCAATCCGGGCCGCGTCGACTTCCTCCACGTCATCGAGCCGCTCAATGACGAATAACTTTGAGCGGTCGACATGGTAGGGCGCGAGCGCGGCATCAGACGATCCAACCGGCAATTCGATCTTCCGCCCGGTAGGGTCCGCAACATAGGCGCCGTCTTCGTCGCCCTGGACGATGCCCCGCACATATCCAATATCATGGGTGAGGCAGGCCATAATGAAGTTCGCATAGTCGGTGGCCGTGGTGGTCCGTTGCAGCGCACGTCCAGCCAGGATCTCGTGCCCAACTAGGGTCACGAGCATGGTGTGTTCGATATCGTGATAGAGTGCGTCACTGTTTCCGATGCACTCCAGTGTCAGCCTGGCGGCAAAGGGCAGCAGTTTCGTCAAATCGGAATGCGAGGAGCGGAATCGGCCTTCGGTTTCCCGCGCAAGAAATGAGCCAAGGGCTTGCGCAGTCAGTTGAGGAATTGTGATCATCTCGACACCCGCTCCAGTCGTGCTGTGGTTCGCGCCATGATCCACAGCGATCGTACGAAAACAACTACAGTTTTCCGTCCGTCATCTTACCGATCGAAACGATCATATCACCAATCCTTGAATGTCGGCTCGGTACATCCGCCGCAAACCCAGGGAAATGTCCAATCGGCGACGCGTTTGGCGCTGTCGGGCAGATATCTGCTCCATGCAGAAGCCTTGATCGGGCTTGTCGACCGCCAGACAACTTCGAAGGTTCCGGAAGCATTGAGATTGCCGATCATGGCCGGCTTGGAGAGATGATGATTGGTGTTCATGACAACCTCAAAACCGCTCGGCGCCCTTACACGCTGGCCGTACATGGCTTGCCGGACCGCATCGACGTCGGCTGTGCCGGCCTGGCTGACCGCCTGCGCCCACATCCTGAAGCCAATGAAGGTCGCCTCCATCGGATCATTCGTGGTCTTGTCCCGTTGCTCGTTGAAATCAGCCCACATCTTGATGAATGCGTCGTTTTCCGGCGACTTGACGGACTGGAAGTAGTTCCAGGCTGCGAGTTCGCCAGTTAGGCCACTCCCGCCAATGTCTAGCAATTCGCGCTCACCGACCGACAGCGCCATGACCGGAACGCTTTTGGCGCTTACTTGTTGAGCAATTAGCTCACGGTAAAAATGAACGTTCGCGTCTCCGTTGATGGTAGAGATCACTGCGGTTCGCTTTCCTTTCGAACCAAGAGACTTGATGTTGGCAACGATCTCGCGCCAGTCGGACTGCCCGAACGGCGTGTAGATCGTCGTTATATCCTCCCGTGATACACCCTCGGCCTCGAGATAGGCGCTCAATATCTGGTTGGTCGTGCGCGGATAAATATAGTCCGTCCCGAGCAGAACCCATCGGCGAACCTCGCCGCCTTCCTTGCTCATGAGGTACCGAATGGCCGGAATGGCCTGCTGGTTCGGCGCGGCGCCCAGGTAGAAGATGTTGCGCGAACTCTCCTCGCCCTCGTATTGGACGGGGTAAAAAAGCAGCCCGTTCAGTTGCTCGAAGACGGGAAGAACCGCTTTTCGGGAGATCGACGTCCAGCAACCGAATACGACCGCGACTTTTGCTGTGGTCAGCAACTCGTGGGCCTTTTCGGCAAAGGCATCCCAATCAGACGCGGGATCGACAACGACTGGCTCCAGTTTCTTTCCGAGCAATCCTCCTTTCTTGTTCTGGTCTGCGATCAGCATGAGCACCGTGTCTTTGAGGACGGATTCGCTGATCGCCATGGTGCCAGTCAGGGAGTGAAGAATGCCTACCTTGATCGTGTCTTCGGCAGCGTGAGCAGTTGAAGCGGCGAAGCTCAGCCAGACCGTGAGCAGGACCGATTGTATGCCGCCGGAGATCGGTGTCCGCTTCATATCGATACTCCCGTGAGTTCAAAAACTCGAGTTTCTTTTGTCATGCCCTTGGCAACGACGGCATTAAGGGCCCTGAATTTGAAGAGATCCGCAACCCGCCGGTACACATCCTCACTGACCAGGATCGTTGTCCCAAATTCCTTGTTCAAGCCTTCAAGACGCGCCGCAAGATTAACGGTGTTGCCGAGAGCGGTATAGTTCATGCGCTCTGTCGATCCGACATTGCCGACCACGGCTTCGCCGACATGAATGCCGAACCTTGTAAAGAACGGCTTCAGTCCATCAGCCTCGAATTCGGCGTTAAGCCGCTCACCGGCAGCCTTGGCCGCCAGCGCCGCCCGGCAGGCGCGCGCCACGTGGTCTGCTTGCGGATTTGGTGCATTCCAGAAAACCATCACGGCGTCGCCGATGAACTTGTCGACCGTGCCACCCTCAGCGAGGAATGCCTCCGTCAGCACGGAAAAGTACCGTGATGTCTGGTGCATGAGCACGTCCGGATCGGCCGACTCCGCAATGGTGGTAAAGCCCTTGACGTCCGTGAAAACCAGCGTGATCTCCTGCTTTGCGCCGCCGAGCCTTGTCGAGATGGAATTGTCGATCAGCCCGCGCACGATCTCTTTGGGAACGAAGTGCGCGAACGACCATATGGCCCGCTGCGCGAGATTCATTGTGCCGCCCAGTTCGTGGATTTCTTTGATGTAGGAAGTAACCGGCACAAGCTCGGGTTTCGCCAGTGTCTGCAATTGGCGCGCCTGTGCGGTAATTCCTTGCAGGGACCGCGACATCCGGCTTCCGAACATCCACACGATCGGAATGAAGGCGGCGCCAACTATGATCGCGAGAACGAGCCCATCGAACTGGAGCCTGCGGACGTTTTGGACGAAGTCATCCTGGGCTGCCAGCAGCAACATGCTGCCATGGTAGCGATCGCCGAGAGCGAACTTCGTCAGCCTGAAGAGATAACCTTGTCCTGTCTCATCCTGAATGCTTCCTTCGTTGTTGTCCCGGTTGTATGACCTCCGCAGGACGGAGGCCACCATCCCGGAACTGATTTCGTCGATGTTTGGCAATTGCGACCGAGCGGGGTGCGTCATCGCGCTCGCAACGAAGTCTGCAAATTCGGGGTGGGCGATGATCGATCCCGCCTGGTCGAAGATCATGACCGTGCCATGCTGCCCGGGTCGCTGGGCCTGGACGAACTCGCTAAACGTATCGAGCTTGAGATCAGCGGCGAGCACGCCTGGCACCTTGCCGCGCAGTGGCGCACTTACGGTGATCATCGGCGCGCCGATACTGAACGAGAGATAAGGTTCCGAAACGTACGGCCGGTCCGCCTGCATCGTCGCCCAGTACCAGGAGCGTTTTCGGGCGTCGTAGCCATATTTCCATAGATCGATTTCACCGATATCGTTGCCTTGCTTATCCTGGAAGATTCGTCGTAACGGCAAATCGCCCCCCGCGGTGGGGCGAATGAGATTGATCGTGATGTCTGCGTTGGCGGGCGCGCGGAGGCGCTCGCGCTGCTCTTCGGTAAGGTCGCTGGTGCGGCGCACCTGCAGCCACGCGCCATTTTCAAAGCCGGCATAGATACTGTCCATCTGGGGCAATTCCTGCAGCGCGGCCTTGAAGAGCGGAATGGCACGGCCCGTCTCGCTTCGTTCGTTCGAGTCGGCTACGCTTGAACTGGTGGCCAGCACATGGACCAGGGATGAAATCGTGGAAAGCTCGCCCTGAAGACGTCCAAGCACTTTCGTGCTGGTGGCGTCCATGTAGGCGGACGCTGCTTCCTGGGTCGCCCAGCGCAGGGACCGGAGCTGAATGGCGATCAGGAGCACCGTCAGCGCGACGATAAATGCCATTACCGCAAACGTGATGGAGGTTCGGAATGTGAGCATTCGCGTTCTGTCTCGCTCTTTCGTCCGGGCCATCTCCATTGCAGCTCACAATACCCTTGTCGCGCCCGGAATTGTTCGCAACGCCGCCGTCGCACCCCAGCTGAATACGACTGTGAGCACGAACGCGATCAGGGCCTTGGCGATTGCGGGGATGTCGAAGTCGAACAGCCAGTATTGCAGCCAGAGCACGATCGGGTAGTGCATCAGGAACATGCCATAGGCATCAGCCTGCATCTGATCGAGCATGCTCCAGCCCGATCGTTTGAAGCGCAGGAAGAACGCCAGGATCGCAAACAGGATCGCCGCGCTGAAGGCAACGAAGAACAGTCCGTAAGCCGCCTCGTACCAATGCGGCAGCACCGGAGGATTCCCCAGGATTCCGCGCTTGATGTAGATCAGCCCCCACAACAGGCAATAGGGAACGAGGGTCATGGCCACCCAGCCCCAGTTGCTCTTTGCGAGCCGTCCATCCGCGCTCAAAAGGCCGCGATCGATGTTCGCTGCGCCGATCCCGGCGCCGATCAAGAAATAGGCCGCATAGAGCAACACGCGACTGGCCTGAACGTCGAGGGGTCCGAACTCGAACCAGCGGCTCGGCCCGAAGTATAGCAGCGCCGGTACGTAGACGACTGCGGTGACCACCAGAAGAAACAGGAAGAAATCCGCCGGCCGCCCGAACCCGCGTTGCGACAGGTGGTTGATCGGATCGAGCAGGCGGGGCGAGATCCGATACAGCAGGCTGGCGGTGAGATCGAAAACCAGCAACACCCAGACAAACCATATTGGGCCGCTTTGCCACGGTCCGACGGTAACCGTCTTCCACCAGAATTCCGAAAAGCTGAGGTCAGGATGCTGCCGCAGGGCGATCGCGTAATAGGCGATCGGTATGACGGTGAATGCAGCTATCGCGAAGGGCAGGCCGAGTCGCAGCAGGCGATCGCGAAGGAAGCTTCGGGGCGATTTGTGGGTAAGGCCCGGCCAGACAAACAATCCGGACAGAAAAAAGAACATCGCCATGAAGAAGCTGTCGGTGGCGGTAACCACGATGTCGAAACCGAGCCATGACTTGGCATCCGTATGACCGAAATAAGTGTAGGGGATAACTGCGTGGTGGATTAGCACGACGAGCGTCAGGAAGGTGCGCGTGCGATCGATCGCGGCGTTTCGTACCTGGGTCTTTGGTACGGCCCGAGTTTCGACGAGTCCTGAATGGGAAATGGATGTCATTTATGCCCGCCCTCAGGTCGCAAGCAGTTAGTGCAGCATGAACGGAATGCGGCAATGCAACCAGCTGCCTCCCTCGGTAACTCTCGGGAGGATTCATCGCTATGCGATTTCGGCTCGTTGTTCTTTATGTCAATTTCCGGAGAGTATCGTCAGTGGCGGATTGAAAAGCCAAACCGGACGCTCCTAGATTTGCTGGAAAGTCGGTTTGGACGAAATGACCGCGGTCAGGAGTAAACGTGTCAGGTTTTGTGGTGCTCCGTAATTGCCCCAAAGGACAATATCCTCCCAGGCAGTTTCCCATATTCATTCAGCTCTAACGATGTTGACCGGTTGCGCTTCACCGACATTCGCTTGAAACCATGCAGGCCCGCATGACCATTTGCCGCAGCTATGGCTGCGGAGGTCTAACACCGAAAGCCGGGGCCGCCATTGGTCGCATTAACTTAATTTGGTATCTGCAACAGCTGTACTAAGAGCGCTTCAGGACGCAATGCGCAGAGTATTGTGCTGTATCGCGGCTAATCGAGGATCCCATGGAAACGCTGCTGCTCCCGTTTTCGCCCCGGTACATCATTCTCACGATTTGTGCCGTCATTACGGTGTTGCTTCTCGGCATTGGGCTCGCGTATGGCAAGGTATTCGATCTTGTCATGATACCGACCCTTGTTTTCGCCGCACTCACGTTGCTGGGCATCCGTGACCTCACCCAAAAGAATCACGCGGTTTTACGCAACTATCCAATCTTGGCGCATATCCGCTTTCTGCTCGAAGAGATCCGGCCGGAGATGCGGCAGTACTTCTTCGAGAGCGAGAAGGACGGCATGCCGTTCAGCCGCGATATCCGTGCGGTGGTTTATCAGCGGGCAAAAATGGATCTCGACAAACGACCTTTTGGAACACAGGAGGACGTCTACCGTGATGGCTACGAATGGATGCACCATTCGATGGCGCCGAAGCCGCGTGCCGAGGAGAAATTTCGCATCACTGTTGGCGGTCCGGACTGCTCCGAACCGTATTCAGCGTCTGTTTTCAATATCTCGGCGATGAGCTTTGGCGCGCTCAGTCCCAACGCGGTACGGGCACTTAACGCGGGTGCCAAAAAGGGCGGCTTCGCCCACGATACCGGCGAAGGCGGTGTTAGCCCCTATCATCGCGAAAATGGCGGCGACCTGATCTGGGAAGTCGGCTCGGGTTATTTCGGCTGTCGCAACCGCGAGGGCTCATTCAATCCAGGAGAATTCGCCCGCGTCGCCAGCGATGACCAGATCAAGATGGTCGAGCTCAAGGTCAGCCAGGGCGCCAAGCCCGGCCATGGGGGTGTGCTGCCGGCGGCCAAGGTCTCCGAAGAGATCTCAAAAATTCGGGGCGTCGCGATGGGCGAGGACTGCGTCTCGCCGGCCAACCACCGCGCGTTTTCGACTCCGTTGGAGATGATGGCCTTTATCGGCGTGATTCGGCGGCTCTCCGGCGGCAAGCCAGCCGGCTTCAAACTGTGCATCGGCCATCCCTGGGAATTCCTGGCGATCTGCAAGGCGATGCTGGAGAGCAGGATCTATCCCGACTTCATCGTGGTCGACGGCAATGAAGGCGGCACCGGCGCGGCGCCGCTGGAATTCATGGATCATCTGGGTATGCCGATGCGGGAGGGCGTTAATTTCGTACACAACGCGCTCATCGGCATCAATGCACGCGACCGCATCCGTATCGGTGCCGCCGGAAAAATTGCTACCGCCTTCGATATGGCGCGCGCCATGGCGATTGGCGCCGACTGGTGCAATTCAGCGCGTGGCTTCATGTTTTCGCTCGGCTGTATCCAGTCGCTGAGTTGCCATACCGATCGATGCCCGACCGGTGTAACCACCCAGGATCCAACCCGGGCTCGTGCGCTGGTGGTGCCGCACAAGATCGACCGGGTCTACAATTATCACCACGCCACCTTGCACGCACTGGCGGAACTCCTCGCGGCCGCAGGCCTCGAACATCCGCAGCAATTGCGGACGATCCATTTTTCGCAGCGAACCTCAACCAACGAGGTGCAGACATTCGCGCAGCTCTATCCGTCCCTTCGCCCAGGCGAACTGATCGAGGGCACCAGCGATACACGTTTTCGCGCATACTGGGCGATGGCGCGGGCGGACACGTTCGCCGCCAGGGAAAATGACGCAGCATTGCCTGTGGCAGTTGCCTAGAATTCATCCTTCATTGCTACGGGCTT
>Ga0208356_1000150_pt1 | contig 22901 bp, 19 predicted proteins | sample NGESurshal072012_4_FD_184467 | JGI IMG/M metagenome (GOLD analysis project Ga0208356, IMG submission 184467) | Arctic peat soil microbial communities from Barrow, Alaska - NGEE Surface sample 53-1 shallow-072012 (SPAdes) | ecosystem: Environmental > Terrestrial > Soil > Wetlands > Peat ... | reverse complement strand
AGCATGTCGGCAGCCTTCAGACCGCGCTGTTGATCACCTCACCCACGCTCCTGATCCTGGCTGCGATCATCGCGGCGACGGGTTTGCGGACGGTGCGCAGCGACGTACAGACCATGGAGCACGAATGGGCGGCGCGAGCCACCACGCCGGTCTCTTAGTAGATGAACCCCACGAGCTTGCCACCCAGCTGGCCGGGCTTGATGGTCCGCTGATCGATCACGTCGAACGCAAGCCAGTTCATCTCGGAGACCACCCACGAGCCGTCCGGATTGACAGATTCGACGTAGGACACGTGGCCGGCCCAGCTCTCCCAGGTCACCATGATCGCGCCCACCTTGGGCGTCGCTCCGACCGGGTAGCCCTGCGCTGAGGCATTGGCGTACCAGTAGCCGGCGTCGCCGCGCCACGTGACGTTCCGCTTGGTCGCGACGTACCAGGTGCACCAGCCGGCAGGGAAACCAGTCGCCGGGTATGAACCGAGGCAGCACCCGACAACGTGGGCGTTGAACGACCCGCCGGTGCCGGAGCGCGCGAGCAGCTGGTACAGAGCCGGCGGGGGCGGGAACGCGCCGCCGACGCCACCCGGGATCACCAGCACGGTGCCCGCCGTCAGCTGGGTGCTGCGCAGGCGGTTGAAGTCGATGATCGTCTGCGGGTCGACCTGGTACTTGGCGCCCAGGCTGTCGAACGTGTCGCTTGCGGCGGTCGTGACGACGATGCCGGGAACCGGCGGGATGATCACCTGCTGACCGGTGGCGACCGAGTCGGATGAGATCAGGTTCGTGTTCGACCAGCGAATCTGGCTCACGGTCACGCCGTACCTGGCCGCGATCGTGGTCAGGGTTTCGCCGGGTGCGACCCCGTACGTGAACGCCTTGCGGTTGATGGGAACCGAGGTTGGGATCGAAACCGGCTTGATGATCGTGCTGTAGCGGCCGAGGGAAACGTCTCCGACCGTGCCGCCTTCGTTCATCACCACCGCTTCGGCGTTCACGGCGCCAAGGCGGGCGCTCAGGCTGGCGGAAAACTGGCGGTCCACCGTGGCATAGCTCGAGATCGCGACCGCCACTGCGAGCACGACGGCATGCGTCAAATAACGATGAACTCGCAATTCCTACCCCTAAGAGTGCGAACCCGCCCCGGATTGGGCGACTCCCCTGAGACGGCCGCCACCGTACCAGATGTCCGGCGAGGGCGTCAACCCTATAACCTCGGGCACGGGGCTCCAAAGCTGCCCCGACGCGCCGAAGGCGCCGAACTCGATCCGAATACGTGGTGCCGGGCGCCACGGGCCCCGCCGGCGAACAGCAGTTCGTGCGGCCAGGCGCTGCCGGACGCGACCCAGAAGTCGGTTCACAAAGCTGAAGAACGCTGGACCTGTCCGGTACTTGCCATTCGGAGGGCGCGAGGCGAGATAAGGGATATTAAGAGACGCGCGCGATGACAGCTCTTCACACGCCCATCTGCGACCTCCTCGGAATCGATGTTCCCGTCCTCCAGGCCGGGATGTCGACTTACACGTCTCCAGAGCTCGTGGCGGCCGTGAGCAATGCCGGCGGCCTGGGCATCATCGGAGGCCTCGGGCGCTCGCCGGACGAGCTGCGCGCCGAGATCCGGAAGGTGCGCGAGCTGACCTCGCGACCGTTCGGCGTCAACCACGTCATGTGCCGCCTGGACCCAACAGCCCTCCAGGTGACGCTCGCCCAGCGCGTTCCGGTCCTGTCTCTGGCCTGGGGTCGTTCGGAGGAGCTCACGTATCAGGCCCACGAGGCGGGCATCAAAGTCATCCACCAGGTTGTCACGGCGGAGGAGGCCGGCCTGGTCGCGAGCGATGGAGCCGACGTCATCGTCGCGCAGGGCACCGAGGGCGGCGGGCACGTCGGGATGATGTCCACCCTGTCGCTCGTCCCGCAGGTGGTCGACGTGGTCGGCGCGGTGCCGGTGCTGGCCGCGGGTGGGATCGCCGATGGACGAGGCCTCGCGGCGGTCATGATGCTCGGCGCCCAGGGCGCCCTCATCGGCACTCGGTTCCTCGCCACCCCCGAGGCGCACGGAAGAGGCCACTCGAAGGACGTGATCCTCAACGCGCTCGGCAGTCAAACCTTGGCGAGCAGGTTCTTCGACGATGTCATGAAGCAGGTCTGGCCTGGCGCGACGGTGCGGAGCATCAAGTCACCTCTGCTCGAAGAGTGGGCGGAACGCCAGCAGGAATGGGCTCTGGCGGCGGAGCAGCTGCGACCGTCTCTGGAGGCCGCCCTCGCCGCAGGGGACTTCGTGCTCGCGGGCGAGTCAGCCGGCCTCGTCCACGACATCGTGCCGGCCGGCGAACTGGTCAGCCGGATCGCTCACGAGGCCAAAGACCTGCTGGCGAAAACGAGAAACTAGGGTCCGCCCCTCACGTAGATCGTCTGGCCGGACACGAAGCCCGACTCGTCGCTGCACAGGAATGAGATGACCGACGCGATGTCCTCCGGCTGCCCCACGCGCCGGAGCGGTATCTGCGACGCCGCGCCGATCTTGAACGCCTCGAAGTCGACGCCCATGCGTTCGGCGGTCGCCCGCGTCATTCGCGTCTCGACAAACCCGGGCGCCACCGAGTTGACGTTGACGTTGAACGGTCCGAGCTCGATGGCCAGCGTCCGCGCCATGCCCTGGAGGCCGGCCTTCGCCGCCGAGTAGTTGGTCTGGCCGCGATTCCCCAGCGCCGACGTGGACGACAGAAAGACCATCTTTCCGTACTTTTGGTCGACCATGTGCTTCTGCGCCGCCCTGGCGCAGAGAAACGTGCCCTTCAGGTGGGTGTCGATGACGGCATCCCAGTCGTCGTCGGTCATCTTGTAGAGCAGGTTGTCGCGGGTGATTCCCGCGCACGTGACCAGGATGTCGAGCCGGCCGAGTTCCTTCACGGTCCGTTCGACCATGGCCTCGACCTGGCCGCGATCGGTGACGTCGCACGCGATCGCGATGCCCTGAATCGGACCGGCCACCTCCGCGGCCGGTCCGACGTCCATGTCCGACACGGCCACCTTCGCGCCCTCTCGCGCCATCAGCTGTGCGGTTGCCGCACCGATCCCACGGCCGCCGCCGGTGACCAGCGCGACCTTACCCTGAAACCTCATGCGGTCTCCGTGTCCAGCGGTGTGCCGCCATCCTTGCGCGGGTCCGAGGCGCCGTGGAGGAAACCATCCGGCTCGGCGACGATCAGCTGCGGTCGGGCGAAGTACGAGTCGTAGTTCAGCGTGCGCCGGTTCACTCGGTAGCCCTGTTTCTCGAGTGCCTGGCAGACGACGCCCGGAATCCGCGCCTCGGCCTGGACCAGGTCGCCCTGGAAGTCGATCCGCGGGGCGCTCACAGCCTCCACCGGAGACATCCGGTGGTCGATCACATTGACCAGCACCTGGAGGATCGCTGTGACGATCTTCGTGCCGCCCGGTGCGCCGACCACCGCTCCGAGCTTGCCCTTGTCGAACACGAAGGTCGGGGTCATCATGGTCACGCGGGTCTTGCCCGGCCGGACCGAGTTGGGGTGTCCAGGACGCGGGTCGAAGCAGTTCATGTAGTCGTTGTAACCGAATCCGAGCCCAGGGGTCACGACGCCGCTGGCCGACCCAAGAGTGTGAGTCAGCGACACAGCGTTGCCGGCGTCGTCGACGACGCATACGTGCGTCGTGTCGGCCCGATCGTGTGCCAGAGCCCCCGCCGCCACCACCTCCCGGGCTTTGGCCGCGTACTTCTTGTCGGCGAGCGCGCCGGTCGGAATGTCGATGAACCTCGGGTCGGCGATGTGAAGCTCGCGGTCTGCCATCGCCCAGGCCATGGCCTCCACGAGGACGCGCGCCGCCTCGCTGCTCGGCCAACCGTAAGCGCCAAGGTCGTAGCCCTCGAGGAAGTTGAGCATCTGGAGCAGCGTCAGGCCGCCCGCCGGGGGCCCCGCGGCCACCACCTGGCGGCCGCGATAGGTGCCTCGCAGCGGCTCTGTCACGTTGACTTTGTACCCGGCCAGGTCCTCTTTCGTGATGAATCCCCCGTTGGCTGCGAAGTCGGCGGCGATCTGGTCCGCGATCTCGCCCTTATAGAAAACGTCCGGGCCTTCGCGCGCCAGCCGTTCCAGAGTGCGCGCGTAATCCGCCTGCACCATCCGCTCGCCGACGGAGTAAAGCGCGCCGTCGTGCGTGTAGATGGCCCTCGCCGCGGGAGTGGCCTGGATGCGGTGCTGGTTCGGCACCACGTCCGGTCCGTAGTCGGTGGTCCAGTAGCCGTGCATGAACCCGGTCACCGGAAAGCCGTCGCGCGCGAGCGGGATGGCCGGCTCGATCGCCTGCTCCCACGAAATGGAGCCGAACCGGGTCAACGCCTCGTGCAGCCCCGCCACGGTTCCCGGCACTCCGACTGACTGGTAGCCGACGTCGTTGACCCACCCTTCGAGGACATAGCCGTACCGGTCGGCCGCCTCGCGGACGAAGAGATGCTCCCATTGGTCCTCGCGCGCATGCGAGCCGGCCGTGGAGTAGAACTCGAGGAGGGCATCGCCGCCCGCGGCGCTGTGCACCAGCATCACGCCGCAGCCGCCAATACCGCACATCTGGGGATCGATCACGCCCTGCACGAACGCGCACGTGACCGCGGCGTCGACCGCGTTTCCGCCGCGCCGCATGACCTCGAGCCCGATCTCCGCGGCCTGGGGCTGGGGGCACACGATGATGGCCATCGAGACGTAAGTTAGATCAACGGGTCAGTTGTGGTGGAATTATACCCCCCAGAGGTATAGCGCCACACGAGCGATTCCAAGGGGCCTCGATAGGGGTCATAGCCGTTTCTTAATTTGCCGGCGCGCGAAAGATTAAATCTCGCCCGGAGTGGCAAGACGCGTTCTAGGCACTCGTTTTACCGGCTACATGAAGCACCCGAGACAGCGCGGTCAATCGCTCGTCGAAGCTGCGATCACCCTGCCCGTGGTTCTGCTGCTCGCTCTCGGAGTGACCGACATCGGTCGGGCTTTCTACTATCGCGAAGCGGTCACCAACTCGGTTCGCCAGGCGCTGCGGATGGCCGTTTCCAGTTATCAGCAGAGCACGGCGAACAACATCTGCGCGGGCACCGGCGGTGGCCCTGTCGCTGTGACTGTCGTATCCGCGATCCCACCTTCGGGCAGCACCATCACGACGATCGCCAACCAGGCCGCACTCGAAAGCTCGAGCAACGGCACGGCGGCAGGATCCGTGATCGCCGGTGCGACCCTGACCATCACATTCCACTGCTTGAACGGGGTCGCGGTCACCAATGCAACCAGCAACGGCGGCGCCCCATCCAATGCCGGGTCCGACTCGGTCACGGCGAGCATCACTAACCGCATGTCCGTGATCACGCCTTTGCTGTGGCCCGTGACCGGAACTTCATATCCGATCACCGTCACTTCTTTCCAACGGACCGAGTACTGAGATGAGGAGCAAGCGCGGCCAGGCGCTGGTCGAGTTCGCGCTCATCTTCCCGATCCTGTTCTTCCTGCTTGCCCTGAGCATCGACATCTTCCGCGTCGACTGGGTCAGCTCGACCGTGGCCGAGGCCGCGCGCCAGGGGGCCCGCCAGGCGGTGGCCAACGAGGACCCGTCGGACAACGCTTTCGGGGCGACGGCGGGCCCGTGCTCGGGCACCGTTCAAACTCCATCGGCGACCGGAAGCGGCTGCCTCAAAACCTCTCGCATCTACGAAACCGTACTCACCGTCTTGGGCGGTTTCGCCCGCAACCCGATGCTCACCGAGGCGCCGCCGACCGCCTGCCCCAACCCGGTGGTCGGCGCCACCTCCATCTGCGTGTATCCGGGAGAGCAGGGCGCCGCGGGAACCTACGCCTCATGCGACGCGGCCCGGTTGTCGCTGGGTCGTGACCCAGTGGCGGGCGAGCTCGGCTCGCGTGCAGCGGAGTACGCGAGCCCCGAGTACAAAGGCTGCTACGAGGTGATCGTGACGGTGATCTATCGCTACGACACGCTGGTTCCGTTCCTCGGCGGCGCGGCGCCGAACTTCCTTCGCATCAGCTCCTCCACGACCATGCTGGCGGAATACTGATGAACGCATTTCGCGCGCAAAAGCATCGAGGCCAGAAAGGCCAGGCGGTCGTGATCGTCGGCGCGATGCTCGTCGCCTTGACCATCCTCGGCACCATGGTGTTCGACGTGGGCCTGGCGGTTTCGGACCGTCGCAACCTGCAGGCGTACGCCGATTCGGCCGCTCTCGCCGGCGCCCGCTCGTACAGCCAGGGAGTGAACCGCGCGCACTGGGTGGCGATGCAGTACCTGGGCGCATCGCTGAACTTCGGGCTCCCGACCGGCGCCTGTGCGAGCCCCGCGAGCTGTCCGGCCGGCACCTACTCGGTGGTCTCGTATCAGGTCACACTGAGCGACTCCTACCGGGTTGGCGGCATCCTGAACTATCCGAGCGTGCTCGATGTCGTGATCTCGCATCAGCAGCCAAGCATCTTCGCGAGGATGGTCGGCTACTCGATGGTCAAGACCGCCGCCTCGGCTCGTGCCACGCCACCCGGACCGCAAATCGCGGGCGCTGCCTATGCGGTGGCGGCGGTCAGCGGTGACGCGATGATCAATGGAGGCGGCGCGGCCTTCCAGACGGTGACCGGGCCGGTCTACGCGTATGGCTCGTTTGGCGCCAACAACGGACCTCACTCGACTGGTGTCCCGTCGGTCCAGACCAACTACGACGGCACCACGTGCCCCGGCGGCCCGAGCAACGTTCTCGACAACGGTGGCGGTGCCAACGGTTTGAATTACCACACGACCGACGGAAACCCGATGACCAACCACACGGGCGTGCCGCCGGACTTCAGCTTCGACACGGCGTCGCCGATACCCGCGCAACCCGCGCCCACCTACTTCTCACCCGCGGCGGCCAAGGACGGCGCCGGCAACTGGAAGCCGGGGATCTACAACGGCTTCGCTCCGAGCGGCGGCACGATGAACGGCGGCGTCTACAAGATCATCAACTCGGGGAGCCTTGCCCTCGGCTCGATCAGGAACACGGTACACACTGCGTCAGGGACGTCGAACGGGGCGGGCGGCGTCGCGATCGTGATCGATTCCTCCGACACCGGCGGGCTCGACCTCAGCCAGGCGGTGCTGAATGGCCTGGACGACCTGAACCCGCCCAACTACACCGGGCTGCGTGACCCCGCGGGGACGCATAACTTCGTCATCTACGGCGGGCATGGAGCCGGCTCCTACACCGGCGGCGTCACCATCGGACCGGGGGCCACCACCGACATGAGCGGGATCATCTACCTGCCGGACAGCGCATACGTCAGCGACGGAAATTCGAGCCCGCAGTTCACTGGCTCGCTGGTGGTCTCCACCATGACCGTCCGCGGAGGCGGCAACGGCGCGCAGGTCTTCCACTGGGTCTGCGGCTTGAACGCAATCGCCGGCCAACCCTTCTCAGGGGGCCTGGTTCGCTAGCCGGCCCGGTACTCCGGCAGCTCGATCGTGAACGTGCTGCCCTCGCCGCGAGCCGTCTGCACGTGGATGGTGCCGCCATGCCGCTCGACGACCCGGCGCGCGATGGCGAGCCCAAGGCCGCTGCCCGAGTCGCTGCGCTGAAAGCGCTCGAACAGGCGCGGCAGGCGATCCTCCTCGATCCCAGGCCCGCTGTCGATCACATCGATCGACGGCCCGGCGGCGCCGCGCGCCACTCGCAGCCTGACGTCGGCGCCGCGCGGGCTGAAGCGGACGGCGTTGTCGACCAGGTTGGCCACCGCTTCGCGCAGCAGGTCCTTGTCGGCGCTGATCGACGCGGGGACCATCACCTCGGTCACGAGCCCGACCCCGGAGGTGCCGGCCTGGGCCGCATACGCGCGCACCACGTCGGCGGTCAGCTCGGCGAGGTCGACGAGCTCGCGGCGCAACGGCACGTCCTCATCCGCATGAGCCAGAGAGCGCAGGCGCCCGAGCATCCGCTTCATGCGCTCGGCCTCCGCGACGCTGTCTTCGATCGCCTGTCCGGACGTGCCGCTGCGGCTTGCCCGCCGCAGGATCGAGAGGTTGGTCATGATCGTCGCGAGCGGCGTTGCCACCTGGTGCGAAACATCGGTCAGGAAGCGGCGCTGCGCCGCGAGCACGCCGGCCAGCTGCTCATTGGCGTTCGCCTGGGCCAGGATGGCGAGGTTCATGCGGTAGATCAGTGGCAGCACGATCAGCGGAAGCACCGCCGCTACGGGAGCCTCGATCGAGAGCACGGCGATGCTGACCGCACAGGCGGCAAGGGTCAGCGATGCGGGCCACGACGCGGAAGCGGCTTGCTTGACGAGCGCGATGTAGGGGCGCCCGCTGTGCAGCGCCGCGGGCGCCACCGCCACGAGCAGGTTCACCACCACATAGATGAGGGCCGCGGCCGCGGCTCGGGCGTCCTGGGCAGTGCCCAGGTCCGTGCCCATGGCGCCCACAAGCGCGGCAAGCGACGCGGCCGCCAGAACGTTGCCGGCGTTGAAAGCGCTCTCCCACCATGACCGCCGCACCATCCGGTTGCCGGCCAGCACGCTCACCGCGGCGGTCGCAGGCCCAACTCCGGGCGGAAGCAGGAGCACCGCCAACAGCGATGGCAGGGCACCAAGGTTGACCTTCTGCTCGGGCCCGATCTTGACCGGGTATCTCTCGGCCAGCAGCCCGCCGGCAAGACAGACCGGGACCAGGAGCCAGCGCCAGGACTGCGCTGCCGCGAAGCCACCTTGCGCTGCCGCAACACCGGCCAGCACGATCCCGATCAGCGGCACTCCCACGATGACCGCCTTCAGCCGCGTCGGGAAAGTGGCGAAGGCGGGGACCACGACCTCTTTCAGCTGGTTGGCACGTCGAGCAGGAGTGTCAACACGGTTCCGCCGCCGCGTGTGCCGCCTGTGTCAGTCACCCGGTATCGGTAATTGGCGGACACCACGCTTGCCCCGTGGGCATTTTGAGGAATGTAGACGTGAACCGTGATCATGGTTCCGCCTTTGCCATCCGGCGCGGCGCTTGCGTCGCCTTTGATCAGGCGGGCGATGTGGCGATCAACCGGCGAGAGGTAGACCATGTTGTTCACTGACAGGTTGTGCCCGCCCGGCGTGACGACCTGGATCGGCGGATCGGTAACGCACCACATCACGTTGGCCGATGCGGCTCCCTGCCCCCCCACGACCAGCAACCCCGCCGCCAACGCACCCACCACGACCACTCTTGCCCTCATTTCGAGACCTCTTCTTTTGATTCCGCGACGAACCGGTAACCGATGCTGCGAACAGTCTGTATCAGGCGAGGCTCGCCGCCGGCCTCGAGCTTCTGCCGGATCCGCGACACATGAACTTCGAGCGAGTTCGATTCAGGGCCCGTGGTCACCGCCCAGACGGCTTCCGCCAGCTGCTCGTACGTGACGAGCTGGCCCCGGCTTCGCATCAGCGCGGCCAGGATCCTGAACTCGATTCCCGTCAGGCCGAGCTGCCGGCCGCCTCGCGTCGCCAGCCCCTCGCTCAGATCCAGGATCACGTCGCCCACCACGAGGCGCGAGCCGCCCTTGCCGCGGTGCCGGCGGATGACCGCCTCGACGCGAGCCATGAGCTCCTCCAGCGCGAACGGTTTGGCGATGTAGTCGTCGGCCCCAAGCTTCAGGCCCGCGATCCGGTCGCTAACCGATGACCGGGCGCTGATGCCGACCAGCGCGGCGTCGGTTTCCGCCCGGAACGCCTCGAAGAGCTCGGGTCCGTCGTTGTCGGGAAGCATGAGGTCCAGGAGCACGACGTCCGGGTTCCACTGGCGGACCAGTTCGATGCCCCGGCCTGCCGTGTCGACGGCGCGGACGGTGTAGCCCTCCTCTCCCAGGCCGGCCGAAACCGCCCGGGCGAGCCGGCGATCATCCTCGACCAACGCTACCTTCCAGCGAATCGTCATCCCAGGTGCGACGGCATTCTCCCACGGAACCTGCGGAACTCGCCGGCATTACCGATGTGCGGGACTCAACTCAGACCCACCGAGGGCCCCCCTCGTAACTTGGAGCTCCGATCGTCCGTTTCTACTCGGCGTGGGCGCGACCGTATGAGCTCGTGGGCGCCGGTGCCGCTGCGACGCCTCGTGCTGACGCTGGCCGCGATCGTGGCCGTGCTGGTTCCGAGCCTGGTCACCTCCTGGGTCCTGACTCCGTCCGGCGCGGACGTCCAGCCGCGCGTACGCGAGCTGACTGCCGGCCTGGGCGTTGTGATGCTCACGGCGGACGAGGTTCCCCCCGTGCTGGCGCAGGCGGTGGTGGCCACCGAAGACGAGAGTTTTTACTCCCACCACGGGATCGACTCGATCGGCCTCGCCCGGGCGCTGCTGTATGACGTCGCCAACCTATGTCTGTGCCAGGGCGGCTCCACCATCACGGAGCAGCTCGCCAAGGACGTCTACCTCAGCGGCTCGGACCGGGGCTACAACAAGCTGGAGGACCTGGTTCTCGCGCTCAAGGTCGAGCGTGTGATCGGCAAGAGCCAGATCATGGCGGACTACCTGAGCGTCATCCCGACGGGCCTCAATCGGTACGGTGTGGCCGCCGCGGCCTGCGCCTACTTCCACGCGCCCCTGAGCCGCCTGACGCTCGGCCAGTACGCCCTGCTCGCGGGCGTCACGCAAGCGCCATCGCTCTACGACCCGACGGTCGACCCCGAAGCCGCGGCGGCACGCCGAAGCCACGTCCTGTCGGCCATGCTTGCGGACGGGATGATCTCGAAGGGGCAGGCGGCCGCGGCGGACTCGGAGCAGGTGCTGACGACGACTGGCCCGGGCTGCTAGGGCGCTACCCCGACCAGGCCAATGGTGAGGTGGCGTCGAAGCCGAGGTTGGCCGTGATCTGAATCGGCTTCACCACCGGCGCAACGGGCGCCGCTGACGGCGCAGGAGTTGGAAGTGGTCCGTTATGCGGGCCGCCGGGCGTCGGGGAAGGTGTCGGAATCGGGCTGGGAGCGGGCGGCGCGTAGGCGTTCCTGGGCAGCCACCACAACTGGAATGGAGCGGCCGGGCCGCCCGGCGCGAGATAAGCGATGCCGCTTCCATCGGGCGCCCAGATCGGCTCTGCGACCAGCTGGTCTTTGACCACGGTCTGGAGAGGGCCGAGGCTTGCGCCGCTCCACGACGCAATCGTGAGATACGACACCTGCTTCTGGTAGGTGCAAATCATCGCCACCGTGTTGCCATCCGGAGAGATAGAGGGTTCGAGGCAGCCGGCCGACGTATCTGTCAGCGCCCTGCCCGCCGCTCCCGCCCGGTTCGTGAACCAGAGCTGCCCCACCCGGTTGCCATTCTGGTCATAGCTGAATTTCGTGTACATGATCCCGCCCGAAACGGGCACCGGCTGCATGTCGCCGCCGGTGTAGCTGTTGGCGACGGTCCATGCCTTGCCCTGGCGGATCGAGGCGCCCAGAGGCAGCGCCCATACCGCCAGGTCGACGTCGAAGTAATTGGCCCCCACGATCTTGGGTCCGTCGTAGCTCATCCAGAGCGTGCGCTGGTCGGGACTTAGCCTCGGGTAGAACGACCAGTCGTTCGCGCCGATGTCCCAGGCGTTGCGGGCTGACACCGCGTTGTCGGTGAGCTGCGCCGTCACGGCGCCGTACGGTGTCATCGCATACACGTCGGAGTAGGACGCGAAGCGCCTGACTACGACCAGGTGGCTGCCGTCAGGGTACAGAGCCGGCTGCATCCAGCCGGCCTCCGAAGTGAGCTGGTGAAAGCGCCCGGCGCTGAAGCTGTACAGCGCTCCGGCCTGCGCCAGGTAGATGGTGCCCGGCAGTACGAAAGCCTGGGCGCGCGGAGTGGCGGCGGTGGGCTTCTGCACCGGCGCGGCGACCTTCGACTGGCGGGAGCCCAGGTAGACATAGGAGGACACGCTGGTGGCCACCATCACGACGGCGAGGCCGACGGCGAGCAGGAACTTGGAGATCATGGGAAGGTCTGGTGCACCAGTCGAGAGATCAGGCTCCAGTTCGGCGTGAGGCTGCCGCCGGGAGCTCCTGGCTCCACGTATGGCGGGAGAAGAAGGACCTGGTGGATGGCGTCCGGGTTGTCGAAGCTCGCCGCCAGCGGCACGAGCTGTGCGACTTTGTCGAGACCGAAGTTGGTCTTGAGCTCGCCTCCGATCGCGGTGGCGAGGGCCGGGAGGTCGGAGGGAGCGAGCTGCTTGGCTTTCAGGCGGATCGCCTGGAGCACCTGCTGCTGCCGTTTCGAGCGGCCGAAGTCACTTTGAAGGTCGCTGTGCCGGGAGCGGACGTACTGCATGGCGTGGATGCCGTCCAGGTGCTGCGGACCGGCGAGCACGGCTACGCGCTGATAGTCATATGGCCAGCTGCCGTAGACGTCGGCAGGGTAGTAGTCGTCCATGACAGGACTGTTGGTGACGATGTCGATGCCACCGATCGCATCGATCACCTTGACGAGCCCGAGCAAACCCACCCAGATGTAGTCGTCGATGTGGACGCCGAAGTCCTGCTCGACCGTGGCGATGGCGGCGCCCGCCGCTCCGTACGAGTAAGCGCCGTCGATCTTTCCAGAGCCACCCGTGGACAGATGCACGTAGAGGTCACGTGGGATCGACAGCATGGTGACCTCTTTGGTCGCCGGCTGCACCCGCATCAGGATCATCGACTGCGTGAGGACGTGATCCGCGCTGAACTTGGAGTCATCGTCCGAGCCAAGTAGCAGGACGGTGAACGCGCCGGGCTGCGCGACCGGGCTTGGGGACGGCGAAGGCGAGAAGAGAATTTCAGCTGGAGATGGCGATGGAACCTGGACTGCCTGGGCGGTCGAGTTCCAGGCCACGAGGGCGGCCGGCATGAAGTAGGCGAAACCGCCCGCCACCCCCGACATGGCGATGGCTAGCACAACGAGAGTGAGTGTGGTGAAAGGGCTCAGGCGTCCGCGTGATTTGCGGGCCCGGTGCCCCGGCTTGATACCGAGCGGCACGGGCAAGGATTGTACCCCGAGGGCCGGTTCAGCTTTGTAAGCGAGTTGTTAACGTTGAAAGCGTGCTAGTGCCTGGCGATCGCCAGCTCGACCGCCTTGACCGCGAGCAGGATGATCGCCACCACCAAGTAGCCACTGAGCGTGAGCATCGCGATCCTCCGCGCCAGGGACCACGCGGGACGTTCGAGGAGGGCCAGGGCCGGCATCCGCCAGTTCTGGCGTTCGGCGCGAGACACCTGGAGCACTGGCGCGGCACCCCTTTGGGACAGCCACAGCCACAGCCCGCCGCCAACCAACGCGACACCCATCACCGACGAGAGGACGACGACCAGCTGGGTGACGTCGATCGATGGGATGACTGTGGTGACCACCAGGACCAGCGAGAGCACGAGCAGCACGCTGACGATCAAGCCCGCGACCGCGTTCAACCATGCCTTGTTGACCCACGGGCCCAGCACCGCCCGGTCGTTGCACAGAAGGACGAGGAACACGGTCGCGCTGGGAAGCAGGATTCCCGCCAGCGCCTGCACGGCGGTCGTGATGACCCCGAGTGGCGCATTGGGGATGAGGACGATTGCAGCCGCCAGCGCCACCATCCCGGTGTAAGAGCCGTAGAAGAGCTTGGCTTCGCGGAATCCCCGATGAAGCGAATGTCGCAACCCAAAAATGTCGCCGAACGCGTATGACGTCGCTAGCGTCACTGCGGAGGCGCCGACGATGGATGCGTCGAACAGCAGCAAGGCGAAGATGGAACCCACCAGTGGCGAGATGTGGTTGTGCAGCCCCCGCGCGATCGTCAACGCACTGTCGAACTTTCCGAAGTCGGCCGTGCCGGTGAAGGCGGAGGCGGACGCCATCATGATGCACGCGGCGCCGATGACCACCACGAAGGCGCCGATGATCGTGTCCGCCTTTTCGTAGTCGAGCCAGCGCGGTGTGATGCGTTTGTCGATCACGTTGGACTGCTGAAAGAAAAGCTGCCAGGGCGCCACGGTTGTGCCGACGATGGCGATGACCAGGAGCGCGGCATTTGACGTGAAGCCTCCCTGCACGCTTGGAATGACGAAGCCCTTCACCGCTGCGCCGGGGTCCGGGTGGCTCAGCAGCACGAGCGGGAAGACCAGCAGGCTGGCCCCCACGAAGACGAACATCGCGCGCTCCCAGCGCCTGAAGTTTCCCGTGACCGTGATCCCGATCAGGATGAGGGCGGCGAGCGGCACCACCCAGTTCGCGCTGAAACCGAAGTACTCGCCCGCGAACTTGATCCCGATGAACTCGGTGGCGATGGTCAGGAAGTTCAAGAGGAAAAGGTCTCCGACCGAGAACCACGCCCAGAACCTTCCGAACCGTTCCTTGATGAGCCTCGCGTGCCCCACCCCGGTGACCGCTCCCAGCCGGACCACCATCTCCTGGTTGACGATGAGAACCGGGATCAGCAGCACCAGCGTCCACAGGAGCGAGTAGCCGTAGTCCTGACCGGCCTGCGCGTAGGTCGAGACGCCGCCGGCGTCGTTGTCGCCGACCATGACGATGATGCCGGGGCCGACGATCGCCGCCAGCGTGAGTAGGCGGCGGCGCCATGTGCGTCGCGGCGCCACGTCGCTGAGGCGGATCGTGCCGAAGGCCCCGTGGATGTCACCGAGGTGCGCCTCGTCCAGAACCGCTGACGTAGGGGTCAAGCGCGAGTCCTTCTCAAGCGGCTCGCGCTCAGACACTCCTTTCTATACCCCGCTGCTCGCTTCGACCCGATTGCGCCAGTCCTCGGGGACGAGCGCCTCCATCAGGTCGTCTACGGAGATGGCACCGATCAGGTTGCCGGCGGAGTCGACCACGCCCAGGGCGATGAGGTTGTAGTCGGCCATCATCAACACAACGTCGGCAAAATCCGCTACGGCGCCGATGGAGCAATCGATCAGCTGCAGCTCTTCGACCTTGCGCGACACATCGGCCCGAAGGAGGTCGGCGAGCGAGACGCTGCCGAGAAATTTCCCACCCCCCGGTTCGGTGACGAACACGGTGTTGAGCAGCTGATGCGGGGACTTGTCATCGATCCGCACGGCTTCGATCGCCATCTCGACGCTCGAACCGCGGTCGACCCAAACGTAGTCCGGGCTCATGATTCCGCCGGCGGTGGTGGGGTGGTACTGGAGGAGCTTCCGCAGCTTGTGCTGCTGGCTCGCCGACATGAGGTTCAGCACGGGCAGCCGCCGCTCCTGGTCGAGGTGGCCGATGAGGTCTGCGGCGTCGTCAGGGGCCATCCGGTCGAGCACCCGCGCCGCCTCTTCGTTCGATCGCGCCTTGATGAACTCCTCCTGGTGCTCCGGGTCGAGCTCCTCGAACACGTCGGCCGTCAGCTCCACGTCGCCCTCGACCGCTTTGATGATCTCCTCGCCTTCGGCGTGCGAAGCCCCTTCGACGATGTCGGCGATCTGTGCTGGATGCAGCCGGCGCAAGCGCTGCAGCGGCATGAGCAGCTTGGCGGTCGGGACGTGGCCGACGAAGGGCTGCACGTCCCTCCAGTCGAGAATCGCGTGACGGCGCAAGTCAGGTCTGCCGCGCCTTGGCACCAGGCGCCGCAGCATCGCCTGCGGGCTGCGATCGATGCCCTGGAGCTGCCAGCCCTCCTCACCATGCGCGAGCACCAGGTCGTGGGCCTGCACGATGCGGCCACGCGCGACGTCGACGAGATGGCGGCCGAGGACGTCGGCGGACAGCAGCACCTCGCCCGGCCGGCGCTGGAAAGGCAACGTTTGAAGGGTGTGCGTGTTGAGGCGCACAGCGCCCGGCTCGAGCTTCTCGATCAAATCCTTGCCCACGAAAACGTCCTGCGCACCCACGCGCACCTTCAGGCCGGTGATCGGTGGATACCCGCCTTCGGCGAGCTTGACGATGAAGTCCTCGACCCGCCCGACCTCTGCGCCGGCCGGGTTCAACACCCGGCTGCGCAGCACCTGCGTCAGCATCAGCCTGCGTTTGTCCCGCACTTTGCCCGCGTGGTCCACGTGTCCGTTCTGCTCTTTTTCAGTCATAGAGTTCCCCTATCCCTCGACCATCTCATGGCCGATGCCTGCCCATTATCCCGCCGCGTCCGGCTTGATCGCGGCCGCCTCACCCCCGAGGCGAAAGTGACTCGTGGCTTAGGATCGAAGCGAGACATGGGAGCACGCGTCGATGGGTACCGCGCGGAGCTGAGGGCGCTCCAGGACTGGGAGCCGTACTTGAAGAAGCACTCCGGGCTGCCCGGCGCGCGCGCGAACCTCGAGCTGGTTGAAGCTGTCGGCGACGAGGCCGACGCCGACCGGCTTTGGCGGCTGTCCGCTTCCAGCGACGAGTTCCTCGCGCTGTGCGGCACGGCGGGACTCGGCAAGGTGGCGCTGATGGAGCCTGCGACCGTGATGACATGGCTCCGGGAGCTGGCCTCCGACCCTCGCTGGCGCGTGCGCGAGGGCGTCGCGATCGCGCTGCAGCGCATCGGCCGCGAGAGCATGCCCCACCTCCTGGCGGAGATGCAAGCGTGGTCGCGCGAGGGCCCTTACGTGCAGCGCGCCGCGGCCGCCGGGCTCTCCGAACCGGCTCTGCTGAAGGAAAGCGAGCACGCCGTGCAGGTGCTGGTCATCCTGGATCAGATCACGACCTCGCTTGCCGCAAGCCGCGATCGTAAGCAGGATGGGTTCCGAGTCCTGCGCCGGGCGCTCGGCTACTGCTGGAGCGTCGCCGGTGCCGCGGCCCCGGACAACGCCCGGCCTTATTTCGAGAAGTGGATGCAATCTAAGGACAAGGACGTGGCCTGGATCATGAAGACCAACCTCAGCAAGGCGCGCCTCGCCGGACTTCGCAAGGACCTCGCGAAATGACGGCGCGGCACCCCCTCGGATTGGAAGAGCTGCGCCTGATCCACGCCTACTGGCGCGCGGCCAACTACCTGTCGGTCGGTCAGATCTATCTGCTCAGCAACCCCCTGCTGACGGAGCCTCTGAAGCTGGCGGACATCAAGCCGCGGCTGCTCGGCCACTGGGGCACGTCGCCCGGCCTCAACCTCATCTACGCCCACGCCAACCGCGTGATCAAGAATCGCGACCTGGACGCGATCTACATCATGGGCCCGGGTCATGGCGGCCCGGCGGCAGTCGCGAACGCGTATCTCGAAGGCACCTACAGCGAGGTGTACACGGATATCACGGCCGACGCCGCCGGCATGAAGAAGCTGTTCCGGCAGTTCTCGTTTCCCGGCGGGATCCCGAGCCACGTCGCGCCCGAGACGCCGGGATCGATACACGAAGGCGGCGAGCTCGGCTACGCGCTCGTCCACGCGTACGGTGCGGCATTCGACAACCCGGGCCTCACCGTCTTCTGCATCGTCGGCGACGGCGAGGCCGAGACCGGACCGCTGGCGGCAAGCTGGCACTCGAACAAGTTCCTCAATCCGCGGCGCGATGGCGCCGTGCTGCCCATCCTGCACCTGAACGGATACAAGATCGCCAACCCGACCGTGCTTGCCCGGATCCCGGAGCCTGAGCTGCGCGAGCTGCTCGAGGGTTACGGGCACGCGCCGATCTTTGTCACGGGCGACGAGCCGGATTCGGTTCACCAGCAGCTGGCCGCGGCCTTAGACCACGCGACAGAACAAATAGCCCGCATCCAGGAAGCCGCGCGCACCCGAGGCGAGACATCGCGCCCTCGCTGGCCGATGATCGTGCTCCGCACGCCCAAGGGGTGGACGGGCCCGAAGATCGTGGACGGGCAGCAGATCGAGGGCACGTTCCGCGCGCACCAGGTGCCGGTCACCGACTTCGCGGCCAAGCCAGACCACGTGCGGATCCTCGAGGACTGGATGCGCAGCTACCATCCCGATGAGCTGTTCGACACGGTCGGCCGCCTGGTGCCAGAGCTGGCGGCGCTGCCTCCGCGCGGCGCGCGACGCATGAGCGCGAACCCTCACGCCAACGGCGGAGAGCTGCTGAAGGACCTCCGCCTCCCCGACTTCCGGTCGTACGCCGTGCCGGTGGACAAGCCAGGAACCTCAACCGGCGAGGCGACGCGCGTCCTGGGCGCCTACCTGCGCGACGTCATCCGAGACAACCCCGACAACTTCCGGATCATGGGCCCGGACGAGACCGCGTCGAACCGGCTCCAGACCGTGTTCGAGGCGACCAACCGCGCCTGGGACGCGGAGCTCGAGCCGAACGACGACCACCTCGGCGCAGATGGACGCGTGATGGAGGTGCTGAGCGAACACCTGTGCGAAGGCTGGCTCGAGGGATATCTGCTGACGGGCCGCCATGGGCTGTTCAACTGCTACGAGGCGTTCATCCACATCATCGACTCGATGTTCAACCAGCACGCGAAATGGTTGAAGGTGACGCGACATATCCCGTGGCGCAGGCCGATCGCGTCGCTCAACTACCTCCTGTCATCGCATGTCTGGCGGCAGGACAACAACGGGTTCTCTCACCAGGATCCCGGCTTCATCGACCACGTCATGAACAAGAAGGCGGAGGTGATCCGGGTTTACCTGGCGCCCGATGCCAACACCCTGCTGTCGATCGCGGACCACTGCCTGCGCAGCCGGAACTATGTGAACGTGATCGTCGCGGGCAAGCAGCCCGCCCTCAACTACCTCGCGATGGACGACGCGATCGCGCACTGCACGCGGGGACTCGGCATCTGGGGTTGGGCCAGCAGCGACGCCGGCAGCGTGCCCGATGTCGTGCTGGCGTGCGCCGGAGATATCCCGACGCTCGAGGTCCTCGCCGCGGCCGATCTGATTCGCCGGCACCTGCCGGAGCTGCAGGTCCGCGTGGTGAACGTGGTCGACCTGATGCGCCTGCAGCCTCCAAGCGAACACCCGCACGGGTTGTCGGATGCGGAGTTCGACGACATCTTCACAGAGGACAAGCCGGTGATCTTCGCGTATCACGGCTACCCGTGGCTCGTGCACCGTCTCACGTATCGCCGGACCAACCACACCAACATCCACGTCCGGGGATATAAGGAAGAGGGCACGACCACCACCCCGTTCGACATGGTCATGCTCAACGACCTGGACCGCTTCCACCTGGTGATGGACGTGATCGACAGGGTGCCCGGCCTGGGTTCGCGGGCGGCGCACACCCGCCAGCTCATGGTCGACCAGCGGCTGAAGCACCGCCAGTACACCCGCGACCACGGAGAGGACTCGCCGGATATCGCCAACTGGACGTGGCCCTATTAATGATGAGAAGGAACCGGACTGTTCCTTCTCATCGGCCGGTCGGCTTCGCCGACGGGCCTGCTCATCTTCCCGGGATCAGATTTACAGAAGGACTCTCCAAGCGACGCATGAGACGAAAAGAACAAAGTTGCGGCCGGGATGAACCCGGCCGCCATGCCGCGCTAGCGACACCATGAGGGTTCTCGTGGTCAACGCCGGGTCGAGCTCGCTCAAGGTGAGCCTCGTTGGCGCGGACGACCAGGTGAGCTCTGAGCAGGAATTCGAGATGTCCGGCGGTCAGCTCGACGACTCCAGGCTCGACTCGGCCGTCCGGGCCATGGGCGAGGTCGATGCGGTCGGCCACCGAGTCGTGCACGGCGGGCCCCGATACCCTCAGTCGGTTCGCATCGACGCCGAGGTGATCCGCTATCTCATCACCATCTCGGACCTCGCACCCCTCCACATCCCGGCGTCGCTTGCGGGCATCGCCGCGATTCGCGAGCTGATGCCGCGCACGGCCGCCATCGCCTGCTTCGACACGGCCTTTCATGCGCGGATGCCGGCTGCGGCTTCGACCTATGCGATCCCGCTGGAATGGCGGCAGCGATTCGGTGTACGCCGCTACGGTTTCCACGGCTTTTCGCACGCTTATGCGGCGCGGCGCGCCGCACAGCTGTTGGGCAGCCCCGGGACAGGTCTCAAGGTGGTCACCTGCCACCTGGGCTCCGGCGCGTCGGTCGCTGCGGTCTGGGGCGGACGTTCGATGGACACGTCGATGGGATTCACGCCGCTGGAAGGCCTCGTCATGGCCACGCGCTCGGGGAGCATCGACCCCGGCCTCATCCTCTGGCTGCAAAAGCATGCCGGCGTGACCGCGGCGGAGATGATGGAGACGCTCGACCGCCACTCGGGTCTAGAGGCGCTGGCCGGCACAGGTGACATGAGGGAGGTGCTGAAGAAGCTGTCGGCGGGCGACGAAGAGTCTCGCCTGGCGTTCGATGTCTACGTCCACCGGCTGCGCGCTTGCATCGCGTCGATGGCCGCGGCTATGGGTGGGCTCGACGTGCTCGTCTTCACGGGCGGTGTCGGAGAGAACGCGGCCCCGGTCCGGGCGGCGACCGTCTCAGGTTTGAGGTTTCTCGGCCTCGAGATCGACCACGAGCTCAACGGGAACTTGGTCGCCGACGCCGACATCAGCTCTCCGTCCGCCGCAGTCCCGACGCTCGTCGTCAAAGCTCACGAAGACATCGAGGTCGCGCGCGAAGTGCGCCGGGTGATCGCTTCGAAAGAAAGCTAGGCGCGCTCGAAGAGGACTTATACCGCGACGGGGAATGGTGCCCCGCGAGGGACTCGAACCCCCGACCCTCTGCTTAGAAGGCAGATGCTCTATCCAACTGAGCTAGCGGGGCATTGCCGCCATTCGGGAGAATACCCGGGGGGCCGAGGAAGTATGAGTGACTCGCTCGAGCGGCTGAAAGCGATCCTGGCTGAGGTCACGGACCTGAGCCGGGCCGCCGCCATGCTCGAATGGGACCAGGAGACGTACATGCCGCCCGGCGGCGTGGCGGCTCGGTCCGACCAGCTGTCCACGCTGCATCGCCTTTCCCACATCCGCTTCACTGACGACGAGGTCGGCCGCCTGCTCGAAGAGCTCGAGGACGAAACCTCCGGAAAGCCATTCGACTCTTATGAGGCGAGCCTGGTTCGGGTCACGCGCCGGGACTACGAGCAGGAGCGCAAGCTGTCGCCCGAGCTCGTATCCGAGGCGGCTCGGGCCAGTTCGGCCGCACGGCCCGTTTGGGAGCAGGCACGCCGGGAGGCCGACTTCAAGATCTTCGCGCCGGCCCTGGAGAAGAACGTAGAGCTCAACCGGCAGATCGCAGACGCGATCGGGTATCAAGATCGCCGATACGACGCGCTCCTCGATCGATACGAACCCGGCCTGACCACCGGCGAGCTCGAGACGATCTTCGCCGAGCTGAAGAAGGCGATCGTGCCGCTGGTCGCTGACATTGCCCGGCATACCGATGCGGTCGACGACCGGGTGCTTTTTCTCGGGTACGACCCGGCGGCGCAGGTCAGGTACGCGCTCGACCTGGTCACGAAGCTCGGCTACGACCTGGAACGAGGCCGCCAGGACATCTCGATCCATCCGTTCTCCACGTCTTTTGGACCAGGTGACGTCCGCATCACCACGCGTGTGTCGCGCGACTTCTTCAACGAGTGCCTCTTCGGGTCCATTCACGAATCGGGACACGCGATGTACAACCAGGGCATCGGCGAGGACATCGATCGCACGCCGCTGTGGGCCGGAGCGTCGCCGGGCGTGCACGAGTCGCAGTCGCGGCTTTGGGAAAACCTGGTCGGGCGCAGCCCGGCGTTCTGGAAGCACTTTTTCCCGAGCCTTCGGAGCACCTTTCCCGACCAGCTGCGCGGCGTGGATGATGAGGCGTTCTTCCGGGCGGTCAACAGGTCCTACCCGTCGTTGATTCGAGTCGAGGCGGATGAGGTGACGTACAACCTTCACGTCCTGCTTCGATTCGAGCTGGAGAACGAGATGCTCGAGGGCAAGCTCAAGGTCAAAGACCTGCCCGAGGCATGGAATTCGCGCGTGAAGTCCTACCTCGGCATCGACGTGCCCAACGACCGCGAAGGTGTGCTGCAGGACATTCACTGGTCCTATGTCGGGTTCGGGGTCTTCCCGGGCTACACGCTCGGCAACTTGATCGGCGCGCAGCTGATGGAGAAGATCCGGGCGGACATCCCGGACCTCGATGCCCAGATCGAGGCGGGCCAATTCGCGGCGCTGCTGGGCTGGTTGAGGAAGAACGTGCACCGCCACGGCCGGAAGTTCACACCGAACGAGCTCCTCGAGAGGGCGACGGGCAAGCCGCTGGAGGCCGGGCCGTGGATCGCCTATGTGCAGAAGAAGTTCGGGGCTCTGTACGGGATCAAAGCGGCCCGGGTTTAGTCCGGTCCGCACCCTCTTCGCAGTCCTTTTCTAAGCGTCGTTCCCCGCTCCAGGCCCCGCCGTCACACCCCCCTTTAGCCTTGTTGCGCGCTGGCGGTCAGGGTTTGTTCGGAAAGTCGCCGGCCCGCGCGACCATGCCCGGGAGCTCCTTGCCGAGTCGCGTGGCCAGCCACTGCGAGGTTTCAATCAGCGCGTCGAGGTTGAGACCGGTGTCGATTTCAAGGCCGCGCAGGAGATAGGCCAGGTCCTCGGTGGCGATGTTGCCCGTCGCCTTCGGCGCAAATGGACACCCGCCCGCACCGCCGATCGAAGCGTCCAGCGAGGCGGCGCCCTCCTCCAACGCCGCCACCGCGTTGGCATAGCCGGTGTTGCGCGTGTTGTGGAAGTGGGCGCCTACGGTCGCCCCGAGCCGGCGCGCACCACCCACCAGCTCTTTCACCTGCGACGGCACGCCCACCCCGATCGTGTCCGCGAGGCAGATCTCATCAGGAGGCACGGCCATCAAGTGCTCGACGATCTGGAGCACGCGCTCGGCCGGCACCGGGCCCTCGAATGGGCAGCCGAAAGCGACGCTCAGGGTCACCGTGATTGGCATCCGCTCGCTCCGTGCCCGCGCAACGAGAGCCAGCGCCGTTTTCAGCCCCTCGTCGGTGGTGGCGTTCTGGTTGCGACGCCCGAACTCGTCCGTGGCGGCGAACGCGTAGTGCACCTCGTCGACTCCCGCCGCCACGGCGCGTGCATAACCCCTGTCGTTGAGGACCAGGCCGGCATACGT
>Ga0208356_1000148_pt1 | contig 23272 bp, 19 predicted proteins | sample NGESurshal072012_4_FD_184467 | JGI IMG/M metagenome (GOLD analysis project Ga0208356, IMG submission 184467) | Arctic peat soil microbial communities from Barrow, Alaska - NGEE Surface sample 53-1 shallow-072012 (SPAdes) | ecosystem: Environmental > Terrestrial > Soil > Wetlands > Peat ... | reverse complement strand
GGTCGGCGCGCCCGAGGCCGATGTCGCGCAGCACTGGTGGACGCTCGACAACCCGGCCAATCACTGGTTCGGGCTCGGCGCGGTCGCCCGGGCGGTGCTCGACGCGTCGTCGGGCGAGGTGCCGGTGGCGCTCGGGGTGGCCGAGGTGATCACCCCCGACGTGGTGCCGGACGAACGGCGGCCGATCGTGAGGGACCTCGTCTCCCGGCTGGCGGGGGCGGGCGTCACCGCGACGACCTCGCGCGCGTCTGGTCCCCGCTACGGGTCGGTGGACGTGGACTCCAACCTGCCCGACTTCCGGATCGCGCTCGGCGGCCCGGAGGAGAACGCCTTCACCTCGGAGCTGCTCACGGCGTGCGACCCGGCGGTGGCCAAGCGCCTGGACGCGCTGCTGGCCGACGGGAACTCGGCCCGGCTGTGGGTGCCAGCAGCCAAGTCACGGGCGGAGACCTTCGCGCCCAGCGCGGACCTGCGCGGCGTACGCGACCTGCCGGTGCTGATCGTCGCGGCCGCGGAAGACGGCGGCCTGGACCAGGCGCTCGCGGAACTGGGCGGTGAGCTGGCCGGGGGGTCGGTCCGGGCGGACGTGGCGGGCGGCCAGGACCTGGCGCCGGGGGCGCTCGCCGACGGCGATGAGGCCCTCGCCGACGAGGCCGTCGCGCTGTTCAACCGGGGCACCCTGGGCGCGGCGGTCACGCCCGACGGGACGCTGTGGATGTCGCTCTTCCGCGCCTGCGGCGGCTGGCCGAGCGGGGTCTGGATCGACGGCGACCGGCAGGCGGTGCCGGACGGCTCGTCGTTCGCCTGGCAGCACTGGTCGCACACGTTCAGCTATGCCCTCGCGTCCTCGGGCGCGGCGGGCGGCTGGCGCGAGGCCGGGTTCAACGCGGCCGCCGAGGAGTACAACCACGAGCTGACGGCCGCCGCGACCGGGCCGTCGGCCAAGGCAGACGTGGCAGGGCAGGCGGACCCGACCGGCCCGCTCTCGGTCGAGGGGGCGCCGAACGTCACCCTCAGCGCGCTCAAGCCGTTCGGCAATCCGCTCGCGGCCGGACGGCAGCCGGCGCCGTCGGCCGGCGCCGACGGCGGCCCCGTGGTCACGGTGCGGCTGCGGGAGACCGACGGGCGGCCGGCCCTGGCCCGGCTGCGGATGGCGGGCGGCATCGAGGCCGCCTGGCGCACTGACCTGCTTGAGGAGCTGTCCGAGGGCGACGGCCCGCAGCTGGCGGCGCAGGGCGGCGTCGTCTCGGTCCTGCTGACCCCGTTCGAGACCGTCACCGTGGCCGTCCGGCCGAGCGCGGTCACCTCGCGCCCGGCCGTCACGGCCGCGCCCGGGTCCGGCTCGGCCGCGCTGCCGGAGCCGGTGCAGCCGGTCTACGCGCGCTACTGGCTGCACGGGAAGGGACCCGCGCCGGCCGGCAACGTCCCGGTCGCGGTGCACTTCGCGCCGACCAGGATCACCCTCAACGGCGATTCGCCGCAGGGCCGGGTGACGCTGACGGTGGCGTGCGGCCCCGAGCCCGCCACCGGGACGGTCGAGCTGGTCGTGCCGGCCGAGCTGACGGCGGAGATTGACGGCGCCCCGGTCGCCGGATCGCCCGACGGCGGCGCGCTGCGCTACGACCTGCCCGCCAACGGGTTCGCCAGCTGGGACGTCACGGCCCAGGCGGCGGCGGGGACGACGGACGGCCGGTACTTCGTCACCGCGCGCATCACCGACGGCCTCGGCCAGGTGCTCGAGGACACCGCGCTGGTCACGGTGGGCGAAGCGGGCGGCCCCGACGCCAGCCTCGAGCCCGAGGAGCTGTTCTTCCGGCTCCAGTCCGACGTGATGGCCCTTGCGGGCGAGGCGGACCTGGAGCTGCTGACGCCGGAACTGCGGCTGAGGCCGGGCGCGGCCGGCCAGCTGACGGTCCGGGTCGCCAGCCACCTCCGGTCGCAGCTGCGGGGCGAGGTCCAGCTGGTCTCCCCGGTCGGCACCTGGCCGACGACCGGGCCGTGGACGCAGGCGGTCGAGGCCGGGCCGGGCGGCGAGGCCACGGCCAGCTTCACCGTGACCGTACCGCCGACGGCCGAGCCCGGCTGGGAGTCCTGGCTGCTGGTCAAGCTGATGTACTTCGGCCGGGTCCGCTACTCCCCCGCCGCCAGGCTCATCGTCACCGCCTGACGAGGGCCGGGGCCGAGCTTCGCCGGCCCCGGCCCTCGGCTCGGACGTTGTGCATTAACGGGGATGTTACCGGTCAACCCCACACCCTCCCGACTCCTCAGTCGCATACACATCTTCGATCACGCAGGTCACGGTGAATGTGCGACCCAGAGCGCGCCCGGATATCCCGCGCGGACTCGACACGCGCGGCTCATCACGGGCCGCAGAACGCTGAAACCCCGACGGAATAAGGAAAACTGGCACCGGTTGGCATCCGTTGATTCTGGTGTGAGCCGCTATGCGGCAATTAGGCTGTGCGGCGTGGAGGCTTCCGAGGTGCCGTCTGGTCTCATGCCGCAGCTGCGGCTCGATGAGCTGCTGGCCGAGGTACAGGTCCGGTTGCAGGCGGTGGTGGAGACCAGAGACCGGATGCACGGGCTGCTCGAGGCGGTCGTCGCCATCGGCTCGGGGCTCGAGCTGGGGGCGATGCTGCGGCGAATCGTCGAGGCGGCGGTGGAACTGGCGGGCGCGGAGTACGGGGCGCTGGGCGTGATCGGCGCCGATCAGCAGCTGACCGAGTTCATCCCGGTCGGCCTGACCGGGTCCGAGATCCGGGGGATCCATCACTGGCCGGAGGGGCACGGCCTGCTCGGCCTGCTGATCAAGGAGCCCCGCCCGCTGCGGCTGGCCGACATCGGGACGCACCCGGAGTCGTCCGGCTTCCCGCACGGGCACCCGGGGATGCGCAGCTTCCTCGGCGTGCCGGTCCGGGTGCGCGACCGGGTGTTCGGCAACCTGTACCTGACCCAGAAGCGCGGCGGCGGCCAGTTCACCGAGGACGACGAGGCGGTGGTCACCGCGCTCGGCGCGGCCGCCGGGATCGCGGTGGAGAACGCCCGGCTGTACGACGAGGCGCGGCGGCAGCAGCGCTGGCAGCTGGCCACCGCCGAGATCGCCACCCAGCTGCTGTCCGGTGCCTCGTCCGGCACCGCGCTGGCCGCCCTGGCCAGGCAGACGCTCGAGCTGTCGGACGCGGACCTGGTCACGGTCGCGCTCCCGGACGAGCAGCGGCGGCGGCTGACGATCGAGTACGCCGAGGGCGATGGCGCGGGCGAGGCCCGCGGCCTGGTGCTCCCGGTCAGCGAGTCGCTGTCTGGTCTCGTCCTGGCGACCGGGGAACCGCTGGTGACCGACAATTTCGCGGAAGACGAGCGCGCCTTCCCGATCGCCCGCCAGGCGGGGGCGCACCTCGAGCACGCGATCGTCTTCCCGCTCGGCGCGCCCGGCGACGTGCGCGGGGTCCTCGCCATCGCCCGCAGGCGCGGCGCGCCGCCGTTCCCGCCGGGCGCCAGCGACGTCGTCGCGTCCTTCGCCGCCCAGGCCAGCGTGGCGATCGAGCTGGCCGACCGCCGGGCGGCGGCCGAGCGGCTGTCGGTCTACGAGGACCGGGACCGGATCGCCCGGGACCTGCACGACCTGGTCATCCAGCGGCTGTACGCCACCGGCATGTCGCTCGAGGGCACGATGCCGATGATCAACCGGCCGGAGGTGGCCGACCGGATCACGAACGCGGTCGACGCGATGGACGAGACCATCAAGGTCATCCGCACCACGATCTTCGCGCTTCAGTCGCGGGGCGGGAACACCGGGCCGAGGCTGCGTACGGAGATCGTCGCGCTGGCCGAGGAGGCGGCGGCGGGGGCGCTCGGCTTCGCGCCGGCCCTCCGTCTCGGCAGCGGCCTCGATTCGCACGGCAACCCCGAGGTAGCCGAGCAGGCGCTGGCGGTGCTGCGGGAGGCGCTCTCGAACGCCGCCCGGCACGCCAACGCCACCCGGGTCGACGTGACGGCGGACGTCGACGGCACCGGAATGCTGACCCTGCGGGTGGTCGACAACGGGATCGGCATCGGGCTCCAGACCCGTCGCAGCGGGCTGCTCAACCTCGCCAACCGGGCCGAGGAACTCGGCGGCGAAATGCGGGTCACCCCGGCCGAGGGCGGCGGAACCGAGCTCGAATGGCGGGTGCCGCTGCTGTCCGGGTCCGTGGTCCGCCCGGGCTGGTTCAGCGGTCGGTTCCCTCGAAGATCCTGACCGCGTACGCCGCCGCCTGGGTTCTGCGCTCCATGCCGAGCTTGACGAAGATCGAGGACACGTAGTTCTTCACGGTCTTCTCGGCCAGGAACAGCCGCTCCCCGATCTGCCGGTTAGTCAGGCCCTTCCCGATTAGCTCGAGAATCTTCGTTTCTGGTGTAGTTAGCGTCGTCAGCGAATTGGCTCCCCGGGCCTGCTCGCGCATTCGGTCCATTACCCGGCAGGCGGCCTTCGGGTCGATTAGCGACTGACCGGATGCCACGGTGCGGATCGCCCCGATCAGGTCGGTGCCGCGTATCTGCTTCAGCACGTAGCCTGCGGCGCCGGCCATGATCGCGTCGAACAGGGCCTCGTCGTCACCGAAGGACGTCAGCATCAGGCAGCCGACCTCCGGCGCCTGCGAGCGGATCTCCCGGCAGACGCTCACCCCGTCCCCGTCGGGCAACCGGACGTCGAGCACGGCGACGTCCGGGCGGAGCGCGGGGATGTCGGCCAGCGCCGCCTCCGCCGTCCCGGCCTCTCCGACCACGACGATGTCGGGTTGGGATTCCAGCAGGTCACGCACCCCGCGGCGGACGATCTCATGATCGTCGACTAGGAATACGCCGATCCGCCTGCCACTTGGCTGCTGGTCGTCCACGTGCCTGGTCCTGTCTGGAGGGTGACTGGGTCAGCCGGTACGGCTGACCCAGCATGCCGCGCATGCGCCGTGTCGGCCGACTGAGCAGGGACCTGCGATCTGGGGAGATCAGGTCCGGCCGGCTTGGGAACATTCTGCCGTGACACTACCCGCAGCAAATGCCGAAAACTGAATTACGTAAGACAATCGCCAGTCTGGAGAGGTTCGGACGCGGTCTCGACCGGCTAAAGGGACACGGCTGATCCCACGACATGGAAATGCGCCACCGGGTTTCGCCTGCGCGAACCCGATGGCGCATTCGACTCCGCCGTGACCGGCGGATCTGGACCTGCGACGCCCGGCTGGGCGGCTACTCGATCAGCGCCTGCTCCTCCGCGAACTCGGCCCCCTCGAGCGAGTCGGGCACCGCCACCTTGCGCGGCCTGCCGCGGATCACGGTGACGAACAGGACCAGCGTCACCACGTCGAAGATGGCGGCGAGGGCGAAGGCGGCCGACATGCCATGCGCGAGCACGTGGTGCTGCTGCGCGACCGCGGTCAGGCCGGCGATCGGATGCGCGGCGGCGCTGCGGGTCGCGGTCCCGTAGACCGCGACCAGCACCGCCAGCCCGAGCGCGCCGCCGACCTGCTGCATGACGTTGACCATGCTGGAGGCGGCGCCGGACTCCTCCGGGCGGACGCCGGCCAGCGAGACCGTGGTCAGCGGCACGAACACGACGCCCATGCCCAGGCCGAACAGCATCATCGCGGGGAAGACGCCGGTCCAGTAGTTGGTGCCCGGCGAGACCTGCGACAGCATCGTCATCCCGGCGATAACCGGCAGCATGCCCGCGATCATCAGCGGCTTGGGGCCGAACCGGGGGATCAGCCGCGGCGCGGCGCGGGAGACCGCGAACAGGGTGACGGTCATCGGCAGGAACGCGACGCCGGCCATGATCGGGCTGAAGCCGAGCACTTCCTGGATGAACTGGGTGAGGAAGAAGAACATCCCCATCATCCCCGCCACCAGCAGCAGCCGGGCCACGAAGGAGCCGGACCTGCTCTTGTCGGCGAACAGCCGCAGCGGGGTGATCGGCTGCGCGGCGCGGGTCTCGTTGAACAGGAAGAGCGCCAGCAGCGCGGCCGCGACCACGAACGAGCCGATGGCCACGGTGTCACCCCAGCCGTTCGACGCGGCCCGGATGAAGCCGTAGACGAGGGCGCCGATTCCCGCGGTCGAGGTGATCGCGCCGGTCAGGTCGAACTTGCCCGGCTGGCGCTTGGTCTCCGCCACGAACAGCGGGGTGATCGCGATGACGGCGATGCCGATCGGCACGTTGATGAACAGCACCCAGCGCCAGGAGAGCCACTCGGTGATGAAGCCGCCGAGCACCAGGCCGAGCGAGCTGCCGCCGGTCACCACGGCCGAGTAGATGGCGAGCGCCTTGACCCGCTCCTTGCCCTCGGGGAAGGAGCTGACGACCAGCGCGAGCACGGCGGGCGATGCGAGCGCGCCGCCGACGCCCTGGATGGCGCGGGCCGCCAGCAGCAGGCCGGCCGAGGTGGCCAGGCCGCCCGCCAGCGAGGCGATCGTGAAGATGGTGAGGCCGGCGATGAACATGCGGCGGCGGCCGAGGATGTCGCCCGCCCGGCCGCCCAGCAGCAGCAGCCCGCCGAACGTCAGCGTGTACCCGTTCATCACCCACGACAGGTTGGTCGAGGAGAAGTGCAGGCCGTTCTGGATGTGCGGCAGGGCGATGTTCACCACGGTCGCGTCGAGGATGATCATGAGCTGCGCGCCGAGCATGATGGTCAGCGCCAGCCCTCGGCGCCCCTGCCTGCGGCTCGGTGCAGCGGTTGCGGCATCGGACATGTTGGTACTCACTTGGCTATCACCGATGTACGATGAGGAAAGATTCGGAGGTCCACTCCGGTTACTATACGGAGGCTCCCTCCGTTTAGCAAACTGGATTAGTGAAGCGATGAGCACTGCAGAGGACGTATCCGTGGCCGACGACGACGTCGCCAGGAACGAGGCCACCCCGGCCGGCTGCTGGGACGAGCCGGGCTCGAAGATGCGCGCGGACGCGCGCCGCAGCCGTATCAAGCTGCTCGAGGCCGCCACCGCGGCGTTCGCCGAGCACGGCGCCGACGCGCCGCTCGACGACATCGCCCGCCGGGCCGGGGTCGGGATCGGCACCCTCTACCGGCACTTCCCGACCAGGACCGACCTGCAGGCCGCGGTCTACCGAAGCCAGGTGCTGACCGTCTGCGCGGCGGCCGACGAGCTCATCGTGACCGTGCCGCCCGAGGAGGCGTTCTTCGGCTGGGTGCGGGCGATGGCGGGCTACCTCGCCACCAAGCGCGGGCTGTCGCGGGCGCTGATCGAGGCGGTCGGCAAGGACTCCGAGCTCATCTCCGGCTGCTGGGTCGCGATGCGGGAGTCGACCGACCGGCTGCTCGCGCACGCGCAGCAGGCCGGCGTCCTCCGCGACGACATCTCCGCCCACGACGTGCTCCGGCTGATCCACGGCATCACGATCGCCACCGAGCAGGCCCCGGCCGACGCCGACCGACTGCTGGCGCTGGTGCTCGACGGGCTGCGCCCGCAGGCGGCACCCGGTGGGCCGGCCGCGGCGGCCGGGCAAATCAGCGACTGAGGCGGAGCAACGGTCCGTTCGGGAAAAACTGAATTTGAATTTCTGCTTGTCAGATCGTCGGCGGCCGGTTCTCGTACGGCGTGGACAGCACGATCGTGGTCCGCGTGGACACGTTCGCGAACGTGCGGATCTGCTGGAGCAATTCCTCGAGCGCCACCGGGGAGGCGGCCCGGACCTTGAGAATGTAGTTCTCGTCCCCGGCCACGCTGTGGCACGCCTCGATCGCCGTCAGCTGCTCGAGGCGCTGCGGAACGTCGTCGGGCGCGGACGGGTCGAACGGCTTGATCGACACGAACGCCGTCAGAGGCAGCCCGATCACCTGCGGGTCACACAGCGCTACGTAGCCAGTGATCACGCCCTCGGTCTCAAGGCGGCGCACCCGCTGGTGCACGGCCGACACCGAAAGGCCAGCCTGCCTGGCAAGTTCGGTGAAGCTCATGCGCCCATTCCTGGACAGCAGGGACACGATCCGGCGGTCGATCTCTTCCACTACGACAACTTAACGTGAAATGTCCCTGCGCGTTGACCGCACTGGGTAACAGCTAAATCTCGGGGCCCCCCGAGGTAGAAAACAGGTCGCACGGCCAAAGCTAGGCGACCGTGGTGGGAGACTGGAAGCATGCAGCCGGAAGATCTCTACGCACTGGACGCAGAGGAGACGTCGGACCTTGACGGCGCGGCCCTGCTCGTGCACCTGGAAGGGTTCATGGACGCGGGCGCGGCGGGACGCCTGCTCACCGAGCACCTGCTCGACGCGTTCGAGCACACGACGGTGGCCAGGTTCGACACCGACCGGCTCCTCGACTACCGATCGCGGCGGCCGCTGATGACCTTCGACGAGGGCAAGTGGGAGAGCTACGACGCCCCCGAGCTGTCCGTCTACCGACTGACCGACGGCGTCGGCAAGCCCTTCCTCCTGCTCACCGGGCCGGAGCCGGACCACGAGTGGGAGTCGTTCGCGGCCGCCACCCAGACGCTGGCCGAGCGCCTCGGCGCGGGGCCGCTGATCACCTACTTCGGCGTGCCGATGGGCATTCCGCACACCCGCCCGCTCGGCATGATCACCCACTCGTCGCGGCCGGGGCTGGTGACCAGCAAGATCCCGCTGCCGTCGAAGCTGCAGGTCCCAGGCTCGGCCTCGTCGCTGCTTGAGTTCCGGTTCGGCCAGGCCGGCAAGGACGCGATCGGCCTGGTCGTCCAGGTGCCGCACTACCTCTCCCAGGCCGCCTACCCGACCGCCGCGCTGACCCTGATCGACGCGCTGACCGAGGTCAGCGGCCTCGACCTGCCCGCGCTCGAGCTCCGCGAGGCGGCCGACCGGACCAACGCGCTGATCGACCGCCAGGTCGAGGAGTCGACCGAGGTCGCGGAGCTCGTGCAGGGGCTCGAGGCGCAGTACGACGCGGCGATCGCGCACGACGGCGAGAACCTGCTCGCCGACGGCGAGGAAATGCCGACCGCCGACGAGCTGGCCGAGGCGTTCGAGCAGTTCCTGGCCGAACAGCAGCGGGGCACCGAGGACTAGGCGGCCCCCCTCCGGGCTAGACGATCACCAGCTCGCGGGGGCCGTTGTTCATCCGCTGGAAACCGGTCTCGGTGCAGACCACGATGTCCTCGATGCGCGCGCCGTGCGGGCCGGGGTAGATGCCGGGCTCGATCGAAAACGCCATGCCGTCCTCCAGCCGGGAGCCGTTGCCCTCGACGATGTACGGCTCCTCGTGGGTCTCCAGGCCGATGCCGTGGCCGGTGCGGTGGATGAACCACTCGCCGTACCCGGCCTCGTCGATGATGCCCCGGGCCGCCTGGTCCACGCTCTCGGCGGTGACGCCGGGCCTGACGCTGACGGTGGCTGCCTCCTGGGCGCGCTTGAGCACCTCGTAGTAGGCCGTGAAGTCGTCCGGCGCGCCGCCGACGGCGTAGGTGCGGGTGCAGTCGGAGCAGTAGCCGGACGGCATCGTGCCGCCGATGTCGACCACGACGACGTCGCCGCCGGAGATCACCCGGTCTGAGACCTCATGGTGCGGCGAGGCGGCGTTCGGGCCGGAGCCCACGATCACGAAGTCGGCGCTGATGTGCCCCTCGGCGAAGATGGCCTCGGCGATCTTGACGCCCACCTGGCGTTCGGTCTGGCCGGCCCGGAGCCAGTTCGGGACGTTGGCGTGCACCCGGTCGATGGCCTGGCCGGCCGCCAGCAGCGCGGCGACCTCGGCGGGCGACTTGCGGATCCGCAGCGGCGAGATCACCTCGGATGCCAGCCGCTGGCCCGCGTGCGGCAGCGCCTTCGCGAACTGGAGCACGTGCAGCGCCCACATCCGGTCGCTCAGCGCGACGAGCTCCGGGCGGCCGACCTTGTCCGCGATGATCCCGAACGGGTCGGTGAGCTCGCCCCACGGGATCATATCGACGTTGAGCTGGCCGGCCGGCGAGGCCTGGGCCGCCTTGAGCTCGAGCCCGGGCACGACCAGGAACGGGTCGTCGTCGGCGGGCACCGCCAGGCAGGTAAGCCGCTCCAGCTGCTTGGCGTCGTAGCCGGTCACGTAGCGCAGGTCGGGCCCGGGGGTGAGCAGCAGGACGTCGATGCCCGCCTTGCGTACGGCCTCCTGCACCCGGGTGAGTCGCTCGGTCGGGTAGAGGGCCGGGTCGGTGGTCACGAGATCTCCTAGTTCACTTTTGTAACAACAGAGCGGAACCGGCTGAGCGAGGAGCCGAGGCCGAGGGCGGCGCCGATCTCGGTCAGCAGCTCCGGGTCGGGCGGGGCGGCCGGCAGGGCGCCGTCGATGTCGTCCGGCAGCGGGACGTCGGTCGCCGTCCGCACCACCGGAGGGGCGATGTCCAGGTAGGACCTGGCCGCCTCGAGCTTCTTGCGGGTGCCGGACGGGAAGCCGCCGTGGCCCTTGTCGAGCGCCTGCTTGAGGCTCTCCAGGTCGCCGAAGGTGCTGATCAGGATGGCGGCCGTCTTCTCGCCGATGCCGGGCACGCCGGGCAGGCCGTCGCTCGGGTCGCCCCGCAGCACGGCGAAGTCGGCGTAGCGGTCGCCGGGGATGTTGTACTTTTTCGCGATGTCCGGCTGGGTGACCGCTTCGAGGTGGCCGAGGCCCCGGACCGTGTACAGCACGCGGACGCCGCGCGCGTCGTCGACCAGCTGGAACAGGTCCCGGTCGCCGGTGACGACGTCGACCGGCTGGGTGGCCCGGGTGGCAAGGGTGGCGATGACGTCATCGGCCTCGTAGCCGGCCGCCTCGGCGAGGGCGATCCCGGCCGCGCTGAGAACCTGGGTGATGAGCGGGATCTGCACGACGAGGCCGGGCGGCGTCTGCTCGGACCCGTCGGGCTCGGCCCGGTGCGCCTTGTAGCCAGGGATCGCGGCGACCCGGAAGGCCGGCCGCCAGTCCGCGTCCAGGCAGGCCACCAGGCGAGCCGGGCGATGTTCCCGCACCAGCCGGGCGATCGCGTCAAGGAGACCCCGGATCGCGTTCACCGGGGTGCCGTCGGACGCAGTCACCGTGTCCGGCATTCCGTAGAACGCCCGGTAGTACAGCGACGCCGTGTCAAGAAGCATCAACGAGCCCACCGGCTTATCCTGCCACGCCCGGGCAGCGGCCGTGTTGGGTACCTCCGGTGCCAGGCGGCGTCCGACGACGTCAGGCGACGCTGGCGCGGTCGGCGGCGGCCAGGCCGGCCCGCCCGGTGAGCAGCAGCCAGAGCGCGGCCAGCAGGTAGAACAGGCCGGAGACGCCGAGCGCCAGCGCCAGGATCACGCCCAGGATGGTCATCACCGGGTCGTCGTGCCAGCGGACCCGGACCACCAGCGCCGCGCCAAGCGCGACCAGCCCGGCGCAGCCGAGCAGGGCGGTGGTGAGCGTCGACCGGGTCCGGGCGGCCGAGCCGACCCGGACCGGCGGCCCGGCCGGCTCGGCGGCCTGGTCGGCGGCGGCGGCCTCGCGGCGCTGTGCGTCTTGCGCCAGCGCGACCGCGGCCGAGATCGCGTGGCCGATCTCGTCGGCCTCGGCCGGGATCCGCAGCCAGCCGTCGAGGGCGGACTTGCGCCACGTGTAGAGCGAGATCTCGCCCCCGGCCGATCTGGCCACCGACACCTTGGACCGGTCGACGAGCACGGCGGTGATATCGGTCAGCCGGACCCGCCTGGTGATGAGCCCCATCCCGAACACGAGCAGGCCGACCTCGGGGTTGATCACCACCGACGAGCCGGAGACCGTCATGCCCGCCGCCCACAGCGCGAGCAGCACGGCGACCGGGACGCCGAACCAGAGCGGGAGGAAGACGAGCGCGATCACCGCGCCGATGACCGCGATGACGACCGCCTTGACCCGCAGCACCGTCGGGCACCGCCAGCGTTGAACCATGGAGAAAGTATGCCGCATGCTGCTACCAAGCCGTCGGCTAGTGCGCCGGCCTTCAGGCCGGTGGTGGAAGCGGACGCGGGAGGGCCGCCACGCTGTCGGCCGCGCTCACCGCCGCCAAGGCAACGGCGGAACGGGCGTGGCTCGGCGAGGTGTCGGCGGTGGTGCTCCAGCAGGCCCTCGCGGACCTGAACACGGCCTACCGGAACTTCCTCGCGTCGGCCGTGGGGAGGCGGAAGGGCCCGAAGGTCGCGCCGCCCCGGTTCCGGTCCAGGAAAGACCGCAGGCAGTCGGTCAGGTTCACCGCGAACTCCCGGTTCCGGGTCCTGGGCAACGGGCGGCTGCGCCTGCCGAAGATCGGCGACGTCGAGGTCCGCTGGTCCCGCGACCTGCCCGCCGCCCCATCGTCGGTCACGGTGATCCGCGACGCGGCCGGCCGGTACTTCGCGTCGTTCGTGGTCGAGGCCGGCCGCGACCCGCTGCCCGAGACCGGCCGGGAATGCGGGATCGACCTGGGCCTGACCCACTTCGCGGTGCTGGACGACGGCACCAAGATCGCCGCGCCGAGGTTCCTGCGGCGCGCGGAGAAGAAACTCAGGCGGGCGCAGCGGGACCTGTCCCGCAAGCAGATAGGCAGCGGCAACAGGGACAAGGCCCGCGTGAAGGTCGCGCGGGCGCGCGCCCGCGTCAAGGACGCGCGCCGCGACTTCCACCACAAGCTCTCCACCCAGATCATCCGCGATAGCCAAGCGGTGTACGTGGAGGACCTGTCGGTGCGGGGGATGGCGCGGACGCGGCTGGCGAAGTCAGTGCACGACGCCGGCTGGTCGGCGTTCGTGTCGATGCTCGAGTACAAGGCGAAGCTGCACGGCCGGGACTTCCATCGCATCGGCCGGTGGGAGCCGACGTCGCAGGTCTGCTCGGCCTGCGGCGCGAACGACGGCCCGAAGCCGCTGAGCGTGCGAGAGTGGACGTGCGGTCAGTGCGGAGCGGTCCACGACCGCGATGTCAACGCGGCCAGGAACATCCTCGACCTGGGACGCAGGGAGAGGCTAAACGCCCGTGGAGGCCAGGTAAGACCAGCGGCGACGCCGGCACCGGCCCGTGAAGCGGGAAGCCGCAGGAGCGCCGCATGACTGACGCGGCACAGGCTGAATCCTCCGCCATCAGGCGGAAGAGCGCGTCAATGGAGCATGATCTTGCCGTCTGTCACGGTGATCGGCGCCGCCGGAAGCGCCGACGGGGCCGGCCCGGCGACGACCGCGCCGTCGGTGATCTTGAACTTGGAGCCGTGGCAGGGGCAGTCGATGGTGCCGTCCGCGACCTGGTTGCAGAGGCACCCGACGTGGGTGCAGACCGCGCTGAAGGCCTTGAAGACGCCCTTGGTCGGCTGGGTGACCACGACCTTGGCGTCGGTGAAGACCATGCCGCCGCCGAGCGGGATGTCGGCCGTCTGGCCGAGCACGGTGCCGCCCGAGCCTGCCGCCTTGCCTGAGCTGGCGGACGCGGCGGGCGCGGGCGTGCTGGCGGCGGGCGCGGCCGCCAGCTGAGGTCCCGGCGCCTGGCCCTGCTCGTTCGCGTCGTAGGGCACGGCGGAGGTGCTGCACGCGGTCAGCAGCGCGCCCGCCCCGCCCAGCCCGGCGCAGAGCAGCACCGTGCGGCGGGCGGCAGCGTGATCAGCCTGGGTCGTCGGTTCAGTCATCGATCATCCCTTCTGTTTCCCCCCTGCGGACTTATGACCCGCCGGCGGTCGCCGGGCAGGTTCTCTTATTCGCCATCGGGTTGCCCGGCCCGGTAGTGACCGGCGCGACCGGGCTGGCGAAGCAGGCCGCGACCGCCACCCCGGCCCCGTTCACGCTGATCGAGACGTCGTCGCCCACGCCCAGGGACCCGCAGCCGAGCTTGCTGAACGACTGGTCGAGCCGCATCGCCAGGAACGTGAAGAGGTTGTCGGCCGCGTCCGGGTCGGGGCTGGCCGCCCCGAACAGCAGGTTGACGTCCTGCTGGAGCCGACTGCCCTGAGCCTGCTCGAGTGCGGTGCAGTAGGCGTCGGGCGACTGGCCGGCCGGCAGCGGCGCCATGTCCACGATCGACCGGAGCGTGTCCGCCTTGACCGTGTCGTAGTTGCCGAACCGGTCCAGCGTCACCGGGTCGTTGAGCGGGACGAGCGCCTCCGCCCCGGCGCCGGCCCGGCCGGCCCAGGCGGCCGCCTGGAGCTCGTCGAGCGGCAGGGCCGACGCGGGCGCTCCGTTGTCGGCCAGGTTCGGCTCCTGCCACGGCGAGCAGCCGAGCGCGGGGTCGAGGAACTGGTCGAGCAGGCCGTTGTCACCCTGGTTGACGATCGTGCCCGCGCCCGCCAGCGAGGTCTTGTTGGCGGCGGTGTCCTGGGCGATCCGGCCGTCGTGGGCCGTCAGGTACTGGGTCGTCACGTTCGCGCTCTGGTTGGCGTCGACGAAGGCGAAGCTCCGGGTGGTGAGGCAGGCCTGCCCGTCCACCGAGTTGCCCGGCGCGGGCACGGTGAGCTTGCCCGCCGTGATCGCGGTGTTGGCGGCCGCGAAGAACGCCGCCGCGTTGCACGCTCCCACCTGGGTGAAGCCGGTGAACTGGCCGTCGTTGTCCTCGCCCGCCACGCAGGAGTTGCTCTGCAGGGAGAAGTCGGGCACGGCCCCGGCGGCCGGGAACGCGAACGTCCCGGCCGGCGCGGTCCCTGCGCCCTTGCTCACGCTGCCGGACGAGTCGGCCGTCTCGGCCGTGCCGGGCGGCAGCGGCGCCGACCCCTGCGACTCGACGGCGGCGCTGCCTTGGCCGGAGTCACGGGAGAAGGCCAAACCCGCAGACCCCGGTATCGAACGGACCGTGTCCGACTCTTGCGGCGTCGATGACTGCGCTGGGACGAGCGACGGATCCTGGTCTTCCCCTTTCAGCGTCAGGTCGTCGCCGTTGAAGCCGAACCAGAGCGCGACCACCGCGTTGGCCGGGATCGCGGGCAGGACCGGGGCGACGGCCGCGGTCGTGTTCGCGTCGACCACCAGCGGGTCGTAGACCGAGATCTGACCGGTGGCGGGGTTGATGATCGCTCCTTGGACGAAGGCCGCCTGGCTGTCGTCGGCCTCGTGGCACGGGCCGTCGGCCGGGTCGGTCGCGGTCAGCTGGTACGGCGTCGTCAGGCCAAGCGGGGTCAGCGGGTTCTCGGGCACGATGAGCGTGCAGTTGGGGTTGGCCGCCGCGCCCGCGGCGCCCGGGGCAGCGGCCCCGGGCGGCGCCGCGGCGGTCCTGAACAGGCCGCTCGCCCCGAGGGCCATCGTCGAGACGGCGCCGACGGCCACGATCGCGAGCACGGAGATGACCGAGACCGGGTGAGCGCCGAGCCACCCGATGGGGCCGTGCCGGCGCCGGTGGCCGCGCTGTCGGACCGGACGCCGCTGCAGAGAGCGCGGATCGCCCTCGGGCAACGCATACGGCGATCTGGCGTCGCGGTCGTATCCCGGCCGACCGCCGCCGTAGGCGGGGCCGCCGCTGCCGTAGCCCGGCTGGCGGCCGCCGTAGCGGGGCCGGGCTGCTGGGTACCCGGGCTGGCCGCCGTAGCCGGGCTGGCCACGGTCGAATTCGTGGCCGATTTGATCCCCGTAGCCGGGCTGATCTCCGTACCCCAGCTGACCGCCGTACCCAGGCTGAGCGCCGAAGCCGGGCTGGCCGTTGTCGTAGCCGGGCTGATCCCCGTAGCCGGGCAGGCCCCCATAGGCGGGCTGACCGCCGTAGCCGGGCTGAGCATCGCGGTAGCCGGGCTGGCGGCCGTATTCGGGCTGATCGTCGCCGTAGCGCGGCCGACTGCCGTACCCGGGCTGGTCGCCGCCGCCAACCAGGCTGGTCCGGCCATGCCGGCCGGAGCCGCGCCGATTGCCGCCTTGGCTGCCCCGACCCGTAGGCAGTCTCATGATCACGGTCCTTCCCAACCGTCGACGCTCTGGCCGCGACGCTTCCCGAACAGGACGTTAGCGTTCCGTGATCAGTAACGAGACTGATTCCAGTTTTTATAGTTATTACACGGTCAAATAAGGCCATCAGCCCCCGGTGAGAGCGGTCAGCGGGCGGGGTTCGCCGCCCTCCGCCGGTCCCGGTGCCCCGTTCCCGTCCGCCCCGGGGGCCTTACCGGGCCGGCGAACGGGTACAAAGGGTGCTGGTAGAGCGAGCGGCGGTACTAGCGAGCGGATCGATCCAGACGACGGGACATCGGCACCAAGAGCACGATCACACGCACCGCGCCTCCCCTGACGCCGACTGGCGCTGGCTGGCGGCGGCCGGGGCGCTCATCGTGCTGTTCATGGTGGGCGAGGTCACGGCCGGGGTGGTCGCGCACTCGCTGGCGCTGCTGTCGGACGCCGCGCACATGCTCACCGACGCCGCCGCGATCGGCCTGGCAATCGTCACCACCAAGATCGCGGGACGGCCGGCCCGCGGCGGTTATACCTACGGGCTGCGCCGCCTCGAGATCCTGTCCGCCCAGGCCAACGGGATCACGCTGGTGCTGCTGGCGGTCTGGCTGGCCTACGAGGCGATCCGGCGGCTGATCACGCCGCACCCGGTCGCGGGCGGCCTGATGCTCGGTGTCGCACTGGCCGGCGTCGCCGTCAACGTGGCGGCGAGCCTGCTGCTGGCCCGGGCGAACGCCTCCAGCGACCGGCGCAGCCTCAACATGGAGAGCGCGGTCGCGCATGTGCTGACCGACCTGTACGCCTTCGCCGCCACCGTGGTGGCGGCCATCATCATCCTGGCGACCGGGTTCAACCGCGCCGACCCGATCGCCACCCTGGTCGTGGTCGCCCTCATGCTGCGGGCCGGAAGCGGGCTGATCCGGGAGTCCGGACGGATCTTCCTCGAGGCGGCCCCGGCCGACATCGACCCCAGCGCCCTCGGCGCCGCCATGGTTGCCAGGCCCCACGTCGCCGAGGTCCACGACCTGCACGTCTGGGCCATCACCACCGGCATGCCCGCTGCCTCGGCCCACGTCCTGGTCGAGCCCCGGCAGGACTGCCACGCCGTCCGGGCCGACCTGGAGGCCCTGCTGGCCCGCGACTACGGCATCAGCCACCTGACCCTCCAGGTCGACCACTGCCCCGACCAGTCCCTCACCCCCGGGCCCCGCCAGAGCAGCCACGACCAGCCCGACGCCGACGACGCCCATGGCTCCGTAGACGTTAGCGCCCACGACGCCCATGGCTCCCCCGGCCACAACGCTGATCCCCACGACGACCACGACCACGACCACGACGCGCGCGGGCCACACGGCGACGGCAGTCCAGACGGCCACGACGGGCCACACAGCGACCACGATCACCAAGGGTCGCGCCAGCCACGCGGACCCGCCTCAGCAGCCCAGCAGACCGAGGAAGACCACGCTCCGGGCCTCCCCCACTGCGAAGACTCCCACGGCCCCGCCTACCGCCCCACCCACAACCCCCAGTAGCCAGCCCTCCGCCCCCCCACGGACCGGTTTCGGCTGCCTTTTGCGGCTCACCACGCCCAGCTGCGCTTAACGCTTCTTGCTGCTATCACCGAAGGGGGCTGCTTCTGCGCATCCCCGACCCGTCACCTACGCCAGCGACATCGCCTAGTGGTGTCGACGGCGTAGCCGACAGGAGCCGTTTAGTGTCGATGGCGCCATCGACAGGTGCAGGTGGTGGCGGAGGGGAGCTAGCCAGCCGAACTAGACGGCGCGGTCCAGTCGGCGGGCGGGGAGTAGCCGACGCGCTGGTACAGCTGGCCGGTGGCGGGCGAGTACGTGCCGTCCGGAACGAACTGGGTGTTGAACCACGACCACAGCCCGTCCGTCCACGGGATCCGCCGCTGCGAGGCATGGGCGGGCGACAGCAGGACGTAGTCGGCCTTGCCCAGCCACGTCTTCCACTGCGCCACCACGGCCGGCATGTTCTGGGCGCCGCCCTGGACGGACACGCCGTTGGACAGCACCAGGGTGGCCGCGAGGGCGTCGACGATGTCCGGGCAGCCGGCCGGCGGGTTGGCGAACCGGTCGGCCGCGATCGAAATCGACACCTCGTCGGTCACGAAGCACGCGCTGGGCGGGATCTGGGCCGCCAGCGCCTGGGCGCCGCTCCTGTGCAGCGGGTACATCTCCCTGACCTGGATGACCGTGACCAGCAGGATCAGCACCGCGAAGACCTGCATCGCCACCTTTGACCAGCGCCGGTGGCCCGCCAGGGCGCCGGCCGCGCCGCCGAGGGAGAGCGCCAGCCACGGGGCCGGGAAGTCCGCGTAGTGGTAGAAGAAGGCGGAGTACGCGGTGACCGCGATCGCGGCGATCACCGCGGTGGCGAGCGAGAGCCACTCCAGCGGGGTCAGTCGCCTGCCCTGCCGCGCGTAGCCGACCACCAGCGCCGCGAGGAGCACGACGGCCGCGAGGAGCGGCAGCCAGCCGATGCTGTGCGAGTCGCCGATCCCGGCTTCCTCGCCCGCCGAGAACATCGAGTTCGCGCCCGCGTTGAGCATCAGCTTGCCGCTGTTGCTGTAGACGTCGATGAGCCCGGTGAGGTTGGCCATCTTGACCCCGAACGCCACCGCGCTGCCCTCGCGGGCGGCCTGGTCGAAGATCGTCGACCGGATGAACGTGACCGGGGCGGTGATCAGGAACGGCGCGGTGGGAACCACGAAGCCGACCACCAGGCCGAGCACGTAGTAGCGGATCCGGCGTCCCCGGTCGGTCTTGAGCAGGATGCAGAGCACCAGCAGCACCAGGGCGGGCGCGGCCGCCCAGAACTTGATCGCCCCGGCGAAGCCGAGCGCGACCCCGGCCCAGCCCAGCATGGCCGGGCGGGACAGATGCCCCCGCCGGAACGCGAGGTTGATCGCGATCAGGCAGAACAGGTTCATCCACGGCTCGAGCAGCAGCGTGTGGGCGGTGGTGATGTCCGGCGGGTAGACCGCGAGCACGCCGCAGGCGACGGCGGTCACCACGGCGCCCCGGTAGCGGACCAGGTTCCCCACCAGGGGGATGCACGCGGTCGAGGCCAGCGCGGTGAGCAGCCGGGCGAGTGCCAGCGCCTTCACCGTGCTGGTCACCTTAACCAGCAGCGCGACCGGCAGCATCAGCTCGAGGATGCCCGGCGGCTGGACGAACGCGAAGTTCAGGTAGGGCAGCTGCCCCTCGGTGATCCGGATCGAGCCGCCGATGTACACGCCGTCGTCGTACTCGGTGATGCCGGTCAGGAACCCGGATCTGGTCAGCGTGAAGAGCCGGATCGCGAGCGCCAGCACGGTGGCGATCAGCATCATCTTGCCCGGAGTGCTCAGCCAGTAGGCGCGCAGCCGCGGACCGCCGAAAGCGGACTGGCGCCACTTCCCCCGGATCCCGTCTGCGTCGGCCGAGCGTCCGTTCCCGGTCTGCCGTCCGGGCGCGCTTGCGACGTCGCCGGGCGTAGAGAGGTTCCCGCTCACGGGCGGACACTAGCAGGCATGTGGGCTGCTCCGGACGAGATTGAGGACAGTTTGCGGCCTTACGCGAGTCTCGGGCTTAGCCACCGAGATCACAGCAATGGTATGACCCGCCCCACAACCGTACGGAATCAGGGGCAGTCTGGGTGGCGCGAACTCCCGATAAAACCAGGAAGATGCAACGTCAGACGCCACGAAACTCCGGCGACCGGCGCAATGCGTCGGCAACCGCCCGCGACGTCCCCAGGCTGACGATCGGCACCCCGGCCCCGCGGATCCGGAAGATCGTCGCCCCCGGTGCGTTGCCGATCCGCACCACCGCCGCGCTGAGCGGCGAGCGCCGGACCAGAACGGTCCCGTCGTCGGCCGCGACCTCGAACCCGCCGCCAAGCCTCCGGCTGAGCACGCTCGCGAGCTCGGCTGGCGTGACGCCCTTGCGCGGTACCCGAATCTGCCCCACCATGCCTCCTCGACGGAGCCTGATTTCCGAAGGCAGACTATCGCCCGTACCTGAACGCCGGCTGTCAGCCTGCCAGCCACGCCGCTGTGTCACCCGGCAGCGTCACCAGGCCCCCGTCGTCGGCGCCGAGCGGACCGCTGGCGAGCAGCACGGCCGAGTGCGGCGGGAGCGGAACCGCCGAGGCCCCGAGGTTGACCGCGAACACGAAGCCGGGGTCGCGGGCGAAGAAGAGCGCGTCGTCCGGCGCGTCCAGCCAGCGCATCGCGTCGCCGCCGTCGGTGCCGGAGCCGAGCGCCGGGTGCTCACGGCGAAGCCGCAGCGCCGCCAGGTACAGCGAGAGAAAAGAGCTGGGATCGGCCGACTGGACCGCCACGCTCAGCGCTCCCCACCCCGGAGGCTGCGGAAGCCAGGGCGGGGCCGGGTCAGAGCCGGGGTCCGTTCGGGAAAATCCGAATGAAGCACCTGCCGCTGACCAGGGAAGCGGGATGCGGCAGCCGTCGCGGCCGACCTCCTTCCCGCCGGTCCGGCGGAAGGTCGGATCCTGCCGGGCGTCGGCGGGGATGTCCTCGACCTCCGGCAGGCCGAGTTCCTCGCCCTGGTAGATGTAGGCCGAGCCGGGCAGCGCGAGCAGCAGCAGCGCGGCGGCGCGGGCCGCGTCGACGCCCCACCGGGTGACCGGGCGGACCACGTCGTGGTTGCCGATGACCCAGGGGGCGCGCGATCCGTCCGCGAACGCGTGGGTGGCCTCGATCGCCGCCCGCAGCGCGGTCGGCGACCACTTCGCCTGGACGAGGTCGAAGTTGAATATCTGGGGCAGCTCGTCGTCGGCCAGGTAGGCCTTGAGGGTGGCGGCCGAGTCCGCCCAGACCTCGCCGACCGCCGTCCGCGCGCCGGGGAAGCCGTCGCTCGGATAGCTGTCGAGGATCTCGCGCCAGCGGCGGTAGACCGCGTGCACCTCGGGGCGGTGGTAGTAGGCCGAGGGCCGGTTGGTCAGCGTCACGTCGGCGACGTCGGCCAGGTCCGGGTCCTTGAACAGGCCGTGCGCGACGTCCACCCGGAACCCGCCGATCCCCCGGTCCAGCCAGAACCGGAGGATCTCCTCGAACATCGGGCCGACCCGGGGGTCGCGCCAGTTCCAGTCGGGCTGGCTGGAGTCGAACAGGTGCAGGTACCACTGGCCGTCCGGCACCCGGCTCCAGGCCCGGCCGCCGAACCGGCAGGGCCAGTTGTTCGGCGGCTCGCCGCCGTCGGGCCCCCGTCCGTCGCGGAAGATGAACAGCGCCCGCTCGGCGCTGCCCGGCGGCGCCGCCAGTGCCTTCTGGAAAAGCGGATGGTCCGACGAGCAGTGATTCGGCACCAGATCGACGATGACCCTGATCTGGTGCTTCCTGGCGACCTCGATGAGCTCGTCGAAGTCACCGAGCGTGCCCAGCCGGGGATCCACGTCGGTGTAGTCGCTGACGTCGTAGCCGCCGTCGCTGAGCGGCGACGGGTAGAACGGCGACAGCCAGATCGCGTCTACGCCGAGCTCCGCCAGGTACGGCAGGCGCCCGACGAGGCCGGGCAGGTCGCCGATCCCGTCACCGTTTCCGTCAGCGAAGCTGCGCGGGTACACCTGGTACACCACCGCGCTCGCCCACCAGGGATCGCCCTCATTGTCGCCCGTGCCCACTCGCTGCCCCCTCGGCTTGGTTCCTTGATTATTCATACACTGGACGGAGTCATCAGCGGCGGGCCCTGAGGCGCCCAGGTCCCGCTAGAGTCGCCGTCGGCTATCCGGGTGGCGACCGCGAGGGCGGTGTTGATCGGGATCGCGTAGCCGATGATCTGCAGGCCGCTGCCCGAGCCGCCGACGGTGATGCCGATCACCTGGCCGTGGGACGGCACCGTGAGCAGCCCCGCTCTCTCGTCCTTCTGCACCGCCTCGAAGAACTTGACCCCGTTGCAGAATGACACCGGCCCGAAGACCGATCCGGCCTGGCCGTTCACGCAGTCGGCGTCCGCGAGCGTGGTCGGCATCGCCCCCACCTGGAATAGGTCCTTGCCGTTGAACCCGAAGGCGATCGTGACGACCGCGTCGGCCGGGATCGGCGGGATCGTCGGCTTCACGGCCGGCCGGATGCCGCGGGTGACCACCAGCGGGCCATAGACCGACAGCCTCCCGGTCGCCGGGTCCACGATCGTCGCCTGGACGAAGGCCCCCAGCCTGGCGGCGTTGGTCATCCGGCAGCCCGACTCGGCCGGCGTCATCCCGTCGGTGCCGGTGAGCTGATACGGAGTGGCCAGCGTTCAATGCCCGAGTTACTGGAGCCCGCCTGGAACGCCAGCACTAGGCCGATCACCAGGCCCAGGGCCACCGGCACGGCCAGCTGGGCGGCAATCCGCGGCCGGCCAGTTCCTCGCACGAGGCATAGGTTAGACCAGCCCGGCGGCCCGACGCGGGGAATTCGGAAGAACTGCTACTCGTCCAGGTCCTATTAAGCGGGAAAAGCTATTAGACATAAATTACGGGCAGCGCAAGGCCATTAACAGTTACCGGCTGCCATTTTTATGCTTTCCACCTTGCCCGTGATGCATATCCCAGGCGGAGGGGGACGTGCTTTTCTTAAGCTAGCACCGCTTGCCCTGCTGGCCCGCCGCAAGGAGTTCCCGCTAAGCCTGGAGAGGTCCCACCATGGGTTTTCTGCTACTCGGAACGGATAGCCTGATCGCGTGTATCGCGGTCGGCCCGATCATCAGCCGACGGATAGCGATACCGTTGGCGATCCTGTTCGGCGTCGGAGACGGCGGGGGTTACCTCCTCGCACCGCCTTCCACTGGTGGTCTCCGACTCGTTCAGCACCTTCATCCAGACCTCCGTGCTCGCCGTGCTCGGCCTCTACTCGAGGTGGGCGACGGCGAAGGACCCGGAATCCACCAGGGCGCGCTGGGCGGTGTGGATCCTGCCCTGGGCGCTGAGCGCCGACAACATCACCTACGGCCTGGTCAGCGAGGTTCCCGCGTACGCCTCGGTCTGGTTCTCGGCCGGCGAGCAGACGCTGTCGAGCGTGGTGCAAGCCGGCATCGGGCTGCTCTCGCCTGGGGGCTCGTCGCCCTCTTCCCGGTCATGAAGCGCCAGATGTCGCTGGCCTTCGCGTTCTGCGGGATGACCATCCTGGCCGCGGTCGGCGCCATGATCGCGTTCCCTTCCGCCTTCTAGCGCGACCGGCTGGTTTTACTGAAACGCTGAACCAGCCGGGCCGATCTGCCGTTCAATGAGTGCCACCTGCTCATGCTGCGAGGTTAACCGCCGCAAGCGACACGGGCACTCTCGGTAGCGAAGGGTCGGAGCATGCTTAAACTGCTGGCCTTTACGTTGCCTTTGTGTCTCGACACCTTTGCCGTCGCCTTTGCCGTGCTCGGTGAAATGCACCTGACGCGGGCGCAGCGGATACGCGTCTGCGTGCTGTTGATCGCCTTCGAGGCCGGAATGCCGCTGGCGGGGATGGC
>Ga0208356_1000147_pt1 | contig 23537 bp, 23 predicted proteins | sample NGESurshal072012_4_FD_184467 | JGI IMG/M metagenome (GOLD analysis project Ga0208356, IMG submission 184467) | Arctic peat soil microbial communities from Barrow, Alaska - NGEE Surface sample 53-1 shallow-072012 (SPAdes) | ecosystem: Environmental > Terrestrial > Soil > Wetlands > Peat ... | reverse complement strand
CCCTCGCGCACTGCATGGTTGAGGGTGTCGTAGTAGAAGATCGCCCGGCCGATGTCGATGGTTCCGAAAAGCAGCAACAGCAACACGGGCGAAATCAGGGCGAACTCGATCAGAGCCTGGGAGCTCTGGGGGCCTCGCGACGCCTTCCGCCTCACGGACCCTGCACCATCATGTGCTGGTTGACAGCGAGCCGGAAGAGCCCAAACTGCGCGGTCACGATCGGGGTCAAGGCCCCATACGAGTACAGGACGATGACGTTGACGTCCTGCAGGGTCTGGCCGGATGCGGGAGGTATTGAGGGAAAGTCGACCCCCGCCGTGTTGTCGTAACAGATGTACAGCCAGGGCTGGTTGGTGGCGGCAGGGTAGGACGCGTTCGCATACGGCGGGTTGTGGAAGGCGTTGCCGTCAGTTGGCGCAGGGCACGTGGTGCCGGGGTTCTTCAGCACCGATAAGGGCAGCCCACTCGCGGTTAGGGCCGCGTCCACGCTGGATTTGATCTGGGTGTCGGACAGGTAGGGGTGTGACCGCCTCCCGGCGTCGAACCAGACTGCGTGCCTGGCGCCCTCCCGGGCGGCGCTGGAAAGGGTCTCGGACACATATAGGGCGCGGCCGATGTCGACCAGCCCTCCCACTAGCAGGAGGAGGACGACCGAGGAGAGCGCGAACTCGACCATGGACTGCCCCGCCTGTGCGCGTGTAGCAAAACTTCGGCGCGAGTTAGGGGGGCGCGACACCGGACTATCTTGCCTATGATGGGTCGGACTTGCGCACCATTACGTCTCGAAGGCCCTTCACGATCCTCGGAATCGTCCTCGCTCTCCTGGTCATAGCAGCCTTTGTCCTCGTAGCCATCAACGCCTCGACAGGGTCGAGTGGTCCCAGCCAGAACGTGGTGGTGGCTACCCAGGACCTGACGCCGCGAATCCCGATCCCAGCCGGATCCCTCGAGATCAAAAGCCTTCCCACCGGAGGCCTACCTTCGACCGTGTTCACCAAGATCAGCGACGCCACGGGCATGATCCCTCTGGTCACCATCGTCAAGGGACAGGCGGTCTCGTCCAACCTGGTGGCGAGGCCAGGGCAGGCGTTGGGGGCGCAGTCAGAGTTCCTGCCGATTCCTTCCGGCTTCGTCGCGCTCGCCATCCCGACCAGCGAGCAGCAGGGTGTCGCCGACTCCATCCAGCCCGGCGACTACATTTCAGTGATCGCGACAGTCACCTCCGGCGCCAAGGTGGCCACCAAGACCGTCTTCACGAACATCCACGTGATCCGCGTGGGCGTGGATACCGGGGGCGCCAGCAGCGCCGCCGCCGCGACGAGCCTGACCATCGTGGTCACCGAGTGCGAGGCCGAGTACATCACGTGGTTCTTGACATACGCCGCGCTCAAATACGTCCTCGAGTCCTACCAGGATTACGGCACCGGACCACAGGCCAAGGACCCGAACTGTCTCAGCGTCACCGACGCAAAGGGCGTGACGCTGAAGCTGGTGCAGGCGGCCTTCCCTTCCCTCTTTTAGTCCTATGAATCTCCCGCCACCCGTCCTCACGCTGATCATTGCAGTGCCGATGGCGGCCGCGATCGCGGTCTTCTTCTGGAGCCTGGATAGGATCCGTAAGGAGCGCAAGGTTCCGTTGGAGAGCTCGACCGAGCCTCGGGCGACGCCCCGAGAGCTGGTCGAGCGGCTGCTACGACCGGCCGCGGACAACCTCAGCCAGCGGCGCAGTGTCAGGGGCAGGCCGACCCTCACTGAGGACCTGGCCCGCGCCGGCCTGAACATCACCCCTTCGGAATATCTCTTGATCCGTATCGGATCCGTTGCGCTCGGAGCCCTTGTCGGGCTGTTTCGTTTCGGCTTCTCCGCCGGGCCGCTGATCCTGGGCGTTATCGGGTTCATAGTTCCGCCCGTGGTGGTCGCCTATCTGCAGCGGCGCCGCCAGAACCTGTTCAACGAACAGCTGACCGCGATGCTGCAGCTGTTGTCGAACTCGCTGAAGACGGGCTACGCGATCGACCGTGCCCTGGAGACGGTGGCGAGCAAGTCCCGGCCGCCGGTCTCCACGGAGTTCGAACGTGTGGCCGCCGAGGTGACGCTGGGCACGTCGGTCGAGGACGCTCTGAGCGCGCTGCTACTGCGCATCAACAGCCCGGACCTCGAGTTCATCGTCACCGCGATCCTTCTACACATCCGCGTCGGCGGCAACCTGGCGGAGGTCCTCGACACGATCTCCGATACCCTTCGCGATCGCCTGCAGACAAAGCGCGACATGAGTGTGCTGACCGCACAATCGCGGGCTTCCGCCACGATCATCACGGGCCTGCCGATCCTGCTCGCGCTCGGCCTTTACGTTTTTGTGCCTGGCTATTTCGCACCGATGACCTCCACGCTCCTCGGGTACATCCTCCTTGGCATCGCCGGCTTCCTGATCCTGGTCGGCAACGTTCTCATCAACCGCATGACCTCGCTGCAGGCTTAAAGCCCGAATGCTCCTGATTGCCGTTACAGCGGGACTCATCTGCGGGGTGATCGTGGCCGCATTCTTCATCGCCCTCGACCGCACCCTCGCCGCGGCGGCGAACACGAGCGGGATATGGACGGCGCCGCCGGTCAACACCCCGCTCCTCAAGCGGCTCGAAAACCTGGCGCGGCCGCTGGCCAACCGCCTGCCGGCTCTGGAGGCCGGGGAGCTGCGTCAGAAGCTGAGCCGCGCGGGCGACCCGGGCAGCTTGACACCGGCGGGATTCCAGGCGGTTCGATATGGCCTCGGTGCGCTCCTCGCGATCGCCGGGCTCGCGCTGGGGCTGCTGGTGCCATTGCAATTCCCGCCAGTGCTGAGCGCGGTGATCAGCGGCGTGGTGTCGGCTGTGTTCGGCTACTTCCTCCCGCTGCTGTGGCTGAACCAGCGCATCGCCGCTCGACGCACACAGATCCAGAGGTCGCTGGCCGAGGCGACCGACCTGCTGACGCTGGTCGTTGAGTCAGGTATGAGCCTCGACGAGGGCCTGCTGAGCATCACCGAGCGCTTCCACAACGCGCTGGGGGACGAGATCGGCAAAGTGCTGCGTGAGATCCGGCTGGGCCGGCCTCGAATGGCCGCGCTGGAGCACATGGCGGACACGTGCGGAGTGGCCGACCTGCACCACCTGGTCGAGTCAATAGTGCAGTCCGATCAGATGGGCGTGCCCATCGCCAGGCTGCTGCGGGTGCAGGCGACAGAGATGAGGAGGCGGCAGCGGCAGACGGCGCAGGAGCGCGCCGCGCAAGCGTCGTCGCGGATGGTGTTCCCGATGGTGGGGTGCATCTTCCCAGTCCTGTGGATCGTGCTGCTGGGACCCGCGATCATCCAGATCCTGAGCACCGTTCGCTAGCGGATGAGCGGTCGCACGACCTCTCGGGGTCTGCAACAGTCGTTCAGCGACCTCGACAAGCCGCTCTACACGATCAGCGTCGCCGCAGAGATCCTGGAGACGCACCCACGCACGCTGATGCTGTACGAGGACGCGCAGCTGATGGAACCCCACCGGACAGTGACGAACCGAAGGCGCTACTCGCAGCGGGATATCAGCAAGGTGCAGGTGATCCAGTACCTGACGCGGGAGAAGGGGGTGACGCTGGCGGGAGTGCGCCACATCCTGAGCCTGTTCGATGTCATGAAGAAGCACAAGGTGGAGCCGCCGGCAAACCTGAGAGAGATTTTCGACCGGTACTCGCAGATTAATTAGGTCGGCTGTCGCATGGCGCGCTTCGAGTGAGTGGCGCGCAGGCAACGGGCTGGGAAGACACGAGTTGAGGCGGGCCAGGTGATCGAAATGCTTGCCGGTGGCATGGCGGGGTGGTGCTGGACTGGAAAAGAGGCGATGGAGTTAGTGCGGCGAGCGAAGCGAAGCGAAGCGAAGCCGGCGGATTCGGGGCGTCCGAACGAGCGATACGCGTGTGAGATGGCACGACGGGTGGTTCTGGTCCAACACAAAGGCGATGGGGGTTGGTCCGGCGAGCGAAGCGATGCCGGCCGGGATAGCGCGAGAAGAATTTTTCGTGGATGCCGCATTTTCTCCGCTAACATATTGACGCTCAAACATCTGTTTGGTGTGGTTCTTTTGCCTGGTCTCGGGGTGGCCCAACCCACCTTTCCAACCTCGTCTTGCTCTGCTTCTTCCACCATCGCCTGGTGCATGAAGGCGGATGGCAGGTCGTGCAAGTGGGCCGTGAGTTTCGTTTCGTGCCACCCGATCGTGTCGTCTTCCGGCGGTCGCGCGCTCCCGGAATGCGCTGGGCGGCCTAAGACAGATCTAGTCTGCAGGGAGGAGTTCGAATGCTGCTTGCTCGCCCGGAGTCAGCGGGTCGCTTTCGTTTGATGGCTTTACGAAGTCGCCGTATTTCGGGCCGTACAGCTTTGACGAGAAGCGTGCTTCCGCCGGGTCCGTGATGTGCCGGCTCCTGAATCGCACCACCTTGCTGTCGAGCTGAACTGTGCCTTCGGGTCGCTCGAGCAGATTTTTCGGCCAGTGGCGCTTCATCCCCTGCCCTGAGCGGATGTACACCTTGTTGCCGTCGGTGACCACCCAGATCGTCACGCTGGACTCCTTGCCGGTCGTCCGACCGTAAGTCGTCAGGCGTACTTCCTTCTCCGTTGCCACCGCATCAAGGACGTCTTTGTGGAATTGCTTCACAGAGGGTTGAACTTACGCGTGGGTCCAGGTTGTTCCGCCGAACGAACGCTCAGCTAGCCCGCCGCCTCTCGTCGCCTCTTAGCCACCGGCGCCCACAGGCTTTCCAGGTCGTAGTACGAGCGCTCGCCTGGTAGGAACACGTGTGCCAGGACTGAGTCGAAGTCCAGCAGGATCCACGTCGCGTCCTGGTAGCCATCGACTGCCAGCGGCTTCAGGTTCTTTTCCTTCGCCGCGTCCACCATGCCGTCGGCGATCGCCTTGACCTGGCGGTCCGTCTCGCCCTCGCACACCACAAAGTAGTCCGCGATCGTGGTTTTGTCGCGCACGTCGATTACGACTGGCTTCCACGCCTTCTTGTCGGTCGCGGCACCCTTCAGCAGTTTCGCAAGCTGCAGGGGTGTCGTGCGGGCAGCCTTCAACTTCTCGATTATCCCGCGTACAGCCGGTGCGAGGCGATGTACCTCTCGACTGCCGGTGGAACCTTGCCCGTGATCGGTTTGCCCCCCACCACTGAGCTTCGGATCTCGCTGGCTGAGATGTCCGGGGTCGCTCGCAGACAGAGGACTGTTCTGACCTTGTCCAGGCCCACTCCTTCGAGGTCCTCCTCGCCCGGTGACTCCGAGCGCGGCCGCGCGACAACGACGATCGTCGCCAGCTCACGCACCTCATCTGGCTTGTGCCAGGTGGAGAACAGGCGGGCCGCGTCCCAACCCAGGATCACGAAGATCTCCTCATGTGGATGGATGCGTTGCATCTCCTGCAGCGTGTCCACCGTGTATGACGGCCCCTCACGCTTCAGCTCGGCCTCGGAAACCGCGAATCTCGCATCACCTGTCGTCCCCAACCGGACCATGTCGAGGCGCTGCTGCGCCGATGCGATGGCGGGAGGGCGGTGCGGTGGCTGCGCCGCAGGGATGAAGATCACCCGATCCAGGCTCGCGCATCCAATCGCAGCCGTGGCTGCCGCGAGGTGGCCGTTGTGAAACGGGTCGAACGTGCCCCCGAGCAAACCAATCCTCACGGCTGGTACTCGAACTCCGCTTCGCCGATCCGAACCGTGTCACCCGGCTGAACGCCCGCTGCCTCCAGCGCCGCATTGACCCCAATTTTGTCCAGCTCTGTCTGAAATCGCGCCAGGCCGCCCGACGAATCCAGGTCGGTCCGCTCGACCAACCGCTCGACTCGATCGCCCTTCACGACAAAGCCCCACGCGAGGCGCTCGATCGTCAGCTCGTTTCGCGCACCGGCTACGAGAAGTTTCTTGATGCGTACGGGGCCTTGTGGCTTCACGTCTGGCGCGCTGGCCAGCGTGTTGACCATCGCGTCGATCAGCTCTGGCAGGCCTTCGCCCGACAGCGCCGAGACAAAATGAATCGGGCCCTTCCGCCGCGAGCGAGTCCGTAGCTTTCTTGCCTGGTCCATGTCGACCTTGTTGATCGCCACGATGAAGGGCCGTTTCGCGAGATCGGGGGAGAATTGCTCGACCTCCGCCTGCACCATCGACAGGTCCTTCCATGGATCCGCCGAGGTGCCGTCGATCACGTAGACCAGAATCTTTGTGCGCTCCACGTGGCGCAGAAATCGCAGACCGAGACCGACGCCGCGCGATGCGCCTTCGATTAGGCCGGGTATGTCCGCGATCACGATTCGGCCGCCGCGCGACTCCTCGGCCACACCGAGCTGGGGATCGAGCGTCGTGAATGGATACGCCGCGACCTTCGGCTTGGCCGCGGTCAGCGAGGCCAGCAGCGACGACTTGCCCGCGTTCGGCGGCCCGACCAGGCCGACCTCAGCGATCAGCTTCAGGTCCAGCGTGACGGCCAGCTCTTCACCCTTGAGCCCCGGCTCGGCGTAGTCCGGCGCATGCCGCGTCGAACTCTTGAAGTGCACGTTGCCGCGCCCCCCGCTCCCGCCACGCGCGATCACCGCCTTGGCGCCAGGATGCTCGAGGTCGGCGATGACCGCGCCGTCGGGGTCTATGGCGACTGTGCCGACAGGGACCTCGAGGGTTATGTCCTTGCCGTTACGGCCGGTCTTGCGGCCGCCCGCCCCATTCACCCCGGGCTCAGCCTGCCACCGAAGTTTCTGTTTGTAGCGAGACAGATCGGAGACGCTGGTCGTCGCCTTCATCCAGACCGAGCCACCCCTTCCGCCATCGCCCCCATCGGGACCGCCGCGCGGGGTGAAAGGTTCGCGGCGAAAGGAGGCTGAACCGCGGCCGCCCTGGCCGGCCCGAATGTTTACGCGGGCCGAGTCGACAAAAGTGCGCGAGCGACCTCTATTCGGCGACGATTTTGACCCGCCGGCCGTCCTTGCCCACCCGCTCGTACTTGACGAGGCCGGGGGCAAGCGCGAAGAGAGTGTGGTCGCGTCCGATGCCCACGCTGTCGCCCGGAGTGATGCGGCTGCCGCGCTGGCGAACCAGGATGGTGCCCGCGTTCACGGTCTGCCCTGCGTAGATCTTCACGCCAAGCATCTTCGGCTTGGAGTCGCGCCCGTTGCGGGACGACCCGCCGCCTTTCTTGTGCGCCATTACTTGGTCTCCTTGTCTGCCTTCGGTTTCCTGGGCGCGCGCTTGGTGGGCGCCTCGGCCTTACCGGTCACCGTCTCGTCCTTCTCGGGGGTCTCCGTGGTTTCGGCTGAGGCCGACGTTGCCTTGGTTTTCTTGGTCTCGGTCTTCGATTTCGCGGCGGGTTTGGCTTCGGTCTTCGTCTCCGAGCCCGTCGCCTCGGTCAGCCCACCGACCGCCAGGATCTCGATTGCCGTGAGGTCGGCGCGCCCGCCGCGATGGACGCGAACCCGCTTCTTGGACTTGTAGCGGAGGGTCTCGATCCGGGGCCCGCGCCGGTGGGCGAGGATCTTGATGTCGATGTCCATCCCTTCTATGCCGGGATTGCCAACCTTTATGTCGGAGCCGTCGCGGACGAGGAGGACCCGATCCAGCTTGATCGACGAGCCGGGCTCACCGGCCAGGCGATCGACCAGGATCTGGTCGCCTGGGGCGACCCGGTACTGCTTTCCGCCGCTGACGACGACAGCCGACAGCGAACCATCCGATTTGGGCACGAACGGGATTCTACCAATACCGTCGGCCAGACCGATGAGCAGCGCCCACCAGCGTGGCAGGGTTGGCCGGGGTACCCCCGGCCATGACTTTGTCCCGACTGTCCAAAAGCGTGGCGTGGACTGACTAATCGTCATAAATCCCATCGATATGCCGGAAAGAGAGCAGGCACGCGCGAAGCGCCTGCCGGTGAGAGGGAACCATCTGGGTTCCCTCTTACTTTTCTACTTCATGAGGAATGAGGTGACGACGATCAGCACCAGCACCAGCAGTGCGTATGGCGCAACCCCACGGCGGTACAGCCCGCGGGCGGTTTCGACCCCACGTCGGAGCATCAGGGCGCCGGCGCCGATGCCCAGAGCAGCCACCGCCAGGGTGATGCCGAAGAAGCGGAGCAGGCCCAGGACGTCATCCGCAGAGGGTGGGAAGAACAGCGTGGCGAACAGGCCGCAATAAGGAAACCAGCACAGCGCCCGGACCGAGTCAAAGCGCGGACGGGCACGCCGATCGCCAGGCGGCGTGAGCGGCCACAACCTGAGGAGCGCCGGCAGGCAAAGCAGATAGAGAAACCCGCTTGCGACCTTGACCGGCAGCAGCGACGAGACCAGGACGTTGCCGAGCACCTGGGGTCGCATGCTCTCTGGCTGGACCGCCGGTCCCAACACCGCCAGCAGCCAGCAGAACTGGATGACCAGCAATAGGCCCGGCGCCGGGACGAACTCCACAGTCAGCGCGAGCTCCACCCACACGGTGAATGCCAGCACCATCGCCGCGACGATCACGTTGCGCTCCACCGACGGCACCGGGTTGAAAGGAGCCGCGACCTCGACCGCGACCAGCATTGCGAACAGTGCGACCGTCGCCACCACGGGCGAGCGCAGCTCTCGAACCGCGGCGGGCAGAACCCACCGGCCGTGGGCAACGCGCGTCCACGCCACCTCTGCCGCAAACCCGAAGACCACGATCGTCAGCAAGCCCGGATACAGGACGAGCGCGACGGTGTGGGTCGCCAGCGCCGAAAGAATCTGGGTCACAGGCCGGCCAGCGCCAGGAACGGCTGCGGATAGAGCCCGATGACGACGTTGACAGCGAGGGCGACACCGATTCCCCAGGCTTGACGTCCGCGAGGCAGGCCGAGGCTGCGGCCGAGCCGGAGCGACGGGGGCAGCCAAAGCAGCAGGCCGAGCCCGATCGCCAGCGCGAGCGGCCAGTAAAGCTGAGTCGCGCCGCGAAGGAGAAGGACGCGGGCCGCAAAGCCCGCGAATGGCGCGGCCCCGGCGAGCATCGCGGCGGCGAGCAGATTGATGGGCCGGTCGTTTGGCCGCTTCTCTCGCAAGGACTGCCGCGACCACAGGTACAAAGGCAAACGGCTGAGCACGATCCCGTACAGGAGCAGAATCGCCGCGCGCTGCCCGTCGGCGATCGCGAGCCCAAGGCCGCACAGCACCAATCCCCAATCGGCGATGAACGAGTAATGCCAGGCTGCCGCCCCGTTCTCGGTGCGCCAGGAGGCGAGGTTGCCCCACACGACATTGAGAAGGCCGAGCCCGATCATCATCGCGCCGAGGTCGCCGCCTTCGGATGGGATCAGCTCGCGCGCACGCGCGAGCACGGCAAGAGCGAGCACCGGACCGATGAATGCGATCCACGGAATCGGTGACGTCGCGGTGCGCTCGTTGGGATCGAAGTCGTGCATGTACGGCAGCGTGCCGACAGCTGCGGAAAGACCGGCCACCAGGCCGACCGCCGCGAAGCGCTGAAGAAACACTGGTCCTTCGGCGCGCGCGCATACGGCGGCCAGGCTCAGCAACACGACGGCGAGGACCGGCCCCCGCAAGCGCGTGGCAAACGAACGGCTGCCCCCAGCCGACGCTTGCAGCACGGCGAGCACGAGCACCACCAGGATCAGGATCTCGAGGCTGCCGGCGGCGGCGATGGCGGCCATGCCGGCCAGCCCGGCCAGTCCCCACGTCAGCAGGATCGCCCGCTCGACAGCCAACGGAGCCAGGACCACCGTGAGCGCCATCGCCGCCCCTGCCGCGATGAGCAGCGCTCGGCTTTCTGGCGAAAGCGATAGGCCGATGCCGAGCTGGTTCGAAGTCACTCCAGGCGAGGACAGGACCACCGCCGCCAGGCCAAGAAGCCCAAAAACCGCGGCAGCCACCAGGGCCGCCCTCGGCCGAGCCCTCAGAACAGCGGCGCAGACCGACCCAATGGCCGGCAGCCCAACCGCGAGCTCAGGCTCCATCGAACTCGCTTACTTGGATCAGGGAGATGCCCCCCGCGACGATCGCCGCCAGCACGTATACCGCCGGTCCGGGGCCAGTGCCGGCGACGCCTGCCGCCACCGCCACCGACAGCGCGAGCGCTGCCAGCGCGGTCATGACCGCAGGCGGGTCGCTCGGCGTGAGGACGCGAGCGGCCGTCAAGCCGAGGACGGACAGCGCGGCGAACCTGATAGACGCGCCAGGCCCACTCATTACCGTGGTGGAGATCCACAGCGCCAGCAGCCCGACGCCTGCGGCGAGCACCACCCTTGCGGTTGACCCAGGGGGCATCACTCCCCACGCGTCTTTCCCACTACGCAGGCGCTGGACCACCGCAACGCCACCACCGGCGACCAGGGCAACGGCCCCCTCCACCTGGCCGGCAGCAAGAGCGAGGCCGGCAAAACCCAGGGTGACCAGCGCCATACCGAGGGCCAGACCGCGCCGACCTTCGGACAGCACTATCAGCGCGGCCCCAATCCAGGCGGCGAACGCGGCGGTTGTGCTCACCTGTTGACGGCGTATGCGAGGGCGACGAGGGTGGCGAGCCACAGCAGCGGCCTTCCCCCAGCGGCCGCCTTCTCGAGCCCGCGCAGGTTAACGATCGATCGGTACTGTTCCGGCACGGCGGCACTGCGGACGGCATCGAGCCATCGCCCGGGCGCATCAAGACCGGGCACCGTGAAGACCGGCGGCCTGACGACAGCCGGCCTGGCTTTCTGGTCCGCGACCCCTGCCGCAGCGGGCTCGCGGCGTGACGCACGCTGTGATCCGAACACCCCGGTGATCCCATACGCGATGGCGCCCAACAGGAGAAGGGGCGTGAACAGGGTCAGCGCCGGCAGGTCCGTCTGGATGGTAGCCACGGAAATCAGCCCGCCACCGAGTTCCGCGGCGCGCGTCATCACATCCGCCTGCGCGGGAAGGGCGAGCGTGGTCACCACCACCGGCAGGGCGGCGCCGGCGATGACGAGGACTGCGGCCAGAGCCATCGCCGTTCGCGGGAAAGTCTCAATTGCCGGGTGACCCCGGCCGGCGGGCAGCCCGACGGCCCGCGCGGCGGCCACCATGAACAGGATCCACACGGCCGCGCCGGCGATGCCGATGAGACCCATAAAGTCACCGGCTTCGAATGTGGCCCCGAGCGCGACGACCAGAGCACCGAACGCCAGACCCGGCGGCACGCCTGCTGCCGCTGCAATCGCCATCAGGGTCGGGGGACCGGCTCGGTCGGGAAGCAACGGCAAGCAGGCGGCCAGCACGCCGATCGTGGCCAGCACGACGAGCCCTGCCACCAGCCCGACCGGAGTTCCAATCGCGATCGCCATGAGGGCGAAACCGCCCAGCCCTGGAATCACCTCGCCGAGATACTCGCGGCGCGTTGCAGCTGCTTGTGCGCGCAAAGCGACACCGAGGGACACGAGCACGCCGAGGCAAGCCAGCACGATGCCCAGCACCGGCTGCGGGTACTGGCCGTCGCCCATCTCATAGGCCCGAACAAGCAGATAGAAGCCCAGTGGATAAAGCGTGGCCACTGCCATGCCCGCGGCTCGCAACGACGGACGAGACCAGAGCTGCGCGGGCCAGCCACGCCAGAGGAAGAGGCCCGATGCCATGAGGGCGGCGACGGCGAGCAGCGCGAACACGGGAACTGTCAGCGCGGAAACCGGGACAGCGGCGTAGACGGCGGTGCCACCTACCACCTGCAGGATGACGCCCGCCCAGCTCAGCGCCAGCCATGCTGCCAACAGCGCGCCCCACGGAGGGCGCGGGGCGCGGATGTCCTCGATGTCCAGCTGGATCACGGCCAGCGTCGCGGCGGTGCCTCCGGCGAGTGCGGTGAGGAGCACGTCGCCCGCTTCGACGGCGAGCACCGCAGCTGCCACCCCAAGCGCGGCCACGGTTCCTTCCCGCCAGCTGCGCGGCTGCAGCGTGAGAAGGATCGCCGAGGGAATGAGGATCACGAGCCCGAAGGCAAAGGCGACGCCGTCGAGTCGCAGATCGAAACCCGCGCCGAAGCCGAGCGGGCCGAGGGTCAGCTCCTCGGTCGAACGGATCGGCAGCCACAGGAGGAAAAGGGCGAGCAGGGCGGCCCAGGTGCCGGCGCCGACGATCGCCCGTCCCGGTTTGAACCCGGCGAGCCCTAGGGCGGCGGTCAGTCCGCCGGCCACCAACGGAAGAGCCACGGGCGCCAGGAGGGCGAGTGGCGGCATGCGTTAGCGCCGCCCCTTTGTTTTCACGCGCTCAATCTATCGATTCCGGCACGGATCTCCGCCGCGCGTTCCTCCAGCTTTCTCACTACGTCGAATGGCGCGTTGGCGCGAAACTCAGGGTTGGCCAGCTGCGCCTGTGTCTTCTCGAGGTCCGAGTTCAGGCGTTTCAGCTGCGCTTCACGGCGACTGGCGCCCGCACCCTCCGGGAACTTCACGCGTCCCGGCAGAATCCCGAGGGGCGTGCCGCCAGCGAGCTCGTCCGATGTCAGCTCGGTCCAGGCCAGCCGCGCGGCGAGCGAGGCGACGTTCGGGTCAGTTGAGGCGTCGAGGAAGAGCTCGCCGCCGCGAGAGGGCGCGCCGGCGGCCTGACGGTGCCCGCGCACCTCTTCGACGATCCCCATCACCTGTCCGAAGGTCTCCTCTGCCTCAGGGTCGGCAGACTGAACTTCCGGCCACGACGCGCGCATGAGGAAATCGCGCTGACCGGGCAACAGCGACCAGAGCTCCTCGGTGACGAAAGGCATGATCGGATGGAGCAGGCGCAAGACGTGGTCGACGCACAAGAGGGCGATGCCCTGTGCGACCTGGTCGCCCGACCGCAGGCGCTCCTTGACCGACTCGAGATACCAGTCGCACAGCTCGTTCCATGCGAAGGCGTAGGCGGCGGCCATCGAATCCTGGAACTTGAAGCTCTCGATGCCCGCCGTCACGGATTCGCTCGCGTGTGCCAAGCGCGACAGGATCCAGCGATCCTCGAGCGCCTGCGGCTTAGCCGGCGCGGCCGCTGCCGGTTCGGTGAAGGTTGTGCCTGCCGATCCCAGCACCAAACGTGTCGCGTTCCACAGCTTGTTGCAAAAACGCCGGTAGCCTTCGACGCGGCTCTCGTCGAAACGCACGTCCTGGCTCGACATCGCCACCGATGCGGCCCAGGCGCGCACCGCGTCCGTCCCGTATTTGGTTATGAGGCCTCGGGGATCGACGCCGGTGCCGAGCGACTTCGACATACGCCGGCCATCGGCAGCTTGCACCTGGCAGTGGATGGCGACATCGGCGAACGGAACCTCGCCCATGAACTCGAGGCTGGTCATGATCATCCGGCTCACCCAGAGATTGATGATCTCGCGGGCCGTGCTGTTCATGTTGTTCGGATAGAAAGACTTCAGGTCATCGGTCTCTTCGGGCCAACCGAGCGTCGCGAACGGCCAGAGCGCCGATGAGAACCATGTGTCGAGCACGTCGGGATCCTGCGTCAGCGTCGTGCTTCCACATTCAGTGCATTCGTGAGGAGGTTCCACCGCCACGATCTGGTGCCCGTTGTCGCAGTAGTAGACCGGCACGCGGTGGCCGAGCCACAGCTGGCGCCCTATGTTCCAGTCACGCAATCCACGAAGCCAGTCGAGGTAGGTGCGCTCGTAGCGATCGGGATGCCATCGCACCTTGCCCGCAGCCGACGCTTGCAGCGCCTTGTCCCGCATGACCTCCATACGCAGCCACCACTGCTCGCTGATCAGGGGCTCGATCACCGCGTCGCACCGATCGCAGTGCCCGACCTCGTGCGTGTACGGCTCTTCTTTGACGAGCAGGCCTTGCGCCTTCAAATCAGCGACCACCCTGCGGCGCGCCTCCAGCGCGGGCAGGCCGTCATACGGAATGCCTGGCACGTGCATGGTGCCATCGGCGTTCATACCGTTGACGATCTCGAGCGAGTGCCGCTGTCCGATCTCGTAGTCCATCGGGTCGTGCCCGGGCGTGACCTTGAGCGCGCCGGTGCCGAAGTCTTTCTCGACCGCCTCGTCGCCGACGATCGGCAACCGCCGACCCACCAGCGGCAGGATTGCCGTCCTGCCGATCAGGTGCTGGTAGCGATCGTCTGTGGGATTGACGGCGATGCCGGTGTCCGCGAGCATTGTCTCCGGCCTGACCGTGGCGATGGTCACGTCGCCCCCGCCTTCAAGTGGATATTTGATGAAGAACAGCACATCGTCGTGGACCTGCCACTTGACCTCGAGGTCCGAGATCGCGGAGCGATCGCGCGGACACCAGTTGACAATGCGCGGCGCGCGATAGATCCAACCCTTCTCGTAGAAGGCGACGAACGCGGTCATAACGGAGCGGACATAACGCGGGTCCATCGTGAACCGGAGCCTCGACCAGTCGAGCGATGCGCCAAGGATGCGGTCCTGGCTGACGATCGTGTCGCCGACCTCGGCGTACCACTTGTTGACTCGAGTTTCGAATGCCTCGCGTCCAAGCTGCTCTTTCGTCATCCCCTCGTTGGCGAGCTGCTTCTCGATCACGTTCTGCGTGGCGATGGCCGCGTGGTCCATGCCGGGCAGGAAAAGCACCTCGTAACCGGCCATGCGCCGGTAGCGGGCGCAGATGTCCTGCAGCGTGTGGTTGAGGGCGTGACCCATGTGCAGCTCGCCGGTGATGTTGGGTGGCGGCAGGCAGATTGTGTACTTCGGCTTCTTGCTCTTCGCGTCCGCGATGAACAGGCCCTCTTTCTCCCAGCGCGCGTACCAGCCGGCCTCGATGGCCTGTGGATCGAAGGCGGATGGCATGGCGTTCGGTGTCTTGCTCATGGGCGTGTTCAGACGAGCTGAGGTGAGGTCTGGAGTCGCCGGTGGAGGATCGCTAGCGCGAACGTGCCGGCGAGGGTACGGATACGAACTCGGCGCGGCTCATGGTGCTTGAAGTCTAGCGTTTGTGCTTCTGCCGCTCCCCCAGCTCCTCATTGGCCTGGGTGCCCCCGGTGCATGGAGAGGATCCCCGCGGCCGACCGATATCGCACAATAAGACTATAACATTTAATGAAAGTACTTACTTAACAAATACTGTCAGGACGACCCGCGGCTCGGGGCTTCACCCTGGAAAGGCCATTGCCGGCCTCCTCGTAGGGCGGAACATGCGATGGTTTGGTGACGATTCGTTCGCGCGGAGCGCTCAGATCGAATCCATCGGTAGGAGTTCGTGCACCATGAGTACCTCAATTGTTGCCGAAGGTCTGGACGTCGATGAACACGGACATGTGCTGGTGAAGCTCAACGACACGCCACCAGATCAATGGATGGAGGCGTTTCGGGATTACTGGGGAAGACCCGAGACGATTGGTGGCACGTCAGTCCTTGAGTTCACCGTCAAGAAAGAAGCCTTTTCGCATTTCTCCGAGAAGACCATCGTTTTTCGCGGCGTGGACGTAGATGGTTTTGTAGCGCACTGCAAGGCTTTCACCCAGGATGCGCTGAAGTACGCGAACGAAGAGACGCAGCGCTTCGAGGCTGAGCGCGATGCGCGCATTCGCGCTCAGGCTGCGTCGGCCGGGCGCGATCAGAAGCACATCGATGCCGAGAGGTCCAAGGCACACAAGGTAAAGTTCGAATAGCGCGAGTCAGCCCTAACGCGGATTCCGCACTGTTGGCGCCAACCGTGCCTTTTGGCGCCGGCCGCCAGCAACGCGCGGCGCCGGCCGGGTGAAGGCTAGGCCGATTCCCCTACCAGGCGTGCCGGGCTTTCGCCATCTTCGACCAGCTCGAACTCGGGCTCCAGCGCCTCGCGGATCGACCGCTCGGAGATCAAGCAACGCTTGATCTCGGGCCGTGAGGGGATCTCGAACATCGAGTTCAGCAATGCCTCCTCGATGATCGACTTTAGAGCGCGCGCACCGGTGCCTCGATGCAGAGCGAGCTCCGCGATCGCATCGAGCGACCCCGTCTGAAACACCAGCTCAACGTTGTCCAGCGAGAAGAACTTCTGGTACTGCTTGACGAGCGCGTTCTTCGGTTCCGTGAGGATGCGCACGATGTCCTGCTGATCCAGGTGGTGCAGCGTGACGATGATCGGCAAGCGCCCGATGAACTCGGGGATGAACCCATATTTCAGCAGGTCCTGAGGCTGCATGAGCTTGAGGGTTTCGGACGCTGCCTTGCGCTCGATCTTGGTGTGCGGCGCCCCGAACCCGATCGCCCTGCGTCCGATGCGCTGCTCGACCACTTTTTCCAACCCATCGAACGCGCCACCGCAGATGAAAAGGATGTTGGTCGTGTTGATCTGGATGAAGTCCTGGTGCGGGTGCTTGCGCCCACCCTGTGGCGGCACGTTGGCGACGGTACCTTCGAGGATCTTGAGCAGCGCCTGCTGTACACCCTCGCCGCTGACATCGCGAGTGATCGAAGGGTTGTCCGACTTGCGCGCGATCTTGTCGATCTCGTCGATGTAGATGATCCCGCGCTCAGCGCGGCTGATGTCGAAGTCTGCCGCCTGGATCAGCCGGAGAAGGATGTTCTCCACGTCCTCCCCGACGTATCCCGCCTCAGTGAGGCTCGTGGCGTCGGCGATGGCAAAAGGCACGTCCAGGATCTTGGCGAGCGTCTGCGCGAGGTACGTCTTGCCGCATCCCGTCGGTCCCACGAGCAGCACGTTCGACTTCGTCAGCTCGACATCGCCGACCGACTTCGACGCCGAAATGCGCTTGTAGTGGTTGTAGACCTGGACCGAAAGCACCTTCTTGGCGCGGTCCTGCCCGATCACGTACTGGTCCAGCGCCGCACTGATGGTCTTGGGGTTGGGGATGAACCCGGTCTTCTGCTTCTTGGTGCCCGCGGAGCGGTTGTCGTCCTCGAGAACCTCCTGGCACAGATCGATGCACTGGTCGCAGATGAAAACGCCAGGGCCGGCCACCAGCTTGCGCACCTGGTCCTGCCCCTTGCCGCAGAACGAGCAGCGCGTGTAGCGGCGTCGATCCTCTCTTTCGTTCATTGATCCCTCTTCGCGGTCTCTGCTCGGCCCGTGTCCATCAAGACGAGGCCGGTGCCGGGGGATTATGGCCCCACAGCATCTCGTTCGCAACGCTTATGCACTCGCTACAGATGAAAACGCCCGACCCTGCAACGAGCCTCACGCCTAGCTCACCCTGCCCCTTTCCGCAGAAGGAGCACTTTGGCTTGTGCCTCTTTACCTCGCCGCTCTTCCCCCTTCGTCGGAAGATCATTGCTAAGAGGCTGCCACCTTTTCCTTTTCCTTCTCTTTCTCTTTCGCGCTGGCGGCTTCGCGCGCCACGTCAAGCGGCTTGATCGGAGTGAGGATGATGTCGTCGATCAACCCGTACTCCTTGGCCGCGTCGGAGGTCAGGAAGTAGTCCCGCTCCGTGTCGAGCGTCACCTTCTCGATCTTCTGGCCCGTGTGCCTCGCCAGGATCTGGTTGAGCTGCTCGCGCGTGCGCAGGATCTCCTTGGCGTGGATCTGGATATCGGTCGCCTGTCCCTGCATCCCGCCCCACGGCTGGTGAATGAGGATGTTGGCGTGAGGCAGCGCATAGCGCATGCCGTGCGCTCCGCCCGCCAACAGCACTGCGGCCATCGAGTAGGCCATCCCGATGCAGATCGTCGAGACCGCCGGCCGGATGTACTGCATGGTGTCGTAGATCGCGAGCCCCGCAGTCACCTGGCCGCCCGGGCTGTTGATGTAGAGCGAGATCTCCTTGTCGGGGTCCTCGGACTGCAGGAACAGAAGCTGCGCCACCACCAGGTTGGCCACCTGATCGTCGATGGGCGTACCGATGAAGACGATGCGGTCCTTCAGCAGTCGGGAGTAGATGTCGAAGGCGCGCTCGCCGCGCCCTGTGTTCTCGACCACCATCGGCACCAGGTAGCTCTCGGGGCGCTGTATCCGGTTCATATCGTGCACAACGTCATTCTAGACACGCCTCACCCCGGTTCCGTCAAGTCGAGCGGGGGGCGCCGTCAGTTAGGGGTCGGGGCTTCCGCGGCCAGGCGATCCAGCACGCGCCGCCGCCGTAGGCGTGAGGCGAAGTACCGCCGAGCGCTCTCGCTTCGCTTCAGCTCCTCGACCTGGCCTTTCAGCTCGTCGTCCTCGCCCGCCTGCTCTTCGAGGAAGCGCACGACGTCCTCGTCCGAAGGCTCGAGGTCCTGGCGCTTCGCGTACTCACCCAGCACGAGGTCTACCTTCAGCCGCTGCTCGGCCGCCGGCCGCTCTTCCTCGACCCACTGGTTGATGTTCTTGCCCATGTACTCGAAGTACCGCTCGAGCTTCAAGCCCTGGCGGCTCAGCGTGCGCTCCATCGATTCGAGCTGGCTCGTCAGCTCACGATCGACAAGCGCCACGGGCACGTCCACGCTCGAGGACTCGACTAGGCCCTTGACGAGCGCCGACTCGCGGTCGAGCTTTGCCATCTCCTTGGCCGACGCCTCGAGCGCGGCTCGCGTCGAGCTCCGGAACGACTCGACGTTTTCGTGCTCGCCGTTGCTGAGCTGTTTGGCCATCTCGTCGTCGAGCGGAGGCAGCACCTTCTCCTTGACGCCCTGGATGGTGACCTTGATGGTCGCCTCTTTGCCGGCGAGCAGCGGCTCGTTGTAGTCGTCGGGGAATTTCACCACCGCCGATCGTGTCTCGCCGACCTTGGCTCCAGGAATCACGGCAAGCAGCTCAGAGACCAGCACGTCTTCTTTCAGCTCGGCCTCCATCGCCTTTCGCGTCTCCGATTCGACGATGTTGCCGTCGACGTCAACCTCGACGTCGATCACGACTACATCGCCAAGCCGGGCCTCGCGCTCCACCGGCGTTATCTCGGCCAGCGGTTGACGAACGTCCTCCAGGCGGCGCTCGACCATCTCGTCGGTGACGTCGATCGGCTCGATCGGCTCCTCGAGCTTCGGCACCTCGCCGAGCTTGACTTCCGGCATCACGCTCACCGTCGCCTTCAGCCGCGCAGGCCGGCCTCGCTCCAGCTCGAGCACCTCGACATCGGGGCTTTCGATGGGATCGATCGAGTGGTCCTGGAGCACCTGGCGCACGACCTCGGGCACCATCAGCTCGACCACCTCTTCCCGGACCGCCGCCGGACCAATGCGCGCTTCCACCAGCGAGCGCGGCGCGCGTCCTGGACGGAAGCCTTCGATCCTCGCTTTCGAGGTCAAACGGTTCAGAACCCTGTCATACGTGGCGTCGACAGTCTCGGCCGGTACCTCGATCGTCATGCCGACCTGGCTCTTGGGCAGCTGTTCCGTCACGACTGAGAGAGGGTTGGTGGCCATCTGGACCAAGTCTACTGGCGATCAATCAAGCCAGACCGATCGACCCCGACGCGGTCCGCCGGTTAGAGCCGGCGGTGGGTCAACAGGGAGGCGGCGGAGTGGGGCAGGGCGAGGGCGAGGGCGAGGGTGACGGCGGCGGGTTGGCCACCACTGGACCACCCGGGTCCGGCGGCACCACGAAGGGGATCGGCTTCGGCGTCGGCTTCAGCCCGGAGTCGCCGGGAAGCTTGGCGATACTGCGAGCGTCAGTTAGGTACCAGCTGCGATTGGTGGCGCCCATGACGACGTCCGCCGGCTTCGTGTACCAGAGGTTTCCCGGCACACCGGCCAGCGCCTGATTGATGAACGTGTGGAGGCCAGGCGTGGCGACGAAGACACCGTCCGAGCCGGAGACCATGTAGTGATTGATACCGAGAATGTCACCGACCCACAGACCCGCCGCGATGGTCGGCGTAAACATGATCGTGTCGGCATCCTTGAAGTTGTCGGTCGTACCCGTCTTGGCGGCCACGGTCCGATTCGTGAAATGAAGGGGGCTGTTGCAGCCGAAGATCAGGCAGCGGTTCTGGTCGTCAGACATGATCTGCGCCATGATGAACGCCACTCCAGGGTCGATTGCCTGGCGAGCACGCTGGTCGGGGTGATCCTGGTAGAGGAGCTTGCCGCTGGAGTCGGTCACGGAGAGGATCGCCTGAGGCGAGTGGTAGACGCCCATGTCGGCATATGTCGCGATGCCATTGACATGCTCGAGCAACGTAATTGGGTAGCCGCCCAGGGTAAGACTTGGACCGTACTCGGCGGCCGGAGCCAGCGGGTCAAGCCTGCCATTGGGACTTATGTAGCGCGGCTGCACGCCGAGGTTGCGCATCCAGTCGAGCACGGCGGGCACCCCTATCGACAGCTCGACCTTGACGGAGCCGATGTTGAGAGAGTTGCCCATGATCTCCTTCAAGGGAAGGACGCCGTGTGTACGCCCGTCGTAGTTGTAGAACTTGGTAGTGGAGCAGCAGTCTTTGTATATGAGCGGGCTCGGGCCGTCATACACCGGGGTGTCGACCGTCGCCGCGCGGGCGTTGATGACCGCGCCGTAGGTGTACGGCTTCATCGACGAACCCATGTTGCGAGCGAGGGTCGTGTAGTTGATCTGGCCCGCTTTGCCGTTGTAGTTGGGCGAGCCGACCATCACCAGGATGTCTGCGGTCTTTGGATCCTCGGCGATGAGCCCTGAAGACAGCTGCCCGGACGCGTCGCGCCAAAGGTTGGCCGCGAGGTTGGTACGAACTACGCTCTCGCCCTTCAGCTGCATTTTGTAATCGAGGGTCGTCTTCACGTTGAGCTGCTGGACTCCAGGCTGGAACCCGAGCTGTCGAAGCTCCTGCAGCACGTAGTCCACGAAGTGAGGCGCCTTGAAGCTGTTGATCGGGGCGTAGTAGGCCAGCTTCTCGGCCAGCGCCGTGTCCATGTCCGCCTGGGTGATGAAGCCCACCCCGACCATCGCCTGCAGGACCTCCGTCTGCCGCACCTTGGCGGCGTCCGGGTGCAGCACCGGGTTCCACTCGGTCGGCGCCTGGGGCAGGCCGGCGAGGACAGCCGACTGGGCCAGGTCCAACTGTGAGGCGTGGATATGGAAGTAGCCCTCGGCGGCGGCTTCGATGCCGTACGACTGCGAGCCATAGAAGCTCTTGTTCAGGTAGAGCTCCATGATCTGGTCTTTCGTGTACGCCTGGCTCAGCTCGTAGGCGAGCGCGACCTCCTTCAGCTTTCGCGACACCGATTGGTCGGGGGTCAGGAACTGCTGCTTGGCCAGCTGCTGCGTGATGGTGCTGGCGCCGCTGACGATGTGCCCAGCCTTGAAGTTGTCATAAGCGGCCCTGACGATGGCCGTGATGTCGAAGCCGGGGTTCGAGTAGAAGCCCCTATCCTCGATGGCGACGGTGGCTTTGATGACCATCGGGTTGATGTCCTTGAGCTTGACGGCCAGGCGGTGGTTTCCCTGGTCGCCGACGTCGGCGAGGATGACCCCTCTCTTGTCGGTGATCACCGTGTCCCCGGAGAAGACCGCGCTGTCGAGGCCCTGGATCGAGGGCAGGCTGTCAAAGAAGGACTGCGCGTACGCGTCGGCTGCGAGGCCGACCACCAGCACCAGAGCGAGCAGGACGCCCACCCCGCGCAGGATTGCGTTGCGTCGCAGCCTCTGGCCGATGGGGGACCAATTCGCGTGGATCCTCGCCCGTGGCCTGTGGCCGCCTTTGGTTTTGATTGTTGCGGGAATGTCTCTAGACATGGTTAGGGGGCTCGTAGATTCTACGTTTGCCACTCACACCAACGGCACGGGCCGCCAGTGGGTTACGCAGGAAGTTCATCGTGCCGAGGTCGAGCGTACACCTCCTCCGAGGGGGCCAGGCGCTCCTGGCGGGTGCCTGGGAAGTGGACTCTCACTCCTGGACGGCCCGGGCTCCCGAGCTCCCAGCCCGCCCCGTACAGCCGGGCGACCTCCGCAAAATCCTTCGCGTGGATGATCTGAACCCCATCTGTAATGGACAGCGTCTGCAGCTTCGCCCCAGGGAAGCCGAGGCGCACCTCGCCGCCAGTCTTGAGGTTGTAGACGTAGTCGTCAAGCGATCCGGCATCCACTGCGGCCACCAGCTCGGCGATCGTGGGGAAGCGTCCTTCCTTCATCGCCGTTTTGACATCGGCCCGCGAGGCGCGGTGCGCCAGGCGCTCACGCCGCCGCACCTCGGTCAGCAGGACATCACGTTCTGCGCGAAGAGCCGCCAGTTCTTTCTCCGCCGGCCGCATCCGCTCCCGCACCTCGGCCACCCGACGCTGGAGCTCATCGGATTCGAGCGCGTTTAGCTCCTCGGACACGCGTCCACGTTAAACGGAGGAGCGCCCCGCGTGGCTGGGTTGGCCGGGGTCCCCCCGGCCATGACTTTGTCTCTCAACCACCAAGCGTCGCTAGGAGAAACCATTCGTAATAAATCCCGGAATGGGCGCAGCCGCGCGCGAAGCGCCCGGCGATGAGGGAAAACCATTCGGGTTTTCCCTTATAGGGTCGGCCGTGGCCCGACCCTTACCGCTCGTGAGCAGCGCGCCGGTTCCGAAAACCTGCGAAGAGAGCGATGTCGTAGATGATCTTCAAACCCCCGCCGGCGAAAAATGGAAGGCCGAAACTTGCTGCTCCGATCGCGAGTCCGGCGAGCACTGGACCGAAGGATTGGGCGACGCCGCGCACCGCTCCAGTCATCGCCACGGCACCGGCGCGTTCCTCGGGAGGGACTATCGACACCACGTATGCCTGCCTCACCGGCACATCCATTTGCGAAAGCGCAAATCGAGCCAGCAAGAGGCCGGCGGCCCACATCAAGCTCGGACTGAACGGGACGAGCAGTAAGAGAACGTTGGATGGCAGGTGGGTGAAGACCATCGTGTTGACCAGCCCGAATCGATTGCCGAGTCGACCCGACACCTCGTAGGAGAGCGCCTGCAAAATCGCGACGGTCGCAAAAAGCGGCCCGAGAACCTGCACGTCGGCTGCGAAACGAACGTGCAGCCAGTAAGCGATCACCGCGTTGGCGACGAAGCCACCACCGAGGGAGTCGAGCGCGAAGAGCGCCGCCAACCCCGCCAGGGGGCGCAGCTTTCCGAAGGCGACCGGTCGCCCTGGCGCCTCGACACGCGCGCTCATCAAGAGGGGAAGGACTGCGGTTAAGACGCCGATCGCTGCGTAGAGGAGGAAGAAGGCACGGCCTGAAGAGTCTCCGGTCGCAAGCGTCGCCGCCAGTCCGCCCGCGGCATTGAACAGCCCGGCGGTGAGCGAGTAGCGGCCGAACGCAACGTTGCGCGCAGAGGCAGGGACCGCCTCGGCAAGCACGGCCTGCTCGACCGACGCGAAAGGGCCGAGGTCGACGCTGGCGGCACCAAGCATGCCGGTCAGCCCTGACGCGACAAGCAATCCGGGTGGTCCTGCCAGCGCCAGGTCCAGGCCTGTGAGCGCCATCAGCAGGCCTGCGATCGACAGTGCGCGGCGCCGGCCGAAGCGCGCAGCCAGTTTGGCCGAGGCCAGACCCGAGAGCGAAGCGGCGGCCAATCCCAACCCGAGCGTGAGGCCGATGAGACCCGGAGAAAGTCCGCGACGTTCGAGGTAGACGCCGATGAGAACCGCCGAGAACCCAAAACCGAAAGCGCGGAGACCACGGGCGCCCAGAAGCAGCGCCCTGTCTGCGCCGGGAGCCAGGGCCCGCGTCAGGGTCCGCGGCGTCGTCGGAGGG
>Ga0208356_1000141_pt1 | contig 23917 bp, 30 predicted proteins | sample NGESurshal072012_4_FD_184467 | JGI IMG/M metagenome (GOLD analysis project Ga0208356, IMG submission 184467) | Arctic peat soil microbial communities from Barrow, Alaska - NGEE Surface sample 53-1 shallow-072012 (SPAdes) | ecosystem: Environmental > Terrestrial > Soil > Wetlands > Peat ... | reverse complement strand
GAGCCGGTCCATGACGAACACCGCCGACTGCACGTCGTAGCTGTGGACGTGTGGGAGGTCGAAACCAGACTCGATGACCTCCGCAAAGACAGCTTCGGCGCTGCCGACGGCGAGAGCGCGCAGATCCTTCCTGTCCAGCACAAGCGAGGCATCGGCCAGCACCGCTTCCTGCACGTGTCCCCAAAGGTGGGGCCGGTCACGCTCGTCGGGCGAGTTCATCAGCATTCCTTCGCGGCGACACTCGGCGAGCTCGTCGCACCACGCGGTGAGGTGCAGGGAGAGCCATGGGTCGGGCGCTCGCCGGAGAAGGACCAACGCGCCCAGCGCGTGAATGGCTCGAACATCTGATGGGGGCGATGCAGACGCGGCTGCGGCGAGAGCCTCGGTCAGGACGGCACGTGCCCAATCGTTGTCCAAGAGAAGGCTCGCTTCTGCGAGCGCACAGGTCGCCCGTGCCTGCCAGAAGTTGATCCCGGCTGCCGACGTTGGACCGTCGGTGTTCCGCGTGCCCTGCCAGTCATAGACGAAGTTATGCCAGCGGCCGTCGCCGGCGTGCATCCAGAGCACGAAATCAAGCAGCCCGTCAGCCCACCGCCTGAGTGTGTCATTCCCGGTGGCGGCCCAGAGCTTGGACAAAAGGACACACGCACGCGCAGCGTCGTCCACGCAGGCGACACCCTCCACCCCCCGCTCACGGGCTTCGAAGTGCTCGCCCGTCGAGCCGGAATAGACGGCGAGCGCCAGTGCGCGTGGCCCGGCTGCCGGCAATGGCCGCGTCAGCGCGGCCAGCTGCCTCAGCACGGTGCAAGAGAGGCGACGATCGATTTCACGTCGAAGTCGGCCGCGGCCATCCGACAATCCGCGGCGCCGTAGTACATCCGGATCCGTGCGCCTCGATCGTCCAGCGGGACGAGGCCGCACGAGAAGACCGTGTTGTTGTAAAAGCCCGACCTCTCGTAGTCCTCGGTCGCCACAAGGATCGGTTCCGGCGAACGGCCGATGACCCGGGTTGGATCCTCGGCGTCCAGCAGCAGCGCGCCCATCGCATAGTGGCCGTCGGCGTTCACGCCGTGGTAGAGCTCGAGCCAGCCCTCAGGTACGCGGAATGGCACCGCGCCCGCGCCAGTGCGAACACTGTCCCACATCCCCCGGCGCGGCAACGCCAACGGTCGGTGCGCGCCCCAGCCCACCAGGTCGTCGGAAAACGCGATCCAAATCCCGAGCACGCGGTTGAATGACGAGGGCATGGGTCGGGTCAGGGCGACGTATCGGCCCCTTACGCGGCCCGGAAACAGCACCACGTCCTTGTGGTCGGGTAGAAACATGAGTCCGCGGCGCTCGAAGGTCTTGAAGTCGGTCGTGGTCAGCCTGCTGGTTGTGATGCCCACCGAGCCCACCGAGACATAGGTGATGTGCCAAGCGTTATCGATCAGCGTCGCGCGAGGGTCCTCGCATCCGTACTCCTCGAACGAGTCCATGGGGACTACCGCCGGAAGTGGATCGACTACGAAATGAGCTCCGTCGGTGCTGCGGGCCACGCGCAGATGCGATATCTGCGTCAGATAGTCTCTGACCTCCGTCCGGCCACCCGGCGTGGCAGGAGGCACTGTGACCCGGACCGCGCGGGGATCACTCAGATCGAGCCCAGGGAGATCTTTGCGAACATAGGCCACGACCACGCGCTGAGGTTTAGTGGCCGGATCCAGGTAGGCGATCCCGATCACGTCCTCACCCAGCGTCCCAGGCGGGAGAGGTTGAAGCACCTCGTGTGGGGCGGCCAGGTCGAGAGTCCTCGCAGTCGGGGACATGAGGCCCGTCATGCGGCGGGGATACTCTCCAACCCGCAGCAGCAGGATCGTCTCCTTGCCCACTTGCGCCGCGGCGGCGTTGAACACCGAGACCACCTCGAGGGCGGCCTGCGATGGAGCCACATCCGCGCTGGTCAAGATCGGGTTGTTGGCGAGGCGGTGCGCGAGAGCTTCGGCTGGGATGCCGCTCATGTGGCCGGTCGGCGGGGCGTGGGCGGCGACGCGGAGGCAACCAGGCGCATCAGCGCCAGCCAGTGCTCCCCTGTCCGGGGCCACGACATGTCGCTGGCGTACGCGTATGACGCGTGTTCGAATGCCTGCCTGCGGTCTGGGTGGTCGAGCAGAGAGATGACGGCACCCGCAAGGGCGGCCGGATCTCGAAACGGGACGAGAATTCCGCGGCCGTCGGCCAGCGCCTCCTTGGCGTGAAGGTAAGCGGTGGAGACGATCGCCTTGCCGGCCCCGAGCGCATATGCGAGCGTGCCGCTCGTTATCTGTTGCGGGTCGAGGTATGGCGTGACGTAAACGTCGCTCGCGAGCAGCAGCTCGATGATGTCCCGCTGCGCCATATATTCATCGATGAAGGAGACGTGGTTCTGAAGTCCGAGGCGCTCGACCGCCTGGACCAGTTGATTGCGGTACTTCTCGCCATCGCTGCGGCGCAACTCCGGGTGAGTCTGGCCGGCGATCACGTATAGGGTCGCAGGATGGTCGGCGACGATTGCCGGCATTGCCTCGATCATGTACTCGATGCCCTTACGGGGGTCGACGAGGCCAAAAGTTGAAATGATCGTCCGGCCGGGCACGCCCAGCTTCTTCTTCATCCGGCCCCGGCCGTGAGGCTGGATCGCCGGCATGCCGTGCGGTATCACCACGGGCACCTCGGCGATGCCATACCGGTCCGCCAGGAGACCAACCGCCACGTCGGCCATCACGACGATCGCGTCGCTCAGTTCTGCAGCGGCGCGGACCGCACCCCGCATCGAGGTCGTCGGCTCGGGCGGCACCGTATGCAGTGTAGTTACGACAGGCTTCCGCAGAGCTTCGAGAAAGGGGTGCAGGTGATCCTCATACACGCCATCGGTCCATGTCCCGTATAGCCCGAATTCGTGCTGCACGTTGACAATATTGACGCTTGAGCGGTTGATCGCCTCAGCCGCAGCGCGGTAGCTGCTCGCGTCCCCCTGCCTGATGCGCCAGCGGACCTCGTCGCCATACAGCCGGATCGCATTTGGCTCGTCGATCGCCGCGATGCGGCACGTCACGCGTGGATCGGCCGCCTTGACGGCAGCCATCAAGTCCGCCGAGAACGTTGCAATGCCGCAGCGACGAGGCAGGTTAGAAGAAACGAAGGCGATCCGCAGGTCTGGCGCGACGCCATGAAGGGTCATGCCGGGACGCCTACCAGCTGGCTTCGACGATGAGCAGGACCGCTTTGCAGCAGTTGCGGTTGAATTAATCGCCGGTGCACGTGATGAAGCTTAAGTTGCGTACTGGATCAAAATCGCCGGAACCCGGTGCATCAGGGACTCGCTGCTTGGCCCTCCAGGTGCCAGAGATTCCACTCCGTTTAGAGATGGGACTTGACCTGCTCTTTCAGCTGCGCGAGCTCACCGTCGAGCTTGTCGAGCGCCAGATCAAAGGTGGCGCGCTGCTGGCGACCGGTCTCGTGGGCACGCAGGTCGGCCAGCCGGTGACCCAACAGATACGGCGTGACCTTGACGACTTCCAGCGGTTGCCTCCTCTTTTTCAGGTCGCGGTCGAACTCAATCTCGGCCGGCCTGATCAGGTCGAAATGATCTGCGAGTGAGGCTACCTTCTTGGCGGCATAGCTGTGTAACTCCGGTCCGACGGTGTGCGTCCGATCGTGGATGGTCACCTCCATGCCGACCGGATTCTCTCTCGCCGCATGCGGATTCGTGAGGGCCGACAGTCCCGCGGACTGGGGGACCCTCTTGGCGGTCCCTCGCACTACACATAGAGGACGCGAGGGGATCTCCTACTCGCCGGCGGGAGGCAGGCGGAGGGTTGCTACCCGGGAACCGCGTCGACAGGCTCGAAGACGGCCGTGAAATGCCTTAACGCTGCCGGTTCGGACACGATCCGGTAGCCTCCAATCGCCGCCCGGTTTCGGGCCAGGGATTCCGCCACCTCAATCACATAGTCGATGTGGCTCTGGGTGTAGACACGCCGCGGCAAGGCCAGACGCACCAGGTCCTTGTCTGCGGCCACCTGTTTTCCGGTCTTGGGATCGGCGTGACCGAACATGACGGTACCCACCTCAATCGTGCGCACACCGCCTTCGACGTAGAGAGCGCAGCTCAACGCCTGTCCCGGCAGCAGATCGGGTGGGATGTGGCGCAGCATCGCGCGCGCATCGATATAGACAGCGTGGCCGCCCGGAGGTTCGACGATCGGGATGCCGGCGTTCCGGATTCCATCGCCGAGATACTCGGCACTGCGCAGCCGATAGCGGAGGTAATCCTCGTGGAGGACCTCTTCGAGACCCTGAGCGATCGCTTCCAGATCCCGACCCGCCAGACCGCCATAGGTGGTGAAGCCCTCGGTCAGGATCAGGAGCTGGCGGGCCCTTTCGGCCCAGCTGTCGTTGTTCAAAGCAAGAAAGCCGCCGATGTTGGCTATGCCATCTTTCTTGGCGCTCATCATGCAGCCGTCGGCGTAGGAGAACTGCTCGCGGGCAATCTCTCGAGGTGTCCTGTCTCCATTACCCGGCTCTCGCATCTTGACGAACATCGCATTCTCGGCGAAGCGGGCTGCGTCGAGTATCAGCGGAACACCATGCTGATTGAGCAGCGTCCGCGCGTCACGCAGGTTGCGGAGCGACACCGGCTGTCCTCCGCCGGTGTTGTCCGTCAGCGTGATGATGCACATCGGCACGTGTTGGGCTCGTTTTTGCAGCAGAGATTCCAGCCGCTCCAGGTCGATGTTGCCTTTGAACGGCGCCGAGAGCGACGGGTCTACAGCTTCGCGGCAGGGAAGATCGAGCGCTTCGGCCCCGGTGACTTCGATGTTTGCCCTGGTGGTGTCGAAGTGATGGTTGCCCGGGATGACTTTGCCCGGTCCGGATGTGACGGAGAACAGGATCCTCTCCGCCGCCCTGCCCTGATGAGTCGGTATGACGTGCTGGAATCCCGTCAGCTTCTTGATCGCCTCCTCGAAGCGGTAGAAGCTGCTGGAGCCCGCATAGGCCTCGTCACCCCGCATCATCCCGGCCCACTGCTCGGAGCTCATTGCCCCTGTCCCGGAGTCGGTCAGGAGATCGATGAGCACGTTGGCAGACGCGAGTCGGAAGAGGTTGTACCCCGCCTCCTTCAGGAAGGCGGCCCGTTCGCCGCGGGAGGTCATGCGAAGGGGCTCGACGGTCTTGATCTTGAAGGGCTCGATGATCGTCTTGAAGGAGTCCGGCGCGGTCATGTTCTTGTCGGCACGAGCCTGCCTGCTACCCGATATGATCGAGCCGCGCGCCGATCCTCTCGAGGAAGTCTTTGACGGTCACCTCGGCGACCCGGTGAAACAAAGCGCGATCGGCGATTTTCCCGAGCATCCCTAAAGGCGGCTCGTAATTGGCGCTGAGACCCAGTTGGGTCCTGGCGTTGCCGATCGCCGCGACCTCCAACTCTCCCTCCAGAGTCGGGAAGAGCCCGGCCTCGGTAGCAGCGCGCCACCGGATGGGCATGAAGATGAGCCCGGCGGAGGCCTTCGGCGCGCCGATCTCCACTTTGATGCGCCTGCCGACCCGGCGTTTGCCGAGGTCGAACCCCAATTCGGAAAGAATCTTCTCTCCGCTCCCGTTCGCATCGTTCGCCATGTCGGGCAACCAGTTTCCGGCGCCTTTAGCCATCTGAGCCCCGACCTCTTCAAACGGGCGCGCAACAACCACGTAGGACCGAAGGAACAATTCGGATCACATCCTGATGGGGGTGATCGGCGCCAAGGAGTGCCAAAGGTCCTGAAGTGCTCGGGACTTCCGGCCGGGACGTTTGCAGCGGCTCGACGATCTAATGTCTGGGGCTCCTTGCGAGGTAACTCGGCTGGAATCGGCCCGGGCGACTTCGCCTTCTTCGGGCGGCCCGGCCGACCGCACTTCCGCGGCGCTGCGCAGAGGTAGGTCGCGAAGAATCAAAGTGCAGGCCAGCCCCAGCACCGCGGCCGGATGCACTGCAACTAGCTTGCAACCGTATCGCAGAGCGCCTCGAATCCCGCCGTGTAGCTAGCACGTAGCTGGGGATCGATGGCGTACGCCTCATATCTGGCGACCCGCGCCATGAAGTCGAGTCCGGCGATTCCCATGGCGAAGCACGCGGTCGCGTAAACATCGGCCTGAAGTATGTCCGGTCCAACGACCGTGAAGCTGAGCCAGGCGTTGGCGGGTCTGCCGCTGTGGGGGTCGAGGATATGCTCACCCTTCTCGTACGTGCCGGAGGTGGCGACAGCCAAGCCGCTGGCGAGGACCACGCGGGCGACCTTGTCCCGCTCGACGGGATGCCTAACACCGACGCGCCATGGGCCCTGGTCGGGGTTTAGGCCACGGGTCTGGACGTCGCCGCCGGCGTCAATGAAGTAATCGCGGAAGCCGTAACGGTCGAGGATTGAGCAGGCGCGGTCGATTGCCCAACCCTTGATCAACCCTGATGGGTCGAAACGGCCGCTTATCCAGGCCGAGAAATAGCCTTCCGTCGCTTGTTCATACAGGTGGCATAGGTCGATCGCCTGGTTCACCAATTGACCGGCATTCTCCGGTCGTAGCTCTCCGCGGTTGATCCGGCTCACCTCACTGTCCACCAGGAACGGGCTGAAGGTTCGGTCGAGAAGCCTGAACTCATTGAAGACTTGGCCCAAGGCCAGCTCGCCGGCTTCGGCGTCGACCACCTGGACGGTAACGGGCATCCCCATCACGTCCTCAACGCGGCGTAACGCCAAGATCACCGCCGCCGAGCCGTGAGGGCGTGTAGAAAAGCCGATCGAAGCGACTGGGCGAAACGACGTCCGGGGACTGACTCCATCACCCCGGATTGGCCCGCTTCATGGAAGTCCGGTCAATCGCCGACCGCTGCCCTGGGTTCTCAATCGACGCGCGCAGTGGAAGCAAGATCCTGACCATCAGACCCGGATCGTTGTCCATTAGCTTGATGGTGCCCCCGTGCGCGCTGACAATCCATCGGGCTATGGCGAGGCCGAGGCCGGCGCTGCTTCCAGAACGGCTGCCATCCAGCTGATAGAAGCGCTCGAATACCTTGCCGTGGTGCTCCACCGGAATGCCAGGCCCCCGATCCGAGACCTCTAGGCGCAAATCGTGGCCGACTCGATCAGATCGAACTTCGACTAGTCCACCGGGCTCGCCGTGGCGCAAAGCGTTGTCGACCAAAATCACCAGCAATTGGCGAAGCCGGTCACGGTCGACCTGTGCCTCGATGCGAGGCTCGGATCGGACATCGAGATGACCGCCCCGGCTAGCCGCCAATGCTTGCAGGTCTTGGCCCGTCGAGACGACCAGCTGGCTGACATCAGTGGGCTCGATTTGAAGCTGCGTCTGACCTGAATCGACGCGGGCCAGCGTAAGGAGATCGTCGACCAGCCGGGTCATGCGCTGCGTCTCCGCTGAGATCGAATCGAGCAGCTGAGCGTTGCGACTCACCGTTTGGTCTGGATGACGCTTCAAGACCTGCAGCCCGGCGTCAATAATGGTGAGGGGCGTTCGGAGTTCATGGGAGGCGTCCGCGGTGAAGCGAACCTGACGATCCATCGCGGAGCGAATCGGGGCTAGCGCTCGCTCGGTCAGAAACCAGCCCGCGAGAACGATCACGAGCAGGGCTGCCAACCCGGCGCCCAGCATCACAAGCAGCGCTTCGCGCTCAACCGACAACATGGGTACCAGGCTGCGGCCGGCCTGTAGTACGCCGGTCGTTACCCCTTGATCGGAGAGGACTTGCGAAGCGATCAGGGCAGGCTGACTCCCCTGCAGGTTGACGCGGACAGTGCCGGCATGGCCGCTCAGGGCAGCCCGCTCAATAGATTGGAGCTGAGCCGTTGGAGCGCCAGAAGGGTTGAAAGTTACGTTGCCCGAATTGTCCCAAATGACAAAAAACGTGCCTGATGTGTAGAAGGTGTGCCGGCTTTGGAACTCGTCCTGGCTCAACTCGCCACGCTCGATCACAGCCCGTTGCAGGTCCGACTCGACCGTAGAAGTTTCTTGCGCGACCAGGAGGCGATCCATCACAAGCAGGATTCCCCCGCCAAGCGCGATCAGGATTGCTGCCATCACGGCCACGTTCGTTAGCAGCAGTCGTTTGCGAAGGCTGCCGAAGATCATGTGCGCAATACATAGCCGACCGAGCGCACGGTCTTGATCAGCTTTGCCTTATTGCTGTTGTCGACTTTGTCGCGGAGGTAGTGGATGTAAATATCGACGATGTTGGACACCGGCGCGGCCTCATAACCCCAGACGTGGTCCAGGATCCGCTGCCGGCTCATAACTTGGCCACGGTGCCGCATGAGGAACTCGAGTAGATCGAACTCCTGAGCAGTCAAGCTCAGTTCCCTGCCTCCGCGACGCACCCTCCGCGCGCTTGGCTCCAGCACCAGGTCGGCGACCACCAGGCGCTCCGCAGGCTCGCCGGCGCGACGAAGATGAGCCCGGATGCGCGCAATCAACTCTTCGATTGCGAATGGCTTCACAAGGTAGTCGTCGGCGCCATGGTCAAGGCCGCGGACACGATCCGGCACGGAGTCCCGGGCGGTGAGCATGATCACTGGCATCCGCAAGCCCCGGGCACGAAGCTCGCGACAGACACGAAGCCCATCCATCCCCGGCAGCGACAGGTCGAGCACCACCGCATCCGGCGCGCTGGCTAGAGCCGTCTCCAGACCGCTGTCCCCTCGGTATTCGACCAGCGCCTGAAACCCTTCCTCCTCCAGCACCCGCGCCAGGATCCGGCTCAGGTTCACCTCATCCTCGATGATCAGGACCGAGTTCATTGCAATCTGCTAACCATCCCGGAAGAAGATGAACGGGGTCGCATAGGTCAGGCTGGCAAGTGCGAGCACCACACCGGTAAGCAGGCTCCCGAACACAAGCGATCGCCGCGTAATCGCACTCGCCGAACGGGAGACTGAAATTTCCTCAACCGCAGCCTGGCTGGTCCGAGTCAGGTGGCCGAGAACGTGTGCGCCGGTGGCCGGCAGCCAGATCGCAAAGCTCAGTTTGTGGGCCTCGACCCAGATGCTGCCGAAGTGCAGTCCAAAGAGCCACAGCTCGATTCCAGTAGCGAAAATGGCCACCGTGGATATGACAACGATCGGCGCGAGGAGCCGCATGAGCACCTGCGGCGGCCCGGCGCGCTGGTACTGCTGGTCGCCGGTGTAGTAGCGCCCGAACCGATAACCGGTGGAAGCCAGTTTCAGGGCCAGCGGCGGTACCAGCAAAAAGCCCAGAAAAAAATGCTCAGGAAGCCACCGCCGGACACTGAAGACGGTGAGTCCCATCAGGGCAAGAAGCACGAGAAGCAGTACGCCGGTGAGCGAGGTCAAGCGCTCATTCGCAATTACGCCCGATTCGGTCGATTTCCCACGCCGGTATTTGATCTCTGCCAAAGAGTGTCTTCCGGCGTCGATATTACGGACTCCAGATTGGAGCCGGATTGGAGATCCAAGCCATGTCTCCCCAATCGATCTCCAATGAACGCGGGCTAGCCTAGGTGCTCAACGTGCAGCATCTGACCGCCCCTTCGGAGACCGAGCTCACACCGCGCCGACCTCCAGCCTCCTCGGCCTGGTCGAGTCCAGACCTTGCCTATGCCGTCTTTGCAGTCAACGCCGTAATCATCCTCGGCTTCTGGTGGTTCAGCTCCGGCTTCGAGATAACGCGCAATGCTTCCGACGCGTTCAACGGCATCGGCAGGGTCACGGGACTCCTCGGAACCTACTTCGTGCTCTGGCAATTGCTGTTCATGGCGCGACTGCCGTGGCTGGAGCGCGCCTTTGGTCTGGAGCGGATGGTTGTCCTGCACACATGGAACGGCTATCTCGCGATTGTTATGCTGGTCGGGCACGGCGTCTTCCAAACGCTCGGATATCAACTCGGCGACGGCAAGGACGTTGCCAGCCAACTGGGCGACTTCATTGCCAGCTACCAGGGCCTTCTGGCGGCCATCGTCGCCCTTGGACTCATGATCGCGGTCGTCGTGATGTCAGTCACGATCGCAAGACGCCGCCTCGCGTACGAAACCTGGTACTTCGTCCATCTCTATGCCTACCTGGCTGTAGCGTTGGCTTTCAGCCACCAGCTGGCGACCGGGGTCGACTTCGCTGGGAACCCAGCTTTCGTCTGGTACTGGTGCGGGCTGTACGTCCTGGTCGGCGGGTCCCTCCTTCTTTACCGGGTCGTTGGACCCCTCGCCACCTACTCGCGCCACCGCTTTCACGTCCAGGCGGTGGAGAAGGAGGCGCGCGGGGTCTTCTCCATTTACATCACGGGCCGCGACCTCGACCAGTTCGAGGCGGAAGCCGGCCAGTTCGCGATCTGGCGGTTTCTCGATCGGACGCGTTGGTGGCAAGCCCACCCTTTCTCGATCTCAGCGGTCCCCAACGGCCGGCGCCTGCGCATAACGGTCAAGAACATTGGCGACTTCACGAGCAATATCCACACCTTGAAACCCGGCACCCCAATCCTGGTCGACGGCCCCTTCGGAAAGTTCATTGAACGACCAAAGAATGCGAAGGTGTTGCTCATCGCCGGCGGAATTGGCATTACTCCGATCAGATCTCTCGCGGAGGAGATGGCGACCGACGGTTTCGATGTTCGGATTCTCTATCGGGCTCACAGTGAAGGCGACCTTGTTTTCAAGAAGGAGTTGGACGCCCTTTCTACCCGGGAGGACTCGGTGCGGGTTGATTACCTGATCACTCAAGCTGCTAGTCGCCGACCCAGCCGCGAGGCCTGGTTCACACCCGCCAACCTTGCCCGGCTTGTGCCAGACATATTTGATCGAGCCGTTTACGTGTGCGGGCCTATCGGGATGATGGCCGTCGTCCGCACCTCTCTTGAGGCACTTGGCCTGTCGCCCGACCAAATTAGAACGGAGGTCTTTAGATTGCAATGAAGAGGTCGACCATCGTCACCGGCGTCACCGTTGTGGGAGTCGCCTGGCTTCTCAATTACAAAGTCACCCCACACCAGTTGAGTGCGATCGCACCGGTATCTCCAAACCAAACTGCAGGTAATCCCGCGAGTCCATCGGCTTCGCCTTCAGCCATGCCCTCACCGTCGGCCACACCCACGACGACACCCTCTCCATCGCCCTCACCGTCCGCGTCAGCTGCTCCGAACGGTACTTTCACAGGTGCTGACATTCCAAACCGCTTCGGTGACGTGCAGGTGCGCGTGGTGATCTCCAACGGGCACATAACAGACGTCCAGGCTGTGACGCTTCCTACCGACCGAGCAGAATCGGCATACATCAGCCAGCAGGTCGGCCCGTGGCTGCGCACGGAGGCATTGCAGGCGCAGAGCGCAAACATCGACATCATCAGCGGAGCGACCTACACCAGTCAGTCCTATGCGCAATCGCTCGAGTCGGCCCTGCAGCAGGCGCACCTGGGTTAAGACGTTTCCCATGAAACGGGACGGCGCTCGCAGACGACCGCACTTGGCCACCTTCGCGCGGAACAAACGCGCCGCCACTGGCGCCGCCGCGTCTGCGGTGTCGTCCATGCTTCTGGCGGGATGCGGCGGTTTTGGGGCCCCCGCTCCAGATTCCGGCGCCACTGAAGAACGGGCAGTACACCGGTCAGGACATCACAACCCGTTTCGGGGACGTGCAGGTTGAAATCACCATCTCGAACGGGCATATCACCGATGTCCAGGCACCCCTGCTTCCCAGTGACCGGGCACGCTCTGTCGAAATCAGTCAAGCGGCCGGTCCGATCCTGCATGACGAAGCCCTCCAGGCTGTCTCGGCTAAGACCGCACAAATCGACATCGTCTCAGGAGCCACGTACACCAGCGATGCCTACGTTCAATCGCTGCAGTCGGCGATTGATCAGGCGCACGCGTGACCGCCGCGTGCCAATCGGAAACTCGGATCTGGGGGCCCGGGATTTGCACCCGGGGCATCACGGTCCCGAAATCTGGCGGTCTCGTACACCTAGACCGATTTCGGGAGTTTTGAGTTCCTTTCGAGACTTCCCGAATTGCAGCCCTCGCATCTGAACGCTTGAGGGGCCCGGCGTGTGGGGGCCAAACGGCTCTGGTGGAGATCTGAGCCTGCATCAAGCTCATCTACGGGATGAGCAGAGTCAATCGAGAACGGCGGGCGGTTGAGACTAGCGAGGTGGTAAGCAGATGAAGAACCTAATCCCGCCCGAGGGCGTCACCGACAAGGAACTGGAGAACTACTTAGCCGGCCTGCCGCCGAAAGCTCAGAAGGACGTCCTGGGTCTGCTCGCCTCAGGAGCCGGCAAGGCCGAAATAGTCAAATACATAGCGAGCCTGGGGCCGGAGCCCGAAGATGAGCTCGGACCACCGGAAGGACAGCATGAGCCTGCGATCCAAAAGAGCCGGTCGGTGACAGCGAGGCAAGGTAAATCTCAACCGGCGAGGTCCCCCGATCCGATTTCCAGACGCCGGCGTGGCAAGCTGGGACAAGAGAGCCACGAAGTGCCGCCTGGTGTGCAGGGCGCGAACATCGGCTACTGGCAGGCCGGCGGTGTGACCCGGTCAGGAGCCAAACGCTCGAAGCGGCCGTAGATCCGGCGGCGGCTACGGGTGAGCCCTGACCCGTTCCTTCAAGCGTGTGACCTCGCCGTCGATCTTTTCCATCAGCAGGTCAAAGGTCGCGAGCTGATCGCGACCGGTTTCGCTTGCACGTAGATCGCGCAGACGGTGGCCTACCAGGTGGAGCGTGACCTTTACGACGTGTAGCGGCTCCTGACTCCTCTTAACGTCTCGATCGAACTCGACTTCCGCCGCCGAGATCAGGTCGAAGTGTTCGGAAAGCCCCATCACCTTCCTTTCAACGTAGGCGTGAGCTTCGGTCGGGAGATCTCGCGCTCGATCGTGAATGGTCACTTCCATTTCGGAACGAATCTTTCATCGCTCATGCGCGATCAGGTAGGGCCGTCCGGCCCTGGGATCGAGTGACAGCCGCCTCATGCGCCGGCCAAGGGTGTCAGCTACAAGGGAGACAGTGGGTTGCTGAGCCCCAATTACTCAGGAGGTCGTGCCATGCAGCTGGACAAGGAGCTTCAAGCAGACGTCACTCGTGAGTTGGAGTGGGAGCCCAAAGTCGACTCAGCGAACATTGGTGTCGCAGTAGACAGGGGAGCGGTGACGCTGACAGGACATGTGAACACTTACACGGAGCTGATCGCGGCGGAACGGGCATCGCTGAGGGTATACGGGGTGCTGGCGGTGGCCAATGAGCTGGTCGTGAAGCTGGCCGGCGATCGGACCCGCGACGACAGCGATATCGCGCTGGCGATATCCAATCAGATGACATGGAACGCCGCCATCCCACATGAGGCTGTCAAGGCCAAGGTCGTGCATGGATGGGTCACTCTCGAAGGCCAGGTCGACTGGACTTATCAGTCCGAGGCCGCCAATAAGCTCGTCAGGGGCCTCATCGGCGTGAAGGGTGTCACGAACCACGTGATCGTCAAGCCGACGCCCCATTACAAGGATGTCAAGTCGAAGATCAGCGAGGCCCTGCACCGCCAGGCCCAGATCGACGCCCGCCGCATCTGGCTGACGACCGACGACGGCCATGTGACGCTGCGTGGACAGGTCAGCTCCTGGAGCGAGGCCTCGGCGGCCAGGCAGGCGGCGGAATCGGCGCCCGGTGTGACCAAGGTCGATAGCCAGTTGACCATCACGCCATAGCCGAATACGCGGGTTGAAGAGGAGTCAAAGATGGCGACAAAGCGCTCTGGCATCAGTCGGATCGTCGTCGGTGTGGACGGCTCTGAGCACTCGGAGGCGGCCCTCGATTGGGCAGTGCGAATGGCCAAAGGCATGGGGTCCGAAGTGGTCGCGGTGTTCGCGATCTCCCCGCCCGTCTACTTCGACACTGGGTATGTGACTGCAATCGCGCCACCGCAGTTCGACCCAGAGTGGCGAGCCGAGATGAAGAAGGAGTTCGAAGGGATGTGGTGCAAGCCCTTGAGAGACGCGGGAGTCCAATACCGGACAGTCATGGAAGACGGCCGGCCGGCATCGGTGATCGCAAAGATCGCTGACGGCATCGATGCAGACGTGATCGTGGTAGGTCGCCGAGGAAGGGGTGGGGTCGCGGAGCTGGTGCTGGGCAGCGTGAGCCACGAGTTGGTCCTCCACTCCAAGCGACCCATCCTCTTGATCTCAACCGCCGTGCAGCCACGATCGGATCGCCAAGCGGCTAGCAGCCAAACATCGCAATCGACAGCGAAAACCGTCGGGACTCCCAAGCGCAGGACGAAATAGCCCGAGTCGGAGTCAGCTCACCAGCTCTCGCCGATCGGCAGGTTTAGCGGCCAGGGTGTCAAAGCGAGCAGGTCGCGGGCTGAAAGGAAGCCGATCAGCCGGCCTCCGTCGGTCACGGGAATGTGCCTCACGTGATGTTTGACCATCATGGCCGCCGCCTCGGCAGCCAGCTTCCCGGCCTCGATGGTCAGCGGCTCGTGAGTCATGTACTCGGAGATATGCGTGGTGGCGGGGTCGCGGCCATCCGCGATCGCACGCATGAAGTCACGCTCGGTGACGATGCCGACGATCGCTTCACCGTCGAGCACCGCCAGGGTGCTGGTCCGGTGGGCGCGCATCTCGGCTGCAGCGTCCACCAGGGACTGTCGCGGGTCCGCGCACACCGTGGACTTCCCCATCACCTCTCGAACCGTGGTGCTGGTGGCCGGGTGGTCGACTCGGCGCACAACTCTCATCGTGACCCCACCGTAAACCGTCGCCGACGCTGTTTCGAGAGGAACCTTACCCATCACAGGGGGGCCGAAGGTCCCTTCGTTGCCAGGGCCCTCGACTATCGCCTTCGGCGGTCCGGCGGCATAGCTTGATGTCGTGAAGCACGTTCTGCTGGCGATCGATCGCGGTGCGCCGTCGTGGGAGGCAACCCGCCTGGCGGTGCACCTGGCGCCCAAGCTCAATGCCGCAGTCACCGTGCTCAGCTTGCTGGTGCCGGAAACACGCAAGCGTGATGCTGAGGAGCAGGGCCGGCGAGAGTTCGAGGTTGTGCGCGAGCTGGTCGACGACGTCGTCAAGGATCTTGTCTTGGGAGGCGTCAAGGCAAATGGGGAAGTACGGGGCTGCAAACGCCGCGAGGTTGCCGGGGAGATACTCGCCACGGCCGCCCGCCTCGGCGCCGACCTGATCCTCATGGGTTCACGGGCACGCGGCGAGCTGACCGGCCTCCTGCTGGGCAGCGTCAGCCACGAGGTCGCCATGAGCGCACTCTGCCCGGTTGTCATCGTGCCCGCCGGCACAATGACAAAGCCGACCCCGCGGCGCATAGTGCTCGTGATCAACGGTGAGGGCGATCCGGAGCGGCCGGTGGCCGCAACCTCTGAGCTCGCCAGGGCACTCAAGGCTTCGGTCGAGGTCGTGTGCGTGGGTCACAGCCTCGGCGACACCGTCGAGCTTGCCGAGTCACCGTCCGCTGCCGACCCGGACCAAGCGGCGGTCGCAAGAGCGGTAGCCTCGCTCAAAGAAGCGGACGTCAAGGTGCGGTCGCGCATGATCGACAATCGGCGCGGTCTCGCTCCGGAGATCGCTCGAGAGGTGATGGCAACTGGCGCGGACATGATTGTCCTCGGCACGAGAACGCTGGGTTGGGAGGGCGGTGACGTCTCCGCCGGCGCGGCTGAGGCTCTGATTCATCGCACGCGCCGTCCCGTTGTGATCGCTCCATCCCGGCGACGCCAGTAGAGCTTCACGCTTCGATCCCTGGCTTCGGTTTGTACAGCCTCAGCTCTGCGAATCGACGTCCGGGGGCGGCTCCTCCGGCCATGAGCTGCTGCTGTCCAGACCTAGCCCCACCACTGTGTGAGTTCCCCCGACGCTCAATTCGTATTCGACGCTCGGCGGCTCCGCCAACATCTTCCGCGCCGGGCATGACTGCATCGCATGCAGCATTTCATTCCTGGCGCTAGTGCTGATCACATGTGGAACCGTGACCTCGAGTCGGATGGACGTGATCCTGCTGCCTTCGGAATCCCAGTCGAAATCGGCTCCGACCTCTGTGGGCTCGAACCTCTCGCCTATGGCCGCCAGGCGCTTGACGGCTTCGTCGGCGGCGCAGGCGGCAAGGCCGGCAACCATGAGCTCCGTAGGCGTCGGGCCCTCGTCATCACCCCCCAGGGTGACCGGTTCGTCGGATATCAGCGCGTAGCCGCGCACCCGGATGTCGAAACTCTGGCCGTGCCGGTGCTTGACTGTGATTCTTGCCACTGCAATTACCTCCATCGTCCAGGCTCCGCCTGTCAGGACCGCCCTGCCAGGGCCCAAGGGCCCGTGGCGACTGGGTACTTGGGCCCTGTGGTGCCAGCCGGGGAACTGCCAGCCTGACCTCAGAGACGAAGATGCTGGACCTGATCACCATCGGCGATCCCACAATCGACACCTTCCTCAAGATCCACGATGCACACCTCGCCCTTGAGCTGCATCCGGATCAAACGCAGCTCTGCATCGACTACGCAGACAAGATCCCGGTGGACGAGCTTCACCGCTCGCTTGGCGGCAGTTGTGTCAACGCGGGCGTCGCAGCAGCCCGGCTAGGCTTGCGGGTGGGAATCTACGGGGTGACCGGCGCCGACCCTGAAGGCGATTCGATTCGGAGCGACCTGGACGGCGAAGGCATCGACACGTCGCTTATGGCGGTCGACCGCCGGCACACGACCAACGCCAGCATGGCTCTGGTGTTCCGCGGCGAGCGCACGCTCTTTGTCTGGCACCAACCGAGGAGCTACCACCTGCCTGAGCTGCCACGAGCCGCCTGGATCTATGCCACATCAGTCGGGCCTCGGGGAGCAGCAGTCAACCGGCTCCACAAAGCTCTCCTCTGTCATGTGGAGCGCAATCCATGCCGGCTCGCCTTCAGCCCTGGTACGCACCAGCTTCGGATGGGCGCGCGCGCACTGTCCCCGTTGCTGAAGATGACCGACCTGCTGCTCCTCAACCGCCACGAGGCGCGCGAGCTCACGCACGTGGACGATCAACCCAAGGCACTGATTGAGGCGCTGCACCGCCTGGGACCGAAGACAGTGGTTATGACCGATGGGACTCACGGCTCATATGCCTTTGATGGGGACCTGTATCTGCGGACCGGGGTGCTGCCCGTCCCCGTGGTGGACCGGACGGGCGCTGGCGACGGCTTCGGAGCCACGGTCATGGTTGCCCTGCAGCTGGGCCGACCGTTGGCGGTGGCGATGGCATGGGGGACCGTGCAGGCGGCACACGTCGTCGGCGTTTTCGGAGCCACGCCCGGCCTCTTGCGGCGTGGACGCTTGCAGGCGACCGTCAACATGCACCCGGAGCTCGTCGCGGAGGAGTTCTGAGCGCAGGACGGCGACGACTTGGCCAGCCTACTGGTCCCGGGTAGTCGTAGGTTTGAGGCTCAAGCATCCCTCCCTTGCGGGGGTTCGCCCCGACCCTTGCCCATCGGCTCCCGGAACCAAGTTCAGGCTACCGGCCGTCGCGCAGACCTTCCAGGGCCGGATGTCCGGTGTTTTGAGGTCCTAACGGCACGTGCAACCGGGTTGGATGACGACCAGCGTCGGCGTGGAGAAGACGGCTCATCGCGTCCACTCGAACCCGCAGAGGCGCGCCCTGGCGCGGCCATCTGGGATCGAACCAGAACCCTCGATGGTCTAGGACCACCAATCGAGCTGCCAAGCCGGGACTGAGCGGCGTGGTAGGTAGTTGTGGGAATCGAGCAGATTGGGCTCAATAGAACCGCCGTTTCATCCGCCACCCCGCCATGTGGTCGGCTGCATCGTCCAGCGGGCGTAGGGCCTTAAGCCACGGGCTTGCCGGGTCCTTCGACTCGCGTGTCGGGCGAAGAGTGCGACATACCCTGGATTCGTGGAGCATCACAAGACCCCGCCGGACAGGTTCATTTCAGCGCACCAGAAGGTCATCGGGGAGTACGCCAAGCTTCGCGACGCGCTCCTCGAGGGACCTGCGAACTGGATGCCGGGCATGTATGAGTCCGCGACTGGCAAGATCACCCAGCTGGAGGCTGACACTGCGTTCGGCCGCCTGGCCCGCTATGCGTGGGTGAAGGTCGCAAATGCTCAGGTCGAAAAGGAGGAGGTTGTCGTTCCCATCACGTGGCACTCCCTTGAAGGCGATGCTCTCTTCCCTACCTTCGAAGGCCGGCTCCGGCTTTATCGAGTCCCCGGCGGCACCAATCGGCTCGAGCTCGACGGCCACTATGCGCCGCCTGGTGGTGCCCTCGGCCGAGCGGTCGACGTGGCCGCGATGTACGCCGTCGCTCAGGCGACCGTTGAGGACTTCGTTGAGCGAATCGCCGGCGTGTTGGCCCGCAATGCCCTCGGCCGCTCCGTTGCCGAGCAGGTGGACGCCGGACAGCTCACACTCGACCGGGATCTGCCTGCCTAGGACTGCAAGAGCCTTTTCGTCCTTTCGTAATCGTCCGGGCTGATTTCGCCCGCAGCCAATCGCTTCCGAAGAGTCTTCATGGCTTCATCCCCGTCGATGCGAGGTGCGCCAAGCGCGCGTACCAGCAGCACGATCGCTGCTATGACCACTCCCCAGAACAGCATCAGTACCGGCAGCATCCAGAACCAACCGACGGCGTTGTAGCCCCACATCATCTCGCCCATTCCTTCTCTGTTTGTTTCATTGGGTCGGGAAGTCGATCACCAGGCGGTACGGGTTGCTGAGTGTCGACGCTGACGGGCAGGCCGCGCCGCCGAGGCCGAGCGCAATGTCGGCCTGACCTTCGAGAACCGCCATCACGACGACCTGCTTCAGCACGCCGTAGCCCGGCCTGAGATTCGTCCCGTGTTGAAACGAAGGCGGAATGTCCATGTTGTAGATGAAGAGGTGGATACCGGCGCTTCCGGCCACGCTCACAGGCTTGCCGCTGTACGGACCGACGAAGGTCGACGGATCCTGCGCCACCAGTTTGTATTCCGGTAGGCCACCGCTGAACTCGATGACCAGGCGGTCATAACCCGGATGCGAGCCGACGCGCACATCTGTGATCGTGGCTCTGGACGAGGTGCCGCCCTGTTGTGGGAGACAGGCGATCGGGCTGGGCGACGGCGATGGTGATGCGATCGGCGATGGAGTGGGTGACGGCGACGCGGCTGGCTCACCCGACGGCGAAGAGCTTGGGCTGGGGGTAGGCGAGGACGAATAGCCGCCGGGTGAAGTAGAGCCACAGGCACCGAGTAAAACGATCACAGCGGCGAGGGCCATGGCTTTCATGGTTCATGTGTTCGGGCTGAACCGGCCGGTAGTACGCGCATGAGAACCAGACTGGAGCTCGCTTCGTTCGACGAACAGGGCCGATGGTCTCTACCTGGCAGGGGCAGAGGTCTGCATTCGTCGCTCTCTCATCTAGAACACCGGTTCCGAGCATGCAGCGGTGCCTCTCGGCTGAACTGTGCGGATGGCCTGTGAATTGGTCTGAAGCGATCAAGGAACTGGTCGATTGCGGCGGACATAGACTCCTATCCCAGCGTGTCGTTATCGCCGGTGGACTCCAGCGCCGGCCACACCAGGCAAGGCGCCTTGAAAGTTACACCGGCCCGTGTGGGGCGAGGCCGTTCGGCCTACGCCACCGATCCCACGACCTAAACCGGCTGGTGAATGTGCGCTCGCGATGCAGGTTGAGATGATTTGGTCGAAGCTGCCGCCACTGGATTGAGACCGAACATCAACCGCGTGGCACGCCATCGCCGAACGCCGAATTCATAGATGCCAAATGTCAGGACCGCCACCATCAGCAGGATCACGGCGAACTTGGGCCAAACCCCAAGGTTCCACGTGACCACGAACGACGCAATCAGGAGCAACACAGGATGGTGGATCACGTACACAGGCAGGACCGACTCCTCCGCGTAACGCTGCATGCGATTCGGGAAGTTGAGCCAGCGTATGCCGAGGTACAGGACGGCGAGCAGCCACGACCACACGAACAGGCTCCACAGGAACGATTGCGCCAGCTGCGCCAGAGCCTGCGCTCCGGTGTCCCCTGTGGCGTGGATGAGCGTGAAGTACGTCAGGAGACCGATGCCCAACATGGCCAGCGTGCCGCCGGCCAGGAGCCAGCGAACCTGCCGCCGGATCGCGGCTTCGAAGCGCCGGTCGCTGAAGAAGATCGCCCCCCACAGGAAGGCCAGCGTGTAGGTCGCGACGTCGGCCCAATCCTGGTACGCGGGGAACCGGGGGCGCAGGAGGAGCTGCGTGAGTACCAGCGGCGCAGCCAGCACGAGCACTCCCCCCCTTCGGCAGGCGAGGGCGACCAGCCAGGACGTCAGGCGCCGGCCGGCCGGCTTCCGCAGCCACACCAGGACGGGCGCACACACAAGCGTGATCGCAAAGAGATACGCGAGAAACCACAGGTGCAACCAGTACTGGCTGATGAACTGCAGCGTCCAGGTGAAATGAAAGTTGCGGAAGAATGACGTGTAGAAGGCCCAGAAGGTTTCGATGGACGGCGGGGGATTGGAGCTCGTCACGAACCGCTGCAGAGGCGACAGCACCAAGAGGCCCGGAACGAGTGGCACCACCAGGCGTAGAAAGCGCCTGCGCAGGAAGTCTGCGACCGAGCGAGAGTGGAGCCCGAACCACGCGTCGGCTCCCGCAATCAGGAACATCGCGGGTATGCCCCACGGAAAGCAGAAGCCGGCGAAGGCGCTGAGGACGACGCTCCGCTCGTGGTTGGAGACCAGCCAGGTTCCGAATGAGAAGACAAGCGCCACGTGAAACACGACGATGCCGTACACGATCAGCACCTTCAGCCAGTCGAGGTAATGGATCCGTTCCGAGCTCAACTCGAATCGAGTTTCCGTCCTGCCGGACGGCTAGTCAGGGACCGAAAGACCCTCGAACTTACGGCCTCTCAGCAGCCAGGCGCCGGTGGTTATGAACCAGATCGTCAACACGAGCGTGAACGGCCTCTGGAAAAGACCGTCGGGATAGGACATCACCGGGCGAAGCGCGATGGCAAGGATCTCGATGGCGATGGCGGCGATGCCCGCCGCGAGCCAAAGCCGGCGGGGCGGAGCGAGATGGGTATGGCTGGCCGATCCCGCGACCAGGACCAGCGGTGCCACGCTGGCGATCGCGAAGCAGGTCTGCGCCATCGTGCCATGCAGCAGGCCGGCCACGAAGGAGGTGGGGTCCTGCGGGAAGCTCCCGACGGCAACCATGAAAACCCCCGTGAACACCACCAGGAGCGCTCCGGCACGCCAGGCCTGGCCGCCTCTGATGGCGAACCAGAGGCCGACGCCCAACACGATCGTGAGCAAGCCGGGAACGAAGAAGAATCCCAGGGCGAAAAGGTCCGCATTCGGCGTGCCGCGCGTGGCGAGATCGCTGAACGGCCGCGTCAGCAGGTTGTAGCCAGGGCGCGAGATCCCCATTGTCAGGAATTCAGACCACATCAAAAGCGGCGCGGCCAGGGCAGCCAAGCCGGCCGCGCGGCGCCAGTCGAGGGGGATCGCCAAGAACATGTTATGCCCGCTGGTCACGCCGTCAAAACCGCCCAGCTTTCGTCCTGTGGTTTCAGGGCCGGTCGGCCCATGACCCGCTTACGTATCTGCCGGACACTGTCCCTGAAGTAGTGACGGAGGTGACAACGATGAAGGTGGCAAGCTTGTGCAGCACTGATCTGATCACCGTCGAGGTGACGGACACGCTCTTCGAAGCAGCTCAGAAGATGGCCCGCAATCACGTTGGTGCGCTGGCTGTGCTTGACGAAGGCACGCTCGTCGGCGTGTTCAGCGAGGCCGACCTGGTGGCGGCCGTCGCCAAAGAGGCGAGCCTGGAGCTGACAGCGGTCGAGGAATACATGACCGAGGACGCGATCACAGTCGTTCCCGGCGACGAGGCTGGGATCGCCGCGCAGCGCATGGTCGAGCACGGAATCGGGCACCTGCCGGTGATCGACGCCGGCTCTGCGATCGGGATGCTCTCGAAGGGTGACCTGCTGGCGGTGGGCGCGGTGGCCGCCCGGCGCGGCATCTAGAATCCTCGCGCGTCCTCCGCCCATCATGCCAAGGTCCGCACACTCTTGCATCGTTTCGTCGGCGGTCTCCGGCCTCGTTCCGATCACGACCGCCTCGACGCCACCGGGAATTAACCGCCCCAGGGTCGAGACCACGGTCATAGGGGCCGTACGACTTGCGTTGGGCGTGACCTCCGTAACATGGCGGCCGCATGATTCAGCCGATTCCTCGCCCCCGTTCCACCACCCCACGCCCGTCCTGGGTCCGGCTCGGCCTCCGGCTGCTGGCCGCCGTCCTCGCCGTCTGGTTGGCGGCTAGCTTTGTCGCCGAGCGGACCTCCCTGCATCCGCCGCGGCGCGGAATAGGTCCAACACCGGCCGCTATGGGCATGGCTTACAGCGACGTAAGCTTCAAAACGCGCGACGCACTGACTCTGCGCGGCTGGTGGATTCCAGGTACCCGACACGAGAGCATCGTGATGATCCACGGCCTGTCCAACAGCCGTCACGAGCCGCTCGACAAGGCGGGCTACCTCCACGAGGCGGGTTACAACCTGCTGGTGTTCGACCTTCGCGGACATGGTCAGTCGGATGGAGAGGGAACGACCATGGGGTTTCGCGAGCCTGATGACGCGCGCGCGGCAGTCGCCGAAGCGCGAGCGCTCGACCCAGGCCCGATCGCCCTGTTCGGCTACTCTCTCGGCGCTTCGATCGCGGTCGAGGAGGCTGCCGTTAATCCCGACGTCAACGCCGTCGTCGAGGACAGCGGGTTCAGCTCAGTGGGCGAAGTCTTCATGGCTCGCTTCAGCGAGGTCACGCATCTTCCGGACCTGCCCTGGGCAGCTCCGCTGCTGGCGTTTGGGCAGATGGACGTCGGAACTTCGCTGTGGAACGTGCAGCCGGTCGCCAAAGCGGCGTTGCTCGACAAGCCTCTGCTGGCGATCGTCGGCAGCGCCGACACCATCGTTCCACCCGCCGAGGGCATGGCCATCTTCCAGGCGGCGGCCGGGCCAAAGCAGCTCCTCGTGGTGCCCGGCGCCGGCCATGTGGCCGCCTACAACACCGCCAACGTTAAGTACGAGCGAACCGTACTCGACTTTCTGGCCAGGAGTCTCGGAGGAGGCTGATGCCCTCGGCGGGGAGGACATGGTCCATGCTCGACGCGCTGATCGCAACGGCTTCTCGGCCCGGCCTGGGGGGGTCCTTTGCCACTTTGCTCGAACGCGCCTTTGCGCGAAGGTGAGGCCACCAACAGGAGGTTTGCGATGACACAGGGTTACGTCGTCAACATCAAGAAGGCCGCGAAAGATAACGACTTCTTCCGCAAGGTTCTGGTCACTGGGACCAAGAGCCAGCTCGTGCTCATGTCACTGCGGCCCGGCGAAGAGATCGGAGCTGAGGTCCACAAGGTCGACCAGATCCTTTACGTCGTCGATGGCGAAGGCAAGGTCGTGCTCGACGGTATCGACAAGGAATTCGAGAAAGGCGAGATCGTGTTCGTGCCCGCCGGGGTGCAGCACAACGTGATCAACACCGACGACGAGCCGATGAAGCTGTTCACGATCTACGCACCGCCCCAGCACGCACCAGGCACCGTGCACCGCACCAAGGCGGTGGCCGAGGAGGCGGAACGAGAAGCGCTGGCGTCCACCAAGGCCTAGCGCTCGTAGACGTGTTCAACCAGGGAGGAAGAAGCTCTGTGGCCACTTCAGCTGTCAAGCCGGCACCGCTATCGACGGCCTACGCCACCCAGACGATCCCGGGGGTCTTCTTCGAGCAGGCGGCCAGGTTGGGCGAGCGTGAATACCTGCGCTTCTTCCGCGACGGTTCGTGGCACGGCCTGAGCTGGACCGAGATGGCCGAGCGCGCGAGGCGGGTCGCGTGTGGCCTGATCGCAGCCGGGCTGCA
>Ga0208356_1000140_pt1 | contig 24032 bp, 20 predicted proteins | sample NGESurshal072012_4_FD_184467 | JGI IMG/M metagenome (GOLD analysis project Ga0208356, IMG submission 184467) | Arctic peat soil microbial communities from Barrow, Alaska - NGEE Surface sample 53-1 shallow-072012 (SPAdes) | ecosystem: Environmental > Terrestrial > Soil > Wetlands > Peat ... | reverse complement strand
TGTTTTAGACGAGATCGCTCCTCGCGATGCTTGGGATTATTAGGGACAAAGTCATGGCCGGCGGAACCCCGGCCAACTCTGCCGAGCTAGAGAGAGAGTATGAGAGGGAACCAGTTTTCCCCTTCATCGGCGGGCGCTTCGCGCGCGCCTGCTCCTCCTCCCGGGATGGGATTAATTGCGAATTGGGTTCTCCACGCCACGGTTGGGAGTGCGTGGAACAAAGTCATGGCCGGGGGAACCCCGGCCAACCCTGCAACGCTTGCTAAAACGTCTCGAGAAACCTCTCTACAGCCGTTCATGTCTTTGGCGCATCACCTCATAGAGGAGGGCGGCGGCAGCGGCCGATGCGTTGAGACTCGCGATGTGTCCCTTGACCGGCAAGCGAACGCGCACATCGCATCGCTCTTTGACCAGCCGGTGGACGCCTTCGCCTTCGCTGCCGACGACGAGGCAAACGGGCTGGGTCATGTCGAACTCCCAGGCCAGCGCCTCGCCTCGAGGATCGAGAGCGACGCACCAGATGTTGGATCGCTTGACCTCGGCAATCGCCGACGGCATGCCGGAAACATGCGCGATGCGCAGCAGCTCGGTCGCGCCTGAGCTCGCTTTGACCGCGGCCGGCGACAGGGGCGCGCTGCGGTGCTCCGGAAGGATTGCGCCATCAGCGCCCGCGACCTCGGCGCTGCGCAGGATGGCCCCGAGGTTCTGCGGATCCATGATCGAATCGAGGGCGATCAGGAGATTCGGGCTTGTCGCCAGGAGCTCCTTCAGGGTCCACTGGCGGCGCGGCTTGAGCTCGGCGGCCACACCTTGGTGCACTCCTGGCGCGAGTATGTCGAGGCGGTCGGGCCCAACGACCTCGATACGCGCCAGCTTGCTCAGCTCCTCCAGTCGCGGATCGTGACCTAGACCGGATGCCTGCAGGACCTTGAGCACGCGGCCGGCGCGCGCTGCCTCGAGCACGGCATTGCGCCCGTAGATCAGCGGTGCCTTCGATACCTCGCGTTCGGCAGCCGGAGGTCGCCTGTACGAGCTCGCCGGGCCGCGCTCCCGACCACCTGCGCCTGAGGTTGGGCGCGGTCGGCGGTCCGGCCTGTCGCTTGAAATCCCGGTCGGGCCCCTTTCACGACGGCCACCGGCAGGGATAGGTCTAGCGCCCGCAGAGACGGGGCGAGGCCTGCGATCAGGCTTGTCGCCTGGCCTCCTTACTCTGTCCCGACGCGGATTCGCTTCCATCGAACTCCCTCCTTTGAATCCTCGAGGGCGATGCCGCGCTCTCGTAGCTCGTCGCGGAGCCGGTCGGCCCGAGCGAAGTCCCGCGCCGCGCGCGCCGCTTCGCGTTCCGCAATCAAACGCTCGACCTCGTCCGCCAGGCCCGGCTCGTCAACACCGATCACGTCGACGTGCGCGTCGACTTCGTCCATCAAGGCGAGCAGCTCGCTGTGTCCGCGCTCGCCAACCCTGCCTTCATCCAGGGCGGCGTTGGCCTCGCGAATCAGCTCGAACACGAGCCCGATGCCCTGCGGTAGGTTGAGGTCATCGTCCAGCGCTTCTTTGTAGCCGGCGCGAACGCCGGCGATTCTCTGGACGAGAGCCTCGTCTTCACTTTGAGGGGGGACGTCCCCCCTCAGTGTGCCGGGCCTGGCAGAGCCAGCTCCTGTCACACCCCCCTGACTCGGCGCTGGACTCGATCGCCGCACTCTGCCGGCGAAGTCCCGGAGCCGCCGCACCTGTTCCGCAGCGGCATACAGCGCGTCGTTGCTCAAGCGGATGCGCGCTCGATAGTGCGCGTTGGCCATCAGAAAGAAGCGAACCGCCAGCGGGTCGTGCCCCGCGGCGACGAGGTCGCGCAGAGTGGTGAAACCGCCGGCGCTCTTCGACATCTTCTCCCCGCCGGCCTCGGCGAGATGCTCTGAGTGCAGCCAGACCCGAGCGAAGGGCTGATGGTTCGCCGCCTCTGATTGCGCAATCTCGTTCTCGTGGTGCGGAAACATCAGGTCGATGCCGCCGCAGTGGATGTCGAACGTGTCACCCAGGTAGCGCTTGCTCATGGCCGAACATTCGATGTGCCAGCCCGGCCGGCCGCGCCCGAACGGCGCATCCCACGCGGCGCCGAGCTGCTCGTCCCCGGGCTGCGCTTTCTTCCACAGCGCAAAGTCGCTGACCGACTCCTTGTCATATTTGTCCGCTGCAACTCGTGTCCCTGCCCGAAGGCCGGTCCGATCCAGACGCGACAGCGCGCCATAAGCGGGAAAGCTGGCGATCCTGAAGTACACATCGCCCTCCGCGATGTACGCGTGCCCGTGCTCCAGCAACGCACTGATCATCGCGACCATGTCGCCGATGTGCTCGGTCGCCCGTGGATAGTGCTCGGCAGCTTGTGCCCGCAGGGTCGCCATGTCCTCGAAGAACGCGCTCAGGTAGGGCTTGACGTAGTCGCCAATCGTCGAGCCGGCGTGCATGGCCTGGTCGAGGATCCGATCGTCGATGTCAGTCACGTTCATCACATGGTTCACGCGGTAACCGCCGACTTGCAGGTGACGGCGCAAAAGGTCGTAAAAGAGGAACGCCCGCAGGTTGCCGACATGCGCGAAGTTCCACACCGTCGGACCGCATGTATACATGCCGGCGTGTCCCGGCTCGAGAGGTTCGAACAGGTCCTTCGTGCCGGTGAGGGTGTTGTGAAGCTTTAGAGCCACCGACGTAGGGTAGCTTTAGCCGGTTGCCTCGATGAGGGCCACGGCATGGGCCGCGATTCCCTCTTCGCGACCCAGCGCGCCGAGCCCCTCCGGCGAGGTGGCCTTCACGCTGACTGCCCCGAAGTCGATACCGAGCGTCTTGGCCAGCTGTTTGCGGATGGCGTCGATGTGTGGCTGCAGCCTCGGCTGCTCTGCAACCACCGTGCTGTCGACGTTGACCACGCGGTAGCCGGCTTGGCGCACGGTACGCACGACCATCGTCAACAGGTCCTGGCTCGATGCACCCTGGTAACCCGGGTCGCTCGCAGGAAAGTGCTGCCCGATGTCGCCAAGCGCCGCTGCCCCCAGGAGCGAGTCGATCACCGCATGCGTCAACACGTCAGCGTCCGAATGTCCGTCAAGGCCGAGCGGATGGACGATGTGGACGCCGCCGATCACCAGGTCGCGCCCCGGCCGCAGCGGATGAACGTCGTACCCGATGCCGACCCTCACGTGGTCGCGGCTTCGTGTTCTTTGATGAGCGCCTCCACCACCTCGAGGTCCTCGGGGGTCGTCAGCTTGATGTTGGCGGGTTCGCCTTCAACAGCCGTGACCGCATGGCCCGTCGCGGCGACGAGCTGGGCGTCATCGTCTCCGACGAGGCCGGCGTCGGCCGCCTCCCGGTGGGCGCGCGCAAGGAGCTCATAGGCGAAGGCCTGCGGGGTCTGGGCGAGGACGATGCGCGATCGGTCCAGGCTCTCCACCAGCCGGTTGCCCTCGACGCGCTTGACCGCGTCGCGCGGAGAGATGGCCGGAAAAGCAGCGCCCGATTCCACCGCGGCCGCGAGCACACGGCGAACCAATGTCGCAGTCACGAGCGGCCGGGCAGCGTCGTGCACGAGCACGAAATCGCACTCGCCAAGCGCGGCCAGCCCGGCCCGCACCGACTCCTGGCGGCTTTCGCCGCCGGCCTTCACCGTCACCGGCTTGCGAGGGTGCAAGCCGGCAACCTCGCGCTCCGCATTTTCGAGCCGGCTCGGTGGGCCGACCACGACGATGCGATCGATCTCGTCCAGCGCGAGAAAGAGCTCGAGCACGCGCGCGAGCGTGGTCTTGCCGTTCAAGCGGACGAGCGCCTTGCTGCCGCGGCCGAGGCGTGTGCCCGAGCCGGCAGCGGCGACGATCGCGCCGACGGTGATCGACCTAGCCACTTTCCGCCTTTGGGCGTGGATTGCTGCGACGGCTGTCCAGGGCCGCAGGCTCGGCGAAGATCATGCGGCCCGCGGAGGTCTGGATCACTGACGTGACGACCGCGGTGATGGTTTGGTTGAGCAAGCGCCGTCCGTTCTGGATGACCACCATCGTGCCGTCGTCCAGGCTGCCGACGCCCTGACCGGGCTCCTTGCCCTCACGCGCCACCATAACCACTATCTCCTCACCGGGGATCGCCACCGGACGCATCGCGTGAGCCAGCTCGTTGAGGTTCAAAACGGTGACGCCCTCGAGGCGCGCGATCCGGTTGAGGTTGAAGTCGTTGGTCATGATCCCCCAGCTCTTACGCTTGGCCATGCGCACCAGGTGCGCGTCGATCTCCACGCTGGGGGGCACGTCGTCGTCGACCACTTCGAGTGGGATGGTCGAATCCTTCTGCATCTCGGTGAGAACCTCGAGCCCCCGCCGCCCGCGGCGCCGCCGCGTGGCGTCCGCGGAGTCTGCGACCTGCTGGAGCTCCCGCAGGACGGAGCTGAGGATGATCAATGGCATGTCGACAAAGCCGGTCTTCGCGATGTCGAGAATTCGCCCGTCGATGATCACCGACGTGTCCAGAAGGACGCCGCTCAAGCGGTGGCTCTTCTGCTGGGTCGCCCCGCCGAAGAAGAGCGCCGCCAGCTCGGACCGGCGCGTCAGTCCAATCGAGGCACCCTGGGCGGCCAGCAGCAGGGCCAGGATGGCAGAGAGGAGCACACCGTTGGGAAGGTCACGAACGAACACGCCGATGAGGGACGCGATCACCAACCCGATCACCACTCCCAGCAGCCCGCTCAAAAGATCGGGCAAAGGGGTGCTGGTCAGGCGGAAGTTAAACGTCCTCCAGCCACCGAGCACGTACGGGGTGCCGAGGTACGCGAATATCAAGCCTTCGAGGCTGGTCAGCCCGATGATCACGTAACCGGGATACGAGTGAGCTCCACCGCGTACCAGGAAATAGCCGAGCAGAAAACCGCCGAACAAGCCAAGCGCCGCCCCAAGCCAGCGGGCCAGCATCTCTGAACGCTTCACGGGGAACCTCCTAGGAGACCGAGACGCCGGCCTCCTTTGTGAATCTGCCGGACGTGATGGGTGAAGAAAATGCGGCGGATTGAGCTTCCGCCAAGGTCCGTACCTCGAGCACCTCGAGGCCGGACGGCCGGACGGCTTTGACGCCGGCCGGAATCAAAGCGCGCGTGAACCCGTGCCGGGCCGCCTCCGACAGGCGGCGCTCCAGCTGGCCGACGCGACGCACCTCGCCTGCCAGTCCCAGCTCGCCAATCACAACCAGGCCGTCCGGCAGGGGCCTGTTGAGATCGTTGCTGATGATTGACAGGGCGAGACCGAGATCGGCGGCAGGCTCAGTGATGCGCATGCCGCCGGCGACGTTGACGAAGACATCCGACGAGCCAAGCTTGAGGCCCGCCCGCTTCTCGATGACTGCGATGAGCATGTGCAGGCGATTGATATCCACACCGTTGGCGATGCGGCGAACAATCGCGCTCTCGCCTTTGAGGTTGACCAGGCTCTGGATCTCGATGAGCAATGGCCGTGTGCCCTCGAGCGCAACGACGATGGCCGATCCTGGCGATGTGGTGGTGGCCTGGCTGAGAAGCGCCGCCGAGGGGTCCGGGACCTCCTCGAGGCCTGCCTCACCCATGGCGAAGACGCCGATCTCCTCGGCTGAGCCGAAGCGATTCTTCATGGCGCGCAGCACGCGCAGCTCTTGCCGCCGATCGCCTTCCAGGTACAGCACGGTATCAACGATATGCTCAAGTACCCGAGGCCCGGCAATCGCTCCCTCCTTGGTGACGTGCCCCACGAGGAAGATCGGGACCCCGACCTCCTTGGCAAGGCGCATCAGCCGAGCCGCAGACTCCCGCACCTGGGTGACGCTGCCGGCGCTGCCTTCGAACCCGGCATCGGTGACCGTCTGGATGGAATCGACGATTGCCAGCTGCGGCTTCGAGGACCGGATTGCCTCACAGATGGCGTCGAGATCGTTTTCGGCAAAGAGCAGGATTCCAGCCTCCATCGTGCCGAGCCGGTGGGCTCGCATTCGGATCTGCTGCGGCGATTCCTCGCCTGACGCGTAGAGGACCTGGCCGCCGCGCACCGCCACCTGGTGAGCGGCGTGCATGAGCAGGGTCGACTTGCCGACGCCGGGCTCACCCCCGACCAGAACCAGGCTGCCGGGGACTATGCCACCGCCCAGAACGCGGTTGAGCTCACCCCAGGCCAATGTCAGGCGCGGGGCCGCCTCCGTTGCCAGCTCGGTCAGCGGGATCGGTTGGGCGCCGGCTGACATGGGCGACTGTCGCGGCCGGCTGCCGGAGGCCTTGCGGACCTGGAACTCCTGGAGGGTGTTCCACGCCTGGCAATGGGGGCACTGTCCCGCCCAGCGGGGCGTTTCGCCTCCGCAGTCGGTGCAGACGAATGTGATCGTGGCCTTTGGCATCGCTGGACCATCATCCGGTTTTTACAAGCTGAGCCGTAGCCTTTTTACAGGGTCGATCGTTTATTCAATGAGAGGAATCGCCGGAGTGCCTCCCGGCTCCTTGACCCGTACGGCGCCGCCCTGATTACCCCCGGGGCGGCGTCACTTGTTCTGGCCCAAGGGCCAGAACAAGCCCCTCCCGCTCGCCGGGGAGGCTCGCTCGTGAATTCTGCCCCCCAGAAGGGCGCCCATACCTGCACCAACGGAGGCAACAAACGTTGGCCTCCCCACTCGCTGGGGAGGGTGGCCCGGCACGCAAAGCGTGCCCGGCCGGGTGGGGACGCCCAGACCTGCACCAACGGAGGCAGCAATGTCTTATCGTCGGGCGTCTGATGGCGATCTCGATCGATCGAATTCGCGAGGCGGCCGAGGTGATCGACCCCGCGTTCAAAGACACTCCCCAGTACCTCTCCGAAACCCTGAGCGCGCGCCTGGGCGTGAACATCGTCCTCAAGGTGGAGTGCATCAACCCGATCCGCTCCTTCAAGGGCCGCGGGACCGACTACCTCATGCACCGAATCGGCGACCAGCCCAATGGATTCGTCTGCGCCTCGGCCGGCAACTTCGGTCAAGGTATGGCCTACGCCGCCCGCAAGCGCGGCCAGCGCCTGACAGTGTTTGCCGCAGTCGCCGCCAACCCTTTGAAGGTCAGCCGCATGCGCTCGCTCGGCGCAGAAGTGGTGCTGGCAGGCGCCGACTTCGACGCCGCGAAGTTGGCGGCCAAGGCGCATGCAAGCGAGACCGGCGCCTTCTATGTGGAGGACGGCCTGCTGCCCGAGATCGCCGAGGGCGCCGGAACGATCGCGCTAGAGCTCGCGCGCATGGACGAAAGTCTTGAGGCGGTATTCGTGCCGCTGGGCAACGGGTCTTTGATCAATGGGATCGGCACCTGTTTCAGGCAGCTCTCGCCCGCGACCAGAGTCGTCGGTGTGTGCGCCGAGGGAGCGCCATCGATGGAACTCTCGTGGCTCGCGGGAAAGCCGGTCAGCACTGAGTCCGCAGCCACCATCGCGGATGGGATCGCCGTCCGCGTCCCGATCCTCGAAGCGCTGGTTGCCATGCGCGCCACTGTCGACGAGGTGATGCTGGTCAGCGACGAGGAGATGCTTGACGCCATGAAAATGCTGTTCCTCGAGACCGGCATGGTGGCCGAGCCTGCCGGCGCCGCCGGGTTGGCCGCGGTGGCGAAGCGGCGAACTGAGCTCGAGGGTCTGCGCGTGGCCACGCCGATCTGCGGAGGCAACCTGACCGGAGACCAGATCCGCCGCTGGCTATTAAGCGCGGGGGAAGCAGGCCTCCCCCGCGGTACCCCTACCGAGTAAGGCATTGCCGGGAGGCGCTTTGACGCGGCATATGTGTCGGCCGAAGTGAATTCGGCCTAAGGCTGACCTCAGTTCTTATTCGACTATTGGCTTTCGAGATTGGCCAGGTAATCCAGGGTCGCCAGGGGTCCTTGCTGGATGAAGATCTCAGGGGCGGCCGCACGTAAGTTGCGCTCGACCGTCCCGGCCAGCTGCACCCGAACCCCCAGTGTCAGCTGGGGGCGCCGCCGGGCGTACGAGGTGATGAAGCGACGGAGCTCTGGGTCCAGGCGGCGAAGCGTCAGCTCGGCCGCAGTCGCCGGCACGTACGGAGTTGGCGCGAACCTCGCCGTTGCACCAGGTACGGGCGAGGGCGCAGTGGGCTCCTCATTGGTCGCGTCGGGCGGCGCCTTCGGAGGTGGCGGCATCCCGGTCCCTGCTGGCGGCCGCCTCCCGCCCGCAAGCTGCCACAGCCTCACATGGTCTGAGTCCTTGACCACCAGGGTCCCGGCCGCGAGGTCACCCAGGCGCTTGCCCTTCCCATTGGCGAAGAGGACGATCATTCCGATCCCATATCCATACGGAAGGAAGTCGACGATTCTCACTATGTTTCGGATCCCCGCCTGCATGAAGGTGAGCGGCTCGCCCCGATCCCCAACTGCCCGGAGTCGGAACGCCTTTTTACCGACGGTCTGCCCCGACCACAGCGCTTCGCTGGCCCAGAAATACCCGAAGACGTTGATGAAGCTGAACACGATGATCACCAGGCCGCCCACCGTGCTGGAGTTGGTCACTGTGCCCGCTCCGAAGCCGAAAAAGAGCACGGCCACCTCGACGAGCGCGACGATCAGCAGGTCGATGATCTGAGCGATCGCCCGCGTGCCAAGGCCGGCGATCTGGAAATCGAAGGAGACGCGCTCAGGCGTAGCGACAACGAGATCGCTATCGGAGAGCGGGCGCTCCATGTCGCGTATTTTGCTTGCCGTGCGCTCTGAGGAGTTCGTCGCGCTGCGGCGTGAGGACTGGAACCGCCTCGAGGACCTGCTGGCGCGGGCCGGCGCCAGCCGTCTGAACGCCCTTGCGCCGGCGCAGGTGTTGACCCTGACGGCGCTGTACCGGCGCGCGACCGGCGACCTCGCTCGGGCCCAGCGAGACTGGCCCGGCGAGCCAGTCCACAGCTACCTCAACGGCCTGGTCGGCCGCGGCCACGGCGTTGTTTACAGACGCGGCGGCAGGGTGTGGAGGAGGATCCGCGACTTTTACGCGGTGCTCCTTCCGCGCACGTACCGCGAAGCGTGGCCGTACCTGGTGGCGTCGGCGGCCTTGCTCTTCGTGCCGGCCCTGGTCAGCTTCTTCGTAGTCCTTGCCAACCCGGATTCAGCCACCGCCGTGGGCGCCTCCCCCGACCTCATCGATCAGGTGCGGCACCACAAGCTGTGGACCGACATTCCGCTTCCGGTTCGTGCGATCGCAGGCGGCGCGATCATGGCCAACAACATCATCGTCGTGATGCTGGCATTTGGTTTTGGCTTGGTGTTCGGGCTGCCCGTTATCTATGTCCTGATAACCAACGGCATCAGCATTGGCGGCCTATTCGGCCTCACGGCTGCATACGGGCTGGCCGGCGGCCTTTTCGACTTCGTGATCGCCCACGGAGTCCTGGAGCTTTCGGTGATCGTGGCCGAGGGCGCAGCCGGCTTGATGATGGGCTGGGCGCTGGTTTCGCCTGGTAATCGGAGCCGTGTCGATGCGTTGGTGGACGCGGCCCGGCGCGCGTTCATCCTGCTGATCGGCCTGGCGCCGATTCTCGTGGTCGCGGGCACGATCGAAGGCAACATCTCCCCGTCAGACGCACCGTTCGCGGTCAAGCTCGGGATCGGCCTGACGACGGGACTGCTGTTCTACTCGTACCTGCTTTTTGCAGGGCGTGGCCCAAAGATCACAGCAGAGCCCGCTCCTTGAGCTCGAGGTAGCGCTCGACCAGAGCGGGACTGAGACTACCGGCCACAACGTCGAGGCCGAGCACCCCACCTCGCCGCAGCAGCTCGAAGCTTTCGCGGCGGCTCGCGACAAATTCTTCAGCCGCTGCCCACTCATAGGCGCGCGATGAGGTGGTGATGGGCTGATCACGCGCCATGAGGACGCCGGGATCTGACATCGCCACCACGAGCACAAGGTGACGGGCGGCAAGTCGAAGGCAGTGCGCTACAAGCTCCTTCGAGGCCTCGGGGTCCTGGACATCGGTCAGCACGACCACCATCGAGCGGCGCCCAAGCCTGAGTGCGAGGTGAGTGAACGCGTGGCCGAAGTCGGGCTCGACGTAGTCGGACTTGATGGAATACAGGGCCTCGGTGAGGCGGCGGATCTGCGAGCTACCACGTTCGGGCTTGATGAAACTTGTGACGCGGTCGTCAAACGTCATCAAGCCGACGCGGTCGCCATAAGCGTGCGCGATCCACGCCAGCATCAGCGCTGCGTTCACTGCATGGTCGAGCTTGTCGAGCTCGCCGGCAGGTGCCGTCATCAGTCGACCGCAATCGAGAGCGATCATCACCTGCTGGCCGCGCTCCGCCTCAACTTCAACCACCACCGGCCGGTCGCGCCGTGCCGTGGCGGTCCAGCTAATTCGTCGCGCGTCGTCGCCGCGCACATAGTCGCGCAGGCCTGCGAATGCTGTCGATGCGCCAGGTGGGCGTGCCCGCCGCAAGCCGGCCATTGCCCGAAGGCCGCGGCGCAGGGTCAGCTGCACGCGTTTGATGGCCACGACATTTGGAAACACGGCGACCTCATCGGGACGTGGCAGGCGAACCTGCCGGCGCCACCAGCCATCCTCCCTCGACACCTGTACGTCGACCGGGCCGAACTGGAATGCGCCGCGTCGCGGTGAGAACGTGAAATAGCTCACCGACAGCCGGCCGCCTTTGTCGAACCGCCCCGCAAGCTCACGCGGGTATGGCTTTAGCTCTGCGGGGGCGTGATCCGCGACCCGGGCGTAGAGGCCGGCGGCGGCCGGATTCTCAACGACCACGGTCACCTCTTCCAGCTCGCCCAGCGAGAACGGTTCAGGGACGTGACGCTGCACGCGATAGCCGGAGCGGCCTGGCAACAGCGCGAGGTCGCGCGCGACGATGAGTACGAGTCCGACGTGATACGCGACGGCGACCACTCCGATCAGCGGGGATGCGATCGACAATGCGATGAGCACGGCCCCGATCGCGATCGCCCAGAGCAGGCGGGGTTGTGGCGCGAGTCCCCGAATCAAGTGATCAGCGCGGGGGAACGACTCGTGCGGCCACCGCCTCGAGGACGCTGTCGGGTGTCTGACCGCCGACCTCGGCCTCGGGTCGCAGGATCAACCGGTGGCGAAATGCGGGGGCAAGCAGCGCTTTGACATGGTCGGGAGTGACGAAGTCGGATCCGTCGAAAGCTGCCAGGGCCCGCGACGCGAGCATCAGCAGGACCTCCGCGCGCGTGCTTGCTCCCAGCGCAATCTCCGGGGCGGTCCGGGTCGCAGAAGCGAGGTCCACGACGTACTTGCGGATCTTCTCGTCGATCACGACCTTCGCCACCTGCTCGCGGCACGCGTCGATGTCGGCGCCGCTTAGCACGGGCTCCACCCCCGCCTTCGAGGGATCGCGAAGCTCGATGCCCGACCCCCAACGCCGCAGGATTTCCATCTCGTCCGCGGAGGTTGGATAGTCGAGCCGGATCTTGAACAGGAAGCGGTCCTGCTGCGCTTCGGGCAATGGGTAAGTGCCCTCGTACTCGACAGGGTTCTGCGTGGCCAGGACTAGAAAGGGGGCCGGCAATGCAAGCTGTTCTCCTTCGAGGGTGACTCCCCTTTCCTCCATTGCCTCGAGGAGCGCCGACTGGACTTTGGCCGGTGCTCGGTTGATCTCATCTGCCAGCAGGACGTTGGTGAAGATCGGCCCGCGCCGTAAAGCAAAGGTTCGATTCGCAAGGTCGTAGACCGAGGTGCCCACGATGTCCGCCGGCATCAGGTCGGGCGTGAACTGCACGCGGCTGTACTGCAGCGACAGCGCGCGCGCCATCGACTTCGCAAGCAGCGTTTTGCCGGTTCCGGGGACGCCTTCGAGCAAGACATGGCCTTCAGCCACCAACGCGATCGCGCAGAGGCGAATGGCATCCTCCTGGCCGACGACTGCCTTGATCAGCTGATCGCGAAGTCGCGTGTAGAAATCGGGAGCGCTGACGGCGCCGGGATGTGCGGTCATTTGACCTCCTTGGACGCGGTGGAACGGAGCCGGTTGCGCTCCGGGGAAATCGGATAGGCGACGTCATGCAAGCGCTGCGCCGCCTTCAACAGGTCGGCCTCGCCGCCTGTAGAGCTCTGGAGAGTGCTTTCGGCCTCGGCCAGGTCGGCGGCGAGCTCCGGCGCACGAATCCACAAAGCGTTCCAGAAGCGCTCACGTGGTTTCAAAGGTAGGCCGGTCCGGGCTGCGACCGCTCGCTCGCTGGCGATTGCAAGAACGCCGAGCGTGACCGCGCGAGCGCCGGACCTGCGCAGAAGCTCACCCACCGCCACCGCCCATTCGGCGTCAGCCCTGGCGGTTTCCGCAGGCCGTGGCATCAGGGGTCCGAAGCCCCGGCCGCGAAGGAGCAGGCCCACGAACACCGCCACGAGCAGCCAGACGATCCCGGCACCCCAGGGCGTCAGCAGCCAGGCTTGCGGGGAAAGGTCGCTGAAAGTGAGCCCGTGATGAAACTCGTCGAAGGCCACGGTGCCTCGATCAGTGCCCAAAAGATCAGCCAGCAACCGACCGTTGTCTTGCTTGTCGAGATAGCCGTTGCAGAGCACAAGCGGGTCGGCGAGCACGACTGCTCGCCCGCTTCCCAGAGAATTCATGTACCCGAGTGCGAAGCCGCCGGGGGAACGCAAGATCGATACCTGGTTGCTGGCGGGGTCGAGCGGAATGGCGGAGAGGCCGCCTGCCACCGTGGTCACCCCAGCGAGGACAGGCTCTGCTGTCGCGGTTGAGCTACTTACCGTGCCATTGAGGCGGGTGACCCCAAAGGCACGATCCAGCTCGGCATCGCCCCGCTCCGACGCGTAAATGAGGACACCGCCCGACCTTACCCAAGCGGCGGTCCGGTCGGCCTCCTCGGCGGTGAATGGGCTCGTGGGAGTCAATACGAACATGAGGCCGTTCGCCGGCGGTGGCGTGAATGAACCCGCGATCTCGATGGTCGGGTGCCCCATGGCTTGAGCGAACAAGACTGCTGCCGACGCGCCATCGGCCGCGTCGCTGGTGGAGCTGTGCTCCGGCGAGCCTTGCGATGGCTGGACCAAATATGCCAATCCCGCAATCGCCAGGGACAGGACGGCTGCAAGCAACCAACCTCGCGCTCCTTTCATGCGGCCATTTCCTTCGGCTGCCGGAACGGCGCTGCCACCTGAACGGCCCTTTCGTAGGTTGCCCTGTCGACGTCCCGGCCGCCATACACCGCCGCTTCAAATGGCGCCAGCAGGGGTCGCAGGCTGCCGGGGTCGGCGGCGTGCTGGAAGATCTCGCGCACGGTTAGGGGGCTGCCTTCCCATGTCCTCTCGCCCGCAAGCGTCGCGGCGACACCCGCGCACAGCGAGCGTATTGCTCCAATTCGGTCGCCTGCGGCCGCGAGGCGGTCAGCCTCGGCGAAATAGTCCGCCGGAGCCCGAGGCCCAGTCGAGCTTCCCGTCGCTGAGCCCTCACGTAGGCGCCCGCGGGTGGAGCTGAATATGAGCACGGCTACGATCGCCACCCCGATCGCACCGAGGATGTAGTAGACGTAGTCGGGCAGAGGCAACGAGCCCGATTCACGTCGAAAAATGTTCAGCAGGTCGTTGATCCGGTCGTTGATCCAGTGACGCAGTCGATCGAGCCAGGTCTCCGGTTGGTGCAAGGCGTCGTAGCGATGCATCGCCAGCACGTCGTGGAGTCGCTGCTGCGCTTGCGCAGGATCTGACGTGTCCGCCGGGTGGTTGAGCGCATCGAGCAAAGCCTGCAGCCGGTCGATGGCATCCGCGAAGTCGGGCGGGCTGGCTTCCAGGTCAGCGATGATCTCGCGCTGCGCCATGCCCGTGCCGCCCTCGAGGACTGTGAGCGCCAGCTGGGCGGTAGCGGTGTCATTCGGCAGGGCGCCACGCACCAACGACAGCGTGTCCTGCACCGCCTGCTTGTAAGCGGCAGGGCTCGTTGCGTCCGCCGCTGCCTGCGCCGGAATGACAACCGCGAACGCAAGTGCAAGCGACCCGACAGCGATGATTCGGGCGAGTGTCCGCGCGATGTGAGCCGTCACGCCGCGGGAGGCGGGGTTCCCACTCGTTGCGCGAGCTGAAAGAGATCGAGACCTTCTCGTCGCACGCGTAGATCGAAATAGATGAGCACGATGGCAATCAGGAGGATCGGGCTGACGAGAGAGCTGACGAGGATGCCTGCCGCCTCCGATATCGCAAGGCTGAGGTATGAGGAAACGACGGCCTGCAAAAGAATCTGTCCCAGGTAGAGAAATGCCTGAAGGGCGGAGGCCACCACCTCGACCAGGATGTACATCAGAAAAAGAATCAAGAAAGTGCGCCACCAGCGACCCTCGACCAGCCGCCAGCTCCGACCCAATGCAGCGCCCAGTCCGATGTTTTCGACGAACATCGCGGGCATCCATGCGATCCATCTGACGCCGATCCAGATCCAGAGCGGAAACACGCAGAAAAGCAGGGCCATCCCGGCCACCAGCAGGAAGTAGCCGACGATGTGAAGGTAGCGGCGCAACGCGGCGCGCAACGCACTCCAGAAAGTGACAGGCCGCCCGAGCGCGGATTCGCAAGCGGCGTACGTGATTGAGCCGTACAGCAACGGGTACACCGCGACTGTGATCACGAAGAAGACTCCAAGCGAGGCAAAGATGGGGCCCAGGTCTGGGGGTTGATTCGAGGCCACTTGTTGAGCGAGGTTGTTGAACACGGTGAAGAAGCTGAAGCCGGCGCTCGCGGCGAGCGGGATCGACAGGATGACGGAGATTCCCGCGAATAGGAAAAAGTGGCGTCGGTACATCCTGAACGTCTCGTCCAGGAGGTCGCCGATCTCGAGGGGACGCAGGCGAAGCGGGGCCGGAGCGCTCAATGTGCGAGCCATTGTCGCCCGTTGGAGGGTTGTTAAGGACGCCCGGGGAGGAAGTTCCGAGCTAGGGCTTGGCTGCCGCCGCTGCGGGCTCCTTGTGCTTGTGCTTCACCGGCGTGAACTTCAGCGCATCCTCTCCGTCCACGTCGATCTGCACCGTGTCGCCACGCGCGATCTTTCCACGCAGCAGGTGCTCGGACAGCTGGTCCTCGATCCTGCTCGTGATCACGCGCCGCAGCGGGCGCGCCCCGTAGACGCGGTCGTAGCCCTCTTTGGCCAGCAGGTCCTTGGCCGCATCGGTGACCTCGATGATGATCTGCTGCTCGACCAGGTGCTTGCTCAGCTTGTTCAACTGGAGGTCGACGATCTCCCGGATCTGAGCAGTGGTCAGGCTCTTGAACACGACCACGGCATCGACACGGTTGAGGAACTCTGGGCGGAACATCCGCTTCAGTTCCTCGTCGATCTTCTCTTTCGTGTTCTTGTGGCGGCGCTCCACCTCGCCGGCCTCATCCACCACGGCGGGCTGGAAACCGAGCGACGTACCCGCCTGGTTCACATCGCGAATTCCCAGGTTGGAGGTCATGATGATCACGGTGTTCGCGAAGTTGACCACCTTGCCTTTCGCGTCGCTCAGTCGCCCGTCCTCGAGGATCTGCAACAGCATGTTGAACACCTCGGGATGCGCCTTCTCTATCTCGTCGAACAGGATCACCGAGTAAGGCCTGCGCCTCACTGCCTCGGTGAGCTGTCCGCCCTCGTCATAGCCGACATAGCCCGGAGGTGAGCCGACCAGACGTGCCGTCGTGTGACGCTCCATGAACTCGGACATGTCGAGCTTGATCAGCGAGTCCTCCGAATCAAACAGGTACTCGGCAAGGGCTCGAGCCAGCTCCGTCTTTCCGATTCCTGTCGGACCCAAGAAGATGAACGACCCGATCGGACGGCGAGGGTCCTTCAAGCCGGCGCGCGCGCGCCGCACGGCCTGCGACACGATCTTTATAGCCTCGTCCTGGCCGACCATGCGCTTGTGGATCTCTTCTTCCATGCGCAACAGACGCGCAGTCTCTTCTTCGACGAGTCGAGAGACCGGCACGCCGGTCCACGCGGCCACGATCTGAGCGATGTGCTCCTCGTTGACGTCCGGGACCGTCTCGCCCAGCTTGTCGCGCCACGCCGCCTCTTTGACAGCGAGCTTGTCCTGCAGCTTCTTGACCTTGTCGCGCACGCTCGCCGCGGCCTCGAAGTCCTGCTTGTTGACCGACTCATCCTGGTCGGTGCGGTGCTTCTTGATTTCCTTCTGGAGCTCTTTGAGATCATCGGGGATGGTCGTGAGCTTCATACGCACGCGCGCTGAGGCTTCATCGATGAGGTCAATCGCCTTGTCGGGAAGCGCGCGATCGCTGACATAGCGGTCGCTCAACACCGCGGCGGCGTGCACCGCTGAATCGGTGATCGTGACCCTGTGGTGCTTCTCGTAAAGCGACTTCACGCCGTTGAGGATGTCAATGGTCTGGGCCAGGCTCGGCTGGTCGACGAACACCGGCTGGAAGCGGCGCTCGAGCGCGGCGTCCTTCTCGATGTACTTGCGGTACTCGTTGAGCGTGGTCGCCCCGATGCACTGGATCTCGCCGCGCGCCAGTGCCGGCTTCAAGATGTTGGCGGCGTCGATCGCACCTTCGGCTGCACCTGCCCCGACGAGCGTGTGCAGCTCGTCGATGAACAGGACAACCTCGCGGCTGGATCGGATCTCATCGAGGATCTTCTTCAAGCGCTCTTCGAATTCACCTCGGTACTTCGTACCGGCGACCAGGGCGCCCATGTCGAGCGTGAGCACGCGTTTGTGCTGCAGCGACTCTGGCACGTTGCCTAGGTTGATCTGCTGGGCTAGACCTTCGGCGATGGCTGTCTTGCCGACACCCGGCTCGCCGATCAGGGCTGGATTGTTCTTGGTCCTCCGGCTGAGGATCTGGATCACGCGCTCGATCTCCAGCTCGCGGCCGATGACGGGATCGAGCTGGTTGCGTCGCGCGAGCTCCGTCAGGTCGCGGCCGAACTGGTCGAGCAGGGGGGTCTTCGACGGCTTCTTGGGAGCCGGCTCGGCCTCGGTCTCGGCGCTCGAATCGTGCAGCAAGCGCTCGATCTCCGAGCGAACCTTCTCAAGGGTCGCGCCGAGGTCCTCGAGCACGTGAGCGGCTATGCCTTCGCCCTCGATGAGCAGTCCAAGCAACAGATGCTCGGTACCGACGTAGTTGTGACCCATCCGGCGCGCTTCCTCGAAGGAGATCTCGATCACCTTCTTGACGCGCGACGTCGGAATGATCTGCTGGATGATGATCCGCTCGTTCCGGCCGAGCACCGACTCGATCGTTTGGCGGACCTTGCCAATTTCCACGCCAAGATTGTTCAGAACCTTGGCGGCGAGGCCTTCGCCCTCGCGCAGCAAGCCCAGGAGCAGGTGCTCCGTTCCGATATAACTGTGGTGCGATCGTTCTGCTTCTTCTTGGGCGAGCGTCAGAACTTTCTTAGCCCGCTCAGTGAATCGTTCAAAGGGATACAAGGTCTTCCTCCTGGACTACGACCTGCTTAGGGTGGGGCCAGCACCTCCTCGATCTGTTGTTAAAGGTACCGGGTGGTACCGCACCCCTAATATAACGAACAACTCAACCGGCGTAATTCCCTGGTGGAGGCACATTTGAGGCCGCTACTTCAGCGCCTCGGCGGTTTCCTCCCCGCGGCGATCGCCCTGGCGCTGCCTACCGTATTCGTACCCGTCGCCGTCGACTCCTACATACTGCCGCGCGCCGCCATCGTTATCGCCGGCGCGGGCCTCGGCTGCGGCCTCGCGCTGCTGCTCCCTGGCGGGCCATCCTTGGGCCGGCTGCGCCTGCCCCTGATCGCCGCCGCCGCCGCCGCCGGCCTTGCCTTTGCCTTCTCGGTTTCCTGGCCGCTGAGCTTGGAAGGCTCATATACCCGCTACGAGTCGCTTCCAATCAGGCTCGCTTACCTGGGCCTGTTGGCAATGCCGGTCTGGCTTCTGCGTGACCGGGCGGCGCGGGACCGGGTGATTCCCGCCTTTGTCATCGGCACTTCAATCGCTGCGGTTCAGGCGCTCGGTCAAGCCGTCCTGCTCCTGAACCACTCCATCGACTACCGGCCGGACGGCAACCTCGGCAACGCCAACCTGCTCGGCGCTTTGCTGGCGATGGCGATACCGCTCGCCTTCGCGCGAGGGCTGCTCGCGGCCCGGTTCGGCGTCCTCTGGTGGGCGGGCCTGGCGCTGATGTCCGGCGCGCTCGTGGCGACGACCTCGCGAAGCGGCGGGCTGGGCGCGCTGGCCGGCTGCCTTGCGGTGATCGTGTTCATGCTCAAGGGCAAAAAGGCGCTCGTTGGCGCCGCGGTGGCGCTGGTGATCGTCGGGGCCGGCCTGGCGCTGATCGTTGCTTCGCCCCTCCGATTCCTCAACGACGACCCCGGGCCCGCTCGCCTTCACCTGTGGTCGGATGCGATACACATGATTGCGGCGCGGCCGCTCACCGGCTGGGGTGAGGATGCGACGGGCCTCGTCTACGGCCGGTTCCTCAGCGGCGACTGGGCCCCCGAGGTCGACCGTGCGCACTCGGGTCCCCTTGACATTGCCGCCACCCAGGGACTCATCGGTCTTGGCGCTCTGGCGTGGGTCCTGTTGACGTTGTTTCGCGGTTTCTGGCGCTGGCGTTTCGCCGGATCGATTGGGCCCCTCGCCGCAGCATGCGTCGGCTACAGCATCTGGGTGCTCTTCAACTTCGACTGGGCTCCCGCCACCGGTGCGTTCTGGCTGCTGGCCGGCATCGCGTGGTCGGGGGTGAGGGCGGCGGAGAGTGAAACCGGGTTGGCGCCCCAACCCGCCGGCCGGCAGGCCTCAGGCCCTAAAGCCGCTCCCGCTCTGGTTGCAGTGGCGCTGGCCGCCGCTGTCGTATGGCTTGGCGCGATGCCCGTGCTGGCTGACGTCTGGTACTACCAGAGTCGATTGGACTTGTCGGTGGTCGTCGATCCTCTGCAAGGGCGCTACCACTGGGCCCTCGGCCAAGGACTGGTCGCGATCGGATCGACATCTCGCGGGCTGGCCCAGATGCAGCTGGCAGCAAAGCTGGGTGAGAGCGATCCTCAGCTGTACCTGGACATCGGCGACGCCGATGAGCAACTGGGCCGTGCTGTCGAGGCCCAGGCCGCCTACCGGATGGCGGTCACCATCGATCCCTACTTCCGCCCAGCCAGGGATCGGCTGGCGGGCAAAGGCGTGCCTGCATCTGGCTGAGCTGGACGCCCGCACCGTCGCCGGGCGATCTCGTTTTGTAGACGCTAGCGTCGCAGGGGTGGCCGAGGTTTCCCCGGCCATGACTTTGTCCCTTTCGACTACAAGCCGTTGCGTGGAGAAACTAGTTCGTAAGTAATCCAATCCCGGGAGTGAGAGCAGCGCCTGCGGCAAAGCCGCACGCGCGATGAGGGAGAACCGCCTGGTTCTTCCTCATATTTCCGGCTTAGGACTCTTCCTCCACGTCTTCGTACTCGTCGGCCCGGTGCTCGGTCCGCGCTGCCGCGAGGGTTGCGGGCGGAGCCGAGAGCTGCTTCAGGCTGAGCGAGATTCGCCGCCGTGCGGTGTCGATCCCGATCACCTTGACCTGCAGGTCCTCCCCCACCTTGAGGACATCCTCGGTTCGCTCCACGTGATCCCAAGAGAGCTCGGAGATGTGCAGCAGCCCTTCGATGCCGGCCATGATCTGCAGGAAGGCGCCGTACTTCTTGGTTTTCGTGACCTGGCCCTCGACGATCGAGCCGATGGGCATCGACTGGACCAGCTTCTCCCACGGGTCTTGCTGGAGTTGGCGAAGCGAAAGCGAGATGCGAGTCTGCTCCGGGTCGAGCTTGATCACCTTCACGGTGACCTCGTCTCCAAGCTGAAGCACGTCGGTGACCTTGGACACGCGGTCCCAAGAGAGCTCTGAGATGTGGATAAGCCCGTCGGCGCCGCCGATGTCGACGAACGCTCCATAGCTTGTGATGCCCGAGACCGTGCCCTTGACCGTCGTGCCCGTCAGCAGCCGGCTGAACAGGTCCTCGCGCTTGCGCGCGCGATCCTCGTCCTCGGCCGCCTTCTGGCTGACGATGAGCCGGTTGCGCTTGCGGTTGACCTCCAGGATCTTGACGGGGATCCGCTGGCCCACCAGCGACTCCAGGCTGCCGGCGTAAGCCCGCGCGACCTGGCTGGAAGGCAGAAATCCGCGCAGGCCCAGGACGTTGACGATCAGGCCGCCCTTGTTCTGCTCCCGAACGTCGGCCTCGATGACGGAGCCGTCGACCTGCTTCTCGGCAGCGACGATCCAGGTGGTCTCCGCTCGTGCCCGCCGAAGGCTGAGGACGACGTTGCCCTCCTCGTTCTCGGGCTGCAGGACGTAGACCTTGATCTGGTCCCCGGGCTCGAGTCCGACGGAATCGGCCTCGCCGCGGAGCCCAAGCTCCTTGCTGGAGATAACACCCTCAGCCTTGGCACCGATGTCGACAAGAACCTCATCGGCATCGACACGAACCACGATGCCATCCACGATGTCTCCGTGGTTTGGAGTCTTGAAGGCCTCCGATTCGTAATGGAGGTAGTCCTCCATCGTCATCGGGTTGGATGAGTCTCTTTCGGTAGCCTCCTCTTGTTCAGTCAGGACAGCACCGGACTCATTTGACAACGCGCATTCCCCCTAAGGTTTATTGGTGTGGTGTTGGTCGTCAGATCGGCCTCCGCCAGTAACGAACCGCAATTGTACCGCAGAAATCCGACTTATCCAGGAAAAGGCTGAGCCAGGTCGTGGTTGTCGATCAGACGCGTTTTTCCGATCCAGACGGCCAGCACAGCCAGGGTTCCAGGCGCCCCAAAGGTCTCAGGATCGACCAGCTCGGCGTAGGCCACCTTAGCCAGCGGCTCGGCCTCGAGAATGTCCAGAATCCCACGCCGCAGCCGGCTCCGATCTTGCTCGCCCGCCGCGTACGCCTCGGCCGCCCAGCGTAAGGAGCGGCTGAGGGAGGCTGCGGCCTTTCGCTCGTGCGGCCCCAGGGAGGCGTTCCGGGAGCTGAGCGCCAGGCCGTCGGCCTCCCGAACCGTCGGGCATACGCAGATCTCGACCCCGGTGTCGAGGTCGAGCGCCAGGCGCTTGACGACCGCGACCTGCTGGGCGTCCTTCTGCCCGAAGTACGCCCGATCGGGCTGGGTGGCGTTGAGCAGCTTCGCGACAACCGTGGCCACGCCTTCGAAATGCCCAGGACGCAAGCTCCCTTCGAGCGGCTCGGCCACGCGCCCAACCCTCACGCGAGAGCTGGCGCCGGGCGGATACATAGCGGCGGCGGTTGGCACGTAGACGGCAGCGACTCCAGCCTTCGTGAGCAGCTCGAGGTCGCGGTCAGGGCTGCTCGGATATCGTTCGAGATCCTCGCGGGGGCCGAACTGGATCGGGTTCACGAAAACGCTGACGACGACCATGTCGTTGTCACTGCAAGCCTTGGCCACAAGGCTCATGTGGCCGGCGTGCAGGGCGCCCATTGTCGGCACCAGGCCGATCGACAGCCCCTCCCGCCGCCACCGGCGCGAGGTCTCGAGCATCTCACCAGGGTTGACGAGGACGATCGGAGCGCTAGCCGGCGCCGTACTTGACCTCTTCTCGCGGCTCCTTCACTTGCGTTTCCTTCGATACCGGAGCCACACCGTTGGCCGAGTAACTGTGCTCGGGGCCCGGGAAAGCGCCCGACCCTACCTCCTGGGCGTACTGCTGAGCGGCTTTGCCAATCTCCTGCGCCAGGTTGGCGTATCGCTTGACGAACTTCGGCGGCTTGCCGCTCGTCATACCGAGCATGTCGTGCAGCACAAGCACCTGGCCATCGGTCCCGGGACCCGCGCCAATACCGATGGTCGGGATGTTCACGGCGCGCGTGACCCGAGTGGCAACTGCGTTCGGCACACCTTCGAGCACCAGGCTGAACGCGCCGGCCTGCTCCAGCTCCTTGGCATCCGCGAGGATGCGAGCCGCCTGCGACTCGGTCTTGCCCTGGACTTTGAAGCCGCCCATCTGGTGCACGAACTGCGGAGTCAACCCCAGGTGACCCATCACGGGTATCCCCATCGCAGTCAGCCGCATGGTGATCTCGACGATGCGACCGCCACCCTCGAGCTTGACCGCATGCATGCCGCCCTCTTGCAGGAAGCGCCCGGCGCTCGTTATCGCCTGCTCGACCGATGCGTGGTAGGACATGAAAGGCATATCACCCACAAGAAGGGCTTGCCTGGAGCCTCGAGACACGGCTTTGGCGTGGTGGATCATCTCGTCCATGGTTACCGGGAGGGTGGTCGGGTAACCGAGCATCACCATTCCCAGGCTGTCGCCGACCAAGAGGATCGGGATACCCGCTTCGTCGAGAATCTGCGCGCTGAGGTAGTCGTAGGCCGTGAGCATCGCGAAACGACGGCCTTCATCCTTGAATCTCTGGACGTCCAGGACCGTTGTCATTGACGAGATCTCCTTCGGGTCGCTGCCACTTTTCGGGTCAGCGCCCTTCTCGTTTGCTCGGCCGCCGCCGGCTTCAAACCGGCCTGTTGCGCGATCTCGAGCGCGACGTCGCCGAGCATACGATAAAGGTCGCTTTTGCGCCCTTTACCAGATCTTCCGGTGGGGGCGTCGATCCGGGCGAGGGCGGCCAGGTGCCTCGTGACTGTCTCCGCATCGCCGCGACGGATCGGACCAGTCAGCGCCCTGATCGGACCACGATTGCGGACATTGGCGACCGCGCCTTCCGCAAGAGGCACCAGACCCTGGATTGCCTCCTTTTCGGTCCATCCCGACTGCTCGAGGAGGAGGACCGCCTCAGCCAGCAGAGCCACGACGTAGTTGGACGCGAAGACGGCTGCCGCGTGGTAGACGGCCCGCTGCGCGTCGTCGACCCGCATCGGCTTGGCCCCCAGGTCGCGAGCCAGGCGATTGAGAGCCCGGCGCAGCGATTCGCTGCTCGCATCCACTCCAATCACGATTCCGCGAAACGCTTCGGCCGGCCCCGGCTGCGGGAACGAGCGCAGAGGATGAAACGAGCCGACCTCGTGTCGGCGGCGAAGGGGCGCAAGGACCCCCAGCTCGAGCGCACCGCTCGCGTGCACGAAAGCCACGTCGGTCGGGACACTCTCACCCAGTGCCGCAAGGCCTGACGCCACCGTGGCCACGGCGTCATCCGGTACCGTCAGGAACACCACGGTCGGTCCCGCGGCGACAAGCCTTCGCAGCAGGGCTGGAAGTCCGGCCCTCGCGCTGACGAGGCGCACCTGGTGACCGGCCGCGCGCAGGCCGCCGGCCAGGCTACGGCCCAGGTTGCCCCGGCCCGCGACGATCAGCCGCGGGTGGGCGGGCGTCTCAGGACGCGGTCGAGGACGCTGCGGCGGGGGCTACGGACGCCTGGCGGTTCAAGATCTCGTCGAGCTCTTTGGCGTCCATCGTCTCGACGATCTTGAGGCGCTCGACGACAGCATCCATCTTGTCCCGCTGACCGGAGAGGATGGTCTTGGCCGTCTGGTAGCCGTGGTTGACGATGCTGCGGATCTCCTCATCGATGATTGCGGCCACCTCTTCCGAGTAGTTGCGCTGCTCACCGAGGTCGCGACCGAGGAACACGAGCTCCTCGCGGTGGCCCATCGCAACGGTGCCGAGCTTGTCGGACATGCCCCACTGCGTCACCATCCGGCGCGCCATTTGCGTGGCTTTCTGGATGTCGTTCTCAGCGCCCGATGTGATGTCGCCGAAAACTATCTCCTCGGCTACGCGGCCCCCCATGATGCCGGCGATCTCGTCCATCAGCTCATCGCGCGAGATGAGGTACTTGTCCTCTTCCGGCAGGCTCAGGGTCCAGCCCAGCGCCATGCCTCTCGAGATGATCGAGATCTTGTGCACCGGGTTTGTGTGCGGCAGCGCCTTCATCACGAGCGCGTGACCCGTCTCGTGGTAGGCGATGACCTCTTTCTCGTGGTCGGAGATGCGGCGGCTCTTGCGCTCGGGTCCCGCGATCACTCGCGCGATCGCTTCCTCTAGCTCCTCCATGCCGATCGTCTTCTTGTTGGCGCGCGCGGCAAGGATCGCTGCCTCGTTGATGAGGTTGGCCAGGTCGGCGCCGGTGAACCCGGGTGTCTGGCGCG
>Ga0208356_1000137_pt1 | contig 24373 bp, 21 predicted proteins | sample NGESurshal072012_4_FD_184467 | JGI IMG/M metagenome (GOLD analysis project Ga0208356, IMG submission 184467) | Arctic peat soil microbial communities from Barrow, Alaska - NGEE Surface sample 53-1 shallow-072012 (SPAdes) | ecosystem: Environmental > Terrestrial > Soil > Wetlands > Peat ... | reverse complement strand
GCGCCTGACGCCGTGATCCGCCAGTAGCTGAGGGGTGCGGAAGCGGGTTTCCGCCTCCAGGTGGTTGGAAATGAGCGACTCCCCGGTGCGGTACGCGTAGCCGGCTGGCGATCCGACGTCGGCGGCAAGGGAGACAACATCAATGGTTCCCAGCGGCCAGCCAATCCCCGCCCGCACCATCAGACGGTTTTCGTCCGGTTCATATTCCAGAACCTTGGCGAACGGAGCCTGCAGTCCGCTGGCGCACAGTTCGGTGGCCCGCTGCAGAATTTTCCGAAAGTCGCGGGTCTGCATCGCCATGCGGCCGAACTCGCCAAGCAGCGACTGCTGCCGCAGTCGATAGCGGAGTTCGTCCCGGCTAACGGGGGCTGAGGGGAGATTGTTCGGTTCCCGATTGGGTTTGAAAGGTACTTGCATGCGGATTCTCCGAACACGGGTTGCGCCCGGCGATGAATTCCGAATCTTTGCAATGTGTTTCGGCTGAAGTGTGGCTGCTTTTTCCCAAAGAGTCTGAGCAAAATGGCTCACCTCAAGAGTTCCATCGACCCTGCGGCCGCCGTGGGCTCCGCTTTGTGGTCTGGACCACCGACAGCAAGAGCGTCGGCGTGCGACTAATCACCTCCTGCTTGGAGGAGCCGCGCCATGTCTGCTTCGAACGACGATCGCAAGCGCGAGCTTGAGTGCCTGCGGCTGGCCTCCGACCTCATGCAACTCGCCTCCGATACCCTCAACCCGCTTTTGAAGGCACATTGCCTTCGGATGGCGAAGCTATGGTCCTGTGAAGCGGAGAACAAGCCACCCGAGTGGGCCGGGGAGCACGCCGGTGTCCCGAGCGCGTCGCTCCATTGACGTGATGGACGCACCCTCCGGCAAACCCCCGCCTGTTGTGCTCGTCGTGGAGGACGAACCGCTGTTGCGGATGCTTGCCGTCGAAGTCGTCGAGGAAGCAGGATTCGTAGCGCTCGAGGCCCGAGATGCGGACGAAGCGGTTGTCTTGCTAGAATCCCGCTCGGACATTTCTCTGCTGTTTACGGACGTTGACATGCCCGGAAGCATGGACGGACTGAAATTGGCCCACGCGTGCGCGGCCGCTGGCCCCCGATCAAGATCCTGCTTGTATCGGCTCAGGTTCGGCTTCAGCCCTCCCAGCTACCGTCGAGCAGTCGCTTTTTCGGAAAACCGTACCGGCCGGCGGCGATGGTACAGGAACTGCGTTCCCTCGTCGGATCCTTATAGTCAGGAAGCGTCCGAGCCAGCGAATTCAGTGCTCTTTTGCTCAGACTTGCTTGCCAAAATGGAGCAAAGTGACGGTGCCGGCTCTTACCAGCGCGTGAGACCCGATTCCCGAAAGAACCGACCTTACGAATGCCCAAAGCCTCGGCGGACCATGACCTGCGAAGCAATCGCCTGCTAGGCGCGTTGGAGCCCGCCAGTCGCAGGCGGTTGGATCCCCATCTCGAGCCGATCGAATTCAAGCTTGGCGATATGGTCTGCGACGCCGGCGGCCTGCTCAAGCACGCCTATTTTCCGCAAGGCTCCGTCCTGTCGCTGCTGACTGTCTTGGAGAACGGCGCCGCGATCGAGACCGCCAACATCGGCCGCGAAGGCGCGTTCGGTCTCTTCGCCGCCATGTACAGCCGGGTCTCGTTCAACCGGTGCATTGTGCAACTCGAGGGCCATACGGTCCGATGTCCCATCGAGCTTTTGCAGAATGAATTCAGGAACAGCGAGCACGTGCGCGACCTGTTCGTGAGCTATTCGGAAACGCTGCTGTCACAGGTCCAGCAGACAGTCGCATGCAATTCGATGCACACGACGGAAGAGCGGATATGCCGGTGGCTTCTGATGATGCACGACCGCGCCGAAGGTGAAGCGCTTCCGTACACGCATGAATTTCTCTCGCACATCCTGGGTGCCAATCGGAAATCCGTGACGCTTGCAGCGCAGTCGATGCAGACCGCAGGCCTGATCAGCTACCGTCGGGGAACGATCCAAGTGCTGGACCGCGCCGGCTTGGAAAAGGCATCATGCGAATGCTATGCCATCGTCAAGGAGCGTTTTGACGCTTTCCTGACGCCGCCATCGACCGCGGTACCGGGCCATAACAAAAGCCGAAGCGATCAGACCGAAAACGACTGAGCGTTCCGCCGCTATCAGGTTCAGTGTGACAGGGCCCCGTTACTTTTTTGCAAATGTCAGCCTCGACATTCGCGTCCGACACAGTAACGCCGCAGAGGGGGTGGATAGTTGCTCCATCCCAAAAAAAGTTGAGTGTGACACGTTTCACAAAGGAACAATCGATGCGCAATAGGTCGCGGGCGCCCCCCAAGCTCGAACAAGGGCAGCAGACAGTGCTTTTTGAGATCGCGAACGGAAATGCGCGCCAGGCTTGTAGCCTGAAGACCAAATTTCCAACCCAGCAACAAGCGTCTCGCTATCTCCGCCAAAACTGGAACAGGATCGAGCAAATGGCGCGGGACTGTCTGGCAAGGGAATGCTTTGAAGACGGGCGGATCAATCTGGTGATGATCTGAGCGTGAAGACTACATCCCGTGCTGTGCCCAGGCCCGCCGCCTCTAACGAACAATTTGCAGGCAGAGATTCGTGCCCGCAATGAGCTTCCCTTGCTTATGAGTCACGCGCGCTCCGCATGACGCCATTCACGACGCAAAAGGGTTCATGAAGAAGTTTGTGCCTGTCGCTGGCCTCTGTCGCTTCTCCTTTCCAGCGCCGCCATGGCGCAGCACGGTGGAACCAAACAGGGAACTGGAGCCTGCCTTCATCAACATCGAACCTCCGCGGAACGAACTTGGGTACCGCTGGTTCACTCAGCGCCGCAACATTTCCCAGGATCATCCGGATTTCGTGCACGCGCCACCCGAGTGTTATCTATGACCCCAGCCCATTCTATTAGACGCCTTCGCCGATCTGTCCCAGGCCAACGTCGCAACGCCCGAGCGCCTTCCTACGTGGTAGCTTCAGCGGTTGCGATCGGGGCATTGGCCGCAATCGCCGTGGTCAATCGCCATCTTGCAAAGAAAGCGGAGCATGACAATCCGCCGGCCGGCCGCTTCCTTGAGCTGAACGGCGTTCGGCTTCACTACGTTGAACGTGGCTCAGGCGAACCGCTGGTTCTTCTTCACGGCAATGGCAGCATGATCCAGGATTTCGAATCCAGCGGTCTAATTGATCTCGCTGCGAAAAACTACAGGGTCATCGTTTTCGATCGTCCAGGTTTCGGCCACAGCGACCGGCCACGGAAGTCGTTTGGACGCCGGACGCCCAGGCCGAACTGATCAAGCACGCCCTCGCGCGGCTCGGTGTTTCAAATGCAATCGTCCTCGGGCACTCCTGGGGCGCGTCGGTTGCAGTGGCACTGGCCCTGAACTATCCCGATTTGGTCCGCGGACTTGTTCTCGCCTCAGGGTATTATTTTCCGACCGCGCGGCCCGACGTCGTGGCGATGAGCGCGCCGTCCTTGCCGCTGATCGGCGACATCCTCAGCTATACCTTGTCGCCTCTGATCAGCCGAGCAATGTGGCCGATGATGATGACGAAAATATTCGGTCCCCGCTCCGTGCCGAAGAAATTTAAAGCATTTCCAAAGGAAATGGCACTTCGCCCTTCGCAGATCCGCGCATCCGCCGCGGAATCGGCGCTGATGATTCCGGACGCTTTTCGCTTCCGGAATCAGTATGCGGATTTGAAGATGCCCGTCGTCATCATTGCAGGCGAGCAAGACCGGTTGATCGACATCGACACGCAGTCGGCCCGGCTCCATTCCGACATTTCGCAAAGCAGCTTTAACCGAGTTGCCGGAAACGGCCACATGATCCAGCAGACCGCAACAGATCAGGTGATGTCGGCGATACGCGAAGTGGCGGCCGGTTCCACCGAAATTGCCAGCACCGCGGCGGAATGATCTGTCATACTTCCGTGATACATTTATCGCGTCGTGGAATGAAATCCCGGCGGTCTTGGACGGTGGTGCATTTTTCGATGGTGCATGACTGTCGGAATGCACCATCATTGCGAAGAGAACTGTACTAGAAAAGTGCCCTTCTGAGAATCCGCCGCGTTAGTCGCTAGAATAGGGAGTAATTCGCGCTCTCAGTTTAGAAGTCTCGCGAATGCGGCCGCTAACCTTCGGAAATGTCCCGCAGTTTGCCAATGAGTAAATTATCTATGTATTATCAATGACTTGCTGGCGGAGAGAGTGGGATTCGAACCCACGGTACGGTTTCCCGCACACACGCTTTCCAAGCGTGCGCCTTAAGCCACTCGGCCATCTCTCCGGATGTGCTGTCTTGAAGGGGCAGGCGAGGTTTGGCAAGGGATCGCCGCCCCGAGCCTGGGATATTTCTCCAACCGATTGAATATGATGGATATTTTCGGACGGCGTGGGACGCGTCGCCGGTGGCAGTGGCCTTGAAGCAAAATGGCTGCGCGCGGTCGGCGCGGCCAGGGATCAGTGATAGGTGCCGGAACCGGCCGAGCGCAGCGGCCACGGCGCCGGCGATTCCGCGATCGGCGGCGCGGTCGCACCGCCGACGAGTTCGGCCTCCTGCAGCGCATCGACGAAATCGGCAAACCATTGCTGGATCGTGCCGGCGCGCAGCTTCACCATCATCGCTTCCCAGCGCATGCGCCGCTCGATCAAGGGCATCGAGAACGCGGTCGCGATCGTTCGCGCCATGCCGTCGATATCGTGCGGATTGACCAGCAGTGCGGTGTCGAGCTCGTTGGCGGCGCCGGCGAATTTCGACAGCACCAGCACGCCCGGATCGGCAGGGTTCTGTGCCGCGACATATTCCTTGGCGACCAGATTCATCCCGTCATGCAACGGCGTCACCACGCCGACCTGCGCGGTGCGGTAAAGCCCCGCCAGCACGGTCTGGCTGTAGCCCTTGTTGAGATAGCGGATCGGCGTCCAGTCGACCTCGCCGTGACGGCCGTTGACGTCGCTGACCAGCTTCGCCAGTTCGCTTTGCAGATTGCCATAGGCCTCGATCGCACCCCGCGAAGGTGTCGCGATCTGCAGCAGCGAGACCGTCCGCGCCAGCGCCGGCTGCTGGGTCCACATCAGGTCGAAGGCGTCGATGCGGTTGACCAGTCCCTTGGAATAATCCAGCCGGTCGACCCCGATCGCGAGCTTCTCGCCATTCAGGCTGCGGCGCAACCGCGACACGTCGGGGTGGGATACCGCCTTGGCGGCCTGCTGGGCAAATCTCTCGGGGTCGATGCCGATCGGGAACACCCTGGCGCGCGAGGTGCCGTAACGTGATGTCACGACACCGTCTTCGACCTCGAGACCGAGTTCGGTCGCCAGATATCCGAGGAAATTGTCGCAATCGTCGCTGGTCTGGAATCCAATCAGATTGTAGGCGAGCATCGCCTCGATCAATTCGCGATGATGCGGAACCCCGGCGATGACGCCGGGCGCCGGCCACGGCGTATGCAGGAAGAAGCCGAGCGGTCTGGTGACGCCGAGTTCGCGCAGTTCGGCGCCCAGCGCGAGGAAGTGATAATCCTGGATCCAGAACGCCGTATCGGGTTTCTGAAAGCGCAGCAGGGCGCGCGCCATGAAGGCGTTCACTTCGCGATAGGATGCGTAATCCTCCTGCGATGAGCGGATCAAATCGGCGCGGGAATGCAGTGCCGGCCATAACGCCGAATTGGCGAAGCCCTCATAATATCCGCCGTAGTGCGCCGCCGGCAGATCCAGCATCGCCAGCGCGCCCGCGCCCAGCGCTTCGATCTCGGCAAATGGTTCCCTCTGGGCACCGTCGCGAACCCGGCCGCTGGAACCGACCCAGATCGCACCGGATTTCTCCACCACCGGCAGCAACGCGGCTGCAAGCCCCCCCGTCATGGGCTCATTGGCCCTGCCGCGCGCGACGCGATTTGAAACGACGACGAGGTTCACAGGTCCTCTCCTGGTGGCCCGCGCGATTAACGGCTATTCATCAATATGGTTCCCGGTCACCCTTTCAACGAATTGGAACCAAATTCAGGCAGCAACGCGTGGAACCCGACGGAACCGGTACAAAAAGAGTCTTTGCGCGCAATTGCATGCAGCGACTGGCCAAAAGCACTTCCGAATTCAGCGGCGCGGCAATGATCTGGTCGGAATCATGGTCGCGCCCCAGTTTTGTCATCGATCAGACGCGCGAGCCACTCGCGGACGTCGCTGGGTTGGTCGAAATGGCCGGCCACGCCCTGCGCACGCCGGCCCACGGAAAACGCGAGCCCGCCAAGATCGGGCATGATGGCAAACACCGATTCGTCGGTGACGTCGTCGCCGATGAAGATGGGACGGCGGCCCTTGAACGGTTCATGGGTCATCAGTTCGAGCACGCCCGAGGCCTTGTTGAACCCCGAATGCTTGATTTCGCAAACGGATTTTCCGGGCAGCACTTCAATTGGGGCGTTGGGCAGATCAGCCCTGATCAGCGATACCGCCTCGTAGATCGCCTTCTCCGCGTGCGGCGCCAGCCGGTAATGCAGTGCCAGCGAATAGCCCTTGTCTTCCAGCAGAATGCCCGGGCTGAGCTTGGCGATCGCGGCCAGCCGCCGTTTCAATTCCTTGTCCATCGGCGGCGCATGGGTGGCGACGGCTTCGCTCTCGGTCGAGATGCGCATTTCCGCACCGTGACCTCCCACCGCGGGGAACTGCTCCGGCGCAAAGATCAGATCGATATCGTTCAGCGGCCGGCCACTGACCAGCGCGAGCGCACCGGCGCTTCGCGTCAGCAGGCGGTTGAGGGTCTTGGCGAGACTCGGCGGCACCCACACCTCGCGCGGCGTCGGCGCGAGATCGAGCAGCGTGCCGTCAATGTCGAGCAGGAGCGCGCACTGATCCAGCCGCCACGCCAACTGGCCCGGCGCTGGCGATGGAAGGTCTCGTTGCAAGGGCACCTCGGCCAACTCCTGGTTCATCGCATTCTACTCCACAAAAGCCAGCGGCCGCGCAACCGATTCCAGCGACCGGCGCTCGGCCGCGATGCAATACCGCCCGCCGATCGCGGCGGCCGCGATCATCAGCGCCGATCCGAGCAGGTAGCCGGCAAAGACGCGGCCCCGCGATCCGGTGTCGATCAACGCGCCGAACAGCGCCGGGCCGGCGACACCGCCGATGCCGGTCCCTACCGCGTAGAACAGCGCGATCGCCAGCGCCCGCACTTCCAGCGGAAAGGTCTCGCTGACGGTGAGATAGGCTGCACTGGCGGCCGGCGAGGCAAAAAAGAACACCACCATCCAGGCGATGGTCTGGGTCTGGGCGCTCAGGAGCCCGATGGCGAACAGATATCCGGTCAGCGCCAGCAGCACGCCCGAAATCCCGTAGGTGAAGGCAATCATCACCCGGCGTCCCAAGGTATCGAACAGCCGCCCCAGCAGCAGCGGGCCGAGGCAATTGCCGGCCGCAAAGGGAAGGATGTACCATCCGACCTGGTCCGATCGGATTCCGTAGAAATCGGTCAGCACCAGCGCAAAGGTGAAAAAGATCGCGTTATAGAAAAACGCCTGCGCGATCATCAGCGCCAATCCGACCAGCGTGCGCTGGCGGTAGAGCGAGAACAGCGTGTGCGCCACCTCGCGCAGCGGAGTGTGGTCGCGCATCTTCAGCTTGATCTTCGGCCAGGCCTGTGCGCCTGCGTCCTGCACCTTTCCAATCGCCGAGCGCTCGATATCCTTCACGATCGCCAGCGCCTGTTCGGGATGACCATGGATCATCAGCCACCGCGGACTTTCCGGAATCCACATCCGCATCACCAGCACCACAAGGCCGAGACCGGCGCCGGTGAAATAGGCCAGCCGCCAGCCAAGGTCGGGGCCGAGCAGCTTCGGATCGAGCAGCACGATAGCGCTGACCGCGCCCATCGCCGCGCCGACCCAGAAGCTGCCGTTGATCAGAAGATCGGTCCAGCCGCGATAGCGCGCCGGCACCAGTTCCTGAATCGTCGAATTGATCGCGGTATATTCGCCGCCGATGCCGGCGCCGGTGAGGAAGCGAAAGGTCGCATAGCTCGCAAGCCCCCAGGACAATGCGGTCGCCGCCGTCGCGGTCAGATAAAGCGCAAGCGTGATGAAGAACAGCTTCTTGCGCCCGATCCGGTCGGTCAGCCAGCCGAACCCGATCGCGCCGAGCACGGCGCCGGCCAGATAGGCGCTGTTGGAAAAGCCGATCTCGAAATTGCTGAAATGCAGCGCCGGGCTTTCCTTCAGCGCACCCGACAGCGCGCCCGCCAGCGTGACCTCGAGGCCGTCCAGGATCCAGGTGATGCCAAGTGCCAGCACCACGCGGGTGTGGAAGCCGCTCCAATGCAGGCTGTCGAGACGGGCAGGAATATCGGTTTCGATGACACGGTCGTGGTCGCGCGGCACGACCGCCGCCATCGAATCGAACGCGCCGGGGTTGGATACCGGATTGCGCTGCATATCCATGGAATAAAACCAATGAAAAAGGGCCCGGAATGAGCTGTTCCAGACGCGCTCGCGTCGGCCGCAACGACCAACGCCGCGGCGAAGCCGAAAGTTCCATATCGCGGCCGAGAGCGTGTAGCCTGGATGCAGCGCAGCGCAATCCGGGAATCGCGACGCGGATGAGCCGGCCCCGGAATGACGAGAAAGAGGTCGTGGCGCGGCAAATCAAGCCGCGCGGATGTTCGCCATGAAGCGGTCGAGCTCGGCGCGCAGGCGCTTGCTTTCGCTCGAAAGCGACTGCGCCGAATTCAGCACATCCTCCGAGGCGGACCCGGTCTCGGTGGCGCCGCGATTGACCTGCATGATGTTGACGGCTGCTTCCTGGGTGCCTCGCGCGACGTTCTGGACGCTGCGCGCGATCTCCTGGGTGGCCGAACCCTGCTGCTCGACCGCGGTCGCGATCGACGAGGCGATTTCCGATATCTGGCCGATGGTGCCGCCGATCTCCTTGATGGCGGCGACCGATTCCTGCGTCGCGCTCTGCATGCCGGAAATATGCGACGATATTTCGTCCGTCGCCTTGGCGGTCTGGCTGGCGAGCGACTTGACCTCGGAGGCGACCACGGCGAACCCGCGGCCAGCCTCGCCGGCGCGGGCGGCCTCGATGGTGGCGTTCAGCGCCAGCAGGTTGGTCTGCTCGGCGATGGCCGTGATCAGCTTGACCACGTCGCCGATCTGCTGCGCGGCGCGCGACAATTTGCCGATCCGGCCGTCGGTCTGCTCCGCCTGCAGCACGGCGGCCTCCGCGATCCGGTTGGATTCGCGAACCCGCTTGCCGATTTCATCGACCGAGGCGGACAGCTCCTCGGTGGCGCTGGCAACCGACTGCATGTTCTGGGAAGCTTCTTCCGAAGCGCCGGCGACCTGGTTGGACAGGCTCTGGGTGGTATCCGCGGTCCGGGTCAGGGTGCCGGCGGCGGACTCGAGCTGAACCGCCGATGCCGAGACGTTGGAAACGATGGCGCCGACGGCGGCTTCGAATTCATCTGCAAAGCGAATCAGTTCGCTGCGGCGCGCAGCGCTGCTGGCCTTGTTGTGGGCATCCTGCGCCGCTGCATCGCGTTCGGCCTTGGCAACGGCCTGGACCTTGAATTCCTCCACGGCGGCGGCCATCTCGCCGAGTTCATCCCTGCGGCCAAGGCCGGGCAGTACGACGTCGAACTTGCCGCCGGCGAGCTCACGCATGGCTTGGCACATCGCGGTCATCGGCCGCGAGATTCCCTTGCCCAGCAACATGGCCAGCACGGCGCCGAGCAGGAAGCCGCCGCCCGCCAGCGTCACGATCAGGCGCTCGGTCTCGCCAATGATCGCATCGGACTCGGCTTCCAGCCGTTGCTGATCGGCAAGCAGGCCCGCTTTCATCGCGGTCGAGCCCTGCATGATCGCGTCCGCGGAACCGCCCATCTCGGTCGTCAGCCGGTCGATCGACTTGGCGTTGTCGACCAGCTTGGTGAAGGCTTGCCGGTAGTCCGCCAGCAACCCGAAGGCCTCCTTGATCGTCTGCTGGATTTTTTCGTCGGTCGCGGAAATCGCATGCAGCGAGTTCTGAACGAATGTGAGGCGCGCCAGCGTGCTGGTGGCGGCCGCCGGGTCGGAGCTGATGACGAAATTGTCGGCCATCGCCGTCGCAGCCTGATATTGCGACTGCACCTGCTTGGCACCGAGTTCGATCGCCGGCAGCTCCGCGTCGGCGGCATTGCCGGCGAGATCGTCGAGCTTGTAGCGCAGCATGCTGCCGCCACGCGTGAGCTGCTTCTCCACCACAAGCGCGCTCTCGCGCTTGAGCTTGAGGATATCGGCGAAAATCCTGCTGAAGGTCTGGAATTCCCGGCCGAGGCGGGTGACCTGGTCGAGCCGCGCCGAATTCGTGGTGCCTTTCATCGCCTGGTCGATGGCGTCTTTCAGGCTGGCTTCGGCGGCCAGCGCCGCCTTGCCGTCATCTTCCTTGCCAGTGACCACAAAGTAGCGCGCCAGCCCTCGGTATGAAATCAGTTCGCGGTCGATGTTGCGCGCCAGATCGGCTTCCGACACGCTGTTCCGGTACGACGACACGCCGGCGGAGACACGCTCGAATCCGAGATAGGCAATGCCCATGCTGACCGCCGAGATCGCGAGCACGACGGAAAAGCCCAGCATGATTTTCGCGCGAAATCGCAAGGCCGGGAGCTTTGGGGATGCCGATGGCGGCCAAATACCCTTCAATCCCACGTCATTCCCCCGCTTTTCCTTCGCAAAACAGCCAAATCGGGGGCCCAGGCTCCCGACTCGGCCGGAAGCTAGAACAGAATGGATAAAAGGCCGTAAATATACCGAGACTGCTCCCCCGAAGACGCACTTTGGGCCGGGCCGCGTTCGCGGCAATCATCGAGATGGCAGCAAGCCGAAAGGGCGCGAGCAGCGATTGTGACACGCGCCGTCATGGGTGTCGTCCAGACGGCCGCTCGTGCGCAGCGGTGGGGATGGCGGCCCGTGCCGGCAAGTCCCTCCGCGACGAAAATCCTAGTTGCAAAGTCGGAGCCCACTGTCTCTAATTGGACGAACTAAAATCCATCGGGAGGTACTTCGCGTGTCTACAGTCAAATTGACGGTGAACGGCAAGGCGGTGTCGGCCGACGTCGAGGACCGGACGCTGTTGGTTCATCTGCTGCGGGACCATCTCGGGCTGACCGGCACGCATATCGGCTGCGATACCAGCCAATGCGGCGCCTGTGTGGTCCATATTGACGGCTGCGCGGTGAAGTCCTGCACGGTGCTGGTCGGACAGGCCAGCGGCGCCAATGTCACCACCATCGAAGGCATCGCCAAGGGCGACGAATTGCACCCGATGCAGGCGGCGTTCCGCGACAATCACGGGCTGCAATGCGGCTACTGCACCCCCGGCATGATCATGTCGGCGATCGATATCGTGAAGCGCCACGGCGGCAAGCTCGACGAAGCCATCGTCCGGCACGAGCTGGAAGGCAACATCTGCCGCTGCACCGGCTATCACAACATCGTCAAATCAGTGCTCGACGCCGCCGGCCGCATGAACGTCGCGCAGGCCGCGGAATAACGGGCTGCGGGCCACTGCCCGCGGCCGAGACCGCCGAATTTCGATGGAAATGGCGGAAAACAAAACTCCGGTAGGGAGAACACGAGATGGGCGTTGAAGGCATTGGCGCACGGGTGGTGCGCAAAGAAGACAAGCGATTCATCACCGGCAAGGGCCGCTACGTCGACGATATCCGCCTGCACGGCATGACCTACGCCGCGTTCGTGCGCAGCCCGCACCCCCACGCCAAGGTCAAGAGCGTCGACACCGCCGAGGCGCTGAAGCTGCCGGGCGTCGTCGCCGTACTGACCGGCAAGGAACTGGTCGAGGACAAGATCGGCAACCTGATCTGCGGCTGGATGATCCATTCCAAGGACGGCTCGCCGATGAAGATGGGCGCGTGGCCGGCGATGGCGCCGGATACCGTGCGTTTCGTCGGACAGGCGGTGGCGGTGGTGATCGCCGAGACCCGCGATCAGGCACGCGACGGCGCCGAAGCGGTCGCGGTCGATTACGAAGAACTGCCAGCCGCCGCCAATATCAAGGCCGCGATTGCGCCGGGCGCACCGCAGCTGCATCCGGAAGCGCCGGGCAACGTGATCTATGACTGGACCATCGGCGACGAAGCCGCGACCGATGCGGCGTTCAAGTCTGCCGCCAACGTGGTCGCGCTCGACATCACCAATAACCGCCTGGTTCCGAATGCGATGGAGCCGCGCGCGGCGATCGCCGATTACGATGCGGCGGACGAGCATTTTACGCTCTACACGACCTCGCAGAATCCGCATGTCGCCCGCCTCGTGCTGTCGGCGTTTTACAACATTGCGCAGGAAAACAAGCTGAGGGTAATCGCGCCGGATGTCGGCGGCGGCTTCGGCTCGAAGATCTACGTCTATCCCGAGGAAATGGTCGCGCTGTGGGCCTCCAAGAAGGTCGGACGCCCGGTGAAATGGACCAGCGACCGAACCGAGGCGTTCCTGACCGACGCGCATGGCCGCGATCACCTGACCAAGGCCGAGATGGCACTCGACAAGGACAACAAGGTCACCGCGTTGCGGGTCAAGACCTACGCCAATCTGGGCGGCTACATGTCGCTGTTCTCCTCCTCGGTGCCGACCTATCTCTACGCCACGCTGCTGTCGGGCCAGTACAATATTCCCAATATCTTCGCCGAGGTGATCAGCGTCTACACCAACACGACGCCGGTCGATGCCTATCGCGGCGCCGGCCGGCCCGAAGCGAGCTTCGTGGTCGAACGGCTGATGGAGACGGCGGCAAGGCAGCTCAAGGTCGATCCCGCCGAGCTGCGGCGCAAGAACTTCATCACCAGCTTCCCGCACCAGACGCCGGTGATCATGGCCTATGACATCGGCGACTTCAATGCGTCGCTGGATGCGGCGATGAAGGCGATCGATTATGCCGGCTTCGCCTCCCGCAAGGAGAAAGCGAAGAAGGATGGCAAGCTGCGCGGCATTGGCGTTTCCTGCTACATCGAAGCCTGCGGCATCGCGCCCTCGAAAGCGGTCGGCAGCCTCGGCGCCGGTGTCGGCCTGTGGGAATCCGCCGAAGTCCGCGTCAATCCGGTCGGTACCATCGAGGTCCTCACGGGATCGCACAGCCACGGCCAGGGCCATGAGACGAGTTTCTGCCAGGTGATCTCAGAGCGGCTCGGCATACCCATCAGCCAAGTGTCGATCATCCATGGCGACACCGACAAGGTGCAGTTCGGCATGGGCACCTACGGCTCGCGCTCGGCCGCCGTCGGTCTCACGGCGATCGTCAAGGCGATGGAGAAGATGGAGGCCAAGGCCAAGAAAATCGCCGCCCATCAAATGGAAGCGTCTGAAGACGATATCGTGATCGAGAACGGCGAGTTCAAAGTCACCGGCACCGACAAGGCGCTGGCGCTGCCGATGGTCGCACTCGCTGCCTACACCGCGCACAACCTGCCCGACGGCATGGAGCCTGGCCTGAAGGAGACCGCGTTCTACGATCCGACCAACTTCACCTTCCCGGCCGGCTCCTATATCTGCGAGGTTGATGTCGATTCCGGCACCGGCAAGACCTCGTTCGTCAACTTCGTTGCGGCCGACGATTTCGGCCGGCTGATCAGCCCGATGATCGTCGAAGGCCAGGTCCATGGCGGTCTCGCCCAGGGCATCGGGCAGGCGCTGCTGGAAAACGCCGTCTACGACCAGAGCGGCCAGCTCGTGACCGCGAGCTTCATGGATTATGCGATGCCGCGGGCCGAGGATCTGCCCTCGTTCAACGTCTCGCACACCACGACGCTGTGTCCAGGCAATCCGCTCGGCGTCAAGGGCTGCGGCGAGGCCGGCGCGATCGGCGCGGCCGCGGCCGTCATCAATGCCATCACGGATGCGATCGGCAACAACAAACTGGAGATGCCGGCATCTCCCGACCGCGTCTGGCACGCGATCCACGGCTGAAAGGGACAACGATCATGCACCAGACCACTTACCACCGGCCCTCCAGCATCGACGAAGCGGCGTCGCTGTTTGCCAAGGGCTCCGACGCCAAATATCTCGCCGGCGGCCATACGCTGCTGCCGGTGATGAAACAGCGCCTCGCCTCGCCCTCGGATGTGATCGACCTCGCCCGGATCAAGGACCTGGTCGGGATCGAATCCTCCGCCGACACGCTCACCATCAAGGCGGCAACCACCTACTTCGCCATCCTGAGCAGCGCGGACGTCAAGAAGGCGATTCCGGCGCTGGTTTCGCTGACCAATGTGCTCGGCGATCCGGCGGTGCGCTATCGCGGCACCATCGGCGGCTCGATCGCCAACAACGATCCGGCGGCGGACTACCCGGCCGCGGTGCTAGCGCTGGGCGCGACGGTCAAGACCAACAAGCGCAGCATCGCCGCGGACCAGTTCTTCAAGGGCCTGTTCTCGACCGCGCTGGAGGACGGCGAAATCATCACCCAGATTTCGTTCCCGATCCCCGCCAAGGCGGGCTATTCGAAGATGCGGCATCCGGCCTCGCGCTTCGCATTGACCGCGGTGTTCGTGGCGAAGAGCAAGACGGGCGATGTGCGCGTCGCCGCCACCGGCGCCTCGCAGGACGGCGTGATGCGCCTGCCGGCGATCGAGGCCGCGCTGAAGGCCAACTGGTCGCCGGGCGCGCTCGACAGCGTCAAGATCGCCGCCGATGGCCTGCTCGCCGATATCCATGGATCGGCGGCCTATCGCGCCAACCTGATCAAGGTGATGGCACAGCGCGCGGTCGCCGACGCCGGCTGACCGCGCGTCCCGCGCAAGACAAAGCAAGCGGCGCGCAGGGTTGCGCGCCGCTTTGCATTTGGGCGCATGCGTCGGTCAAAAGCCGCTTGCCAGCTTCCCTGCAAGGCGTAACGTTTTGGGCAGAAGAAATCCGGACGCCGCGCCCCTTTTCATCAACGGGAAACCCAACGTGCTCGACAAGCCAGCTCCCCAATCCGCCACCCGCACCTCCGGTCCGCTCGCCGGTTTTCGCATCGTCGAATTTGCCGGCATCGGGCCGGGTCCGTTCGCCTGCATGATGCTGGCCGACATGGGCGCGGACGTCGTGACGCTGGACCGGATCGGCGCCAGCAAGAATCTGAAATCGGTGGCGGGTCGCGGACGCAAGGTGATCGAGCTCGACCTCAAGGACAAGGCCGCCATCGCCAAGGCGCTCGATCTGCTCGGCCATGCCGATGCGCTGATCGAGGGCTTTCGCCCCGGCGTGATGGAGCGGCTCGGACTCGGACCCGAATTGGTGCTGGCGCGCAATCCGCGCCTGGTCTACGGCCGCATGACCGGATGGGGCCAGCAGGGCCCGCTGGCACAGGCCGCCGGCCACGACATCAACTACATCTCGGTCACGGGCGCGCTGGCCGCGATCGGCGGCAAGGACAAGCCGGTGCCGCCGCTCAATCTGGTCGGCGATTTCGGCGGCGGCGCGCTTTATCTCGTGGTCGGCGTCCTCGCCGCGCTGCTGGAGGCGAAGCAATCCGGCAAGGGCCAGGTAGTCGACGCCGCGATGTGCGACGGAGCGGCCTCGCTGATGTCGATGTTCTTCGACATGGCGGCGGCGGGCCGCTGGACCGAGCAGCGCGAGAGCAATTTCCTCGACGGCGGCGCGCATTTCTACGGGGTCTATGAATGTTCCTGCGGCCGGTTCATTTCGATCGGCTCGATCGAGCCGCAATTCTACGCCCTGCTGCGCCAGCATGCCGGCCTTTCCGATGCCGGCTTCGACGCGCAGATGGACCGCGACGCCTGGCCGGCGCTGAAACAAAAGCTGGAGCAGGTATTCAAGACCAAATCGCGCGACGAGTGGTGCAGCATCATGGAAGGCACCGACATCTGCTTCGCGCCCGTCCTGACCATGAACGAGGCGCCCAAGCATCCGCACATGGCCGCGCGCGAGATCTTCATCACCCGCCACGGCGTCACCCAGCCCGCCCCGGCCCCGCGCTTCTCGCGCACCCCATCGGCGATCCGCGACGCCGCCAAGGCCGATATCGCCGCGGTGACGGCGGAGTGGAAGGCGGCACGATAGCGCGCACGCGCGTCATGGCGATTCTTTCCTTGTCATTCCGGGGCGCGCCACCGGGTCCGTGCAAAGCGCGGCCCGATAACAGGCTCCGCGCGAGCCCGGAATCCATACTCCCGATGGTGGTTATGGATTCCGGGCCTGCGCCAACAGGCGCATCCCGGAATGACGGCGAGAATTGAATCAGGCCGCGCCCTTCAGGCTCAGTACGCCGCGGCGAATCTGGTCTTCCTCGATCGATTCGAACAGCGCCTTGAAATTGCCCTCGCCGAAACCGTCGTCGCCCTTGCGCTGGATGAATTCGAAGAAGATCGGTCCGATGGCGTTGGCGGAAAAGATCTGCAGCAGCACCTTGGTGTGGCCGCCATCGACCACGCCCTCGCCGTCGATCAGGATGCCGCCGCGCTTGAGCCGCGCGACGTCCTCGCCATGTCCGGGCAGCCGCGCATCGATCTTCTCGAAATAGGTTTCGGGCGGCGACGGCATGAACGGCAGACCGGCCGCCCGCAGCGCTTCGACGGTGTGGTAGATGTCCCTCGCGCCGCAGGCGATGTGCTGGATGCCTTCGCCGCGATAGACGTTGAGATATTCCTCGATCTGGCCGGATTGGCCGGCGTCCTCGTTGATCGGAATCCGGATCTTGCCGTCCGGGCTGGTCAGCGCTCGCGAGAACAGGCCGGACGCCCGGCCCTCGATATCGAAGAAGCGAATCTGGCGGAAATTGAACAGCCTTTCATAAAAGCCGGTCCAGACATCCATGCGGCCGCGATGGACGTTGTGGGTGAGATGATCGAGATAGAACAGTCCCGCGCCCGCCGGCTGCGGGTTTTTCGCCGCCAGCCATTCGAACTCGGTGTCGTAGGCCGAGCCCTTGGCGCCGTAGCGATCGACGAAATACAGCAGACTGCCGCCGATGCCCTTGATGGCGGGAACATCCAGCGTCTTCTGCGCCGAGGCAATATCGGCGGACTCTGCGCCCAGCGACAGCGCGCGCCGATAGGCCTGCTTCGCATCGACAACCCGGAAGGCCATCGAGGGCGCACACGGCCCATGCGCAGCGACGAAGGCAAAGCCGTGGCTTGCGGGCTCTTCATTGACGAGAAAGTTGATGTCGCCCTGGCGAAAGACCGTGATCTTCCTGGTCCTGTGGCGGGCGACCGGCACATATCCCATCAGCCTGAACAGCGCGTGCAACTGCTCGGGCTGTGGATGGGCGTATTCGACAAATTCGAAGCCGTCGGTGCCCATCGGATTGGCGTCCGATATCGTCGCCGCCGGCGCGTCATGCGGGAATGGACCCATGGCGAAGCTCCTGTTCTGGCTTTGGCGTATTTTCAGCCACATCGAGCGCAATGTGCATGCAAAACAGCGGGCCTTTGGCTAGGATGATGCACGATCCGTGCATACATAGTGAACCTGCGGCCGATTTGCCATGATCGGCTTCGCCTGACCTGACGAGAGACAATCATGGCGCTGCAACTTCGACCGAACTGCGAATATTGCGACCGCGACCTGCCGCCGAATGCAATCGAGGCTCGCATCTGCAGCTATGAGTGCACGTTCTGCGCGGACTGCGTCGAGCGCAAGCTCGACAATGTCTGCCCGAACTGCGGCGGTGGTTTTGTGCCGCGGCCGATCCGGCCGGCCAGGGAGTGGCGGCCGGGCGCGTCGGCCACGAAGCAGCCGGCGTCCGACAAGCGCGTCCATCTGAAGTACGGCCCCGACGACATCGCCGCGCATTCCGCCCGCATTCGCGGCATTGCGCCGGAGGATCGGTGATTCTCTCCGCACGTCATTGCGAGCCAACGGGTCGGCGCAAAGCGCCGCCCGATGACAGGCTCCGCGAAGCAATCCATCTCACCACTCCCGCACGGAAAGATGGATTGCTTCGTCGCTTACGCTCCTCGCAATGACGGATGTGGCGACGCGAATCATTGCGCCGGCAGGATGGTGCCCTCGACTTCGCCGAACCCGACGCGGTAGCCGTCGCCCTGGCACCAGCCGCGCATGACAAGCGAATCGCCGTCCTCGAGAAATGTCCGCCTGATGCCGCCGGCGAGTTCGACCGGCTCGGCGCCGTTCCAGCTGATTTCCAACAGGCTGCCGCGCTGATGCTTGTCCGGCCCGCTGATGGTGCCGCTGCCCAGGAGATCGCCGACCTTCATGGCGCAGCCGCTGGAGGCGTGGTGCACCAATTGCTGGACCGACGACCAATACATGTATCTGAAATTGGTGCGGCAGATATTGGCGGCCTGGTTCATGGGCGCCGCGCGCAAGGCCACATCGAGCTCAAGATCGTAATTGTTGGGCTGCGCCTGCCTCAGATACGGCAAGGGCGCCGGATCCTGCGCCGGCCCGTGCATCCGGAACGGCTCCAGCGCCTCGCGCGTCACGATCCAAGGGCTGATCGAGGTGGCAAACGCCTTGGCCTGGAACGGTCCCAGCGGCACATATTCCCAATGCTGGATATCGCGCGCGCTCCAGTCGTTGAGCAGCGTGAAGCCGAAGATCATCTGTTCCGCCTGCTGCTCGCTGAGCATCTCGCCGATCGCCGACGATTGTCCGATCAGCACGCCCATTTCGAGTTCGAAGTCGAGCCGCTTGCATGGTCCGAAGCTCGGCAGATCGACATTCGGCGGCTTCAGCTGGCCGCACGGCCGGCGCACCGCGGTGCCGCTGACCACGACGGTGGATGCGCGCCCGTTGTATCCGATCGGCATATGCAGCCAGTTCGGCTGCAACGCGTTGTCCTTGCCGCGGAACATGATTCCGACATTGGTGGCATGCTCTTTCGACGAATAGAAGTCGGTGTAGCCGGCAACCGCAATCGGCAGATGCAGCTTCGCATCCGCCATCGGCACCAGCGCGCCGCGGCGCAGTTCCTCATTGTCGCGCAGTTCCGGGTGGTCATGGCGCAGCAACTCGCTGATCCGCGCACGGGTGCGCGACCACGCTTTCGGCCCCAGCGCCATGAACGGATTGAGCATCGGCGCGGCAAACACCCCGAGTTCGCCGACATCGAGCCGCCCGTCCTGCTCGAGCTCCCAGAGATCGAGCACGAAATTGCCGATCGCGACCCCGACACGCGGCGCAAGGCCGTCCTTGGATGAAAACACGCCATAGGGCAGGTTCTGGATCGGGAAATCGGAGGCGGGATCGACCTCGACAAAGGAACGAAGCGCGGGATCGTTGGGATGGGGCAAGATTTTTTCTCCGATTAGACTTCGTCATGGCCGGCCACGACTTCTCTTGGCTGCCTCAAGACCTGGATGCCCGGGACAAGCCCGGCCATGACGGAACGTTAGACGGCAGACGTCACGGCCGGTTCGGATCGAACCGCTTTTCCAGCCCGTTCCAGCAATCCGCATAATCGTCCTGCAGGGTCGGCGAATGGGCGGCGTGGGCGGTGACGCGTTGCGGATAGCGCGTCTCGAACATGAAGGCCATGGTGCCCGTCAGCTTGACCGGCTTGAGCTCGGTGTTGCTGGCATGATCGAAGGCTTCGCGATCCGGACCATGCGGCAGCATGCAATTATGCAGGGAGATGCCGCCGGGCGTGAAGCCCTGCGGCTTGGCGTCATAGACGCCATAGATCAGCCCCATGAATTCCGACATGATGTTCATGTGGTACCAGGGCGGACGGAAGGTGTTTTCCGCCACCGCCCAGCGCTCCGGAAAGATCACGAAATCGATGTTGGCGGTGCCCGCGGTCTCCGACGGGGAGGTCAGCACGGTGAAGATCGAGGGATCGGGATGGTCGAAGCCGATCGCGCCAATCGGCGAGAAGGTCCGCAGATCGTATTTGTACGGCGCGTAATTGCCGTGCCAGGCCACCACATCGATGGGCGAATGCGGCAGCCGGGTCGTAAACAGCGCGCCGCCCCATTTCACGAACAGTTCGGTCGGCGTGTCCTTGTCCTCATAGGCCGCGACCGGGGTGAGGAAGTCGCGCGCATTGGCGAGACAATTGGCGCCGATCGGTCCACGCTCCGGCAGCGTGAAGGCGCCGCCATAATTCTCGCAGAGATAGCCGCGCGCGGGGCCCGACGGAATCTCGACCCGGAATTTCACCCCGCGCGGAATCACCACGATTTCGCCGGGCTCGGCGTCGATGCGGCCGAATTCGGTGACGAAGCGCAGATGGCCCTGCTGCGGCACGAACAGCATCTCGCCGTCGGCATTGTAGAAATGCTGATCGACCATCGACCGGGTGATGAGATAGATGTGCGCGGCCATCCCGGCCTGGGTGTTGACGTCGCCCGCCGTGGTCATGGTCTGCACGCCCTGCAGGAAGGTGAGGTCCGCTTTCGGGATCGGCGCCGGGTCCCAGCGCAGTTGCGCGATCGGCAGTTCGACCTCGTGACACGGCGCGGAGCGCCAAAGTCCGGCATCGACCTTGGCGAAGCGGCCCGAATGCCGGACCGACGGGCGGATCCGATACAACCACGAGCGCTCGTTGCTGCCGCGCGGCGCGGTGAAGGGCGAGCCGGACAATTGCTCGGCGTAAAGCCCGTAGGCGCAGCGTTGCGGCGAATTGCGCCCAATCGGCAAGGCGCCCGGCAGCGCCTCGGTCTCAAAGCTGTTGCCGAAGCCGGACATGTAGCCCGGCGTGATGTTGACGGCGCTGCGGTTGATGGTGTCCGGCGAGGTGTTGATATTCATGGTCATCCTCCTTGCAGGCTGGCCCACATTTCGCGGTCGCGCTTGTCGGTCCAGATCACGGGATCGTCGATACCCGAGGCTTCGTCAAAGGCGCGCGAGACGTTGAACGGCAGGCAATGCTCGTAGATGGCGAAGCTGGAAAACTTCGGATCCATCACCTCGCGGGCAGCCGCCATGGTGTCCTTGAGATTGCGCCCCTTCGCCACCGCGGTCTCCGCAGCCCCGTACAGGGTGGTGACAAAATCGCGCGTCATCGCGATGGCTTCGCGCCCGGTCGCCAGCCCCTTCAGGGCATCGCCCCGCCCCGGCGCGATCGCCTTGGGATTGAAGGCGCGAATTTCATTCAGCGTCGCCGGCCATTCGCGCAAATGGGCGTCGCCACAATAGCAGGCGGAATGATATTCGATCAGGTCGCCGGAAAACATCACCTCGGCATCCGGTACCCACGCCACGATGTCGCCGGAGGTATGCCCGGCACCGAGCTGCATCAGCCGCACCTCACGCTTTCCCAGAAAGATCGACATCTCGCCTTCGAAGGTCAGGGTCGGCCAGGTCAGGCCGGGAATGCTGCCGGCATCCTGGAACAGGCGCGGAAAGCGGCCAAATTCGGAATCCCAGTCCTGCTGGCCGCGCTCCCCGACCAGCCGGGAGGTTTCCTGCGATGCGACGATCGCCTGCGCCTTGTAGGCGGAGGCGCCGAGCACCCGAACCGCGTGATAATGCGACAGCACCACATATTTGATCGGTTTGTCGGTGACCGTGCGCACCCGCTCGATCACCTTGTTGGCCATCGCCGGCGTCGCCTGCGCATCGAACACCATGCAGCCGTCGTCGCCGACGATCACCGCGGAGTTGGGATCGCCCTCGGCCGTAAAGGCGTAGAGGTCGGTGCCGATCTCGGAGAAGGTGACTTTCTTCTCCGCCATGTCGGTGGTCGATGCAAAACCCTTGGCCATCAATTCGATTTCCTTTTTGGCTTTATTGCTGTTGCTGTTGCTGTTGCTGGCTCGGATCCAGCGTCCGCCGCCGCGCCAGCGCGATCGCCTCGCGCAGCACGTCGATGTCGCCGATATGATTGGCGAGGATCAGGACCAAAGCGGCGTCGAGATCGGCGCTCTCGGGGTCGCTCAATCCGCGATGGGCCTCGACGATGGCGCGAAACGCGTCATCGGGCCTGGCGAAATTCGAACTGGTCGATAATGCCATCGCTGTCACCTCAGGACGTGCCGGTGGCCCGTGCCAGCGCGGCGTCGATCGCAGCCCGCGTCGGCTGCCGGAACCGCGCCGCGACATAGCCGTCGGGGCGCAACAGATAGGCTGTGCCCGGTGCGGCATCGTAGCGCGCGCCTGCCAACCCTGCGCAATCGGAAAAGCCGTCGCCGCCGCCGATCCGGATCACTCCGACGCCATCAGGCGGATCGACCGCAGCGCCATTGCTGAATTCGAGCAGCGTGAACCGGGTTCCAGCCTCGATAAAGGCTTCCGTCAAAAATGTAGCGGCGCCGCCAGTCCCGGCAAGGGGCGCATCGAGCATCGAAGCTCCGGGCTTAAGGCCGCCGCGCCAGTCGTCGCGGTCCGCCGTCGACAGCGGCGAGTCATAGACCGAGGGAACCGACAACCGTCCGCCGTTGATCATGCGCTTGCCGAATTCGGTCTCTCTCGCCAGCGACAGCACCGCCTTGCGCAGCCGGGCCTCCTGGGCGGAAACCGGCGCCATGAAATCGGTCGAACGGGTCGATTCGCGGATGTTCTCGTCGGCAGCAGCGCCGCGTTCGGCATGGTAGGTGTCGAGCAGGGTTTCCGGCGACGTCCGCCGCAGCACGCGGTCGAGCTTCCAGGCCAGATTCTCGGCGTCCTCAAGCCCAGAATTGGCGCCCCTCGCCCCGAACGGCGAGACCTGATGCGCCGCGTCGCCGGCAAAGATCACCCGGCCGTGCAGAAACCTTTCCATCCGGCGGCACTGGAACTTGTATAGCGATATCCATTCGAAATCGAACAGGTCGTGCCCCAGCATGCGCGCGATCCGCGGCCGCACATGATCCGGGCGCTTCTCGATCGCCGGATCCGCCTCCGGATTGAGTTGCAGATCGATCCGCCAGATATCGTCGGGCTGCCTGTGCAGCAAGGCGGAGCGCCCGGCGTGAAACGGCGGATCGAACCAGAACCAGCGCTCGGTCGGAAACTCTGCCGTCATCCTGACGTCGGCGATCAGGAATTGATCCTCGAACACCTGCCCGGTGAATTCCGCGCCCACCATTTGCCGCAGCGACGACCGTGCGCCGTCGCAAGCCACGACGTAGTTCGCGCGCACCCGGTAAGGTCCTTCCGGGGTCTCGATCGCCAGCACCACATGGTCGTTGCGCTGTTCCAGTCCGGTCACCTTGTTGCGCCAGCGCAGATCGATCGCGGCAAGTTGCTGCGCCCGGTCGACCAGATAGGCTTCGGCGTAGAATTGCTGCAGATTGATGAAGGCCGGCCGCCGGTGTCCTTCTTCCGGCAGCAGGTTGAATTGGTAAAGCTGGGAGTTACCGTGAAAGATCCTGCCGACACTCCACACCACGCCCTTGTCGACCATGCGGCTGCCAACGCCAAGCCGGTCCCAGAATTCGAGCGAGCGCTTGGAAAAGCAGATCGCGCGCGACCCTTCGCCGATCCGGTCGGCGTCGTCGAGCAGCAGGACGGACTGGCCGCGCTGCGCCAGGTCGATCGCAAGCGACAGCCCGACCGGCCCGGCACCGACCACCGCTACCGGATGTTGGACCGCGTCGGCGGCATCGCGATCCTGATCGCGATGCCGCCGGTAGCCGAACTGGATTTTGGATGGCTGCGTCATCGGCTCCCATCGCCTGTCGGAGGACTTCGCTCTGGCCAAGCGGCCGCGTCCCAGCTAAGATAGTCTCATCTGCAACTATCTAAACTCCGCGCGCGTTCCGGCGTCAACTCAAATTGGAGCGATTTTTGCCAAAACTCGACCTCTTCAGGTTCGTGCCCTTCCGCCTCAACCGGCTCGCGGCCGAGGTCAGCACGGCACTTTCGGTCGAATATCAGGCGCGTTACGGGCTCGACATCCCGGAATGGCGGGTGCTGGCGACGCTCGGCTTCCGCCAGGGCGCCTGCAGCGCGCAATACATCGCCCATTGTACCCGAACCCACAAATCGACCATCAGTCGCGCCGTCAACGCGCTGATGCAGCGGCAACTGGTGGAACGCGTCGAGAATGCAGATGACCGCCGCGAATTCCGGCTGCGCATGACGCGGAAGGGCCGCGCGCTCTATGAGGAACTGATCCCGCGCCTGTTGCGCCGGGAACAGGAAATCCTGTCCTGCCTGTCAGCGCGCGAGCGCAGGGATTTCGCGCTGCTGCTGGGCAAGATCGAGCATAGCCTCGATTTGATGCAGACCAGCGAGGCCGCAAGCGCGAAGGAGGCGTATTGAACATTCACCCCGTCATTGCTGCGCATGTTCACCAGGGCGTGAACCCATCAGTTCAGAGGGGTCGCGGGCAATCCTCGGTACCAGTTCCTCGTGATACACTCCTTTATGATTTCTCTGGATCACCCTAGAGCCTGTTCGGTTCTGATTGAATCAGAACCGGGCTCTAGTTTCTTGTTTTGACGCGTTTTCTTCACGCGAACCGGTACCCACTTCGCTCGAAAAC
>Ga0208356_1000134_pt1 | contig 24586 bp, 26 predicted proteins | sample NGESurshal072012_4_FD_184467 | JGI IMG/M metagenome (GOLD analysis project Ga0208356, IMG submission 184467) | Arctic peat soil microbial communities from Barrow, Alaska - NGEE Surface sample 53-1 shallow-072012 (SPAdes) | ecosystem: Environmental > Terrestrial > Soil > Wetlands > Peat ... | reverse complement strand
AAATCGCGCATCGCCGCCCTGGAAGCCAAGCTCGGCGTTTCGCCATCGGCGCCCGACAATGGGTAATCGGCGTCATGGCCGGGCCATGTCCCGGCCATCCACGTCTTTAGCCGCCTAAGACGTGGTTGCCCGGCACAGGGCCGGGCATGACGAGTCGGAGGGAACGGCCCTCAAAACCCGCATAAAAAGCCCCGCCTTTCCTTGTCATTTCCGGCCTTTGGGGCTAAAACGCCGCCACGTCCGCAGCCCCCGCACCCCTGGAGGCTTGCTGTCGGACCGGGACGGGCCGCGATGCGGCCTTTAACTTTTTGGAAAACAAGGACTTAAGACAATGGCGACCGTCAAGGAATTGAAGGCGACCGCACGTCCGAACAGCGGCAAGGGGGCCGCCCGGGCAGAGCGTCGCGCCGGCAGAGTGCCCGGAGTGATCTATGGCAACAACGAGCCCCCCGTGACCATCTCGGTCGACGATGCCGACCTGCGCCAGCGCATTCTCGCCGGCCGGTTCCTCACCACGATCTACGACATCGATCTGGAGGGCAAGAAGCACCGCGTGATCCCGCGCGACTTCCATCTCGATGCCGTGCGCGATTTCCCGCTGCATGTCGATTTCATGCGGCTCGGCGACGGCGCGACCATCCGTGTCAGCGTTCCCCTGCACGTGCAGAACGCGGAAGCCGCGCCAGGCGTCAAGCGCGGCGGCACCGTCAACATCGTCACCCACACCATCGACATCGAATGCTCGGTCGACAACATTCCGCAATTCATCGAGGCCGATGTCAGCGGACTGGAAATCAGCTACTCGCTGCATCTGTCCGACATCAAGCTGCCCCCGGGCGTGAAGTCGCTGGCGCGCGAAGACGCCACGCTGGTGACCATCGTGCCGCCGTCCGGCTACGCCGAAGAGCAGAAAGCCGCCGCGGCGGCGGCTGCCGCGGCCGGTCCGGTTGTGGCTGCGGCCCCCGGTGCCGCTCCGGCGGCGGGTGCGGCGGCAGCCGCCGCGCCTGCGGCGGGCGCTGCAGCAGCCCCGGCGGCGGCCGCCAAGGCGGCGCCTGCCGGTGGTGGCGACAAGAAGAAGTAAGCGGACGCGGGATGCCGCGTCATGCGACTCTTTGTTGGTCTCGGTAATCCCGGCGCGAAATACGCGAACAACCGCCACAATATCGGATTCATGGCCGTTGAGGAAATCGCGCGGCGTCATGGTTTTGCACCATGGCGCCGCCGTTTTCAGGGAGAGACGTCGGAAGGCACGCTCGAGCGCGAGCGCGTCGTGCTGCTGCGCCCCGCGACCTTCATGAACGAGTCCGGTCGCGCGGTGCAGGACGCCGCGAATTTCTTCAAGCTTCCCGTCGGCGAGATCACCGTGTTTCACGACGAGCTCGAACTGCCGCCGGCGAAACTGCGCGTCAAGGTCGGCGGCGGCATTGCCGGCCACAACGGCCTGCGTTCGATTTCGGCGCATATCGGCAACGACTACCGCCGCGTGCGGCTGGGGATCGGCCATCCCGGCGTCAAGGAACTGGTGCACAGCTACGTGTTGTCGGATTTTGCCAGCAGCGATCGCTCGTGGGTCGTCGCGCTCTGCGAAGCGATTGCCGATAGCGCCGGCCTGCTGGCGCTGGATCGCGATTCGACGTTCCAGAACAAGGTTCATCTGGCGATGCAGTCCAAGGGATTCTTCGACAAGGACGATGACGGCGAAGCGAAGCCGGACTGACGTCGCCTGCGCCAGCGGACATGACACGCCGTCATGCCCGGCCGTGTGCCGGGCATCCACGTCTTGTTCGTCGAAATGAAGAAAGACGTGGATGGCCGGGACGAGCCCGGCCACGACGATGCAAAAAATGTCGAGGATAGAATGGGTTTCAAATGCGGTATCGTCGGATTGCCCAATGTCGGCAAGTCGACGCTGTTCAATGCGCTGACCGAGACGGCGGCAGCGCAGGCGGCGAATTACCCGTTCTGCACCATCGAGCCGAATGTCGGCGAGGTCGCGGTGCCGGATTCGCGGTTGGACAAGCTCGCCGCGATCGCCAGGTCGGCGCAGATCATTCCGACGCGGCTGACCTTTGTCGACATCGCGGGGCTGGTGCGCGGCGCCTCGAAAGGCGAGGGCCTCGGCAACCAGTTTCTCGCCACCATCCGCGAGGTCGATGCGGTGGCGCATGTGGTGCGCTGTTTCGAGGATTCCGACATCACCCATGTCGAGGGCAAGATCGCGCCGCTCGCCGATATCGACACCATCGAGACCGAGCTGATGCTCGCCGACCTCGACAGCCTGGAAAAGCGCGTCGACAATCTGACCAAGAAGGCCAAGGGCAACGACAAGGACGCCAAAGAGCAGCTCGACCTCGTCAACCGCGCGCTGGTGCTGTTGCGCGAGGGCAGGCCGGCGCGATTTCTCGAGCGCAAGGCTGAGGAAGAGCGCGCCTTCGCCATGCTCGGCCTGCTGACCTCCAAACCGGTGCTTTACGTCTGCAACGTCGAGGAAAGCGCGGCCGGTGACGGCAATGATTTCTCGAGGCAGGTCTTTGCGCGCGCAAAAGAGGAAGGCGCGGCCGCGGTGGCGATTTCCGCCAAGATCGAATCCGAGATCGCGACATTGTCGCGCGAGGAGCGCAGCGAGTTTCTCGACACGCTGGGCTTGGCGGAGGCCGGGCTCGATCGCCTGATCCGGGCCGGCTACCAGCTGCTCGACCTCATCACCTATTTCACCGTCGGCCCGAAGGAAGCGCGGGCCTGGACCATCAATCGCGGCACCCGGGCGCCGGCCGCCGCCGGCGTCATTCATACCGATTTCGAAAAGGGCTTCATCCGCGCCGAAACCATCGCCTATGCCGATTATGTCGCGCTCGGCGGCGAGGCCGGCGCCCGCGACGCCGGCAAGCTGCGGCTGGAAGGCAAGGACTATGTCGTCGCCGACGGCGACGTCATGCACTTCAGGTTCAATACCTGAATGTTGGTTGAGCCGGAGCCATCCGCATACCCGTCATTGCGAGGAGCGGCAGCGACGAAGCAATCCATCTTCGTCCCTGACGATGGATTGCTCGCAATGACGCGAGCCCTAATGCGCCTGCCCTTGGTCGCGGATCGCGCCGAGATGCTCATTGATGCGAAACACGATCAGGATGAATTCCGCGGCGATCCTTGAAAAGATGATTCCGACCAGCACGCTGGCAATCGAGCCCAGCAGCACGATGAAGCCGCCGAACGGGCTGATCGCCATCGCGGCGAGGCCGTTGAAAATGCCGGAGATCCCGAACAGCACGATCAATGCGATGACCAGCCAGTAAAAGGTCTTGATGATGGTCGGCGTAATAAAGCGGTCCCACTGAAACAAATCGCGAAATTCAAACATCGGTCGTTCTCCCGGCAAGTCGCATAGCAATGGTGTTCGAATCTGGCTGATCGCCGCACAGGGCCTAGCTCCGAATGCCGCCGCGGGCAAGACGAGGGACGAGCCATGCGCGCGGGCGGGTTGAGATTGCCGCAAATAACGGCCACAATCGGGCCTCGTTTCGGTAATCCCCCATCCATGACGCTGCGCTTCGAAGATTTTCCACCCGGTCACTACGGCAGTTTCGGACCGCGCCATGTCACGCGCGAGGAGATGCTGGCGTTCGCCGCCGAGTTCGATCCGCAGCCGATGCACCTCGACGAAGAGGCGGCGAAGCGTTCGATGCTGAAGGGCCTTTCCGGCTCCGGCTGGCATCTCTGTTCGATCATGATGCGGATGATGTTCGACGGCTTTATCGGCCGCACCGCCTCGCTGGGCTCGCCGGGGGTCAACGAATTGCGCTGGCTCGCGCCGCTGCGGCCGGGCGACGATCTCACGCTCGATATCGACGTCGCGGAGGCGAGGGTGTCCCGCAGCCGGCCCGACACCGGGATCGTGACGTTCCGGGGCATCATCCGCAATGCCGCCGGCGAGGCACTGTGCGAAATGGTCTCGCCGATCCTCGTTGGCCGCCGCACGGTCGGCTCCGGGCAGGCCGGCTGATGCGGTTCTTCGAGGACATCGCGATCGGCCAGCGCCGCGAGGTGGGCTCGTTCACCTTCACCGCCGAGCTGATCAAGAAATTCGCGGCGCAGTTCGATCCGCAGCGTTTTCACCTCGACGAGGAAGCGGGCCGCCAATCGCTGTTCGGCGGGCTTGCCGCATCGGGCTGGCATGTCGGCTCGGTCTGCATGAAGCTCTTGGTGGCCGACGGTCAGCGGCTGGCCCGGGATGCCGCGGCGCGCGGCGAGGAGATCGCGGTCTGGGGACCCTCGCCGGGATTTCGCGACTTGCGGTGGATCAGGCCGGTGCTCGCCGGCGACACCGTCAGCTATGCCAGTGAGGTCGAATCGCTGCGCTCGTCGGACTCTCGTCCGCAATGGGGCATCCTGCAGGTCCGCAACACCGGCACCAACCAGCGCGGCGAACTGGTGTTCTCGCTGCTGGCGACGGCGTTCGTGCCGCGACGGAACGCCAAATCCTGAGCGACCGCCGGTGCGAGCGGAGCGGGTTCCTTTGCGCTCTGCGTGGAACCGTTTTCGCGCTAACGCATTCTGAACCTGTGCCTGTCATAGTGAACCGACGGGGACCGCAACGGGGATGACGATGACGGCAGACCGCAATAGCCTGAAACTGGTGGGTTTTATTTTCGCAACCGTGACATTGGCGGTGATGCTCACCACCGGAATGGTCGTGAAGGGCTATGCCGACGGCGACTATTCGCTGGAGACGGCGACGATGGCCAGCCGATAATCACCCTCTGCTAACCATAACACCGGAATCGCCGGCCTGCCCGCCACAAGCAACCGCCGCGCTCCCTTGTCAGTTCCCTTGACAGGAGGCGGCGGCGATCGACAACAGCACCACGCTGTCAGACGCTCAGCTGTTGCGCAGCCCTTCGGCGGTGCGCTTCCACTGCGAGACATTGTCGGCAATCATGCGCGTGGATTTCATGGCGGCCTGGCTGAGCTGGGCATAGCCGGAGATCTCGCGCTGCACGCGCTGACCTTCGGCGTGCAGCAGTTCGCGCAGGCTTTCCAGCTCGGAAATCAGGTTTTCGATTTCGCTCAAGGAGGTTCCGGCGACGCGCTGGATCAGCGAGTTGACGCTGTTCACGGCACTTTCCGGCGTGGTCTCGGGCAGCGTCTCCGAGGTGGTCAACGTGCCCGGCGCCGGGCGGCGCAGATAGGCGATGTCATTGCGAACGAAATCGCGGATCCCGGCTTCGACTTCCGAGACCGCGGCGAGATTGCTGTCCTCTTCAGTCGATTCCACTTTTTCAGGACGGGTGGTGGCGTTCATCGGCTATCCCCTGTTTCGCGTTGACCGAGCGCGGATGTCCCCCGCACGACGAAAGTTCTAGCGGCGCCATCAGGGCGTTGGATTTTGACCGCATCGCGGCCATTATGCGGCAATGCTCGATCATTCACCGGAATAGCGCGGGCCGGAACGGGCGGCCCGGGGCCGGCTTTGCCTGAATTTGTACAGCCATTTGCCGGGGACCGGCACCACGCCTGGTTGCACCAGGCGGAAGCCGTTCGGCAAAGTGAGCGAATCCTGGCCGTTCGGCGGCAGCGACCGGCTTGAGGTTGTGCCGGGCCGACCCTGAACCGGCCGGGGACCGGTCGGGATCACACCGTCTCGGACCTGTTGCCGGTCAGATCGGCGGCGACGTCGCGTTCCAGCACCTGCTGCACCAGATCGAAGGAATCCAGGAACTGGTGAATCTGCGAGATGCGGCCGTCGCGAAGGGTATAGAAGTCCGCGATGTCGATCTGCACGACGCGGTCGTTGCTGCGCTTGCGGAAGAACACCCGAATCGTGGCGGCGACGTTGTCCTTCTCGGCGACCATCATCGGTATCTCGTGGCGCATGCTGGAATAGCGGGCGTGGACGATTTTCCACATTTCCGCGACTTCGGCCTTGCCATGGCGGTGACCCATATGGGGCAGGATGTCGATCGGCGCATGGGCGACGAAATCGATGTCGTCATTGCAGCAGGCGAGCGCGCCCTCGATGTCGCCTGAATAGAAGGCATCGAGAAATTTCACGATGTGTTGACGGTGAATATCCTCGACCATGTTGGCTCCGCCGGTGCGAACCCGACTCGCATCGTCGGTGGCATTTTGAATGGAATTGCGCGGCGATCAATCGGCAAAAAGACCGAGCCCGGTTCGGTGCCGCGAAGTCGTGGCGCTCTGCATCCCAGGGTTGCGCGCTTGCCGCAAGCCATTTGCCACGGGCAATGTCGCAGCGGCATCCCGTCCGGAACCAACGATAAAACCGAAACGTCAGCTCTTCCTGCTGTTCGGGCTTTGCCCGGCCGGCGTCTTGCCGGACGAGAACGGCGAGGGCGTGGCGCCGCCCTTCTTGAGGTTTTTGTCGGCTTTCGGTTTCTTCTTTTCCTTGTTGCTGCGCATTTGACCCTTGGCCATGACGATCTCCCTCGCGCCCGGTTGAGACAGCTCGGCGCCGCACCAGCCTATCAAATCCGCGCGTGCTTGTATGCAGGCGGCGCCTTCGCGGGCCGGCCGAAGGCCGCGCGGGTCAGGGAACTGCAGCGGGCCTGCGCGGTTGAGAGAGCGACCGTTTCACAGGAGAACTCCGTCATGAAAATCCCCGCTTTGTTGCTCGCCGCTGCCGCGCTCGCGGCGATTTCGACGTCGTCCGCCGACGCCAAGGGCTGCCTGAAAGGGGCGGTGGTCGGCGGCGTCGCCGGTCACTATGCCGGCCATCACGGCGCACTCGGCGCCGCCGCCGGCTGCCTCTACGGCCACCACCACGCCAAGGAGCAGGCGCGCCAGCAGCAGCAGCAGCAGCAAGGCCAGCCCCCCGCCGGTCAGGAAAAGATGTAACCGCAGCCGCCGGCAGCGCCGGCTCGCGACCTCGTCATGGCCGGGCATGACACGCGTGCTGATTCAACCTGTCAAACAGCGTCGTAGCCCGGATGGAGCGCAGCGCAATCCGGGAATCGCGATCCGGATTCGACGGCCCCGGATTTCGCTTCGCTGCATCCGGGCTACGCAAGTGCACCCCCACTGTCATTCGCCGGCGGACAGGAACTCCAGCGCCTTTTCACGCGACGGGAAACGGCCAAGTTCGCGGTAGTCCGGTTCGTGCTCTGCGGTTTCGGGCGACCAGAACACCACGAATTCCCTGCCTTCCTCCTCGATCAAGGTGGTGAGGTCCTCACTCCTGAGCGGCGTCATATGCCGCGCGCGACAATGCGGACAGTCGTCGTCACACATGCAGGACCATTGGTCCGTCCAAACCCGTCGGCAGCGGCTGCATTTGTAGAAGTTGAGAAACCACGCCATGGCAAGCCGCCCTAGGATCGCAAACGATAGCCGGGGGCGCGCTTTGGACATCGTCTGAATTGCTCATGCCGCGCAGCCTCATGCGCGAATGTGAATTGACCGGGATCGATATGGTTTGTCTGCCTGGGTCCGTTGATGCTATGCCGTCAATCCCGAGGGAGGTTCTGATGCGCATTCTGGCTTTGGCTGTTTTGACAATCGTCGCGGTCTGGGCAGGCGGGCCGGTCCGGGCTCAGACATATAGTCCAGACTTTCCGGTCTGCCTGCATGTCTACGACCTCGGTGCGAACTACATCGAATGCGCCTATGGCTCGCTGGCGCAGTGCGCCATGTCGGCATCGGGCCGCGCCGCCGAGTGCGTGGTGAATCCATTCTTTGCGAGCGCGCAAGAGCGCGGGGGACCGCGTGATCGGCAACGCCGCGTCTACTAGATATCTTGCAGGCAATCTCGTCGTTCTGACCGCGCCCCGGCTTCAGTTCGCCGGAATGAAGAGAAGAGCGCAGGCTCTCGCCACGGCACCAGGGAGGACATCATGCTCGACAAGGCCCCGAACGGAAAAGTGTCTGATTTGCTCGACGCGCTCGGCAAGGCGCTGTCCGCCGGCGAGGTGGATCGCGCCGTCGACCTGTTTCAGACCGACTGCTACTGGCGCGACCTCGTGACCTTCACCTGGAACATCAAGACCATGGAGGGCAAGGAACAGATCAGCGACATGCTCAAGGCGCGGCTTGCCGATACCAGGCCGTCGAACTGGAAGATTGCCGAGGGTGAGGACGCTTCCGAAGCGGATGGAATTACGGAGAGCTGGATCCAATTCGAAACCGCGGTTGCGCGCGGCTTTGGCCACCTGCGCCTGAAGGACGGCCGGATATGGACGCTGCTGACGACGATGAGCGAACTCAAGGGGCACGAAGAGCCGCTTGGCTTCGACCGTCCGATGGGGGCGAAACACGGCGCCGAACGCCATCGCAAAACGTGGAAGGAAGACCGCGAGGCGGAATCCGCCGAACTCGGCTTCTCGCGTCAGCCCTATTGCGTCATCGTTGGCGGCGGCCAGGGGGGCATCGCGCTGGCAGCCCGGCTGCGCCAGCTCAATGTGCCGACGATCATCGTCGAAAAAAACCAGAAGCCCGGCGACAGCTGGCGCAAGCGTTACAAGTCGCTCTGCCTGCACGATCCGGTCTGGTACGATCATCTGCCGTACCTGCCGTTTCCGCGCAACTGGCCGGTGTTCTCGCCGAAGGACAAGATCGGCGACTGGCTCGAAATGTACACCAAGGTGATGGAGCTCAATTACTGGGGCTCGACCGAATGCAAGAAGGCATCTTACGACGAGAACAGCCGCGAATGGACCGTTGTCGTGCAGCGCGACGGCAAGGAAATCATCCTCAAGCCAAAACAGCTGGTACTTGCGACGGGAATGTCAGCCAAGCCGAACATGCCGAAATTCGAAGGCATGGATATCTTCAAGGGCGATCAACACCATTCGTCGCAGCATCCGGGGCCGGACAAATACAAGAACAGCAAGGTCGTCGTGATCGGCTCGAACAATTCCGCCCATGATATTTGTGCCGCGCTCTGGGAAGCCGGCGCAGACGTCACCATGGTTCAGCGCTCGACCACCCATATTGTGAAGTCGGACTCGCTGATGGAGCTCGGATTGGCCGCGCTTTACTCCGAGCAGGCGGTCCAGTCCGGGATGACCACGGCCAAGGCCGACCTGATCTTTGCTTCGTTACCCTACAGGATCCTGCACGAATTCCAGATCCCGGTTTACAACGCGATCAGGGAACGCGACGCCGATTTCTACAAACGTCTCGAGAAGGCAGGCTTCCTGCTCGACTATGGCGACGACGATTCCGGTCTGTTCATGAAGTACCTGCGGCGCGGGTCCGGATACTACATCGATGTCGGTGCGTCGGAGCTGATTGCCAATGGCAGCATCAAGCTGAAGAGCGGCGTCGACGTCAAACGGCTGACGGAACATTCCGTCATCCTGAGCGACGGCACCGAGCTGCCGGCCGATCTTGTCGTTTACGCGACCGGCTACGGTTCGATGAACGGCTGGGCCGCAGATCTGATCTCGAAAGAGGTTGCCGACAAGGTCGGCAAGGTCTGGGGACTGGGCTCGAATACGACCAAGGACCCGGGCCCATGGGAAGGCGAGCAACGCAACATGTGGAAGCCGACGCAGCAGGAAGGCCTTTGGTTCCATGGCGGCAACCTGCACCAGTCACGCCACTACTCCCAGTTTCTGTCGCTGCAGTTGAAGGCGCGGATGGAAGGCATTGCCACCCCGGTCCATGGTCTTCAGAAGGTCCATCATCTGGGCTGATGGCTTCATCCTTCGAGACGCCTCGCTTTGCGATGCTCCTCAGGATGAGGACTCAGACCCTCATGGTGAGGAGCCGCGCTTGCGCGGCGTCTCGAACCACGAGGCCTCGGGAGAAGCGACGATGGTTCGATGGCTTCATCCTTCGAGACGCCTCGCTTCGCGATGCTCCTCTGGATGAGGACTCATATCAGACCCTCATGGTGAGGAGCCGCGCCTTGCGCGGCGTCTCGAACCACGAGGCCTCGGGAGAAGCGACGATGATCCGAGTGAACCGGAAAATGCTTCAGCCGCTACCGCTTCTTCCATCCGCCGCGGTGTCCCGGGGCGCCGCCGGTGGAGCGCGGCGAGGGGCCGAATTCGGGGCCGGATTGGCGCGAGTCGGTTGGCTGGAAGATCTTGCTGCCCGATGCGATGTCGTCGGAGGCGGGTTTGCGCGAGGCGGTGGGGCGGTAGGGCAGCGATTCCGGGCCGTGCATTTCGTCGAGATGGGGTTTGTGGACACGGGAGGCGCCGCGGCTTGAGGCGCCGCCGCGTTTGCCGAACTTGCTGCCGCCGCGGCTTGCCGACTCCGGCAGGTTGGCGGCATCGCCGTATTTCTTCGCGCCGGCATAGGCGCCGGCCCTGTACTGCACCACGCGCTGCTTGACGGTGGGGTCGTCGACCACCGCGAGTTCGGTGGCGCGCAGGCGCTTGACCTCGTCGCGCAACCGCGCGGCTTCCTCGAAATTGAGATCGGCGGCGGCCTCGCGCATCCGCGTTTCCAGATCTGCCAGCACCGCCTCGAAATTATGCCCGATGCTGATGACATCGTCAGCCATCCCGCCATCGCCGACTTCGACCAGCACATGGTCGCGCTCATAGACCGAATTGAGGATGTCGCCGATCGATTTCTTGATGCTCTCCGGCGTGATGCCGTTGGCGGTGTTGTACTCGACCTGCTTTTCGCGGCGGCGGTTGGTCTCGGCGATGGCACGCTCCATCGATCCCGTGATCTGGTCGGCGTAGAGGATCACCTTGCCATCGACATTGCGCGCGGCGCGGCCGATGGTCTGGATCAGCGAGGTTTCGCTGCGCAAAAACCCTTCCTTGTCGGCGTCGAGGATCGCGACCAGCGCGCATTCGGGAATGTCGAGGCCTTCGCGCAACAGATTGATGCCGACCAGCGCGTCGAACGCGCCGAGCCGCAAGTCGCGGATGATCTCGATGCGCTCGATGGTGTCGATGTCGCTGTGCATGTAGCGCACCCGAATGCCCTGCTCGTGCAGATATTCGGTGAGGTCTTCCGCCATCCGTTTGGTCAAAACCGTGACCAGGCTGCGATAGCCGGCCTGCGCGGTGGCGCGGACCTCGCCGACGAGATCGTCGACCTGGGTGCGCGCCGGGCGGATGTCGACCGGCGGATCGATCAGCCCGGTCGGGCGGATCACCTGCTCGACGAACACGCCGCCGGATTCATTGAGCTCCCACGCGCTCGGGGTCGCCGACACCGCGACCGATTGCGGGCGCATCATGTCCCATTCCTCGAAGCGCAGCGGCCGGTTGTCCATGCAGGAGGGCAGCCGGAAACCATATTCGGCCAGCGTCGCCTTGCGGCGGAAGTCGCCGCGGAACATGCCGCCGATCTGCGGCACGGTGACATGGCTTTCGTCGGCGAACACCAGCGCATTGTCGGGAACATATTCGAACAGCGTCGGCGGTGGCTCGCCGGGGCGGCGCCCGGTCAGATAGCGCGAATAGTTCTCGATGCCGGCGCAGCTCCCGGTCGCTTCCATCATTTCGAGATCGAAGGTGGTGCGCTGTTCCAGCCGCTGCGCTTCGAGCAGCCGGCCCTGGTTGTTGAGCTGGTCGAGCCGCAGCTTCAATTCGCCCTTGATCGACTTGATCGCCTGCACCAGCGTCGGGCGCGGCGTCACATAATGCGAGTTGGCGTAGATCTTGATGAATTCGAGCTCGTCCTGCTTGTGGCCGGTGAGCGGATCGAACTCCTCGATATTCTCCACGGTGTCGCCGAACAGATTGACGCGCCAGGCGCGATCCTCGTAGTGCGCCGGGAAGATGTCGATGACGTCGCCGCGAACCCGAAAAGTGCCGCGGGCAAAGTCGGCCTGGGTGCGCTTGTACTGCAGCGCCACCAGATCGGCGATCAGTTGCCGCTGGTCGATGCGCTCGCCCTTCTTCAGCGCAAAGGTCATCGCGGTGTAGGTCTCGACCGAGCCGATACCGTAGATGCACGACACCGACGCCACGATGATGACGTCGTCGCGCTCCAGCAGCGCCCGCGTCGCCGAGTGGCGCATGCGGTCGATCTGCTCGTTGATCGAGGAATCCTTCTCGATATAGGTGTCGGTCCGCGGCACATAGGCCTCGGGCTGGTAGTAGTCGTAATAGGAGACGAAATACTCCACCGCGTTGTTGGGGAAGAAGCTCCTGAACTCGCCATAGAGCTGCGCCGCCAGCGTTTTGTTCGGGGCGAGGATCAGCGCCGGGCGCTGCGTGGCCTCGATCACCTTGGCCATGGTGTAGGTCTTGCCGGAGCCGGTGACGCCGAGCAGCACCTGGGTGCGGTCGTTGCGCTTGATGCCTTCGACCAGTTCGGCGATCGCGGTCGGCTGGTCGCCCTTCGGCTCGTAGTCGGACCGGATCTCGAAACGGACGCCGCCTTCGGATTTCTCCGGCCGCGGCGGCCGGTGCGGGGTCCAGATCTTGATCTGGCCGTCTTCGCCCTTGAATTCGGGACGGCCGTCGCGGATCAGCGCGTCCAGCGCATCGGCGGTGGCGGCGACGCCAAGCGCCTCCATCCGGTTGCGCGGCGGCCGCGCCAGCGCTGCGGCGTCTTCCTCCTCGGTGGTGAAGCCGAGTTGTTTGGCGAGTTCCGGATCCATCGTCGGGATGGTCGCCGCGGTGCCGTAATTGGCTGGCGCAAATTCGGATTGTGGCGCTTCACCCAACCCGTGCTCGTCGTCTCCCTCCCCCCTTGTGGGGTCCGAGGCGTCGCGCGTCGTGACCGCATCGCGTTTCGCCACATCATCGCGCGTGCTCCGGGTCGAGGCCCGTGCACGATGCGCCGCGGCTTCGCCGCCGGCGCGGCGGTCCCAGGAATTATCCGGCGGCGGCTGCAATCCGGTGGACGAGCCGATGCCGCTTTCGCCGCGGTTGATGGCGGGATTGAGCAACTCCGCCAATGCCGGCCCGATCGGCTGCACCTCCGGCCGCGATGCACCGGAACGCGGGGTTCTGGATTTGGCGGTTTTGCCGGGTTTTCGGGGATAGTCGGATTTCTTCGCCATGCCCCCCGAATATGGGACGAGTCCGGCCGACATGAAAGAGCCGAGACCCGCCGCTGCGCGGTCCGATCACTTTCGCGCGTTCGATCCTGACGCCATTGACTCACCGGGAGCCAATGGCGACATTCATGCATCCGCATCCACTTTGATCACGCCCCAAATCAGGAAACGCTCATGATCGACCTGCATTACTGGACCACGCCGAACGGCCACAAGATCACGATGTTCCTCGAAGAGGCCGGGCTGAAATACAAGATATTCCCGGTCAATATCGGCAAGGGCGACCAGTTCAAGCCGGAGTTCCTGGCGATCGCGCCGAACAACCGCATTCCCGCGATGGTCGATCACGAGCCGAAGGGCGGCGGCAAGCCGATCTCGATTTTCGAATCCGGCGCGATGCTGCTGTATCTGGCGGAGAAGACCGGCAAGTTCCTGCCCGCCGATCTCTACGGCCGCTACGATGCGATCCAGTGGACCTTCTGGCAGATGGGCGGGCTCGGGCCGATGGCCGGGCAGAATCATCATTTCAGCAATTACGCGCAGGACAAGATCAAATACGCCATCGACCGCTATGTGAACGAGACCAACCGGCTTTACGCTGTGCTCAACAAGCGGCTGGCCGATCGCGAGTTCATCGCCGGCGACTATTCGATCGCGGACATGGCGAGCTATCCATGGGTGGTTCCCTACAAGAACCAGAGCCAGAACATCGACGACTTCCCGCATCTGAAGCGCTGGCTCGAGACCATCCGCGCCCGGCCGGCGACCGAACGCGCCTACGCCAGGGCCAAGGAGGTCAATCCGAATTTCGGCCAGCCGGCGATCCGCACCGAGGAAGAGCGCAAGCTGCTGTTCGGCCAGACCGCGGCGGTGGTGAAGTAGCTGGCGAGAGCACCCGTAGCCCGGATGGAGCGCAGCGAAATCCGGGGCGGTTCGCGCGGCATCGCGATTTCCGGATTGCGCTGCGCTCCATCCGGGCTACGGCTCCACTGCCAGCCGCCGCAGGCAGTCCCGGCACACGCAGTCGCCGCCATCGACCGGCATCGGCAGCCGCACGGTCTCTTCGGCGCACCAGCACGGGCCCGCCGGGTTGCAGGTGAATTCAGCTCCGCAGCGGGAACAGGCGAGGCGGCGCGGGCGCCGAGTTTCTAACGGATTTGTCATGATTTGAACCGAACCCCGGCGATGTTTTTCAGCTCCGGTTCATGCCGAGCGGGGATATAATCCGCCCATCGAATATAGGCGCTGGATGCTGCAAGGGAAATCCGATGGCCCGCGATTCGCAAGCCGCTCTGGTGGCGCTCAATCGCTTCGGGCTCGGCGCGCGCGGCGGCGCGTCGGGTGATTTTGTCAATGCCGCGTCCGATCCGCGCGGCTTCGTCAAGGCCGAATTGAGCCGCGGCAACGGCGCGCTGCTCGAACTGCCGGGGTTGCAGCCGACCCCGGCGCTGGCGCAGGCGGTCTTCGCCTACCAGTTCGAGATCAAGCAGGCGCGCGACAAGGCGGAGATGGCGGCGCCCGCAGCGATGCAGCCCGGCGCGCCGAAACCGCCGCGGCCGCTCAACATCATCCAGAAGACCTACCGCGCCGAGGCGCTGGCGCGGCTGCAACGCGCGGCGATCGCCGATTGCGGTTTCCTCGAGCGGCTGGTGGTGTTCTGGTCCAACCATTTCTGCATTTCCGCCAACAAGGGTCCATTGGCACGGATGTGGGCCGGCTCGTTCGAGCGCGAGGCGATCCGGCCGCATGCGCTCGGCCGCTTCGGCGACATGCTGAAGGCGGTCGAACAGCATCCCGCCATGCTGTTCTTTCTCGACAACCGGCAATCGCTCGGCCCGGACTCCCGCGCCGGACAGAACCGCAAGCGCGGGCTGAACGAAAATCTCGCGCGCGAGATCATGGAACTGCACACGCTCGGCGTTGGCGGCGGCTATTCGCAGGACGACGTGACCTCGCTCGCCCGCATCCTCACCGGCTGGACCTTCGCCGGCCGGCAGGGACTGCTCGGCACCCCCGGCAGCTTCGCGTTCAATGCCAACGCGCACGAGCCGGGGGCGCAGCGCCTGCTCGGCAAGGCCTACCAGGACGATGGCGTCGCGCAGGGCGAAACCGCGCTGGCGGACATCGCGCGGCATCCGTCCACCGCAGCCTTCATCGCCGGCAAATTCGCCCGTCATTTCGTCGCCGACGATCCGCCGCCGGCCTTGGTGGCGCGGCTGCAGCAGGCGTTTCACAGCTCCGACGGCGACCTCAAGGCGCTGGCGCTGGCCCTGGTGGATTCCGACGAGGCCTGGCAGGCGCCCCAGACCAAGATGCGCAGCCCGTATGAATTCCTGGTGGCGACCGGCAGGCTGCTGTCGCGGATTCCGGAAGATCCTGGCCTCTATCTCGGTGGGCTCAATTTGCTGGGCCAGCCGCTGTGGTCCCCGGCAGGGCCGAACGGGTTTCCCGACAGCAACGCCGCCTGGGCGGCGCCGGAGGGGATGAAACTGCGTCTCGATGTGTCGGCGCAGGTGGCCTCGCGGATCGGCGACAGCGTCGATCCGCGCCAACTGCTGGAGCTTGCCGCGGCGGACGCGGCGTCACCGGAAACGCGGCGGACTGTCGAGCGCGCGGAGTCGCGCCAGCAGGCGCTGGCGCTGCTGCTGATGTCACCGGAATTCCAGAGGAGATGACGATGGATTGCTGCGAAAGCCGGACGCCGTTCGCCGCATCGCGGCGGTCGCTGCTGCTCGGCGGCGCCGCGTTCGCCGCCTGGGCGTATTTGCCGAAATTCGCGCGCGGCGCCGACGGGCGCGATCCGCGGCTGATTGTCGTGATCCTGCGCGGCGCCCTCGACGGGCTTGCCACCGTGGCGCCGGTCGGCGATCCCGACTATGCCGGCCTGCATGGCGCGATCGCGCTGACGCCGGACGGCCCGCATGCGGCGGTGGCGCTGGATTCGATGTTCGCGCTGCATCCATCGATGCCGGAATTCGCGCGGATGTATCGCGCCGGACAGGCCGCCATCATCCACGCCGTCGCGACGCCCTATCGCGACCGCTCGCATTTCGACGGACAGGATGTGCTCGAAAGCGGTTTTGCCGGACCGGGCCGGGTGCAATCGGGCTGGCTCAACCGCGCGCTCGAGGCATTGCCACGCGGTGAGCGGGTGATGAATGGGCTCGCCGTCGGTCCGACCACGCCCCTGGTGCTGCGCGGCGCGGCGCCGACGGTCGGCTGGGCGCCGGTCGCGTTGCCGCAGGCGGCCGACGATACCGCGATGCGGCTGATCGAACTCTACGGGCATCGCGACCCGGCGCTGGCGTCGGCGCTGTCGCAGGGCCTGCAGCTCGAAAAGGCCGCGCTGGGCGACGACGTGAAGCCGAAGCCCGGCAGCAGCAATATCGGCGCGATGCGGCTGGTGGCGCGCGGCGCCGCCAAGCTGATGGCGGCCGATGACGGTCCGCGGATCGCGGCGCTCGCCTTTGACGGCTGGGACACCCATGCCAATGAAGGCGGCCCGGTCGGCCGGCTGGCGCAGCTGCTGTCGGGTCTCGACGGTGCGCTGTCGGAATTCGAAAGCGGGCTCGGCGAGCGCTGGCGCGATACCGCGGTGGTGGTCGCCACCGAGTTCGGCCGTACCGCGCGCATCAATGGCACCGAAGGCACCGATCATGGCACCGGCACCATCGCGCTGTTGGCGGGCGGCGCGGTGAGCGGCGGCCGGGTGATTGCCGACTGGCCCGGCTTGAAAACCGCAAGCCTCTATCAGGCCCGCGACCTCGCCCCGACCACCGATCTGCGCGCCGTCGTCAAGGGCGTGCTACGCGACCATCTCGGGCTTTCCGAGCGCGTGCTGGCCGAAACCGTCTTCCCCGACAGCGCCCCGGTAAAGGGCATCAAGGGACTGGTGGGGTAGGTCGTCATTCCGGGGCGCGCCACCGGGTCCGCGCAAAGCGCGGCCCGATGACAGGCTCAGCGCGAGCCTGGAATCCATAACCACCGATGGCTGTTGTCAGCGGCACGGCGGCTCCAGCTTCGCGACTCATCAAAGTTCGTGGTTATGGATTCCGGGCCTGCGCCAAGAGGCGCATCCCGGAATGACGATGATGAGATCTGATTTACGCCGCTGTGATCCGGTCGATCTCGGCAAGGTCGTTCGCATCGAGCGTCCAGTCGATCGCCTTGACGTTGGCCTCGATCTGTTCGACTCGGGTGGCGCCGGCGATCACGCTCGAGACCTGCGGCCGCGATGCCAGCCATGAGAAGGCCAGTTCCAGCATGCCGTGGCCGCGCGCCTGGGCGAAGGCCTGCAGTTGGTCGACGATGTCCTCGTTGCGCGGCGTGACATAGCGCTCGCGCAGCGCCGGCGCCTTGGCGAACCGCGTGTCGTCGGGAGCGGCGACGCCGCGCTTGTATTTGCCGGTCAACAAGCCGCTCGCCAGCGGGAAGAACGGCAGCAGGCCGAGCCTGTATTCGCTCGCCACCGGCAGTAGGTCCTGTTCGATCTTGCGTACCACGAGGCTGTATTCGTCCTGGCAGGACACGAACCGGCTGACGTTGATCTGTCGCGCGGTGAATTCGGCCTCCGCCACGCGCCAGGCCGGGAAATTCGAATTGCCGATGTAGCGGACTTTGCCCTGTCGGATCAGGTCGTCCAGCGCCCGCAGGGTTTCCTCGATCGGCGTCAGCGGGTCGTAATCATGTTGCTGGTAGAGGTCGATATAGTCGGTCTTCAGCCGCTTCAGGCTGGCCTCGACGGCGGACATGATGTAGCGCCGCGAAGCGCCCTGTTTGGTGCCATCTTTGCTCATCGGCTTGGAGAATTTGGTCGCCAGCACGATATCCTTGCGGCGATCGCCGAGCACTTCGCCCAATACCGTCTCGGAGCCGCCCATCCCGGCATAGATGTCGGCGGTGTCGAACAGCGTGACGCCGAGATCGATGGCGCGGTGAATCACCTTGCGCGAGGTTTCGAGATCGGTGCGCTGGCCGAAATTGTTGCAGCCGAGGCCGACGGCGGAGACCCGCAGCCCCGAGCCGCCGAGATTGCGGATTTGCATGGACCATTCCTGTGGCGATGAAAGGCGAGAGCGCGCCGCATTTTGCGCCGCGCATCCCGGCGCCGCAAGGTGCGATCCTCCCGCCGCTGTCGGGACGCGACCGGTGTGCAAAAATGCGGCCCCGGTCAGAGGCGGCAACTGACCGGGGCCGCTCGGGGCGTGTGATCTGTGACGGGGGGCCCTGATCAAACGCAGCTTGACCCTTAGCCTCGCTTTATTACGCGGCCATGACGGCGGGACTTATCCACAGGCCCGGTTGCCGCCGCTATTCCGCGGCGCGCAGGTGCCGGGCAAGGCCGCGGTCGCCGCCGCCGCGCAGCGATTGATAATAATCGGCGTTGGCGGGGTCGTCGGTATAGCGAGCGAGATCGGTGACCGGCGTATAGCTCAGCATTCTGCCGCCGTCGGGCAACGCCGTGCAGCTGAATCGCAGCACCTTTCCGTCCGCGAGGTTGATGTTGATCGGCGTCGAATCGCCGGCGCGCATCATCCTGGTGCGCTCGGCGATGAAGGCACTCAACTCCTCCTCCGGCATCTCGTAGGCGCCGTTATCGCGGCCGTGATACATCAGCGCGATGAACGGGGGCTTGCTGGCGGCCTTCTGGTCCGGCAGCGAAAAATAGTCGCGGAAGGCGCGGTTGATGAACTCGGCGCGGGTGTCGGAATCCAGCAGCACGATGCCGATGTCGACCTGGTCGAGCGCCGCCGACAACCGCGCCGCGGTGGCGTGATGCCGGCGCTCCCACGCAAACGCATCCATCAGCCTTTTCCGCAGCAGGCCGGTGATGGCGGCGGTGCCCGCCGCGGTCACTGCGAGCATCAGCAAATGCTGCAGATCGGCGACGTCATAGCCGGCCGCCGCGCGGTGGTTGACGAAGAACAGCGCGGCAGCGACCACCGCAATCGCGGCGCTGACCATGCCCGAGGCGAGGCCGCTGAGCGAACTCGCACAGGCGACAATGCAGACGAACAACGGCGCCGGGTTGGGAAGGGCCATGAGATGCCGGTCGACAAGGATGGCGGCCAGCGCCGTCACTGTCGTCAGGACCGGACCGGAGATGGGGCGCCAGTCGAACTGCATGCCTGTTCTCGCTCTGCCACGAGAGTAAGGAGCCGAGCTTGCCGAAAAGTTTCCACGACGCTGAGGTTTCCGGCCGCGTGCTTAACAATCGGTCGATCGCCTTCGACGCCTTTGAATCGAATCGGATCGGTTGCGGGCTGCGGCGATGGCTGCAGCGTCCGCGCCGGCGGATTTGCGCAGGCGAGCCGAACGGCATCTTCGCCGCGCGCTCCGGTGGCGATCAGGAACGAGGCGACGACAAGGATCCCTACGGTCAGCGTGACAGCGACTATGACGACAGGCGCTTTCATCTTGGCCCGATTGCGCGGCGAGCCGCGGCGCTGCGTGCAGGAATCAACGTTACGCCGGTATCGGCATCGCCATGCTGGCCTTGATCGAAAACACCGTGAGGGTGACGATCAGGCACAGCGACAGCGAGGCGATTGCGAGCGAGGCCGCGACGGCGTCGGCCAGTCTGGACGAGTCTGCAGGCGCTGGACAGCGTGCGAATCCTGCTGGGCCGGTCGACCGGGTCATGGTCCAATTCCTCATTGCGCGAGCGAATCACCCGCCAACACCGCAAGGTGTCGCAGGGCGCGCCGGCAACATTGCGGCGACACCACGTTGAACATGGCAAAATCGCGGCGAAAACTACCGTTGTGCCCGCGATTCCCGGTGTTCAGGCCTCGGCGCCGACCTCGGCGTCCTGCCGCCAGTCCATGGTGACGAAGCCCGGGGTTTGTTCGACCCGGTGCAGCCACGTCCGAATCTCGGGGAATGTGGTGAGGTCGTAATCGCAGCGATCGGCGACATGGGTATAGCCGTAAAGCGCGATGTCCGCGACCGTGAGCCGGCCGGTTGCGAAATAGTCATGCGTCTTGAGGTGGTTTTCCATCACCTGCAACGCGGCGTAACCGCGCTCCATCCAGTCTTCCAGCGCATGGGTCTGCAGATCCCTGCCGCCCCTGACCAGCGACAGCCAGAAATAGGCCGCGCCGATATTCGGCTCCAGCGCATGCTGCTCGAAGAACATCCATTGCAGCGCCTCGGCGCGCTCGATCGGCGTTTCCGGTGCAAGCGGGGTGCCGCCGGCGACATACCAGAGGATGGCGTTGGATTCGGCGAGAAAGCGTCCTTCCGCGACTTCCAGCAGCGGCACCTGTCCGCTCGGATTCTTCGCCAGAAAATCCGGCGTGCGGCTCTCGCCGCGCAGAATGTCGATTTCGATCGCGCGATAGGGCGCCTTGAGCAGTGCCAGCGCAAGGCGAACCTTGTAACTGTTGCCGGAGCGCTGCATTGAATAGAGCGTGTACATTGTTGATTTCGTTCGACCGCTGGTGTCCGCCGCGTGCGACAGCGATGGTCTTGTCACGCTGCAACGCGGCCAAACAATGATGCCGATGGCGATACGCCGCAAGACCTGCAGGCCGGAAATAGTCGAAAACCTCTGCCGCACTGCAACCTTGCAGCAGATCATGCCAGCAAATCTTCACACATCAGATCACGCCTGCGCGATTCCGCGAGCGCCGGTGATGACGTCCATGCGATCCAATGCTGCGCGCCGCAACGTAACAACATAGAGTGCCAGTAACGCCAGCAGGCCCAGCGGTATGCCAGTGACGCCGTCGATGCCGCGCGACAGCAAGGGCACGATCCATGCCGCGGCCAGCGCGCTGATCTCGAAACCGCGGAAGCCGTCATTCAGTCCGTGGCGCGCGAAGAATGCGATCGCGACCGCGAGCACGACAAGGTCGTAGTCAAGCACATAGGGTGTGGCGAGCAGGCTGCCGGTTGCCAGCGCCGCGGCCTTGAGCTCGAATGCGGCATCGCTTTGCCAGAGCCGCGCAAGACTTGCGGCGAGCATCAGCGCCAGCGCGATCTGCATCGCGTAGGCGGTTTGCACGTTGCCGCCCCACATCCGCACCGCCGAGAAGATCGATTGGATTTTCTCCCAGCCGGTGCCGCCCTGTTCGAGCACCACCGTTTGCGTGAATGTCGTCGAGTCCGCAAACGCGTGCCATACGCCGCTGCCGAGCATCGCGAAGCTGACCGCGAGCAGCGCGGCAACGGTGGCGATGGCCGCGCCGATCGTGCTCCATCGTCCGCCCGCCAGCAGCGCGACCGGGATCAGGACGCCGAACTGCGGCTTGTAAGCGAGCAGGCCGATCAACACGCCGGCGAGCCAGGGCCGGCGATCCAGCAGATGCAAGGCGCCGCCGAGCAGCGCGGCGGTGAGAAATCCATTCTGGCCATGGCCAATGTTGACGAATACCGCTGGGAAGGCCAGCGCGATCAGCGGCGTCTCGGGCCGGGGAAGGATCGCGCGCAGCGCCGCCAGATAGGCCGCGAGGCTGGCCGCAAGCCAGATCGCGAGACCCCAGGCATAGGGAAGGGCGGCCACCAGGACGGCGACCGCAAAGAAGAAGGGCGGATAATGCCAGCCATAGAACGGCACCTCGCGGCCGCCAAACACGGCCATTTCGGTGGCATGCTGCAGCGCCGGCTGATAGGCGTCGGCGGGCCGTCCCTGCCAGGTCAGCGCCCCGGCGGCGTAGACATTGGAGAAGTCGGTGCCGACCGGCTTGCCGTTGCGATCGATCAGCCCATTCGAAAGCGCGATCCAGCCGACGACGGCGATCACATAGGCGCCGAGCAGGATCAGGCTGTAACCGCGCGCCCGCTCGGCGGTCAGCCATCGGCCGGATCGCAGCCCTTGCCAGATATGAGTCATTTCGCCACGGAATTTTATGAATGTTGCGCGAGCCTAGGCGGATCGCTTTAACGTTCCCTAAAGTTTGGCTGCCATGGTGCAACCTTCTTGCGATGCGACTTGACGCGCCGTAGGGTGCAGCGATCCCAACAACACGAGTCGTGGATTGCCGGTTCGCGACGTTTGCAAGGAGCTGATGATGCCGTTTCTGTCCGCTGCGCTTGACCGTGTGAAGCCGTCTGCGACCATGGCGGTAACGGACAAGGCACGCGCGCTGAAAGCGGAGGGCCGCAACGTCATCGGCCTTGGCGCCGGGGAGCCCGACTTCGATACCCCGGCCAATATCAAACTGGCGGCGATCCGTGCCATCGAGGCCGGCAAGACCAAATACACCGCGGTCGAAGGCCTTCCCGAGCTGAAGGAGGCGATCGCCGCCAAGTTCAAGCGCGAGAACGGGCTCACCTACAAGCCGAACCAGATCATCGTTGGCACCGGCGGCAAGCAGGTGCTCTACAACGCGCTGATGGCCACCATCAATCCGGGCGACGAGGTGATCATTCCGGCGCCCTATTGGGTAAGCTATCCGGAAATGGTGGCGCTCGCCGGCGGCGAGCCGGTGCCGGTGGTGTGCACGGCGGCGCAAGGTTTCAAGCTGCAGCCCGACGCGCTGGAGAAGGCGATCACGCCGAAGACCAAGTGGATCATCCTGTGCTCGCCGTCGAACCCGACCGGCGCGGCCTACTCACGCAGCGAATTGAAGGCCATCACCGATGTTCTGGTGAAGCATCCCGGCGTCTGGGTCATGACCGACGACATGTACGAGCATCTGGTCTATGACGACTTCGTGTTCACGACGGCGGCGCAGGTCGAGCCGAAGCTGTACGACCGCACGCTGACCGTCAACGGCGTGTCAAAGGCCTATTGCATGACCGGCTGGCGTATCGGCTATGCCGGAGGTCCCGCCGAGCTGATCAAGGCGATGGCGACCATCCAGTCGCAGTCTACCTCGAATCCGTCGTCGATCTCACAATGGGCGTCGGTCGAAGCGCTCAACGGTCCGCAGGACTTCATTCCGGTGCACAACAAGGTGTTCAAGGAACGCCGCGATCTCGCGGTGTCGATGCTCAATCAGGCGCGCGGTATCGAATGTCCGCGGCCGGAAGGGGCGTTCTATGTCTATCCGTCCTGTGCCGGAACCATCGGCAAGGCTTCGCCGTCGGGCAAGGTGCTCGGCAATGACGAGGACTTCGTCACCGAGTTGCTGGAGACCGAAGGCGTCGCCGTGGTGCAGGGATCGGCGTTCGGGCTCGGCCCGGCGTTCCGCATCTCCTACGCGACCAAGACCTCCGATCTCGAGGAAGCCTGCAAGCGCATTCAGCGATTTTGTGGCAATTTGAGATAGTCAAATCACATCGTCGTCGAACACTTGATGTTTTGACGGCGATTGTGCGAAGCGCCATGTTTTGGACACGGCGCTTCCTTCCTGTCCGCTCCGCAAACTCAATTCATCATGCGGAGATCAGATTCATGCGTCCCTCTACACTTGGTATTGCCATCGCCGCGCTGGTGGCGCCGTTCGCCAGCGCCAGCGCACAGACGCCGGTTCCCGCCGGTATTTTGGAATGCCAGGGCGGCCAGAATGTCGGCTTTGTCGTCGGTTCGGTGACGCAGCTCGAATGCGTGTTCCGGAGCGAAGGCCGGCCGCCCGAAGGCTATATCGCAACCGTCCGCCGCATCGGTTTGGACCTTGGTTTCACCCAGCAGACCCAGTTCTCCTGGGCGGTGAGTGCGCCGAGCATGAGACTGGGACGCGGCGCGCTCGCGGGCAGCTACGGCGGCGTGGGCGCGAACGCGTCGGTGGGCATCGGATTCGGCGGCAACTTTCTGGTTGGCGGCCCGGGCAATGTCTATGGTCTGCAGCCTATCAGCGTGCAAGGCCAGACCGGTCTGAACGTCGCCGCCGGTGTCGCCGGCATTGACCTGCAGCCGGTCGGGTTTGTCGGTCACGGTGTTTACCGGCACCATCGCCGCCATCATGACACTCCGCATCACCACCATCTGCATCACCATCGCCACTGAACCAGCCGAAATCGCCGAGCGAAACGGGCCTGCGCAAGCGGGCCTTTTTTGTAGGACGAGTGTAGGACACTTCCGGCGCCAGGGGTTGAACATGCCGGGATCGGGGCCGGCGCGCGGAATCGAGCCAAGGCAAATCTGGTGCCGTCGCCGTGGTTATGGCATAGGAAAAAAGGCGCCATCGGCCATGGCGCTGCCGTTTCTCTGCTCGCATCACATTCATCAGCAGGAGATTTGTTCATGCGCCGCTCCCTTTTCCTCGCCGGTGTTGCCGCGAGTGCGCTGGCGGCATCCCTCGCCGGCGCCCGCGCCCAGCAGCCGATCCAGCGCGTCCAGGTCGGTGTGCTCGAATGCCGAGGCGGTGCCAGCGTTGGTTTCATTGTCGGTTCGGTCACCAATCTCGGTTGCGTGCTGCGGGTCGATGGCATGCCGGACGATCGCTATATCGCTACCATCCGCAAGGTCGGCGTCGATCTTGGCATCACCCAGGAATCGGCGCTTGCCTGGGGCGTGTATGCGCCGGTCGCCCGGCTCGGGCCCGGCGATCTCTCCGGCAATTACGCCGGCGCCCAGGGCAGTGCGTCGGTCGGGGTCGGCGTCGGCGGCAATTTACTGGTCGGCGGCTCCAGCAATTCGATCGCGCTGCAGCCGCTGAGCGTGCAGGGCCAGGTCGGCCTCAATGTCGCGGCCGGACTGGAAAGCCTCGAACTTCGGCCGGGCAGGTAACGTAACAACGTCTTGCAAATTACTGAAACAACACA